>Ga0208161_1000027_pt1 | contig 69857 bp, 81 predicted proteins | sample CB_VirMetaG_3_FD_184538 | JGI IMG/M metagenome (GOLD analysis project Ga0208161, IMG submission 184538) | Freshwater to marine saline gradient viral communities from Chesapeake Bay - CB_1508_1S Viral MetaG (SPAdes) (version 4) | ecosystem: Environmental > Aquatic > Marine > Coastal | place: USA... | reverse complement strand
GGCTTAAACGAGATCGCTTTGTATTTGTGGGTTGGTCTGGACTACTACTTTTTCCCACTGCTTATTTGGCCCTTGGTGGCTGGCTTACTGGCACAACGTTTGTTACAAGCTGGTATACCCACGGGTTGGCGTCTAGTTATCTTGAAGGCGCTAATTTCCTCACAGCTGCTGTTTCGACGCCTGCTGATTCTATGGGTCATTCTCTTCTTTTACTTTGGGGTCCAGAGTCTCAGGGAGATATCGTCCGCTGGTTCCAGCTTGGGGGACTCTGGACTTTTGTGGCGCTCCACGGAAGCTTTGCCCTTATAGGGTTCATGCTTCGTCAGTTTGAGATTTCACGTCTTGTCGGTATCCGTCCTTACAATGCGATTGCTTTTTCGGGTCCTATTGCCGTATTTGTTAGTGTATTCCTCATGTATCCTCTTGGACAGTCCAGTTGGTTCTTTGCGCCGTCATTTGGTGTTGCAGCGATCTTCCGCTTCCTTTTATTCCTCCAGGGATTCCACAATTGGACGCTTAATCCATTCCACATGATGGGTGTTGCAGGTATCCTGGGTGGTGCATTGCTTTGTGCCATTCATGGTGCTACAGTAGAGAATACACTTTATGAGGACAGTGATCAATCAAACACTTTCAAAGCATTTGAACCTACACAGGAAGAAGAAACTTATTCAATGGTTACTGCGAACCGATTTTGGTCACAGATATTTGGTATTGCTTTTAGTAACAAGCGTTGGCTTCATTTCTTCATGTTATTTGTTCCTGTCATGGGTTTGTGGACTTCCAGCATTGGTATCATTGGTCTTGCCCTTAATCTTCGTGCTTATGATTTTGTAAGTCAGGAGATTAGAGCAGCAGAAGACCCTGAGTTTGAAACCTTCTATACCAAGAATATTCTCTTGAATGAAGGTCTTCGTGCCTGGATGGCACCAGTAGACCAACCACATGAGAATTTCGTGTTCCCAGAGGAAGTACTTCCCAGGGGCAATGCACTATAATCCTGAACCTATGCCCAAATGGGTGTATTTGGTTGGTATTATATTGATGATATTCACAATATTTTGTTTTGTGATTATGGTGGCAGGAATGATTTATGTATGATTTGAAATTCAACTTTTATTTCAAAAATAGTCGAAAAAATATTCGCCAGAAAATTGCACGAAAAGGGTTTTTGTGATATACTAGGGGTCGAGAGACCTCTTTTTTTATGAAAATTTTTATCGACACTGCAGAAATTCCTGAAATTATTAAAGCATATGAAACTGGTTTAATTGATGGTGTAACTACAAACCCCACTCTTATTATGAAGAGTGGTAATACCCTTCAGTCAGTTGCTATTCTTCTTAATGTTCAATGCCCAGAACTTGATAGTATTTCTTGTGAAGTAGTTGCTGAAACTGCCGAAGAGATGCTAAAGCAAGCAGAGTATTACATTAATATATCTCCTTCTATGACTATTAAACTTCCATGTACTGTAGAAGGTCTTAAAGCATGTAAAAAACTGTATAAAAGAGATGTTCAAACTAATGTGACATTAGTATTCTCTGTAGCACAAGCAATTCTTGCTGCTAAAGCAGGTGCTACTTACATCTCTCCCTTTGTTGGTAGGTGGGAAGATAATTCTGTTGATGGATTAGATCTTATCACAAGAATCCGTAAAGTATATGATCAACTCCCTACACATTATAACTATCATATCCCTCAGATTCTTGGTGCTTCTGTTCGTGATGTGCGTCAAGTAGAGCAGTGTGCAATTAATGGAGCAGATGTAGTGACTATTCCCCCAAAAGTATTTTGGGCAATGTATAAAAATGTAATGACTGATAAGGGACTTGAGCAGTTTAATATAGACTGGAAAATTGCCACCAATACTATTGTTAAGGATATTGAGGTGGACATGTGATTTATTACACTGTATACGATTCTAGCAGTAAAAAAATTGCGGATTGTGGTAATGAAGGGGATGCTAAGTTCTTAGCAGATAGTCGCCAAGGAACATATAAAACAAATCGTTTGCAGTGGAAAGAAACTATTACTATAGAATCTCTTGACAATAAAGAGCTTCCTACCAATGACATTGTAGTACAATCTAATACTACAAATAGATATCAAAATAATTTTGAATTGGTAGAATCTAAAGGTAAACCAATTTCGTTTTGATCTAAATTTTATAAATATTAGTAAAACTTAGGGTCATACAATGCCACAAAAGCAAGAAAGAAAACCAACTATTGAACAATGTAGAGAGTATGATCTTAGAGAACTATCATCTGCTCGCTCTTCATATACATTTAGATATACTCCTAAACCAGGACAGGTTAAATATAAAACAATAACCATTGGTGAAGTTTATAATTTAAATGATGGAACAAAAAGATCTTTTAAGCAAGTAGAAATAACATCATTTATTTTCCGCAAGGAAGATACTTATTATATTGAAAACAAGTCTCTTCCTTATCCAGAAGATATTAAACCAATTGGAGTACAATTTAAATTTTTACGCAATAATAAGCTTGGAACTTATTATAATGTAGGAGATCTGGAATTAGTTAGTTAATTACTTTAAAAATTATGAATTTTATTGTTTATACAAAAGATAATTGTCCTTATTGTACAAAAATTAAATATGTTCTAGAAAGATTAGAACTTCAACATCAAGTTTATAAATTAGATGTTGATTTTGATAGGGAAGAGTTCTATGAAAAATTTGGTATGGGATCTACCTTCCCACAAATTATAGTTGATGGAAAGTCTATTGGTGGATGTATTGATACCATTTCTTATTTAAAGGAAAATAATATTTTATGAGGATACTTTGTCTTCGAAGTGGACATGATGCATCTGCTACTATATTAAATGACGGTAAGATAGAATATTATTTTAAAGAAGAAAGATATTCCAGGATAAAAAAAGATGATGGTATTAAAAATATTATAAAAATTTTAATTGATAATTATCATCTTTTTGGAACTATTAATTTTTTTAAATTTGATCTTAATAAACATATTGCTGATGAATATCATGAAGATTTGAAGATATTAAGAGCTCTTCTTTATGGATCTAAAAAAATTAATTACAATACATATCAGCATCATCTATATCACGCTTCAAATTCTTTCTATAACAGTGGGTTTAAAAAGGCGCTAGTCTTTGTTGCTGATGCTACTGGAGCTCCAATTAGTAATGATAAAGAGGATATTTTGGAATCAGAATCTCTTTATATTGCTGAATATCCATGCAGTTTTAAACCCATATTAAAAAATTACTGGACTGTATTAGAGTTAAAAAATAAAAAAATAGAAAAAATAATTGGAGATTGTGTTTATAATATTTTTTCTATAACTAATTATATTACTATTGGAAATTTATATAATTCTGCAGCTCTTGCTTCTGGAGGAACTGTAAATGATTGTGGTAAAGCAATGGGATTATCTTCATATGGAGAATCTTTAAATAAAAGTTTTGATCTTCTGGGAATTGATGGAAGAAAACTTATAATGGATTATTTTTCTGAAGAAATTAATCTTGTAGATTACTTAGAGTTTAGGACTGAACGAAGTTATACTCCAAATATTACAAAGTCAAACCATAAAAAAATATCTGATTATTGTCATGAAGTTCAAACTCAGACTACTGAATATGTCTGTAAAATAGTTGGTGATGCCATCAAAAAAACAAATATAAAAAATGTTTGCTTAAGTGGTGGATACTCCATGAATATAGTTACTAATTATGAATTGGTAAAAAGGTATCCTGACGTAGAGTTTTATTTTGAACCACTATGTGATGATAGTGGTTTGTCTGTTGGTTCATCTATGTATTTTTATCGAAGAATAACAAAAGATGAAACTATATTAAGGATAAAAGATACTTTTAATCATGGATTTAAACATGATGTGTCAGAATATACTTCTGGTCAGATTGCCAAACCAAAAGATATAGCTCAGTTGTTGTTTGAGAATAAATCTATAGGTGTTTATGGTGGTATGTCCGAATCTGGACAAAGAGCATTGGGTAATAGATCAATTCTTTTTAATGCACTTAATCCAAATGCAAAGGATATAGTCAATTCAATAAAGAAAAGGGAATGGTATAGACCCTTTGCTGCTATAGTTTTGAAAGAAGATGCTACTAATTATTTTGATGATATTGTTGATAATGAATATATGACTGTATGTTTTCCAGTAAAAACAGATCTAATACCTGGAGTAACTCATGTTGATAAAACATGTCGAGTCCAAACTGTTAGTGGTGGACATCTTTATGATATTTTGAAAGAGTTTAAAAAATTGTCAGGTCATGGTATACTGTTGAATACAAGTTTGAATCTTTCTGGTCAACCATTAGTGGAAACACCAGAGCAGGCTTTTGATACTCTGAATAATTCTTTTTTGGATTGTCTTTGGTTTTATCAAACTAATCAATTGTTTAAATCTACTTTTTGATATATAATTTAAAATGTCAAAACTTGCTTATATGGAAAATCAATTTATCACTTTTCACTACGACGTAGAAAAGGCGGTAGATTATGCATTTGAGGGTAAGTTTATCCTCAAATTGTATGATTATTTGAAATTAAATAATGCAAAAAGAACCCAAGTAGAAGATTTTATTAATAGTCAAACTGCTTCAAGTATATTATTTTTAATAGATGACTTAGATGAATATATAAAAGGTGGTCAAGACAATGAACATAAGATTCTTAGAGAAGCATATGGGCATATTCCAAAACCACATGCAAGAAAAATAAGAAATTACTTGAATGATATTATAGAAGATGCAAGGAGATACACTTATGACAAAAGACCAGGAAGGAGGAAAAAATCAAATAAATAATAATAAATCCTTGCATTCTGATAATACAGACATTAATCGAGGATTTGAATTAATGTTACGTCACCGTAGCAGGAGGAAGAGAACACCAGAATCTAAGACTTTTGGAATAAAGATTCAAAAGGTTATCTCTCTCCTTAAACGGGAGATAAACTTTCGATTTGAAATTTCCTTATCAATAAAGAAAAAACCATAGGGCATCGGGAGAAGTAACATGCTAGCAGTAACTCTAACATTTTCTGGATTATTTTGTATAATGTTTTTAATTTTGGGTGGAGTTGTTGGGTGGATTACTAGAACATATGTTTATGAATCAACTCCAGTTTATGCACATCCAGAAATGTTTGATGAAAATGGGAATATCCTTCCTGATGAAATTTTAGCTGTACGATTTGAAAATACAAATGACTATTACGAAGACGAAGAAGACGACGAAGATTGAAGAACTTGAACCAAACGCTTTTCAACACGAAATCCTAGATTTAGTTTCAAAGCAAAGATCTTCTACAAAAAAAATAGAAGTATTGCAAAAGTATAGAAATGATGGACTCATTTCTATTTTGATTTGGAATTTTGATGAATCAATTGTATCACTCCTTCCAGAGGGGGATGTCCCCTACTCTAGAGTGGAAGAACAATCTGTTTTTAATGATACATTGTCTGCTTCTGTTGAAAAATTGAATACTGTAAAAGGATTATCAAATGCTGATGAATTCATTCGTAAAAGAGCGACTTCTATTAGAAAAGAATGTCAAAATTTTTATAATTATTTGTTAGGAGGTAATCCTTCTTTATCTAGTTTAAGAAGAGAGACGATGTTTATTCAGATGCTTGAAGGACTTCATCCAAGAGAAGCTGAAATTATGGTTTTGGTAAAAGATAAAAAACTAGAAACTAAATATAAAATTAGCAAAGATATTGTATCTAAAGCATATACAGATATTCAGTGGGGAGGTCGCAGTTGAGTTGTAAATTAAAATTTGTAAAAAAAGATTGCTCTCCAGAATTAGCAGAAGATAGATCTCTACCATATACTTCTTATTTGGTAGAGTATGTTGTTGATGGATTAACACATTATGATATTGTTATTTGTAATAAAAAATTAGATATTTTTGATTATTATTGGGATAACTATAGAGAGGGTTTAATAAGGTTTACTCAAACAGAAGGTAGAATAAATCCAAAACTTTGGGATCATCCAGATAAAAAGAAAAATAAAAAATGAAAAAATTATTTTTAAATAAACCAAAAAGATTATTTACTTTTGGATGTAGCTTTACTAATTATGCTTGGTTAACCTGGGCAGATATTCTTGCCTATGAATTGGGATGTGACTATTATAATTTTGGCAAATCTGGATCTGGAAATGTATATATCTCAAATATGGTTTGTCAAGCAGACCAGCATTTTAATTTTGATGAAGAAGATCTTGTCATTATTTGTTGGTCTGGTGTTCAAAGAGAAGATAGATATAAAAAAGGTAGATGGAATAATGCTGGAAATATATATTATAATGATAATACTGTTTGGTCACCAATTATCGCTAGACTCATAGCTGACGATTGTCATTTTTTAATGAGAGATCTTGCAACTATTAAATTAGTTCACAGACTTTTAGAAGATAAAACTCAATTCCATTTTTTAGCAATGGATACTATTAGTCATAGTAGAGGATTAAGAATAACTAAAAAAAATTATCTCACTTTGACTAAATTGTATAAAAATATTATTGATTATATTGAACCAAGTTTTGAAGAAGTATTATGGGGTGGATATTCTATGAACAGAAAACCAGTTCATAAGTATTATAGTGATAATCATCCAACCCCTATGGAACATTTTTCATACTTAGAGAAAATTTTTGATTATGATTTTTCTGATGATGTAAGAGTAAAAATTCAAAGACTTGATAAAATGTATATTAATTTGATTAAAAATGTATATTCAAGAGTAAATTATCATATTCATCCTACTGATGAAGAAATGCCAAAAGATTTAAAATCTATTATTAATACAGGTTATCAAACTATTCAGATAGCAAAAAGTCTTCCACTTCCACAAAACTTAATTACGTAAATGATAGTATCTGAGTATAAAAATTTTGATTGGAATTCTTATAGAAATCTTGTTGATCAATCTGTATCTAAAAAATATTTTTTGGATTACTCTATTTCAAAACAAACTGATATAAAATTTGATGCATTTTATGTATCTGAAATGTATAAAATTTTATATATTCCAATATCAAAGAATGCATCCACGTCATTAAAAACTTCTTTAGATTTTAAACCTGTATATCAGATTCCAAAAATAAATAAAAAATTTGATTTAGAATTAGCGGATAAATATAAAAGAAAATATAAAGTCTTTACTTTGATTAGAAATCCAAAAGATAGATGGATATCTGGATTTAACGAATTTTTATCAGAGTATAATTATTACTTAAAAAGTAATAATTCGAAAAAAGTTTTTATAGAATTAAAAAATAAAAAATTCATTTTTGATGGACATACCTTACCACAATTTAGTTTTATTGACTATTGCTTTTCTCCATTTGGGTTAGATTTTGAATTAAATTTAATAAATTTGGATGGAGATCTTGATGCAAAATTATCTGAATTATGTCAAGATAAAGTAAAAATAAAATATAATAATAGTATGCATAATGACCAATTAAAAATTGATAATTATGAATTGTGTTATAAAATCTTTAATGATTATTGTATGAATCAAAAAAAATTTCTTGAACTTTATAAACAAGATCATGTTCTTTACAAAAATTCAAAATAAAAAATTGCTTTATTATTGCTATGGGAAAACATTATCTCCTCAATCTTTATGGTTGTCCATTTACAATTCTAAATGATGAAAAATGCCTAAGAAATTTATTATGTTCCGCTGCTATAATGAGTGGTGCTAATGTCATTCGAACTATTTCGAAAAAATTTGATCCGCAGGGTATAACTGTTATTTGTTTACTGTCGGAAAGTCATATTAGTATCCATACCTGGCCTGAAAGAGGAGAAGCTGCGGTAGATATTTTCACCTGCGGCAATACTGATCCACAAATTGGATGTGATCTTATAATAAAACAATTGTTTTGTACTAATAATACATTGAGTTATATAGAACGATGATACATTCTTTTTACAGTTCGATAAATGTTCCTGTAGTTGCCTCTATTCTTGGAGCACTAATTCTATTTCCTTTTGCTTACTTTATTTACGATTCCTCAAAAAATCCAGAAAAATATAAAGAGCATTGACAACAAAAAATTTTTCTGCTAGTATATGCGTATGAAATTTATTCGCCATGTACAAACCTTACTCTACTGAATGGCATCGTAGAAGATATCTTAAAGAAGCCATTGATAAATACTTAGATGATTATGTTGAGAATAACATTATCGTTAATGATATTTTAGAAATTCTTAGCGAACGCTCTGATGCAGCATATAAAGAGTTTATAAAATTAAATGAATTAGAAAATCGGTTAACTAAAGCAAAGGAATAAAATGCTATCCACACAGTACAGGCTACGACTTGAATTTATTTGTAAATGTATTGCGAATGGGGAAGAAGTTAAACTTGAGGACATGATCTGGGCAGATAAACTTGGCAGAGCAAATACCACTGCCAATGAAATGCTAAAGAAAGCAAGACGTACTGCTTCTAATCCAAATATGCAGGAAGGTAGTATGGATGATTTTATGAACAGGATGGGTTTAGGTGACCCTGATCCATCTAATCATAGAACAGGATTTGGTAGTGCTGATGAAATTGCAGATTGGTTTAAACAAGACAAACCAGATGACTGGAGACAGCGAGATTAATAAATCATTATAAAACTGTATACTATTATACAAAATTACTTGACTATATACATTATATGATCTATAATAGATCTACGTTCATCTCATTCTCTATTCGCAAATAGCGAATGAGACGCAAGTAGGACGGCGGAACGGTACGTTCATTCGCTATTCGCAAATAGCGAACGCAAACCGCCCGAAGGAACGGGACTTAAAAATCTCATTTCTTTGGAGGAAATTCTAATGTCTAAAGTAGTATACCGTGGTGTAGAGTATGATACTGAAAAGCGTATTCAGTATCAGCAGCAGATGGCACAGCAACCCCAACAATACAACGAAAACTATCGTGGTGTTCGTTTTGTAAAAGAGGGGCATAAGTGATGCAAAAACTCAATGTGCTTCAACTCATTAAAGAGCAAAAGCAAAAAGAGCAACGTCGTCATCAAGCACTTCTTGCAAACGCGGGAGCAGGAAAGTGATTGCTATGATCGCAGCTATTGCAGGTGCATCAACAGCATTCATTTATCTTATATATATTGAAGTTATCTTGCTGAGTAAGTAAATGCAAAACTATGTCTATCATTATGATGACATGGATAAGGAAAGCAGACCACCTGCTTGCTATCTTCTAACTTATAGGGGATGTAAGTATTGGTCTTGCTATCGAATACATTTACGGGAATGGTTTGAAGATATTTTATCTATTGAACCGATTTATAACAGGAGGGGTTGATTCCCTCCTTTTTTTGTGTTAAAATAATTAAGAAACAGATTTCTTTTATGGAAGAGAAAAAATTAAAAACCCTACTCGCAAAATTAAAAGAAGTAGTTGATGAATTAGAATGTGAAATTTATTCTAATGTTAATAACTACACTGCTACCCAAAATTATAAGATAACTGATTATGATGAGATTTGGGAAGATGATGATGGTTATTGCGACTAGTTGAATTAAAGTTAAAAGGAATTAATTATAAAATATGAAACCAATCAAAGCAAAAGATCTTCTATCTTTAGATAAACATCTTAATGTTGTAAAATTAAATGCTTATGAAAATCCAGAGCAAGTAATTTGGCAAGCAGGAAAGTGTGATTACTCTGAAGTTCCAATTCACACCGTAGAATTACCTGATCCTCAAAAATGTGGTGAGTGGATTGTTGATCAACTCTTGGCTAATGATCGCGGTCATTGGGGTCCAATTGAACACCCTTCAATTACATTATCTTGTTCTGGATATGTTCATAATGTGATTGTTCAGGCAAGAACTCATCGAGTTGGAGTCACCTTTGATGTTCAATCTCAGAGGTATACTGGAAAAAGAGTACGTCAGGTCGCAAAAATGGAACTTGATCCTGAAGAAGTTTTTTATATTCGTCCAGCTGGATTTTATACAAATCGAAAGGGTAAAAAGTATGAATGGACTGAAGAACATAGACAACAAAAACTTGCACGTATTCTGATTGAATGTAAAGAGTATGATGATTATTATAAACAGGGAATGTGCGAAGAGCATCTAAGAGATTATCTTCCCCAAGCAATTCGGCAAAATTTTGTTGTTTCTTTTAATCTTCGTTCTGTTCTCCATCTTTTAGATCTTCGATCAAAACTTGATGCTCAAATAGAAATACAATGTTTATGTGAACAAATTTCTGATCATATTAAAGATTGGGCACCAAATGTTTGGAGTTATTATGAGCAAAAACGTTTGTATCGTGCCAGGTTATCACCTTAATTATAAATAAGACATTAGATCATTAAACAATATGGCACAGTATCCAATAGTCAACAAACTCACAGGCGAAAAAAAAGTTATTGAAATGAGTGTTCATGATATCACTCAATGGTATCATGATAATCCAGAATGGAAAAGAGATTGGTCTGAAGGTTGCGCTTCTCTTGGAGAGTTGGGTGAATGGAAAGATCAGTTAATTAAAAAGCATCCTGGATGGAATGATGTCTTGGAAAAGGCATCAAAAGCCCCTAAGTCAAAAGTTACCAAGATTTAAACACATGCCAAGAAAAAAAAGAGGATCTGAATTGCAACCAATTGGTGTTGGAATGACTGCAAAGCAAATGAAACGAAGGAAACCAATTAATTCGGACTATCTTCTTAATATTGAACCATTAACAGATAACCAAGAAAAATTATTTGATAGTTTTGATGACGATAAAAATTTAATTGCTTATGGTGCAGCAGGAACTGGTAAAACATTTATTACTCTTTTTAATGCACTAAAAGATGTTCTTGATGATCATACTCCATATGAAAAAATTTATATTGTTAGATCTTTAGTTGCTACTAGAGAGATTGGATTTTTGCCTGGAACTCATGAAGATAAGGCTGATATCTATCAGATTCCTTATAAAAATATGGTTAAATATATGTTCCAAATGGCAACTGACTCTGAATTTGAAATGCTATATGGAAATTTAAAGACACAGGGCACTATTAGTTTTTGGTCAACATCATTCCTAAGAGGAACTACTTTAGATAAATCTATTATTATTGTAGATGAATTCCAAAACTTGAATTTTCATGAACTTGATAGTATAATTACAAGAGCAGGTGAACATACTAAAATTTGTTTTTGTGGAGATGCTACACAATCAGATCTGCAAAAAACAAATGAAAGAAACGGTATCATCGACTTTATGAAGATTCTTAGAGCAATGCCATCGTTTGATATTATTGAGTTTGGTCTTGAAGATATTGTACGTTCTGGATTGTGTAAAGAATACCTTATTGCAAAAAATGAACTAGGATTTTAATGTTTAATCATGTTAAATTAGATCTCCCTCAACTTCAGAGGGAGACTATTGATGGAGTACGATATTATAAAGTACCTACAGAAGAAGAACTTATTAAGTTAGTCTCTATCACTTCAGTTACCAGCCATAAAAATCGCCAGTTTTTTGCAAACTGGCGTAAAAAAATAGGAGAAGAAAAAGCGGATAAGATTACTAGAGCAGCAACAAGTCGTGGTACTGATATGCACACTCTTGTTGAGTATCACCTCAAAAATGAAGATCTTCCAGAGGTACAACCTTTATCCGAATATCTTTTTAAAATAGCAAAGAATGATTTGAGTAGAATAAATAATATTCATGCTCTTGAAGGTTCTTTGTATAGTAAAGTACTTGGTGTAGCTGGAACTGTAGATTGTATTGCAGAATATGATGGAGAATTAGCAATAATAGATTTTAAAACTTCAAAAAAACCAAAACCAAGAGAATGGATTGAGCATTATTTTGTACAGTGTATGGCTTATGGTTGTATGTTGTACGAATTGACAGGAATATCCGTAAAAAAATTAGTAATTATTATGGCTTGCGAAAATGGAGAATGTATCGTCTATGAAGAGTACAACAAAGAAAAGTATATTAGATTACTTACAGAGTACATCAGAGAGTTCGTCAACTTTAGACTTGGATCCTATGTCGATTAAAATAGAAGAAGAATTACAAAAAGCATTAGATAAAAAATTTTTTTGTCCCTCAAAATTTTCAACGGAAATTGAAATACTTGTTAGAGACAACAAAGACATGAATTATATTGATGCGATAGTTCATTTTTGCTCTAAGAATAATATAGATATTGAATCTGTACCAAAACTTATATCAAAACCTTTAAAAGAAAAATTAAAGTATGATGCAATAGAATTAAATTTCTTAAAGAGAACTACCAGGGCAAAATTGATTTTTTAATTTGGAAAAAGTCGAAAAATTTATCCCGCCAATTTTTCGGGAAATACCCTTTTTATAATTATGACACCCTTTGAAGTATATACGACTTATCTCTCAGTAAAGAATCATTTTACAAAAGACAAATATGACTATCATAAGTATTGTGGCAAAACAAATGCATCAATACAGTCTTTTTATAAAAGAAAAGATAGATATTGGTTTGAAAAGTTAAGCAGGCAAAAAGATGAAAAAGAAGTAATAAATTTTTTTGTTTCAAATTTTGTTCAATCGCAAGATCCAAATTCTCTTTGGATTGGGGATATTATAAGAAATGGTGAATCTATATACTGTTCTTGGAAAAAGAGAAATCAGTCATTATCTTATGTTTTTTCTAATGAAGTAAAAATCCTTCTTGGTGAATTTAATATAGAATCTTTATTTGATTGTTCTTCGGGACATCCTCCCATATTAAAAAAATATCTAGATGGTAGTATTTGTCTAGAAACCGTTGTTATAATTGATAAAATTTTATATTTTACAAAGGACTTCAATAAAAAAATGTCCGATGATCCAGTTTGGGGATTAATATCTAAAATTATTAAAAAATATGATCCTTTTATAAATATTGATATCTTTAAGTACCGAAAAATAATAAAGGATTGTGTAATATGAGCTTTTTTGAATCTGATATAATAAAGGGAGAAATTGATAGTATTAATCAGCTTCAAGAAAAGCTTTATGCCAACATGTTTAATTTTTATATTATGGACAAGAATCAAAAATTAGAACATATTGGCATTTTAGAGTCTTTATTAGAAAAACAAAGAATACTCTATACTAGAATTAAACTTTCTGACGATCCTAAAGCAGTAGAAATGAAAAATAACATAAAGTACTCCGCTGTAAATATGGGACTCCCAGAAAATGTTGATATGAATGTACTTTTTGGTAATATGGAAAAAATGTTAGAAAAAATGAAAGGTAGGATTCAAAGTGAGGGTTGACAACTGTGGGCACTTGCACTAATATAGGTCTGTACTCGCCGCAAGTGCCCTAAGAGTACACAAAAGCCAAATACGTACAAAACATCTGAGGTTTATCAATGTCTTTTTCTGACCTTAAAAAACAATCTTCTCTCGGTTCTTTGACTCAAAAACTTGTCAAAGAAGTTGAAAAAATGAGTAACAGTTCTGGTGGTGCTGATGATCGCCTTTGGAAACCAGAACTAGATAAAACTGGTAATGGTTATGCAGTAATTCGTTTTCTCCCTGCCCCTGAAGGTGAAGATCTTCCCTGGGCAAAAATCTGGACCCATGCATTCCAAGGTCCTGGTGGATGGTATATTGAAAATTCTCTCACAACTCTGGGTCAAAAAGATCCTGTCTCAGAGTTTAATCGTGAACTTTGGAATAGTGGAGAGCAATCTAAGAAGGATATCGTAAGTCAAAAGCAAAAGCGTAAACTTTCTTATTATAGCAATATTTACGTTGTTCAAGATAAAGCACATCCAGAAAATGAAGGTCGTGTTTTCCTCTTTAAATATGGCAAAAAGATCTTTGATAAGATCATGGAATCAATGCAACCAGAATTTGAAGATGAAACACCTATTAATCCCTTTGATTTCTGGCAAGGTGCCAATTTCAAACTCAAGATTAAAAAAGTTGCAGGTTACTGGAACTATGATTCTTCTGAGTTTGATCGTCCTGGTCCTCTTCTAGATGACGATGATGCTCTCGAAGCAATTTGGAAAAAACAGTATTCTCTTACTGAACTTGTAGATCCTAAGCAGTTCAAGAGTTATGAAGAACTTCAAACACGCTTAGATTATGTTCTTGGTAAGAAAGGAACTCCTCGTATGCAAAATATTGATGAGGAACTTGAGAATGAAGACATTGATCGTGGATCTTTTACTCCAAGTTTTGAATCGCGCAAAGAACCAGCACCTTCTATGCCCCAATCCATGAAAGATGAACTTAATACACTTTCTTCAGATGATGTTGATGGGTCTGAAGATGACGATGCAATGAGTTTCTTCCAACGTCTTGCTAATAGTTAATTAAAGAAGAAAGGATTATATCCTTTTTTAAGGGTTCTGGACACATATTGTTCAGAACCTTTTTTATACTCCATAATACTTTCTATATCGTCTAAAATTAAGTTTAAATACTCTCTTTTTAAGATAAAAATAGATCTTTTTTTTGTTTCCAATCTTTCTTCATAAACAAAGTTTGTTATTGGAATAGATGATTTATTGCCAGAAACTTCTATTCTTGAATTTAGGAAAGAGTCAGTGTATAGAGTTCCATAGCTTAATCTTCTATTCCAATCAAAACCATCATATTTCCACTCTTGACCATTTGAGACAAAAATTTCATCTTTTTTTGGTTGATACAATGGTCCTGGATTTGATAATGATACTCTTGGACTTGCTGTGTAACCAAAACCTGGATTTGTTAGTGCAACTTGTACAATTTTTCCAGACTGTGATGTTACATATCCTTTTCCAGTAACTCTTGGGAGAGGTTGATCAATCACTGCAGTTGGTGGGGATTTATAATTATATCCAGGATCAGTAATTATAATATCTTTTACTTCATTATTGCCAATTACTACAAAACCAATGGCTCTTCTTTCTTTTACTGGTGGTTGTATAGTTACTAATGGAAGATTTTCTTGACTATAACCAGATCCTTGTTTTGTTACTATTATTTGAGCAACTTGCTCTGAAGTAGTCCCTATTCCTAAAACAGCAGTAGCAGTTGCTCTGATATCTGTATCATACGCATAGAATTTGTTTGTATTTGATCCACCAGTTATAATTATTGTTTCGTCAAAATTCATATAAGCATCTAATGGAATATTATCTTCTGAAGATGTATTTTTACTTCCAATTAAAGTTAATGATGTTAGATCCCAGTTAGTACCTAATTCTAGTATATGAATAGAGTTTGTGTCTGTTCCAGACACAAACATTTTTGAACCATCATCCTTAAATGAAAATCCCCTTACTGAAGATTCGCCAGTAATATCGTTTATATCTGTAGTGCTTACTGGTAAAGAAAATGTTTTAGAAATATCCCAATCATTATAAAGTTCATATTCTTTGATAGTATCTGGATTTGCTAAATCAATTACAAAAAAGCTTGATCCAGTATCTCTAAATCTAATTCCTGCACACTCCGAAATTGCAAATGTTCCAGAAAGTGTAGCTGTTGTTATATCCCATTTTGTTGATAAGTTATATTGATGAATAAAAAATCCACTTGAAGTTAATCCAGACACATAGAATCTTGAACCATCTGGTTTGAATTCTATGCCAGTTAAATATTCAAAACTTGATGATAAGTTTAATTCTGATATTTTTGTTGCATTTGTAATATCAAAAGATGAACTGAATGCATAATATTCTATAACTCCTTCGGTATATGAATTATTTCCGTGACATGTATATGCTCTAGTTCCTGTGGGATCAATATAAAATCCTTCCCAACCACTTGCTTCTACAGTAAGAGATGATGTTGCATCAAGTATTGCGTTTGAGAATATATCACTTGGAATATCTATAGTTATTGTTGGTACAAAAGTATAACCATCTCCAGGATTTAATATATTGATAGATGTTATAGAACCAGAACCATCAACTACAGCTTCTAATTCGCATGGTACTGTTGGTTCTGGATCACTGAATGTGATTGCTGGTTGAACTGTGTAACCAAATCCAGAGTCAATTATTGTAAAATCTCCAACCTCTCTATCTGCTGGAGGATCATTTAATTGAAATTCTACTAATGCTTGAATTGGATCATTGGGTGGATCTATGAAAAGTTCCACATTTCCCGTATATCCTAGTCCCGTAGATACTAGAGTTAGATTTGTTATTCTTCCATTAGATACTTGAGCAGATATTTCTGCTGGTATTCCTGGTACTTTAGTTGGTAGATTTATTGATTTATCTAATTCTATAGAAAATTCTGGGGCATCATAATATTCTTTGGATACTATTGAACCTGCTTGTATGATTAATCTGCCCGAGTAATCTGTTACATTTATCGTTTCATAGTGATGTATTCCATTGTATAGATTATCATAACTTCCATATTTTTCTAACAAATATTCTTCTTGAGACGTTTGTGACTTTGGCCATTCATCATAAACATTTTGTATGTTATTTGCAAGTAAAATTACCCAATCAAGTGTTGGATCGTTATAAAATTTGTACGCTACGTCATCAGGGCGCTCTTCCCCAATAATATTATATTTTTCAAAATAACTTAGATTTTCAAAAATATCATCTCTTATTTTTGCTCTTTTAAATAAGTTTTTTACTTCAGTATAATTTGATAGTGGAGAGTTTTTTGAATCTCTACTAATGTATTCAAAGTTGGGTACTTTTTTGAAGTATTCTTGAGTCATTTTAGTATCCTATTAGATGGTTTGCTGCTCTATCATCATCATAATCTTTAGAGTATATTGGTTCTAACTCCATGAATTGCAATGATATATCATATGATGCCATTCCACCATCTTCATATGCCATATAACTTCCTTGTGGAGTGTAATTTACTACACATGATTGTAAAGCACAATCTTTAATTAAATTAATTCCAGGATGATCTTCTTGTCCATTTAAATAATATCTTATTCCAAATACATTTGGTGCTTTTAAGTATAGTTGAGAGTTACTGGTTTTTGCTGCCATATTGCGCTTAAAAAACCCTATTATTTTTTTAACTCTTTCTGATTCTTTATCTGATCTTGGTGATAGTTTAAATGTAAAATTGAAAGGTCTTAATTGAGGACCTTGGAATAATAATTCTGTATTTGGATTAAATATTGCCCCACCAATTTTGGGCAATATTTGAGCACCCATTGCTTCTTGTGTAAAGTATGCGATAATAGCAGCCTCTACATCTGTAGCTGCACCTTGAGCAGTTGTAATTTTATTTGATAGTTTATTTAAAAACCCTTCTGGTCCACCAGTTATTCCACTTATAGCAATATCCGCACCTGCTATTTGTGCTGGATTCATTGTTTGTTCATTCCAACCAACACTATTTCCATCAGATATTGATGGTTGTATTGGTAATTTTACTGATTCTCCTATTCCTTCATTTGATCTTGTGCCGAATCCAAATGTTGAAGAGTCAAATGTTTTTGTACCATATTTTTTAGCTTCAAATAATATGTAATCCATATTCTCTGGAAAATTTTCTGGATATGATAATCTATCCAAAGATCTTACTGATGCAGATTCTGCTTTAATTTGTTCTGATAAAGCAGCAAAAGTATCGGTTGTATTACTTACACTAGTTATTCCATCATTTATAGTTGGTTCTTCCTTTAGATCATCATCTGTACCCTCTTTAGATCCATCATTAGGTCCTTGTGATCCGTTTTCTATCAATGTTATCTGATTTGGAGTTGGTAATTGACCATTATTTTTTGATGCATATACTGCTTTTATAGTACTTTTTACTGAAGTATTTAACTTACTAACGTAATTTGGATCTTCCGCTAAGTTTTTTTCTACGTCTAGATACCCATTTGCAGCGTTTGGTCCTGGTTCCCATACGTCATTTTCTTTTTTTGCAAGAACTTTAGAAAGATCTATTTTATTGTCTAGACCACCAACAAGATTATAAGTTCTTTGTACTATTAGAGTCTCACCAGTATCTGGATAAAATACTGTTGATACTTTTGCACCAGTATTTTCCAATGGTCTTGGTTTAGATATCCAAACTTTTCTGTCACCACTACCATTTTTGATTGCTTCTGATACTGTTTTTTCTTCCGCTTTTGGTTTAGACATTTTTATGTGCCTTTAAAGTTTTCGTCTTTTGATCCATAAGATTTATAGATTCTGGTTCCAACTAACATTTTTCTAAATGTTTTGTTCTTTTCTTTCCAAACATCAAATAGGGGAAGATCTCGTACTTTACCATCTTTTATAGAGATCAAATTTTCTATAGGTAAATTTGATGCAACTTCCCACTCATTGAATGCAATATCTAATAATAAACCATCCACTTGTGATATTATATATTTAGATATTGTATTATATGGTAAAGTAATTTTATTATTCTTTAAATTATCTATTACATATTTTCTTTTACTGGGATGTATTAAATGTAAATTGCATCCTGTAAATTCTTTACTATTAAACTTAATTACATATACTAAGGGAAATGGATCAAATACACTTATATTTTTTTCTTCAGTTTTGTATTCGAACAAGTATATATGACCAGTTCTTGGATATCTTCTTAATAGATTATTATCTTGATTTTCTTCATCTTCTGTGGAATCTAATCTTTCTTCAAGTATTAGTTTATTTTCCCTGCTAATATATTTTTGAGTTAATCTTTTAAATGCTCTCCTATAGAAGAAAGGGGATCTTCCTTCTTCATATTTTACTTCTTCTCTTAAATCTTCAAAAAGAGTGTTTTTGGGCATTTATTTTATACCTAGATTGTCTTCTGTGATTATTTTGAATTCTAATAATCTATCTTTACACCATTCATCAGCTGCTTTCCATTTTGCTTGATTTACAGCATATGTTTTGCATTCATGTATAAACGATTTTGTGACTCTTGATTTTTTTACTGGTGGAATAGTTTGTCTTTTGGGCTTTATCTCAACAACGTATGTTTTTATTGTACCATTACTTTCCTTAACTTTTATAATAAAATCTGGAAAATATCTATGAACTTTATTGTCCACGGGAGAAACATATGGAATAAAGAATTCTTCACTTGCCCATTCTATTATATTTTCATTCAAGTCACAGTAAGAACAAAATTTTCTCTCCCAACTACTCCTACAAATAATATTGTTAGAATTTCCCTTATATTTTTTGGGATATGAAGGTTTATACTTACTTTTAATACTTTCGTTCATTAAGTTGTCTACATATAATATAACGTATACATTTGTATTTAGATGTCAAATATACCAGTAAATCCTGGTGTTAATATGAGCACTCTTAAGAGTAGGATATTAAATCCTGCTCTTACATCGTTTTATAGTGTTGATATTGTACCTCCATCAGATTTATTATCTAAAATAAATTCTGAATTGGGGTTGGACTATGATAAAGAACTATTTGAATTGACTTGTATAGAGGCTTCTTTACCAGGATCTCAGTTAGCAACAATAGAAATAGATAATGACTATATGGGAGTATCTCAGAAAAACATTTATAGAAGAATGTATGATACTTCTATTGACCTTACTTTTTTAGTTACTAAAGATAGTAACTACCAACAAATTAGATTTTTTGAAATGTGGATGAAGTATGCTTCTGGTGAAGATATTATTGGTAGAATGGATGGTCCAGATTTTTATACTAGAATAAGATATCCTAAAGATTATAAATCAGAAATTAAAATTGCCAAGTATGAAAAAGATTTAGGATCACAATTAAATACAGGATCTACAGAATTTTTAGCATATTATTTTGTAGATGCATTTCCAATATCAATATCTTCTATGCCAATCAGTTATGATGCATCAGATATCTTAAAAGTTACTACTAGTATTAGTTATAGTAGATATTATATTAAAAGAGAGCAATATAGTGTTCGAGTAACTCCACCAAGTACTGATAGACCTACAACTCCAGGAGTAGATCAAGAAGAACAATCAACTTCTTGGAGATATTCTGAAAAATATCTTGCAGATACTCAAGAGCAAGCAAAACAAGAGACTTTAAATAGGTTAAATAGGAACTCTTCTTCTGCACCTAGAAGAGGTTCAGTTAGACCTGGGTCAATTTAAAAAATCAGGTATAAATAAATATACCTGATTTTTTATTGTAAAAATTATGCCATTACCTACAATATCTACTCCAACATATGAACTTGAAATTCCATCTACTGGAGAATTGATTGAATATAGACCATTTTTAGTAAAAGAAGAAAAGCTTTTAGTAATTGCATTGGAGAGTGAAGATACCAAACAAATTACTTCTGCAATTAAAAATGTTATAAGAAATTGCGTTTTAACTAAAAATATAAAAGTTGAAAAACTTCCAACTTTTGATATTGAATACCTATTTTTGAATATTAGAGGTAAATCTGTTGGTGAAGAATTAGATGTAAATATTATTTGTCCAGATGATAATGAAACTGTAGTCCCAGTTAAAATTAATATTGACGATATTTCAGTAAAAAAATTAGATGAGCATACAAAACAAATCAAAATAGATGATTCTATTGGTATGGAAATGAAGTATCCTTCATTAGAACAATTTATTAAAAATAATTTTGATTTCAATGCGAAAAATGGTATTGAACAGTCTTTTGATTTGATTGCTTCATGTATAGATCAAATTTATACTGAAGAGGAAAGTTGGGATGCATCAGATACTCCTAGAAAAGAACTTATTTCTTTTTTAGAGCAAATGAATTCTGAACAATTCAAAAAAATTGAGTCTTTTTTTGAGACAATGCCAAAGTTGACTCATGAAATTGAGATTCTGAATCCAAACACAAATGTAACAAGTAAAGTAGTATTAGAGGGCTTATCTGATTTTTTCGCATAGCACTCGCTCACATGGATCTGGAAAATTATTATAAATTAAATTTTGCATTAATGCAGTATCATAAATACTCATTAACTGAAATTGAAAATCTTATTCCATGGGAGAGAGATGTTTATGTTGCTTTATTAGCGGCTCATCTTGAAGAAGAAAAATTAAAGCAGCAGCAGAATGGATCTTAAACCAGACTATATTGAAAAGTACATACCATATGCCACTATCAATAGGCGTATGGGAATGTGGAGAGCCATATTATCGTCTAGACTTGAATATTCAAAATACCTAATTGAAAATACCTTCAATATAGATGCTGACAGAGTAGTTGATGTATTCATATCTTCTTGGGACCAATCTAAAAAAGATTATCCATCTCCAAAATTTTCAAGACCATCTTCTCCAGAAGAGTATGATTCATATAATAAGTATATAATTTATCTTTGGGAATATTACGTAAATGATAATGATAAAATAGAATTGCCAGAAGAACCAACCGAATCTACTGAAAAGAAAGATTCTTCTGCAATCGTTCCTGTAAATAAATCTCCAGAGGATGAAAAAGACAGGATGTATGATGGTGTTCGTGAGGATGATTTGGTTGATGAGGAAATTGACGAAAGAATTTTGAGAATTCTTGGATTAGAAGATACCTTTGATATTGACTATGCAACCTATAAGACTCTTTTAAAAGAATATCTAGTTAAAATTAGTATGGGATCTGATTCTCTTCCTAGAGAAGAGCAGATGTTATTGAGGGATGAATATATTAGAGTTAAGCGACTTGTTGGTAGATTTAAAATTAATAAAAAATATAAGGATCAATTTGGAAGTCCTATAACACTTGCATCAAGTTCTATTATAAATCCAGAATCTATAAAGACTCCAGATTTAGAACAGCAGAATCAAAATCAAACTGGTTTTTCTAAATTTGCGGAAGATATTGCATCGATTAGAGATTCTGTTGCTAATATACTTGAATTAATGCAAAAGCAGAATGATTTATTTAAAAAGCAGATAGATAATGATCGCAAATCTGCAGAGAAAAGTAAGAGGCAAAAGAATGAGTCTAGATTAGAATCTGTTGGTAAAGGTGCGTTAAAATTAGTAAACAAAGTTCTTGGACCAGTAAAAAATATATTTGAGAAATTATTAAAATTTATAACCACTGTAATTCTTGGAAGAATTGTTTTACAATTATTCAGATGGATGAGTGACCCTAAAAATAAGGGAAAAGTTGATGCTATTTTTAGATTCTTAAAAGATTGGGGACCCGCTTTAATTGCAGGATATTTATTATTTGGAACTGCAATAGGAAGACTTGTAAGAACTGTTATTGGAACACTGGTTAAATTGACATTTGCAATATTGCGGAAGGGAATACCTGCTGCTATGAATTTGATTAGGAAGAATCCAAAAGCAGCAGCAGCGATTGGATTATTCACAGCAGGAGCAACTATACCGATGTTGTTCCCAGATACTGTTGATGCTGAAGAGAAAAAAACAGAATCTGCTCCTGGTACTAAAGAAGAAAAAATAGAAGCATTAAAAAAACAGAAAGAAAATCTGAATCCAATGCAAAAAATGCAAGGAGTTGGATCAGAAATTGATGAGCAGATTTATAAATTGGAAACTGGAGAAACAAAAAGTTACTCTGGTGGAGGTGAGATACCAAAATTATCACAAGAAACAATTTCTAAATTCCCTGGAGGAACAGTTACTAATCAAACTGGTGTAAGAGTGAAGGGTGCAGGAAAAGATACCCAACTTACTGCATTGGAACCAGGAGAAATTGTAATATCAAATGCTGCTGTTAATAAGTATGGATCTGATTTCTTCTTATCTTTAAATAAATCTGGTGGCGGTACAAATAATCCAAAAATTGCAAGTGGAATACAATTAGCTTCTGGTGGAGGAATGATAGGATCCTTTACAAATAATAGGAGTATAGTTGAAAATGTAAATAACAATTTTTCTAATATTAGTAAAATTAGACCCACACAGATAGGATTAGATTCTGAATATAGTAATTTGTCAAAATACTTTATAAATGATATTCAAAATATATCTTCAAACAATCCTTCATATTTTTCTAATTTAAATTTAACTGCCAATAAAAGAGTTGATAACAACACCAGAAATGTAAATAACACTTTTGAACCTGGACAAGTAACTAATAATAAAAATATTAGAAATAATAATTTTATTGGCGGAGATATTTTTAATAATTTAGATACCAATATTAATAATAAAGAAGAAAATAATAAGTTAGATGTTAATAAATTTGTTGGTTCAAATAATGCAAATACATTAAGTAGATCAACATCTGTTATTAACAGTATTAATAATCAAAATAATATGATGGAATCTGGTAATGATTCTATTGGAGAAATTGAAAGATCTTTATCAGCAGAAAAATATATACAACCATTTACAAAAATGTTTGCTGTTGATAATAGTAAGCAAGAGCAGAATCAAAACATAGTGCAAAGTACAGAATTAAATAAAATTGATTCTGGTAAAATATCATTTACAAATAAGAATCAATTTGGTTCTCCAACAATAAATCAAACTACCAATAGAGTTGTACCAGCATCTATTAGTAGGGAAAAGAATGTGACAACCCAAACTATTCCTCCCCCACCAAAACCAAAAGTAAATTTGGTACATATTGCAAATGAAGAAATTCAAAAAATAAAGTCCCAGAAAAGCGTTGGTAAGAGAGATCTTGATACAAATTTCCCTGCAGCATATCCAAGTAATACTAGATCCATGCTTATACAGACATATGGAATTTATGGTGTAAGATAATGGCAATTATAGATCCCAAAAAACTATTAAATCCATCTGGAGATTCTTCTACATCTAGAGGATCTAACACATTTTATTCTTCTGGTTTTTTTAAGGTTGCTGAAGATATTTCTAATATAAAAGAAAATGTAGTGAAAATTGAAGATGTACTTAAAAAGAGTATAAAGATAAATCTAAAACAATTGGAGTTATCTAGAAGGGACCTTGAGAATAGAAAAAGGAATACTAATGAAGAAAAAAAAGAAAGTAGAAAAAAAGTTAGTGGACTTGACAAAGTTAAAAAATTTATTCCTGGTTTGAGTTTAATAGATAGGGCAAAACAATTTTTGGGTTCTATATTTGCTGGATTTTTAGTCCTTAGGTTGGTAAAATTATTACCAAAATTACTTGAAATACTTAAGTTTTTAAAACCAGTCGGTCAATTTATATTTGATTTTGCTGCTGGAATTCTTGATAAAGTGGCAACAGGAATAGAATTTGCTTATAATACAGTTGACACAATATCAAATACCGTTAAGAATGTTTTTGGTGAAGATGCTCAGAAAAAATTAAATGGTTTTTTGAGTGCTTTTACAAAATTTGCTAACATTGCAATTATTGCAATGATGCTTGCTTCTGGTGGAAGTAATCCTCTTGATAGAAAATTTAAGGGACCAGAAAGGAGAGGTTTTGATAGAAGTGGTAGAAGAGTAAATACTAGAACTCAAAGAAGATATCGACAAAGATATGGTGATAGAAGGTTTAGAGAAAGATTTGGACAAAGAAATTTAGATAGATTAAATAGACCACCTAGACCATCAGCAACTCCGTCAACTGGAGGAGCATCAAGACCAACTGGAGGACCACCAGGAGCAGTTCAAAGTGGTGCTCAAAGAGCTGTTCAGAGAGGAGTTACAAAAGTTGCAGGACGGACTGCTGGTAGAATCGCAGGCAGGATTCCGATTGTTGGTCCACTTATCGATTTTGGTATAAGAACACTCATTTTTAAGGAACCTCTTGGTAAAGCAGCAGCAGGTGCTGTTGGTGCTGGCGTTGGACAGGCACTTGGTGCATGGATAGGAGGCACTATAGGTGGTGTTGCTGGTAGTGTTGTTCCTATTCTTGGTAATGCTATTGGTGGCGCTGCTGGAGCAACCATTGGATCAATACTTGGGGGTTTAGTAGGAGATCAAATAGGTGTAAGTCTTTATAATATTATTGACCAATCTGATTCCGAACCAGTTCAAAAAAAATCTGGTGGGGGAAGTACCAATAGAAAAATTAAAAATAATAAGACTAAGAGTAGGAAAAAAATTAAAGAATATAATCCAGATAATACTAATCCTGGAAAATCTATTGGTAGGAAACGCTTAAAGGAAATTTATAATAATAATTTTTCAATAATACGTGGAATATCTAAAGCATCAAAAAGTTTAAAGAAAAAAACCAATACTATATTATCAAAAATTGTATCTCTTGGTTTGGACCTATCTCTGGGTCAAAAACCGTCTGATAAATCAATTTCTGATCTATCAGAATCTTTTGCATCAATAATAAATTTTTATAGAGATCCTCTTAATGTTGCCCAAAAACTTTCATCTGGTGGATCTGTAGAGAATGTTGAATCTGTTGGAAAAGATGTTATAGTTAAAGGTTTGAGGAATGAATTTAATAGGGAAATAAAAAATGCTTTTACTGATGTAACTGTTTTTGGATCACAAGAATCTGATAACTTTGCCAATTCCCTTGCTTCATTTTTTGAAAGATTAACTGGGATTCAAATTTCGACCAGAGAACCCAGCACAAGAGAACCCAGCACAAGTAGAAGAAGAACACCAGGAACATCACCAGGAACATCACCAGGAACATCACCAGGATCAGTAGTTCCTGCTGCCGCACCGCTATCTGGTAGTAGTAAATTTGCTAGAATAACTGGAGATAGTGGATCTGTAAAATATGGGGGAAGAGAAAATGCATCATTAACTGTTGCATATAGTCCTTTTGCTAAAGGAGCAAGAGGTGCGAGTATTATATCTGGAAAAGGTTATAGAAGAACTACTGGTACTGATCATAAGGGATATGATATTGCTGCACCTTCAGGAACTCCTTTATATGCATATTTGCCAGGTAAAGTTCTTAGGGCTGCATACGATAGATCATATGGTTATTTTATTGAGTGGAAAGATTCGGAATATGGACAAACTCATTTCTTTGGACATATGATTGCACCATCGCCATTAAAAGCTGGAGATTCATTTAAACAGGGTGATTCTTTGGGTAGAGTTGGTAGTACTGGTAGATCTGATGGTCCTCATCTTCATTGGGAGATTGGACCGCAAAAATCTGAAATTGATCCTGGAAATTGGGTAAATACTCATCCACTTAAAAAAGATAATAAAGCAAAAATACAAACTGCTGATGAAAATAAAAATAAACCAGATAAAGTTAGTTCTAATGCATCTTATGAACAACCATCAACAACTACTATAGCTGTTGTTGAAAAAACAAAGTATGTTACTATTGGATAATTTGTTAAATACTAATTATAAAGGTAAATTATAATGGAAGTAAGCACTCCAAACCAAACTGCAGAATCATCTAACATAACAAAATGTTTAATTTATTCGAACAGAGGTAGTGGATCTCAAGATGTCTCTTCTGGAATAGTTGATTTTTCTTATTTTGAGAGTGTTTTAGATACAACGGTTAGATTTTCTATAGTTATAGTTGATACTGGAAATAGCACAGAATCTACAAATAGTGAGGCAGTTTTATATAAATTAAAGTTGTCTGGATTTGAAAAAGTTGATTTGAGTTTTACTGATAATTATGATAATAAATTAGATTTTAGTGGAACTAATTCTTTATATATTAATAAGATAAGAAATATTATTAGTCACTCTGAGAAAACAATATTTACTATTGATTTAGTATCTAAAGAATATCTTGCTAATGAATTTTTAAAATCTGAAGTATATCAAAGATTTGATGGTGAAATATCCACTTCAGTTCGATCTATACTTTCTGATATATTAGATACTGAAAAAAATATAATATCAGACCCAACTTCCAATACGTTAAATTTTTATGGGTCTGGAAAAAAACCATTTACCTTAATAAGTGAAATAGCAACAAAAGGAGTTCCCCAGGGTGGGGAATCAACAGCAGGATATTTTATATTTGAAAATTATAATGGATTCAATTTTAGATCCATAGATGCCTTATTTAAAAGTGCGGTTGTAAAATCCTTTATATATAATTCTACTACTTTATTACCAACAGAATATGATGCTAAAATAATATCATATAAATCTAAAAAAATAATAGATGTCCAAGAAAATTTGAAGTCTGGTTCTTATGGGGGTAGATTAGAAACTTTTAATCCATACACTCATAAATTTAATCCTGTAAGTAAAAATGTTGAAAATGAAGATCAGGAGACTAAAGGAGGACTAGAGTTTTCAAAAATATCTCCAGATTTTTCTTTTTATGGATCATTATCTAGAAGATATTATCATAGAATGGATATTGGACAAGTTCCCTCTGGCAATAAATCTCAGCAATTGAAGAATAGAAAAAAAGAAAATTTAAATTCAAAAGATGTTATTGTTCAGTCAGCGATGACTTACAATAAGATATTCTCATTATCTGTTGATGTTGTAATACCTGGAGATTTTTCTTTGAGATCTGGACAATTAGTCTATTGTGATTTTCCAGAGCAATCTTCAAAAAGAAATATTGAAACTGATAGGGAATTAAGTGGGATATATATGATATGTGATGTATGTCATCATATTACTCCAGGTAGTAGTTTAACGAAAATGAATCTTATTAGAGATTCATTTGGAAGAAATCCAAGTAAAAACGGAGGTTAGAAATGGAAAGTATTGAAAAACATATTGAAGCGGATATACGAGAGCTTGAGAATCCTAATATTTCTCCACAGCGTCGTCGTCATATAGAAAGTGAATTGGAGGATCTGGAACAATATCAAGAAGATCACCCCAATGAACATCGTGATCCAACAGCTTTAGAGTTGTACTGTAATACTAATCCTGACGCTCTAGAATGTAGAGTTTATGAGGACTAATAGAAGTATATGGATTTGTATCAATTAGAACTATCACAACCATTTAATATTCTTGATAACACACTCTGGTGGTGGGAAGGAATTGTTGCACCAAGAAATTTTTGGTCAACAAATTCTCAAGAAGAAGGGTTATCTTCGATTGAACAATTGGAAAATTGGGGAAAAAGAGTTAAAGTTAGGATTCAAGGAGTTCATCCAGCGAGCAAAAAAATACTTCCCGATGATAAACTTCCTTGGGCAGAAATGAGAATGTCATCTGTTGGTAGTGGTCATAAAGGCACTGGATTGAGTATTTGTGTTACTCAAGGAACTAGAGTGTATGGAATATGGGAAAATCCTTTAACTAAAAGTGGACCAATAATTTTGGGAACTCTTGCAAATAATGAAGACACACCACTTCCAAAAGAACAACCTATTTCCGATGGTTTTGCACCTTATAGTGGATACAGACCAGAAGATATAGTTTCTGGTCGTGATATGCCCTTATCTCAAGGACAACCTAGAGAATCTTTTTTAAATCCAAACGTCTGGGGATTGTCGGATAAATGGATGATGGATGAACCTGTATTTGGTATTGCATCTCCAACAGATTGTGAAAAAATTCCTTTAACAGGAATTATGAAATCGATGCAGGCTTTAATACAGAATGTTGAAAAAGCTCAAAATCAAATGCAAGAGTGGCAAAATGCAGCTCAGGGTTGGATTGCTGATAGACAAAATTGGATTAGAACTAAAGTACAAGAAGCTACTGAGTATATTAGTAAAGGATTAAAGTGGGTATTTAAAGAAATTCGTAGAAATACCGAGGAAGAAATTAATAGAAGAGTAAAAAAACTTTATGAGTTAATTAATCCACCAGATAGAGATAAAGCTAAATTAGGACATGATGCTTTAATGGAGTTAATTACTTGTTTGTTTAACAAATTAATTGGCAATCTAAAGTACCTGATTGGAAATTTTCTTGGAAAAATGTTAGATAGGTATATCAATGTACCTGCTTGCGCCGTCCAAAATTTTGTTGGGAGTTTAATTGGAAGTACTCTTGGGGCAGTGTCGTCAGCTATAGATAAAGCAATATCGTCAGTCTCTAGTTTGATTGGTGGAGTTTTCAGTCTTGCAAACAGTATTCTTAATCTTATTAAAGCTATTGCTGGATTTTTTGCTTGTGAAGAAAGTCAAGAGTGTCCAGATACAACTGAATGGAATATTTTTGATGGTGCTAAACCAAAAACAATATTTGACCTTGACAGCATATTAAGTGGCGCAAAAAATGTTGCAAATCAAACAAAATCACTTGTAGATGATGGTAGAGATTTGATTGATGCTGCATCTGCAGCAGTCAATTTTTCCGATTTGATCAATACTGCTGTTAATTCAGCAAATTCTTGTAATATTGGACCGCTTTTTTGTGGACCACCTAAAGTTACGTTTTGGGGTGGTGGTGGAAGTGGCGCACAAGGAAATGCTATCATTAGTGCAGCTGGAGATTTATTGGGGGTCGATCTTATATCGGGAGGGACTGGATACACAAAAGCTCCTTACGTAACTATTGAGGATAGTTGTGGAAAAGGATCTGGTGCTAATGCTATTGCAATTATGAGGAGAGAACGTATAAGAGGTGGACAACCAGAATCTGGACAACCAGAATCTGGACAACCAGAATCTGGGGGACAAACAGCAACTAATAATCTATCTAACACTAATATTGCGGATAATGTTATTACTACCTCTGGAACAAGTGGTGATGGTATTGGTGGTATAATTTACACTGGGGAAGAAACTTATACTGTTATTGCTGTTGTTATTGAAAATCCTGGTGATGGTTACTTATCTTCTCCAAATGGTGATGTTGGTGGAGATGGAAGAGTATGGGCACCTAAAGATAATACTATAATTAAAACGGAAGATGGAAGATGGGAACAATATCCACCAGGATCTCCAATACCAGAAAGGGATGGTGATTTAGTTATTACACCAGAAGATAAAGTTATTTTAAATTCACCTGGACCTTTGATTGGTCCAGGAAATAATGTAACACCTGGAATTGGCCGTGGTTATGATGATCTTCCAAATAATTTAACTTTTGATGAGGAAGTATCTACAATAAAAGGAATTAATTCTATTCCTGGAACTGGTGTTAATGGATCAACAGATTTTAATTCTTTTCCTACTATAAGTATTGGTAGCTATCAAGCAAAACTATATATTTGTGACCTTTATATAAAAAATAGAGGAGTTAATTATTCTCCTGGTGATGAAGTTGTCATAGAACCAAATTTTGGAGCTAAAGCTGAGGCAATCTTTGGTCCATTTGGTGTACTTGATAGTATAAAAATTACTAACCCTGGAAGTGGATTTACTGAAACTCCAATAATTTATATTAAATCTGAAACAGGTTATAATGCACAGATATATCCAATATTCTGTGTAAGTAGTGTTGGTGATGGTGATATTGATGGATTGGGATCAGATCAAAGAGATTTGACTGATGAAGAAAAGAATAAACTAATTACAGTTGTAGATTGTGTGGGGAAATTTAGTTAATGGCAAAACCTAGAATACATAACCCAGTAGAATTGGGTAACGATTATGGTCATATAAAATTTGGACACATACTTCCAAATAATACATATGCTGGCGCATTATTGAGAAATGGTGACCCAGGAAAACCAGCAGAACACTATACGATGCTTATGTCTAGTGGAGTTATGAATGGTGGAACTATAAATCGGTGTCCTGGTGTATATCAGATACATTGTGGTGAAACTCCAGTCAATAATACATCTTTTATATTGAGAGCATCTGATGGTGACATTATCTTACAAGCTCCACTTGGAAGAGTTAGAATAGAGGCAAGGGATATTGATCTCATTGCTTCTGGAAATAATAATAAAACAGGATACATTAATATAGAATCAAATGAAAAAATTAATATTAGGTCAAAAAATATAGAAGTTACTGGAGATTCTGTTGCTAAGTTTTTATCTTCTGGTGTATGTGAAATCGTTGGTAATGGAACTTTAAATTTTTTTGGTGGACTAATTGATTGTGCAGATTCTTGTACGACATTAAAACCATCTAAAGGGGTATCTTTATTTGAAGGACAGCAAAAAACTGGAGGATTTATTTAATGAAAGTACCAGATTTAGAAGTCAAAAAAACTTTATATGTTGGAATAGGTGATCCCACTCTTACGTTAGGAAAAGGACCAACACAAGTTAGAGGAGGTGCTTATCTTGAAGGTCCTGCTGTCTTTGGAGCACCACCACCATTTACTGTGGCAAATGTTGCTATTGCAAAATTAAAAAATAGTGACGTTATTCAACCACCATTTATTCCTGGGGCAATTGCTGGATTTAATCATAGTCCATATTCTCTTGCTGTAGATGGTGATGCTGTTATATTTAATAATCTTACTATTAATAGACAAGTAGAAGTTGGAAGCAATGTAATTGCTCAAGGAGAAGTTGTTGCTAGAGTATTGGGAAGACCACATATTTTATCAGTCAAAAAAGATTTTGATATTCCCCATCCAACAAAAGATGGATGGAGACTGACACATGCATGTGTAGAGGGACCAGAAGCTGCTGTATATCATAGAGGAACGCTGATAAATAATAATCAAATACATCTTCCAGAATATTGGACAAAATTAGTTGATGAAGATAGTATTACAGTTAACATCACTCCTAAAAAGCATCACCAGAACATAATTGTTACTAAAATCGAAAATAACATAATTTACTTGAATGAAAAAGAAGGTTTAGATATAAATTGTTATTATCATGTTTATGCCGAAAGGATTGACACTGAAAAATTAATAGTTGAGTATGAAGGAGGTATTGAAGATTATCCTGGTGATAATAATCAAAGATCTATTGTTGGGTGGAATTACGATTTAAGAGACTAAAACTATGGCATATACATTACAACCAAAATCTAATGGTAAAATTGATTGTACAGAAAAAGCAGTACCTGGTGTTCCCAATACATTTTATGATTGGGTCATTAAGTTTGACAACCAAGACTCTGATCCACTCCCCCCAGATATTCCATTTGTAAAGTGTGAACCTTACAGATATTACTATATGCAAGTTGGTGATTTGCAAGTTCAAGAAAATGTAACTGCTTTAGGTAGAGTTTTGGCGTCTGAAGTTTATTCTGGTGGTGGCGCACATAGATTGTCTGCTAAAAAAAATTTTGATATTGATCACCCTACAAAAAAAGGTTGGAGACTTAGACATACCTGTTTAGAAGGACCAGAAAATGGTGTTTATGTTAGGGGTAAACTGAAAGATAGTAATTATATATTACTTCCAGAATATTGGAATGGTTTAGTTGATCTAGAATCAATAACTGTTCAATTAACATCTATTGGGCATTATCAAGAACTTTTTTACGAAATAGTTGAATGGGGAACAAAAATTAAAGTATCCAATAATGCTGGAAGTACTATTAATTGTAGTTACTTAGTTCATGGTGAAAGAAAAGACGGTGAAAAATTGATTGTTGAATATGAGGGAGATTCTCCCGCAGATTACCCTGGAGATGATAGTCAATATTCTGTGGTTGGTTGGAATTACGACGTAAGATCCTAAGGGAAATTTAAATGACACATACATTCCAGTATACTAAAAAATATTCTGTATCTAATGAAATAGAATTTGTATCTGTAGCGGATACAACTTTTAATACCTCATATTCAATACCAGAAGTCTTAATAGATCTTCAGGCAGATAATTTGAAGGCAATAGATAATCTTTTTGTAGATGCTTATCTAACAGATCAATTTGGTAATACTGGTAATCCTGGTGATGTTTTAATTGCTGATGTTAATGGCGTATATTGGGGAAATGTTGGATCTGCAGCAACTCCAATTCTTGCAATCGATATTTATGATGAGGGTGCTGCTCAAGGATTAGCTAATAGACTTGATTTCTATGATGGTAATGATCAAAATAATCTAGTATCTGCTGCAGTATCAGAAACCACTAGAATCGCTACAATTACTATATCTGATAGATGGGCTTTAAATGGATCCGATATTTATCGAGATAGTAATGTTGGTATCAATACACCTACACCACAAGCAGCATTAGATGTTGTTGGTAGTGGTAAATTTAGTGCTGGTGTTGAGATTGCTGGTCTATCTACATTTAAGGACAATCTCATAATAGAAAAGGATCTTGAGGTTCTTGGTGTAGCTTCAATTGCTAGTAATTTTACTGTTTCTGGTATATCGACTTTTTATTCTGATGTTGGTATAAGTAGTAATTTTACAGTGAGTGGAATATCCACTATAGGACCACTTAGAGTTATTGGTAGAGCTGATTTTGATAATGAAGTTGGGATTAATAGTGGATTAAGTGTTGGTGGAATATCTACGTTTAGTGAAAATGTTGAAATTAATTCAACATTACAAGACATAAATGAGAGTGTTGGACCAGCAAATAAAGATTATAGATTATCATCTGTAGGAACTGGTGTATCATGGAGACCTGCAGGTGTAGAAACAGAAAATACTATCTGGGTCACTATGGATGGTGATGATGCTAACACTGGTTTGTTGGAAGGTGATGCAAAAAGAACTATAGGTGCAGCAGCACAAATAGCACAACCTGGAGATACCATATTCATAAGATCTGGAACTTATTCTGAGAATAATCCAATTGGTCTTCGTAGTGACGTATCTGTTACTGGACAGGATCTTAGACTAGTCAACTTAATTCCAAATAATAAGGGATTAGATTTTTTCCATGTAAGAAGAGGATGTTTAATTGAGAATCTATCCTTTACCTGCGAATCTGATGGTGCTGGTGGATTTGTTAATAATCCAGGAGGAGCTGCAGTAGCTTTTCCTCCTACTTCTGTTACTGAACAAGCAAATACTGGATTTATTCAACTTGGTCCAACTTTTGAGGGGGAAAGTGGTAGATGGAGAAGTCCATATGTAAGAAATTGTACAAATTTTATGCCAAGAAGTATTGGTATGAAAATAAATGGGGATCACGCTACTGCTACAATTCCTGGTTCTGGGGCAGATTTAAAATCCATGGTTTGTGATTCATTCACTCAATATAACGAAGCTGGAATTGGAGTTTCTATTACAAATAACGGATATGCTCAATTAGTTTCAATTTTTACAATCAATTCTGATATTGGAATATACTGCGATACTGGAGGATCTTGTGATCTAACAAACTCAAACACATCTTTTGGTAATTTTGGATTATATGCGGTTGGATTGGGAAGAACAGAATTCACTGCAACGGTAAGTCAAGCGACTATAGATCAAACCGATACAGTTACTCTTACAAATACTATAGACACATTTGGTCAGTATAAAAGACCATATGATGGTCAAGCGTTATTCTTTAAAATTAATACAGTTGCTGGAATATTGACAGCACCATTACAACTTGTTAGTAGTGTAACCATTCCTTCTGGTGCATTTGGCAATATAAATCAATTTAGTGTTACTGCTCCGCCAAGTATACTTATTGTAGACTCAACTACTGGAAGTACAACTCCTCTAGGACCAGAAGGTATTACTGCAGAGGTTAGTCCAACTATAGATCCAATCAATGGAAGAATAGTTGCTATTGACATTATTAATAGTGGTAGAAATTATCTTCCAACTCAAGTTGAAAGTATGAGAGTTCAGATAAATGGAACCATTATTGATCCTTCTCTTATAAAAGTTAATATGGAACCAATATATTATACAATATCTGAAGCAACGGAACCTGATGGATCAGGAACTACTACAGTCACTTTTAACGAGTTTGTTCCTTATTTAATTGATGTTGGAGTTGATGTTGATATAAAAAGAATTTCTAGAATTTTAACTAGTTCCCATTCATTTGAATATGTTGGTGCTGGTACTAGTATAAATACAGTGACTCCTCTCCAAGGAGCTGTTCCTATCAAGGAGAATGAAATAGTTGCTCTTGCTGGAGCACAAATTCCTTTTACTAGTACAGACCAAAAAGGTAATTTTGACATTGGTGAAGGATTCCAAATTAACCAACCAACATCTACCATTCGTGGAAGATCTTTTAGTAAGGCAATTCAGGCAGAATTAACTCCATTAATCCTAGCATTAAGCAGTTCCGCAAGATAATAATATGGCAGTAGCACCACTTAATAAATTTCTTAATGTATCTGTTCCAGTTGCTCCTGGAGAACAAGTAGTTTATAGTACTCCAACTGGAGTTGCTTCTATTGTTTTGTATGCTCAAGTCTCAAATGTTGCGAAAGAGGTTGCATATCCAAAAGTTACGGTCATACAAAGGAGAAAATCTAGATTTGGTAATGTTAGAGACGTTAGAATTATTAAAGAAGCAGAAGTATTTCCTAACGACTCTTTAGTTGTTCTTGATGGTAGATTAATTCTGGAAAGAACCGCATTATATTCTGATTCTCTTGTTGTTAAAAGTGATTCTAATCCTGGAGTAGTCACCGTAACAAATTGTGTTTATGATCATATTAGCGGAATTGCAACCGTTACGACTTTACAAAATCATAATTTTGTTGCTGGTGATGAAATTACGATGAGTGGATTAGAGTTTACTTGTGCTGGATACTCTTCTGGAATAACTACAACTATATTCCCAGCACCACAAAGTACTTTTACAGTAACTCAAATTGATGCTGCAAATGTCTTTATAACAAATACAGGAGTTGGTGCAGGTATTACTCATACTTATGTAACTGGGGGAAAAGTTTCTCCTATAGAATTGGAGTTTATTTGTAGCATTCTCGAAAATAGTATTGTATAATCATGGCAAAGCATATATCTGGAAGACAAAGAATTGTAAGATTTTCTGGTCTTAGCACTGGTAGGTATAGACAACTTAGAATTGAAGAGGCAGAACCAAATCTTGGATTTCCAACAGAAAAAACTTTACCATTAAAGGATAATTATTATCAGTTAGTTACTTTTGATGGGGGAGATATATCGGATAGATATTGGCAAGTTCCTCCAGTTGGGTTAAATTCTATAGGATTATCTATTTTTGATGAAGATTTTATTGTAGGAACTGGAAATAGTATTACTAGATTGAATTTTAAAGGCAATTCAATTGTAGCAACAGCAGAAAATTTTAGTAATATATCTACAATTACAGTATCTCCTCCAGGAAACAATACTGAAGTTTTATTTAAAAATAATGGTGACTTTGCAACTTCTTCTGGATTTACGTTTGACCCATTAAATCCTCTTTTAACTGTAGAAGCTGAACTAAAAGTAGGTGCTGGTGGAACTATTATAACAGCACTGGATGATGCAAGAGTTGGTATTGCAACAACATTACCAGAAAGAACTCTTCATATTAATGGAGACATGAGACTGACTGGAACAATATATGATTATAATAACAATAATGGAACTGCTGAACCAAGTCTTCTAATTTCAAATGCTTTTGGTGGAGTTGAATGGTTGCCCAATGATGAATTAAGTTTCTTTAGTGTCGGTCCAGTTTATGGAGTACAGTATAAAAGTGCAACAGGAACTGTAGTCAGTGCTGAAACTTTTTATTATAATCCTCTTACTGAAAGAGTTGGAGTGGGTACATCAACTCCAAGACAAACTTTTGATCTTAGAGGAGATTCTTTACTAGAAGGAAATATTTTTGTATCTGGCATCTCAACTTTTGCTAGTAATGTAGAATTTAGATCTAATATACAAAGTAATTTTATACCATCATCAACATCTACATATGATCTAGGTTCTAATACTAATATTTGGAACAATGTTTACGGTGTTAATGCAATATTTAATGATGTAGACACAAATACTTTAGATATTAATGGTATTATTACTTTATCTGGAATTAGTAGTGTACAGGGAACTATAGTACCATCTCTTAATAATACTTATGAGCTTGGAACACCTACAATTAGGTGGGGTAATATTAATGTAACTAATGGATCATTTTTTGGGGACGTTGGATTCGGTACAGATAATACTACCATAGTAAACTTTAATTCTAAAATTAATACTGATTTAATTCCCAAATTGCCAGGTCAATTGGATCTTGGTAATGCTCTTTTGAAGTGGGATGTAATATATGCAAATACTGTTGATGCAATATCTTTGAAATCAGATACATTAAAAACCATAACAGATGTTACTAATGTTAATAGGTTTTTAACTTTTGTTGATAGTAATAATCCTGCTTCTGCAACAAATCCATATGAATCTTATTATACTAATAATGATTTATATTATAATCCAGGATCAAAAACTATATTTTTGCCAGGTGTAATAGTTTCTGGCATAGCAACTTTTAGGGGAAATGTTTCTATTGGTGACGATGTAAATGATAATGTAACTATATTATCTAAAATCACTACAAGTTTAATTCCTACTGGGAATGCATCCGTAAATATTGGAGCACCTGGATCTCAATGGGCAACTGTATATGGAATTTCTTTTACTGGAAATGCAAATTCTGCAACTCAATTAGAAACTCCTAGAGACTTTCAAATTTTTGGTGATGCTGATGCCTCTCCAGTATTATTTAATGGTACTGCTAACGTTGGATTGGCACTTACTCTAGTTAATAGTGGAGTTACTCCAAATACTTATGGTTCTTCTACCAATGTTCCACAAATTACTGTTGATTCTAAGGGAAGAATTACTAATGCTGTAAATGTTGGTATTGATTTTGCAAATGCAACTGTAGCACAGGCAAATAGAGTATTAAGTCAATCTACATCAAATACTGCTTATTTTTATCCTAGCTTTTTGGATTCTAATAATAATACTCCAGCTTTTGAGCAGTTATATACTAATGTTTTTCTAGCATATCAACCGAGTACTGGTAATTTTGGAATAGGTAAGTCAGAACCTGCAGCGAAATTGCATGTATCTGGAGAACCTAGATTTGATATTATGACAACCTTCCAGGATGAAGGTTCAATAAGATTTGATAGACAGGATGCTACATCAAGACCCTTTTATATTAGAACATATAATGATTCCACTCCAGGTGGTAATTATATGGGATTTGATGTTCATAATGGAACTGCAAATCAGGCAAGTAGAGTATTAACTTTACGTGGAAATGGTAATGTTGGAATCAATAGTATAGATCCTACTGATAGATTTTTTGTTGGTGGAACTTCAAGAGTAACTGGTAACGCTACTTTTGAAAGTAATGTATCTATCCGTGGTGCTCTTATTGATTCTAGTTTTGATAGTGGTACTAATGGTCAAGTTTTATTGTCAACAATAAATGGGACGAATTGGACAGATCAAGACCAACTTGGTGCAGGAACTGCCAATCAAATAAGAACACAAAGAAGAACTGATAATTCTACGCATTATATTACCTTTGTAGATAGTGATAATAGTCCAGCCGCATATGAAAATTTATATACTGCAGATGGAGTATCTAATGGTGGTATAACATTTAATCCATCTACAGGAGAAGTAAAGATTATATCTCCTAATAGCATTCCATTAGTTTTAGAACGTAAGAATACTGGTTTATCAGCAATAGAATACAAAAATAGTTCTGGATCTATGTGGGCAGGACTAGTTAATTTTGCTGATTGGTGGGCAATAGATAGTGATGTTAATTTAAGTGATAGTCCACATTTAATAGTCACAAGATCTGAAGGTAAGGTCGGTGTTGGTACAACAGTAATTGATTCTTCGTCAATATTAACTATTGCTGGTACTGTAACTCCATCTATTACTGGAACTTATACTTTAGGGACATCAGCACTTAAATGGAATACTGTTTGGGCAGATACTTTAGATGGTGATCTTGTTGGAAATGCTGAATCTGCAACTAAATTGGAAACCGCAAGAGATTTTAGTCTTGCTAATGATTTAACATCTCCAATAGTATCTTTTGATGGAACTGCTAATGTTGTATTAAATGCTAATCTGGTTAATACTGGTGTTACATCGGCAACTTATGGTAATCCAATAACCATACCAATAATTACCGTTGATGCAAAAGGTAGAATAACAAACGTATCTACTACAGAAGTATCCAGAGCAGATTCTTTAACAACGTCAAGAAACTTTAGTCTTGCTAATGATTTAACTTCTCCGATAGTTGGATTTAATGGCACCGATGATGTAATATTAAACGCTAATCTAGTTAATACTGGAGTTACTTCAGATACATATGGTACAGCAACTCAAATACCTGTATTCTCAGTTGATGCAAAGGGAAGAATCACTAATGCAGTTAACACTGCCATTGACTTTAGTGAAGCAAATGTCGCAACAGCAGATTCTTTAAAAAATGCAAGGGAGTTTAGTATTAGTGGTGATGCTAATGCTTCTCCAATATTATTTGACGGTACTGCTAATGTTGGGTTAGCACTTACTCTAGTTAACACTGGAGTTGCTGCAAATACTTATGGTTCTGCTACTGTTATTCCAGTATTCTCAGTTGATACAAAGGGAAGAATTACTAGTGTAACGAATACAAATGTTAATTTTGCAGAATCTCAAGTTGCAAAAGCAGATTCTTTAACAACATCAAGAAACTTTAGTCTTGCTAATGATTTAACCTCTCCAACAGTATCTTTTAATGGCACTGGTGATGTTGTTCTCAATGGTAATCTTGTTAATACTGGTGTTACCTCTGACACATATGGTACATCTACCGCTATACCACAGTTCTCAGTTGATGCAAAAGGAAGAATTACTAGCGTGCTTGATGTTGCCATTGATTTTGGAACGGCAAGTGTAGCAACTGCAAATTCTTTAAGTGTTGCTAGGAACTTTAGTATTATTGGTGATGTTGATGCACCATCAGTATCTTTTGATGGTACTGATAATGTACAATTAGTTGCAACTTTAGATACTACTGGAGTTACTTCTGCCACATATGGATCAGAAATTGAAATACCAGTATTCTCAGTTGATGCAAAGGGAAGAATTACTAGCGTAACAAATACTTCGGTAAACTTTGCAGAATCTCAAGTTGCAAAGGCAGATTCTTTAACAACATCAAGAAACTTTAGTCTTGCTAATGATTTAACATCACCTATAGTATCCTTTAATGGCACTGGTGATGTTGTTCTCAATGGTAATCTTGTTAATACTGGTGTTACTTCATCTACTTATGGATCTTCTACAGAAATCCCCGTATTTGATGTTGATGCGAAGGGAAGAATCACTGGAGTAACTAATACTCTTCTTGATGTAACTGAAGCACAAGTTGCTTTTGCTGACGCATTAACAACGTCAAGAAGCTTTAGTCTTGCTAATGATTTAACCTCTCCAATAGTATCCTTTAATGGCACTGGTGATGTTGTTCTCAATGGTAATCTTGTTAATACTGGTGTTACTTCGTCTACTTATGGATCTTCCACACAAGTTCCTGTATTTGATGTTGATGCGAAGGGAAGAATTACTGGAGTAACTAATACTCTTATTGATTTTGGTACTGCCACTGTTAATAATGCAGATAATATAAGAACTGTACAATCATCAACCAATAGTGAACATTTTTTAACTTTTGTTGATAGTAATAATACTGCAGCAGATTATGAAGCATTATATACTGATCCAAGTATAACATGGCAACCAAGTACAAATACTTTAAAATTGACAAATGATACAGCAGATTCTACTTCTGCAGCTGCTTTATGGTTAAGTGGATCAAGTGGATCATTGTTACTTGATAATGCAGGACAAAAGAGAATAAGTTGGAATGATGGTGGTGGAAATTTAAACATTAGATCTAATGCTTATTTCTTCAACGGTTTTGATAGGTATGTTCTTACTGGTGGTGGTGCATGTGATATTGAATTTGGTAGTGATACTGGCAATGGAACAATAACCTTTAGAGTTGCAAATACTGGAACTGGTGGTGATCCAATAACATATGCTGCAGGTGTCAGATTAGATGTGGATGCTTTTGAACCTGCAACCACGGGTTTGGATCTTGGAAGTTCTGCTAATAAATGGGATACTGTATATGCAACTACATTCAATGGACAAATTACTGGAAATGCTGATACAGCAACAGCATTAGAAACTGCTAGAAACTTTAGTCTTGGTAATGATTTAACATCCCCAACAGTATCTTTTAATGGTACTTCAAATGTAGTTCTGCAAGGTAATTTAGTTAATACTGGTGTTACTTCTGCTACTTATGGTAATGATTCAACAGTTCCTCAAATAAGTGTAGATGCAAAAGGTAGAATTACTAATGTAAATTCCTTAGGAATTAATTTTTCTGCTGCTACAGTTGCTTTTGCGGATGCATTAACAAATGCTAGAAACTTTAGTCTGGGTAATGATTTAACATCCCCAACAGTATCTTTTGATGGTACTAGTAATGTAGTTTTACAAGGTAACTTAGTTAATACTGGTGTTACTTCTGCTACTTATGGATCTGCTACACAAATTCCTGTATTTTCAGTAGATGCTAAAGGAAGAATTACTGGAGTAACTAATACTGGAGTTAATTTTGGTACGGCAACAGTAGCACAAGCAGATAAAGTAAAGGTTTATTCTGAGAATAGTGGAACTACAGAAAGATATCTTTGTTTTGCTGATGGTGGAGGAAGTAATTATCAGGATATAAAAATTGACACTGGAATTAGATGGGTTCCAACTGACAATGATTTAATTGTCTTTGGTGACATTGTTTCTGGTAGGAATAGTGGAGGTGTATCATTAACAATCAATGATGGTTATGGAAATGCAAATATAACATTCAACCATCAAAATGGAATTCCTGAACAAACTGGAAATGCTGCAAGAATTGTAAGTAATACTGATGCCACTACTAGTGCTTATTTGGATTTCTACGTAAAGAGTGGTGTTACTGGTGGAACGGCAGTATCTTTAACCAATGTTATCAGAATAAATGAAAGTGGATTAATACCAGTAACAACTTCTACGTTTAATTTGGGTGGAACCTCGAACAAATGGAATCATATTTACGCAGATAATATTACTGCAACTAATATTAATGCCCCAATTAGTGGAAATGCCGACACTGCAACAAAATTATTAAATGCTAGAAACTTTAGTGTTAGTGGTGATGTAACTACAGCATCTCCTGTATCTTTTGATGGTACTGCTAATGTTGATTTAGCTGTTAGTCTACCTACCATACCTGGATTAACTGCAGGTACTTATGGATCAGCAACACAAATTCCGACAATTACTGTTAATAATAAAGGAAAAGTTACTGCAGTATCTGTAAACACTTTTACTCCTGCAAACTCCCAAACTTCTGATGCATTATTAACTCAAACAAATGCTACTAATGCTAATTATTATCCAACATTTGTAAATTCCAATAATGCCGCACCAGGAACTGCAGAATCTTATTTTACTACAGATAAATTTACCATAAATCCAAGTAATGGTAATTTAGTAGTTAGTGGTACTGTTACTGCAAACTCTGATGCTAGACTGAAAGATAATGTAGAAACAATCAATGATGCTTTAAATAAAGTTTTATTATTGAGGGGAGTTGAATATGATAGAAATGATATTGAAGGTAATCCTCATCAAATTGGTGTAATTGCTCAAGAAGTTGAAGAAGTACTTCCAGAATTAATTAATGGTCAAGGAGATGAGATTAAGTCTGTTGCATATGGTAACTTTGCTGGTCTTTTTATTGAGGCATTTAAAGAGCAACAGAAGACAATTCAAGAACAAAATGCTAAAATAGATCTGTTGACCAAGCAAGTCGAGGCACTTATGGAAAAATTGGGGGGTTGACCCCTTCTGAATCATCTGCTACAATACCTGAGAATTCAACGCAAAAATTCCAAATGCAAGATGAGTACCTTACGCGGTGTGTGGTAGATCCTGCTCGCAAAACAGTTTACATCTATTCGAGTGAAGGGACGGAACAAGAACTGGTATGTGAGACCACAGATCAGTTTATGAATGTGCTAAAATTTATTCGTTCTACGGTTGATGAAGACATTCTTGCATACGCTCCTGTATGAAAACTTCTAAAAATTCATTAATTGAACCCAAGGTAAAAACTACACCAGAGAATGTAAAAGAAGCAAACGAAGCACTATTCTGTGCTAAAATGACTTTACCAGCAGCAGCAAAGCACTGTGGAATGACTCAAAAGGAAATGAAAATGACCTTTCTTGAGTATTTGAAGTATCACCCACCCACATACAAACAGTGATACGAAGACTTGACAATCAGCAGATCCTATCCTATGATTGTTAAGTCATCTTCAAGGGACTGTCGCCTATTGGTTAAGGCCCACTGCTTATAACGGTGTGAACTGAGTTCAATTCTCAGCAGTCCTACCAAAAAATGGGACGGTGGTGGAATCGGTAGACACACCAGACTTAAAATCTGTCGGGCATTGCCTGTGGGGGTTCAAGTCCCCCTCGTCCTACTGGGCATTATGCCCAACTAAGCGAGTATGGTGGAATCGGTAGACACACCAGACTTAAAATCTGTTGGGAGTAATCCCGTGGGAGTTCAAGTCTCCCTACTCGCATTTGGGAGGGAATATTAAAGGTCTCTTTTTATATAAGAGCGCCCTCCACACAAAACTAAATACTAAAAAAGGATTTGGTAGTATGAAATATAAGCTCACAAAATCTTATTGTTGGTTTGAAGTTGAATCAATGAGAAGAGTTGTGAAAATGTATTTTATAAACAATGTTCCTTTTACTTGGGATGATTTAACAGAAGAAGAAGAAAATAATATATCTTATTTTGAAGCATGGGCAAATGACTATGGAAAAATTTTTGATACTGAATATATGTTTAGAGCGTCTGGTTATTTGGTAATGGAAGAATGTCACCCATGTCTTTTTGATATGGAATTAGAAAACGAAGAACTTCTTGCTGAACTTGATTGAATTATGTTTGATGCAACTGTATATGACTATGATATTGAGAAGTACAACTTGGATCATTATATTATAAGTTGTATCCAAAAATATTACCCAACTGTTAAAGATCTTTCTATTTTACATGAGACTGTTCATCCAAAAAAAGTAGGTGAACTTGTAAAACTTGTTGGTAAAGATCTTGCAGATACCAATTTTTATTCTTTATTTGATGAATTAGTTGAAGAATATATTCTTCCGTCATTAAATACCGAAGTCCTCATACAAAAATTTGGCAATATTAGAATAACAATTCCTGATCAAGACAAAACAGGCACTGTTTTGCCATATCATCAAGGAAGATGGGTCGGTAATGGTCTTGGATTAAGAACCATTTGGGTCCCATTTACTGATGCATATTCTTCAAATTCTCTTCAAATAATTGGAATAGAAAAAAGTAGAGAAATTACAAAAAATTCTACAATAGAGAACTGGGACTATGAAAAACTTCAAAATGTTTGTATTGATAATAGTTACCCAGTAAATATAAAGAAAGGTCAATATTTATTGTTCACTCAAGAAAACATTCATGGTGGAGTTCCTAATAGAACTGGAAAAACCAGAATAAGTATAGATGTTAGAGTTTTACTTAAAAATGGTCAACCACATAGGAAGTGGCCTGGATCATATTTTAGAATTTTGGGAGATAGTAAAATATCTTCCAGAAAAGTTAGGATTGAGGAGCATGAAAATGTTGTTACTTATGCTGAATATGAAGGATTTAAGACTAGGAATATAGATCTTCACTTTCAGACACTAACTATTAAAGATTATTGTAATAGAATGGGATATACATTTCCACATCAAACTGGTGACAATGAAGGTAGAAATCATTCTTATTTGGAATATCTTTTAAATGAAAAAAAATTAGATCATATTTTGATGTTTAGTATATATTCTTTACCTGATAATTCAGAAAGACGTAAATATATTTTAAGACTTGCTTTGGACAACAAATGCAAATTGCATTTTGCAAATGAAGAGTTTGTTCTTTATGAAGAAAGTATGTTGAATAAGATAGAATATCTTAGAAATTTTACAGATGATTGGAGCAGTCCAGTTTGTCATAATTAATTTGCGATAACTAGTAGTTTTTTATGAATAAATAAATTATAATAACAGCAACTAGTGTATAAAAATGGGTCTTAGTCGCTTAGATAATTTTCTAAAGAATAGTAGAGGGGATATTCTTTATGTAGATCCCTCAAGTATTGATTCAACAGATAGTATTGAAAATCAAGGTAACTCTTTGGTTAGACCTTTTAAAACAATTCAAAGAGCATTAATTGAAGCTGCCAGATTTTCGTATCAAGTTGGACTGGATAATGATAGGTTTAGTAGAACCACTGTTATTGTTTATCCAGGTGAGCACTTAATTGATAACAGACCTGGATGGATACCCATTCATGATAATCCTGTTAGTGGAAATAATTGGTTAACTAGAGGAGGTGCTTATTCAAATGCACTTGAGGGATTTAATCTAGATACTAATTTTGATGTAAATAGTGAGAATAATTCATTATATAAAATGAATTCTGTGTATGGTGGAGTAATTATTCCTCGTGGTACATCTATTGTTGGATTAGATCTTCGTAAAACAAAAATCAGACCCAAATTTGTTCCTAACCCTCAAGACGATACGGTCGATTCAACTTGTTTGTTTAGGGTGACAGGAACTTGTTATTTCAATCAATTTACATTCTTTGATGCTGATCCAAATAGTTTAGTATATAAAGATTATGGACTAAACTTATCAGTACCAAATTATTCTCACCACAAACTAACTTGTTTTGAATATGCTGATGGTGTTAATCCTGTAGCATTTGATAATGATGATTTAAATTATAATACAACAAAAACTGATCTTGATTTATATTATGAAAAAATTGCATTAGTTTATGGTCCTTCCAGCGGGAGAGAAATTTCACCAGTATTTCCAAGTGTTGATGTTGATATTCAATCAAAAATTGATGAATATAGAATTGTTGGATCAATAGGTCAAAATATAGGGATAACCAGTATTAGATCTGGCGATGGTATTAATTCATCAAATATAATTACTGTAGATATTTTAGAACCAATTAATGGTCTTGATGTTGATACTCCTATTAGAATCGAAGGAATTCCAGCATCTGGATACAATGGATCTTTTGTTATTAGGAGTGTTGAAGATCCAACTACAATTACATATACAGTATCAAGTCCGCCAGTAGATCCTTTACCAACAATTATTGCTGGATCTCCAACATTGAATATTAGTGTAGATACTGTAACTTCTGCTTCTCCATATATCTTTAACTGTTCATTGAGATCAGTTTATGGTATGAATGGTCTACATGCAGATGGATCTAAATCTGATGGATTTAGATCTATGGTTATCGCACAATTTACTGCGATCGGACTTCAAAAAGATGATAATGCTTTTGTAAAGTATAATCCTATTTCTGGTGCATATGAAGATTCTGTTAGTGTACCAAATTTACATACAAATTCTTTATCAATATATAAACCGTCTTATGATACTTTTCATATTAAAGCATCAAATAATGCTTTCTTGCAATTAGTATCTGTCTTTTCAATTGGTTTTGGTAATCATTATATTTCCGAGAGTGGTGGTGATTTATCAATCACAAACTCAAATTCAAACTTTGGTGCAAAAGCTTTAGTATGTAAAGGATTTAGAAAAGATGCATTTCCTAGAGATGATGCTGGATATATCACACATATCTTACCACCACAGGCAATAAATTCCCAAGAAATTACGGTTGAATATGGTGCTATCGATGTTGAGACTACTATAGCACAACTTAATAATACTAGATTGTATCTTTATAATGAATTAAATCGAGACATACCTCCAAAATCTGTTATTGAGGGATATCGAATAGGTTCTAAATTTGATGATAGACTAAAAGTTGTAATTAATAATCAAGAAAAATCTGCATCTATTATAATGCCAGACACACAGGGTTCTGGTATATATGAGTGTTCTTCTTTTAAAATAGCAACTGTTGGAAGAACTAATATTGGTATTAATAGCATAAGTTCAAATATTCTTACTTTAACAGAACCACATTTATTTGAATCTGGTGAAACCATTCGTATTTTTAGTGATGATGGTGAACTTCCAGACGGAATTTCAAATAATAATGTATATTATGCTATCACTTCTGGTATCAATAATGATCAAATTAAATTGGCAAGAACACTTGACGATAGTGTTAGTGAAAGTGCAGTAACTGTCAATAATAAAGGTGGAATTTTAACAATAGAATCTAGAGTTTCTGATAAAAAGTCTGGAGATATTGGACATCCAGTTCAATATGATGAGTCTGTAGGTCAATGGTATATTACAGTAAGTTCTGTAAATAATGATATCTATAGTACAATTACCAGTTTAGGTTTTCCTTCTTTAGGAAAGGCAACATCAAAAACTTATATATCTAGAACACCAGATAATAGATCTCTAGATAGTAAAATTTATAAAGTTAGATATGTAATACCAAAAGATAGTACTGTTATTTCTAGACCTCCAGAAGATTCATTTGTATTGCAAGAATCCAATACAACTAGTGGATTTAGTGACTCTGAAGTTGCAAAATTCATGAATATTAGTGCTGTAACGTTATCTAATACTTCTGAACTTAGAAATCCAAGATTCATTAGTAATGCAATTCATAATCCTGCCGTTGGAATTGCGACAATATTTACTGATACTGCTCACCAGTTGTCAATTGGATCAAAAGTAGAAATTAAAAATGTTATTTCATCAAATAATATAACTGGAATTGCCAATACTGGATATAATGGCATTTATGATGTTTTAGATACACCAACAAGAAAATCTTTTAGTATTGGAATAACGACTAGTACTGGAATTTTTAGGTCAAATATCAATATAAGAAATCTTGATTTGCCTATTTTTAAGAGAAAAGAATTAGATAAAACTTTTTGGATTTATAAAACTGAAGAAATTCAAGATTATATTCCAAATTCTAGGGACGGTGTATATCATTTAACTATAATTGATTCATCAAGTTCTCCTACAGTAAATCCATTTACAGATCTAAAGTTTTCTCAGCCATTAAAGAATTTATATCCACAACTTGATAGAGATAATCCAGAAAATAATCCAAATAAAACTAGAACTTTTGCTTTACCTACTCCAATTGGACTAACTGAAATTGATAATCCTCAGAACAGTTTAACTAGAGAAGTTATTGAAAACACTATTAGTAGTTTTAATTATAATATTGGTATTCTTGATATACATTCACAAACTGGAAGTTCTCATACTATTACAACAAAACCAGATCATGGTTTGAATCGTGTTACTAAAGTATCTATTATCAATCCTGGAATTAACTATGGTGATGGGTCTGGAGGAGTTCAGGTATTATATAATGCTTCCTTAATTGGAGCTGCTGGATCTGTCGTTGGTAAACATGCAACAGCAAATGTTGAGGTAGATGTAAATGGAAGCATTACTAATGTCAAAATAGTTGACGGTGGATCTGCATATGGGATTGGTAATACCCTTACAGTAGTTGGTGTTGGAACTACGACTGGTTGGGTTGCTGGATATGTCGTAGTTGATCAAATATACGATAATACTGGAGATGTGCTTAAATTATCGGGATTAAGAGATTCTAGGTTCGGTGAATATAATAATCTTTATAGAATTACTAATATAAATGTTGGTGATGATCATAATATAACAGTCTCTTCTGCATCTACGATTTACTCACACCCAGCATATGGTCAAAGGGAAGTTATAAGTGGAGTTAATACTGATGGATTGATTAATATTAATACTTCAATCCTTTCTGATGTTACTTTATATTTAACTGGACAATCTATTGGAATTAATTCTACTTTTTATAATAATATAACTGGAATTACTACGATAACAACAAATAATTCTCATGGATTATTGGTTGGTAATAAAATCGTTGTAAGTGATGTACCAGGTATAGACCAGTATAATAAAACATATTATGTTAGGAATGTAATTAATAACAATACTATCGATGTTTTTTCTGGAGCAGGAGTTACTTCACTATTACCAGCTTCTGGTGGATACATTTATCCTGTAGGATTTGATGATCAACAAGACATTATTGATATTGATAAAGAATATGATTCGTCTAGACTTGTTGCCAGATATGCTGGTATAACTACTACTTCAACTACTTTATTGGGTGACCCTGCAATTAACACTATTGCGGTTACTAACGCAACTCATAGAGGTTGGGAAGTTGGTGACTATATCATTGTTAATAAAGAGATAATGCGTATTAATCAAAGTGTCATAAATGACACTTCTTTGAGCGTATTCCGTGGACTTTTTGGAACAAGAAAAGACATTCATCCAGCTGGATCTGTAATAAGAAGGGTTAAATTTATACCAACTGAACTTAGAAGAAATTCTATTATTCGTGCATCTGGACATACATTTGAATATCTTGGATATGGTCCTGGTAACTACTCTACCGCATTACCTTCAAGACAAGACAGGCAGTTTAAAAATATTGAAAGAATTTTATCACAATCTTCTGCAATTAATGGTGGTACTCCATTCTATAATGGATTGGATGATAAAGGAAATGCATACACTGTAAATAAATTTACCAGTGGTTCTACTGGTACAGATTTGCTCACTAATGCTCCAATACCTACTGTTAGGGGAGAAGATATAACGAGTGATAATTCATCTGTTGGGTATGATATTTTATCTACAGAGCAATTAACTGTTAATAGAGGTATAAAAGTTGATGGTGGTAAAGATAACAATATTATCTCAGAATTTAATGGTCCAACAATCTTTAACGAAAAAGTAACCGTTAAAGATTCTATTGAGGGAAATAGTATTCTTATTCAAGGTGATCAAACAATTTCTAGAGAAATAAGTATAGGAATTGGCACACCAGAAATTGCTGGAAATATTGGTGATTCTAAAATAAATGCAGAACCAAAAGATGGTGGAACATTTGGTTGGGTATACACTGATAATAATACTTGGAATGAGTTTGGACCAATAAAAACGACTGCAGATAATTATTATGTTGGTTTATGGAGTGGAACCTTTAGAGGTGATGGATCAGGATTAGCAAATGTCTCTGATGTATGGGTTTTTGATGGTGTTGGAATCTCTACTACCACAAATGTTGGTATTGAAACGACATCTGCAAAACCTGGATACTCTCTTTATGCTGCTGGTCCTGTATTATTTGAGAATAATGTTGAATTTAGATCAGAAGCTTTAGTTTGGAATATTGAGAAAGGATGGATAGTTGAGACTGGTATCAGTACATTTAATCAGCAGGTCAATTTTAATACCTCAAATCATACAGGTGTCTCAACATTTATAAATCGAGTTATTATAAGCACTAATCCACAAATAACTGGAGGTGCTAATGAACTTGGTCAATATGTAACTTTTAGACAAACTGATCAAGCGTTAACAAATGCTTATTTGTATGGTGGAATTAACTTTGAGGGTAATGATGTTGGTAATAGTGGTGTAAGGGGTTACATTAGAGGTGCTTCTGAAGGTGCTGCTGGTCAATTTGCATTGGTCTTTGGAACTCAAGAATCTGGGGCATCTAATCCTCAAGAGAGACTTAGAATCAGTGGTGCGGGTAATGCTACCTTCTCTGGTACTGTTACTGCAAACTCTGATGAGAGACTTAAGGAGAATGTCGTTGGAATTGGTAATGCTCTAAGTAAAGTTCTTGACCTCAGAGGTGTATACTTCAACCGTGTTGGTCAACCAGAACGTGAGATTGGTCTTATTGCACAAGAGGTTGAAAATGTTCTTCCTGAACTTGTATTTGAATCTCCAGATGGAGTTAAGTCTGTTGCATATCAAAACATGGTTGCTGTTCTAATTGAGGCAATCAAAGAGCAGCAAGAGCAGATTAACGAACTCAAGGCGCGATTGGACAGTCTTTGAACTGGTCGGGGGGTTGACACCCCCCTTTTTTGTGCTGTATAGTGGGCAGGTATTAAACCAAGTTTTTTGTGAGCACTTCTCTTCTTACCAAGCAAACCGAATTCACTTCTAATAATATTAGTGAAAGTGAAATCAATACTTGGTTTTACATTTTGTATAATCATAATCTTCATTTGTTCTTTTTTGGTCAAGCAAAAGACTCTAGGAAGAATAAACGGCATAATGATACTGATTATACAAAACTTATTGGAAGTTGGAATCTTCTAGGTCATAAACATACTACTTATTGGATTGGCATTAAACAGGTAGGACATCACCTTGATAAAAAGGTTCATCCAGAAATTGAAGCATTTCCAAATTGTGAAAGTAATTCTGGATCTGGTTCTAATGAAGTTTTTATGTTGAAAGGATTTAGTTTAGAGCGTACATTGCAAGTATGCCTCAATATTGTAAACAAACTTTTTGGTGAAGCAACGTTTGAAGATGCAAAAAAACTTGTACTCAAACATTATCAAAAAGATTTTGGTATTAAAATTCGTTCTGCTTGGGAAAAACATAAACAATTTCTTCTGAATGCTAAATGTCGTTCTGGAAAGAATATTATGGTTCTCAGTCATATTGTGGATGAAAACGATAAATTGTCTATTGCATGTTCTCGTTCTGGATCTCCAGGAAAAGGTTGGGAAAATGATAAAGAATATTTTCCATCGGTTAAATTTATTAATGTTAAAGATAAGGGATGGGAACAAGAACTTGCTTATTGGATGCTTCAAGATGGTGTACAAATTGTTGTTTGGGGAACGGTTCAAAGTCTGACCAATCGTGCTGAAGAACTTTGTAAATATCATATCGATTTTATTGCAATTGATGAGGCACATATTGGTAGTCAGGCACAACAATTTACAAGTCTTTATAATAAGTTTAATGAATCTCAAAATGAAGTAATTAAACTTATTTACATTACTGGAACTGCAGATAAATTGTTCCCTTCTTTTAATAAAGAAAATAGTTTTGTATATTCTTATTGGCAAGAACAACTAGATGTTCGTAAAGGATTATTTGGTGATGAATATCGTCCTAAAATGAGGGTTCATTTTGCAAAATATGAATGTGAGGAATATAAAAAGATTTTTGGTGATGATCCAGATGCTATGGGTAACATTTTTACACTGAAAGAAAAGAAGGGTAAGGATTCTGAGTTTCTTTATGATTCTCTTGCCCGTAGTTTTGCTATGAAGTTTTACGGTCCAGAACAGTCTAAACTTCGTCTTCCTAATCGTTTGCTTCAAGGCAATTACCATATGATGTCAATGAAGGGAGTTGGTGAGTGTCATGCATTTAAAAAAATTGTAGAATGTTATATTCCAACTCTTGTAGTTACTGGTGAAACGGATGAAGATCAAAAGACAATCAATAATTTTTGTCTTCGCAATTCTAAAGCACTTATTATCACTTGTAGTGCCAATGTTCTTGGAATGACTTGTGAGTATATTGATACTGTTATCAATTGTCATGGTGGAGAGTCTAAAGAATTTTGGCAACAGTTTTCATTTCGTGGTGGATCTGGAAATCATGATTGGGATGTAATTGATTTTGATGCAGAACGAGGACTTCGTGTAATATGTGAATCTTATCAGAAAGCAACTGATACAGAACCAGAACTTTTAAACTATGATCAAAGCGATTTTATAGTTATTGATGAATGGTTGAATGGATTTAAACAACTAAATCAAGATAGGATTGAGCAAATTTTGCACAATAGTTTTGAATCTGTAAAACCCAGTTTTTCTAATATTGTAAAGGGACTTGATCTTGATGATATTGACTTTTTTGATTTTGAATTGGATTCAAATCTAACAGATATTATTTCTGAAGAAATTTTAAATGAAAATGGTGCAAATAATAAAAATTGTATTAAAAAACTGAATAACAAAAAAGAAAAATCCAATGATCCCGAAAGTCAAAAAGTAAAGACTGTTAAGGCACTTCTAGAGTCTATTCGTCTTGTTATGACTTATATTATTTCTGAAGATATTAAGGTTTATACAATTAACTCTATTATTAAAACCGAAGTTTATAAAAATATTACTGGAGATCATAATAAAATTCTTGAAAAGGTTATTGATAAAAATCCCAATAGTAAAAATGCTATTAATGAAAAAATTAGTGCATTTAGTTGCGTTATTAAAAAAAAGTTGAAGGAATCTAAGGCAAAAACCTTAGATGAGTACAGTGTATCCTTACAAACTCAAAAGAGTATTCCTATGGATCTTTTTGATTCTATGCTTGATAACTGCAATGATTTTTCTAAAGTCTATATGTTTGGTGATCCCAGCGGATCTCACACTGCCCGTCTTCTGGAGAGGAACATTAATCCAAACAATGTTACTGTGTGGGAGAGTTGCGATAGTCACCGTAATCGTGTAAAATATGTAAATGAAGATGTAAATATTGTTGATTCTCATCCAAATATGAAGTTTACTGCTATTCTTGCCAATGCCCCATATAAAGATTCTACTAAGAAGGCAAAAAATAATAAACTTTGGCCCCTTTTTGTTGAGCAACATCTTGATTTGATTGCTCCTGGTGGAGATCTGTGTGAAGTTACTCCCACGTCTGTTTTGGGTATTACAGGTAAAGGTAAGAAGTTTATGAAGTTGTTCTCTACAAAGTATAATCTAAAAATGATTGATTATACTGCAGATGATTACTTTACAGAAAGTGTTGCTATTTGTCGTTGGCATCTTACAAACGAACCTTATCAGGGTAAAACGCTTGTTATTACTCACGATGAATCTTTTATTTGGGATTTGAGGAACGGTCTTCCTTTAATTGGAGATGCTGCAATTAAGCAGAGCATTCTTAATAAAATTGCTAACTCCAGTCATCCTCGTATTCCTTTGAAAATGGGTCAAGATATTGCTAAAGAAGATCATGTACCTGATGGTAAGTATGAAATCTACCACTCATCCAAAAAAATTAAACGTACTAACATTGTTCCTACAACTGGGGATGTACTAAAGTTTGTTGCACCATTCTCTTCCACTTATAAAAAAGGAGGTGTTTTTATTACCAATGGATATGTGGGTATGCTTAATTGTTGGTGTCCTATTGCTTCGGAAGAAGAGGGGAATCGCCTCCTCAAAATTTTTGATAAAAAGATCATTCAGTTTTTTATTGATTCTTATAAAAGGAATAGTGGATTTACTGCTGCTATTAAAAATGGTGAAGTACCTGACATCACGGACTATGATAATTTGCCTGATCAATTTGGTTTTACCGAAGAAGAAGTTGAGTATTTAAAGAAGAATAATGTCATCTAAAAACAAGCATAATAAAAAACATGGATCTATATTAGATAGATCTGATGAACGCATTAAACAAACGCAGGAGGTATTTACTCCTCCTGCATTAATTGATAAGATGATTGGTGATCTTCCAGAAGAAGTTCTTAAAGATCCAAACTCAAAATTTATTGATAACTGTGCTGGTGATGGTAACTTTTTGGTGCAATTATTTAAAACACTTAAACAGTATCATACCGAACAACATATTCTCAACAATATGTTGTATGCTGTAGAATTAATGGAAGATAATCATGAAGAATTATGTAAGAGATTGGGTGTTCCAATAGATCATCCCCACTATGTCTGTACTAATGCCCTAACTTATGATTATATATTCATGAAGAAAATCACATTAGATCAATTTATGGATTGACCCGATCCCCGCGCTTGGGGGTCTTTTGCTGTATACTATGTTCAACGCACACGACCCATGACCCTGAACCTTCGACCCACACAAGAAGAAGCAAGGTCCATTATGGACCGAGTTCGTAAAGGAATCATTGTCATGCCCACTGGTGCAGGCAAATCCTTCACGATGGTTGCGGACGCACTTGAGCAACTTAAGTCTGGTCCAAAAACCATTCTTGTTGTTGCTCCCCGCATTCTTCTAGCACAACAATTGAGGGAGGACTTTATGAAGTTTCTTCCGTCTAATTGTGTACATATCTGTCACGTTCATACTGGAGAGTCTGTTTACTTCAGTACAACATCACCTAAAAAGATTGCACTTTTTAATGATGTTGCTCGTGGAGTATCTGAGTCTTGTGTAATTTTTACTACCTACAACTCTTTGAATAAAGTTGTAGATTCCAATATTCATATTGATACTGTTTATTTTGATGAATCGCACAACTCAGTCAAGAAGAACTTTTTTGATTCTACCAGGCATCTCTCTGCTAATGCTAACCGCTGCTATTTCTTCACTGCTACTCCTAAGTATTCTCACACTGTATCCAAACCTGGGATGAACAATCCCGAAGTTTACAATCAGATCATTTACAACGTCCCTGCTCCACGCCTCATTAACGACGGTTCTATCCTTCCTCCTAAGATCAATGCCATTCGTATCCCCTCTGACCGTCTGAAGGGCGAGGAGGCGGCAGAGAGGGACTGTATGACACTCCTTGATACCATCTGCAATGAGGATCATATGGAGAAGGTTCTGATTGCAGCACCAAATACAAAAGTCATGATGCGTATGCTTGCTGAGACCGACTTTATGTCAGAAGTTCAGTCTATGGGATATGACCTTCTTTGGATCACTAGCAAGCATGGTGCCTTCTTGAATGAGAACAAGATTACTCGTGAGGAGTTCTTCTCTCTAATTCAAGAATTTGGTGCAGATCCAGACAAAAAGTTTGTAGTTCTGCATTACTCTATTCTTAGTGAAGGTATCTCTGTTCCTGGTCTGACTTCTCTAATTCTTATGCGTCAGATGAATGTTATTGAAATGTGTCAGTCTGTTGGTAGGGTTATTCGCCTTCATCTTGACGATATTAAAAGGATTCAGAAAGGAACTCTTGTTCCTGGTAAACTTCAAGACTATAAAAAATCATTTGGTCTTGTTCATGTTCCTGTATATGATAATGTAGGAATCTCCACTGTTAATCGTCTTCAGGATGTTGTAGATACTGTATTTGTTGAAGGTAAACCTGCGATTAGTGTGATTAAAAAATGACGGATAAAGAACTGAAAGAAATCTACAATTTTTATAAAAACTGTAGTGAAGGTTTTGTCACAAAGGATGGATATGCTGCAGTACCTTGCGGAAAACAATTTATGATAGTATACTGTGGTGAGCAGTTAAAACTTTGTAGGAATGAATCTTCAGCGATGAACTTCATCAAAAAACATCGCTCAAAACCAAAACCTGGAACTATTTTTGTAAAATGAAAACTAAATTTATTTGCGTTTCGCCAATTAGTCCAAAAGCAAAATTAAATTTTGAACTTGAAATGCTTGGACTTCATTCATGTAGGGTAAAGCATGAAGAGAATGATTTTTATTATCTTGAATCTTTAAATAAAGAATACTATTTTACAGTAAATAAAAAAGACGATTCTAATTGGAGGATTATCCAATGAAAATTGGAACCATGACAGATCCAAGGACACTTGTGCAAATCACATGTGATCGTGAAGGACTAAAAATTATGATAGAAGCAGCAACTGCTGCCATTCAATGGTGTAATGACTATAACATGGGAGATGAATATGATACGGATATTGGTCCATATCATGAAATGAGGTATGCTCTCATGGAAAAATATGAAGAAGTTTATGGAGAATATAAATGAAAATGCCCACTAAATCTGAATTGATTCATTTAAAAATTCAAGCAGCAATGCGTGAGCACTGCTTTGATGAAGACCAGATGAAATATCTTGGAATTCGTGAGGGAGAGCATTGGTATCTCGTTGGCAATGAGCATGAAGTCCCAGTGTCGGCAATTGAAGAGTTTGAACATGAAGGGTGGGTTGATGCATAAGGAGTTTTTTGTAGACTCTAAATTTACTAAATTTTTTAATGACTATTTTACCGTTGCATGTTCTCTTGATTTTTTGAAGGAAACAAAACTCAGCTCCCTCAGTAAAAACTGCTTCGCTACAGTAAATCTTCTAAAGTATGAACAAGAAGAAATATTCTATCAAATGATAGCAGAACTTCAATTAATATGCTCAAAAATATTGGAATCTAAATTGGAGTATACTTATATACATCTTGTAGACTACACCAATGGTGGAATTATGCGTCCGCATAGCCATGAACATGCAGAAGACTTTAGCTACATTTTGTATCTAAATACATGTGCTGATGGAAACACTGTGTTAAAATACAAAAATTCCACCAAATCAGTAACTCCAATTAAAGATAAGATCTTGCTCTTTTCTTCTAAGATAGTACATAGTTCGAATTATTCGAATTCTAAAAAAGTACTTGTTGGTGGTTTAAAAATTAAGAGGGAATCTCATGGATGATAAATTACAAAAACGCCGCGATGCATTTAATCTTTTTTATGAAAGCGTTTTAAAGCCAGATCACGAACTTCGTCAATTAGCACATGAACAAGAATGCTTCTATGAGTTGATGGAATGGAGAAGTGAAGTTCTATTTCATCTAGATGGAAGGAGAAATGAAGAGTTCAACTGATTTTTTTATTAAAGAGTTTGCTATTCCATTCTACCAATCTAAAGTAATTAATTGGGAAAAAAAGAAACAATTATTGTTTAAAATATATAATAACAATGCAAACCTAACGATACAAAAATTAGAAGAACAGTATACTGATTATGATATTAGAGAAAAGAATGAATACACACCATTTATAGAATCTATCTTGTATGATGATATAAAAAAGTTCTTTGATACTCTAAATATTACTCAAACTAAAATTAAACATTCTTGGTTCCAAGCATATAATAAAGCCCATTGTCATGGAGTTCATAATCATGGATTCGGTGGATTTAGTATGGTTTGTTATATAAAATATAATCCATTAAATCACTTACCAACAACTTTTATTGCTCCATTTGTTTCTATGATTGATGGTAATGTATTGGAATATGAACCAGAGGGAGTTGATGAGGGAACAATTATCTTTTTTCCATCCGCTTTATCTCATTATGCTCCAACAAATATTAGCGAAGATCAAAGGATAATCTTATCTGCAAATTTTTAAAAAACCTATGGAAATACTTTATCCCGATGATCCAAGATCTTTTGAGTCATTTTATTTTTGTGATAATCTGATTTACAAAGCATATAATTTGCTTAGTAAATATGATATTAACAATTTATTGGATGAAATTGATAATGAGTTAGAAGTATCTGTAAACAAATGGGATATGTCTGTGGAAGCAACACATGAACTCCCAAATAGAAAATTGTGGTACAACGTAAGTTGGGCAAATTTTTTTAGATTAGTCAAATCCCACCTACAAAATTACGCTGAAATTACTAATAATTCATGGTATTCTGAACTTGAAGTACAATCTTATTGGGCAAAAAGATTCAAAGGAACAAAAATAGAAAACTATAATCAAGAGTTGTATATAAATTACGGTAATACTCATAAGCATGAACATTTTGATTTGGGAATGATATTTTATCTTAAGAATCCATCTAGAATATATGGTACTTTGATTGAAAATGAAGGTAGAGAAATTATCGTACCTGGAGATGAAAATTCTTTGTTAATACATCATTCTCATATTAATCATCAACCAGTTATGCCCCCACCAATTATAGCTGAAGATTATTATAGATGTGTTATAGTTTTAGATTTTATGCATCCATCAAAAATGGATCATTATATGCGTGGAGGTGCAGTATGATAGCACCAGATAGAATTATGATACTAAGTATAATAAGAAAAATAAGCAAACACCAAGAAAAAATTGGTTATAGTAATTTTTCTCATTTTACCAATAGTAATGTTTCTAATTTTACCAGAGATGAATTTATGTGGATGAAGAATAACAAAAAAATATATAATGATATAAAGAAAAAGTTTTTGACATATATTGGATCTCATAGATCTAGAAATCATGATTTAGAAAAAATGTTATGTAGATTGGGGTTGTCAGATAGATTAATCAGGTGATATAATAGAATCCACTAAGCACTCATTTAACGGGTTTTATGGAACATCTCAAGATAAAACCACATCATACTATATTGGTACTTAACTCATCTTATATTCCAATAAACTTTACAAGTTGGAAGAGAGCAGTAGTTTTGATTTTAAAACAAAAAGTTCAAGTTATTTCTGAAAGAGTTATTAGACTTATTAATTACATTAAAATTCCATTGAATACGTCATCAAGAGAAAAACCAACAAAAACAGCAATTTACAAAAGAGATAATAACACCTGTCAATATTGTGGTTCAAAATCAAAATTAACATTGGATCATGTAATTCCTCGTAGCAAAGGAGGTGAAGATACTTGGGAGAATCTGGTTGTTGCATGTAGTTCATGTAATGTTAAAAAAAGTGATAAATTACTTGAACACACTTCTATGAAATTAATTAGAAAACCAAGAGCACCATGGAATAAAATAACTTTTGAACTTATGAATTCAAAAGTTTCTGAGTGGAATCAATTTACTTATTAATCGAGGATTTATTAATGAGCGACTCTAAGTTTCCTTATAATTCTATGCCAGTTAGACTGGATATAAAATCTAAAAAGATAACTACAGAGATTTGTTTTTTTGCTGATATATCTCATGCTGAGAAGTACATTGCAAGGTATGGACTAACAAAAAGAGAATATAAATTATCTAAACCAAGAAAAAAGAAGAATGAATCAGTTTAATACTCCACAAATAGAATTGCATGTTACTCATGCATGTAATTTTACTTGTGAAGGTTGCTCTCATTATTCCAACCATGGACATTCTGGAAATCTAAGTTTATCAGATGCTGAAGATTGGTTGTTAAACTGGAGTCAAAGAATAAAACCAAAGTCTTTTGTAATTCTTGGAGGTGAACCAACACTTAATAAGGATTTGTGTGATATTTTATATCTTGTTCGAATGGCGTTTCCAGATCCTTATACTAAAATAGATTTAGTTTCTAATGCAAGTTTTTTACACAATCACCCAGGATTATCTGTTGCACTATTGGCAACACAAGCAAACTTAGCAATATCTATCCATAGTGTTAAGGATAAAAACTACGCTAAAAAATTTAAAAGGGGATATGAACTTGCTAAGTCATGGAGACATGATTTGGGAGTTCATGTAGAATTTTGGGATTTTACAAATAATCATTGGATACCACAATATAAAGGATATGGTAATAACATGATGCCATATGAGGACAATAATCCAAGACTAAGTTGGGAGAAGTGCATATCAAAACATGCTATACAACTTCATGAGGGTAAGCTATGGAAGTGTCCATCTTTGGCATACTTGCCAATGCAAGCTGATAAATACAAATTGGACTCAAAGTGGAACAAATATTTAAAATATAAACCACTTGATTATAATTGTACTGACGAAGAATTGCTTGAATTCTTATCAAAAGAAGATGAATCATTTTGCTCAATGTGTCCAGCAAATACTTTAGAACCATATATTAAAAAAGATCCAACATTGCCTGTTAGTTATTGGGAGAAATTGAATGAGTGAAGAGATTAAAAAAGAGCATCCAGAAATTGCTGAAGTTGAATGGATTGACGACGCATTTTATGTTGTGGAATCAAGATTTATGTGGAAAAGTGTTCGTAAAGACACGGGTAGGGATTTTATATTTGGATTAACCAAAGAGTCTGTAACTAAAGCAACAAGATGGTACTTAAAGTGTGAGCAAGATGGAACTTTAAATGAAATTAGTAAAGTAGTTGGTGATGGTATAGTAGGTGGTAAATTGTAAAGGGAGGTAGTTTATGATTACTTGGGGAATATCTGCAAATAGTCATAATGCAGCATTATCTATTTTTTTTAATGATAGATTAGTTTTTGCTAGTGAGAGTGAAAGATTTAGTAAAATAAAGAATGACCCCGATATACCAGAGTCATTAATAAATCATGCTCTTGTTTATGGAAAACCAGATTTAGTTTGTTGGTATGAAAATCCATTCAAGAAAAAGATTAGGCAAGTAATTGCAGGACAAGGATTTGGAGTCGATAATTTTAAAAAGTACTTTGATTGTAAACATAAATTCATAGATCATCACTACAGTCATGCTTGCGCTGGTCATTTTACCAGTAAATTTAATCACTCTGCTGTTGTTGTGATTGATGCTATTGGAGAATTTACTACATTAAGTATTTGGGAAGCATATAAAAAAGAGTTGCATTTAAAATATAAACTTAGATATCCAAATAGTATAGGACTTTGGTATTCTGCAATGACTCAACGTTGCGGATTTAAACCAAATGAGGAAGAATATATTTTAATGGCAATGTCTGCATTAGGCGACAAAACAAAATTGAAAGATAAGATTATTGATGAACTAATAGATTTGAATTTTAATTGCAAAAGAAATTTTCATAGAGGTTGTTTAGATTGGAGACCAGAAGAATCGATTGAAGATATTGCTGCAGCAACTCAAGAAGTTTATGAATTGCTTTTTAAACAGGTATTGACAAAGGCAAAAAAACTTGTACGTTCTGATAATCTTACTTTAGTTGGTGGTTGTGCTTTAAATTGCGTAGCAAATATTAATGCATATGATTTTTATAAAAATGTTTGGATTATTCCTGCACCAGGAGATGCTGGATCTGCGATAGGAGCAGTTCTTGCACATAAAAAGATTAAAATTGATTTTACTCCATATCTTGGATATAAGATATTACATAAAGATAATAATCAGGATATTGTTAATTACTTAATTAAACATAGAGTTTGTGGTCTTGCTAGAGGAAGAGCAGAGTTTGGACCTAGGGCTTTAGGTGCTAGAAGTTTACTTGGTGATCCTACTTTTAAAAATATAAAAAATGTTGTGAATGGGATAAAGAAAAGAGAATCATTTAGACCATTCTCACCAGTAGTACCAATTGAATATGCATCTAAGTATTTTGATATGCATAGTGATATGGTTGAAAGTCCTTATATGCAATACGCTGTAAAGTGCAAGATGCCAGAACTTTTGCCTGGAGTTATTCATGTTGATGGAACTAGTAGAGTTCAAACTGTGAGAAAGTCTGATGCTCCAAGGCTACATGAACTCCTTTTACGTTGGGGCAAGGCAACAGGACATCCAGTTCTTTTGAATACTAGTTTAAACATTAAGGGAGAACCAATATTAAATGATGAAGATGATTGTATAAGATGGTCAAAGCAAAATAAAGTAAAGATATTCTCATGAAAAATATAGAGGATTTAAAATTCTTTCCGATAGAAGATAAGGTTGAAGATGCAAATTGGTTTGATCAGGATAGTAAAGCATTATACAAAAAGAATTTAAAGTCTCAACCAACAGATTGGATTTATAGGAATAAAGTAGTCAGATACTTTACAAATTCTCATGGGTATAGGACTAAAGAATTTAAAGATATAAACTGGGCAAAATCAATAGTTATATTTGGTTGTTCTCATGTTTTTGGTGTTGGAGTATCTGAAGATGAGACAATATCTTATCATCTTTCTGATATGGCAAAAGTAAATGTTGTAAATATGGGAGTTCCTGGTTCTTCTCCAATGTTTTCTTTACATAATTCTTTAATGATGTTGGAGTCTTTACCTAATCCTATTGGTATTGTTTTTGGTTGGTCTTCTTATTTAAGATGCCCATTATATTTGAACGACAAGGTAGTTCATTGTGGTAGTTGGAATGAAGACATTGCTAGTTTGGGTAAGTCTTGGAGATTATTTGATTCTCATGCAGAGTCTTTTTTAAAATTAACTAGAATCAATGCAATACAATTATGGAATAAGATAAGGTACTACGATTTTACATTATTTCCATCAAATAAGAATATAATACCAGAGTGTAAATTCATTAAGAAGGTTGATTCTGCACGGGACTGTGTTCATTCTGGAACTGTTACAAATAAAATGATTGCAAAGTATATTGCAGAATCTATGAGTTTGTGATAAAATTGATTTGTAAATGAGGAGGATTGATGACTACAAGGCAATTTGTAACTAAGTCTGGTGATACTTGGGAATGGGAAGAAACCCCAGAGACTATTGAAGCATTGAAGCAACTACACGAATCTGTAATTAACGCAAATGAACAACAAACCACTGAAAGTTGAAGAAGTAAGAGAGGCATCAACACAATTTTTTGATCTATATAAGATTGTATATGATGATCTAAAATTCTATCATTCGGACGTAAAAGGAGAAGAAGTTCTTAAAGCAATGGAACAAATTTGTGGATTAGCACAGAAACTTCGAATTCAAAAAGAAATAGAAAACCAACCATTTGGATTTAATAAAAAACAAAATGAAGAATAAAATAAAAAGAATTTTGAACAGAATTAGAAATTTTGTTCAAAGACTTAAGAATAAAAATAGAGACCCTTACATCTATAGGTAAAATGTACGAATCTTTGAATTGCTTTGAAGAAGCACTAAAACACTTTGGCACTAGAGTTGATATGATTATTGCTATGGAAATGTCCCGTAGGATTACTCCAGAAGAATCATATCAACAAATTAAATCAGAATTGAAGGAACTTAAAAAGTGTCGTAAAATGTATAAAAAAGAAGGGCAATGCTCTGAAAATTCAGTTAACTTGGATTCTGATAAGTCTGAATACTACTGGCAACCTGATAGAAATAAAACATATGATCAAATGATTGCTGATGGATGGACTATGACTGATGATGGGTTCTGGGTTAAAGAATAATACCAAACATAAATAGGTATTATTAAAGTTTATTATTTAAAAGATGGCTGCAATATTAACGTCTACAGGAATAGCATTTCCTGATGGTACGTCATTAACTTCAAAATATGATGTAATACCTCAGAGTACTGTAGGGGTGTTTTTTCAAGCATCTGCTCCAACGGGATGGACTCAAAATACATCTTATAATGATAGGGCATTGCGAGTTGTTAGTGGAACTGGTGGTGGATTTGGTGGCGCCACAGTATTTTCTTCAATATTTCCCAACACTGCTAGATCAGTTAGTGTTGGGTTTAGTGCTATAGTTCCAGTTAGTGGAACAGTTGGAGGTCATACTCTTTCTGTAACTGAAATTCCAGACCACACTCATGATTCATTGACTGGTGGAACTGCTAGTGCAGCGTCAGGAGCTAGCACATTTAGATTATCGGGAACAAATGCAACTGGTGGAGTTATATCACCAACAGGATTGGGTCAATCTCACGATCACCCCTTCTCTGGAGAAATAAATTTTACCACAACTGGTACTGGTACTATTAATATGAATTTGCAGTACATCGACGTAATTATTTGCAGTTTCAATTGATACTATCATGGCAAGACTACTAAGCACTGGAATACAATTTGATATTGCAGATCCTAATAATGTTATCAATAGTTACTATTGGTTATATCCAGCAGGAACTAGAAAAATATTCTATCAAGCATCTGCTCCAAGTGGTTGGACGCAAGTAACTAGTGCAACTGCTCCAGGACCAGTTTTTACCAATGTTAATGACCTTGCATTGCGAGTAGTAAATAGTACAACTACTGGGGGTAGTTGGGGAACTGGTGGAACCCAAGGAGCAACTGGTGCAAATTTCACCACATTACTTGGTGGAACCTCTCCAAACATATCTTTGAGTTATAGTGGAACGTTTCCCGTAAGTATTCCTAGTCCACTTGCTGCTATTATTGGTAATACAACTCTCAGCATAAATCAAATTCCAAACCATACTCATACAGGAACAATTGCAGGAATTAATGGTGCCAATGCTACACCATTCAGTAATGCTGGAGCAAGAGTTGTTACTGGATCTGATGCAACAGGTGGAATGATAGAGTCTACTGGAGGTGGTGCTCATCGTCACCCATTTAGTGGAAGTGTTACTTTTACTAATGTTGGAGCTACTGGTACTCTTAACATGCAGGTGCAATATATTGACGTTATACTTTGCTCATTAGACTAAATACTGTTATAATTTTATTGAATTGATTTTAAAAATATGGCACAGATCAAATCAGGTGACTTTTGCCCTTTAATTCAAGACAAATGCAAAGGCATTGAGTGTTCTTGGTATACTCAAATTAGGGGTGTAAATCCTAATACTGGAGAACCAGTTGATGAGTGGCAATGTGCAATTAATTGGTTACCAATGCTTATGATTGAGAATTCTCAGCAGCAAAGATCTACAAGTTCTGCTGTTGAATCTTTTAGAAATGAGATGGTAAAAGCAAACGAAAATAATATTAATATGTTGTCTGCTGCAGCACAAATGCTTCAAAATGCACAAGATTATAAAATACTTAAAGCAAACGTAGAAGAGGTCTCTGATCAATGAAAAAGTTCACTTTAATTGAAGCGGATAGATATATCAGTATTGATGGTGTGGGCATATTCTTCCCAGAAGATAAGTGGCCTTTTGCAGATATTGAGCATCTTTGGGCAATTCAATGGAAAGATAATGGAACACCTGAAGGAACTGGTGAAGTTGAATATGATTCTCCAGTTCCAAATACTCCTGCAACTAGAGATATGATCACACGTTACGTTGATCATTTTAATGAAGAATATAATCTACAACTTGAAATAAAGAGAAGACAAGAAGAAGAAGAATTAAATAATGTTGGTTCCTGGCAACAAGTGATGCAAGATCTTGAAGAAAGAATGGAATCAATGCAGCAGAGGCATGAAGAATCCTTAACACAAGCAAGATTAGACGCCGATAGGCAAGTTGAAGAAGCACATAAAAGAATAGCAGAAGCGCACGAAAGTTTATTCTACTCTGTACCAAAAGTTGAGGAAGTAAATGATGAAAACGAAGTTGTTTTTGAAGATGAAACTAGTCCAAGTTTAGTTGTTTTTGATGCAGCAATTGATCCTTCTATCTTTGAAGATTCTATTGAAGAAGAAGAGTTGACAGAAGAATTAGATATCGAAGATGATATACTAACAGAAAATTTTGCTGGTGTTGACTTGTCTTTACTTGAGGATGATTTTAAGTTAGAATTACTTTTTGACGATGATCCAACGGAGCAAATAGTTCCTGAAATTGAAGAATTGATTTCAGATTCTTCAGATGAAAATGTACCAAACGCTGAAATTCCTGATTAAATATGAATCAACAATTGATTGACAAAAACTACTTAGTTATTCCTAATTTTATATCATCAGAACGAGCAAAAGAATTAGCAAAAGAGTTTAAACACTATAGTGATACTCATAATCTTGAGGATGATCCCCAAGTTCATGGTTGTGTATCAAAGTTTGATCATATACCATTTGTACAATTACTTGTAGAAAAGAATACTCAAGTTGGACAATTAGTGGGGGAGCAAGTTCTTCCTACATATTCCTATGCAAGGATATACCAAAATGGTAATGTGCTAGATGGTCATCTTGATAAGGGTGAGTGTGAAATATCTTTGACATTGAACCTTGATTGTGACAAACCTTGGGATATTTGGATTGAATCTCCAGATAATGCAAAAACATATGTCACCTTAAATCCTGGAGATGCAATGGTTTATTTGGGAACTATTGCTAGACATGGTAGAGATCCTTTTGATGGTGAATATTGCACTCAACTATTCTTGCATTATGTTAATGTCAATGGACCACATAAGTTAAAGTATTTTTGCAAACAAAACACATACGTTGAAGATGCAACTAAACCACCACAAAAAGAAGAACCACCAGAGAAAACAATAGTATTTACAAGTACAAATCCACTTGCTGACTTTATTAGGGTGTATGATAACATTCTTACAAAAGAGGAATGTGATAATATTATCAAAGAGTACTGTAATAGTGAAGAGTGGACAACTGCACTAGTAGGAGCTGGTCAAGAATCTACTGCAGTAAGAAATTGTGATATTTTACATATATCACAACCAGATGTAATATCAAATAATCAAGAGATTAGAAAAAACATTGATGATTTGCTGTTTCGTAAATCATTTGTTGCAGCAAAAAAATATGTTGAAGAATTCTCAACTCTATCATTAGAATCTGATAGTGGATATGATTTATTGAGATATAATGTTGGTGGATTCTATCGTCAACATACTGATAGTTATAAAGCAAATCCAAGAACTCTGTCCATGTCAATCAATCTAAATGATGATTATATCGGTGGTGAGATGGCATTTTTTGATAGAGATATTCAAATTAGAACAGCGCCAGGATCTATAATAGTATTCCCCTCAAACTTCATGTATCCACACGAGATAATGAAGGTTATTGAAGGTGTTAGATACTCTATCGTTACTTGGTTTATTTAAACTTAACTTTTAATTACTATGGCATTATCAAAATCAGTAGAAGACTCACTTAAAGAAGCAGAGCAATCACTTCGCAATGCACTTGCTTTTGCCGCTAGACAAGAAAGACCAATGGTATGTACCTGCATATCAGATATGATTCAAAAAATTGATAGCGTAATTCATGTTGATTCTATTCTTGATCAACTTGAAAATAGGAAAGAAGGTGATCGTGGTACTTGGGGACCAACAATAGATTAAATAGTAAATAAAGTAAAACATAAAGCAAAATGAACTCAAATGTTCTCAATAAATCTGGTTTGCTTTGTTTGAAGTTAACTTCACACTATAGAAATCAAACTAAGTTTATATTAACTAGAAAGGAACAAGCAGAAGGTGAGACCCTTGAGGTTAAATTAAGGAAGAGACAACTCAATAAGAATCTTGATTTGGGTTCATTTTTGCTTGATACTAGTGGTAAAAAATACTATAGAATATATCAGTACAATGAAGATGGTAATATTTTACATGCCATCATAGATAGTATCACGGGAACAGTGTATAAACCAAGATCTAATGGTTATCCAAATAAGGATCTGTCATGGGATATTGATGAATGTATAAGAGTTGCTGATTGGAAGGGGTATTACCTCAACGCCAATCCCGCGATATAATTACAAGGTCTCATCAAAAACAATCATGCCTTACCCCCTTGGTATTGACAATCCTATTGTCGTCCGTGGAGTAGTTGGAAGCAGTCGCTGGGCACTGTACTGGAAGGAAGACTGGATCAAGATTGGCACCTTCTCTAATGAACATCTTGCATATGGTGCTCGTCGTGCCATTCTGCGTGGTTTGGGGTATGACGCCTGAATAACTGGCACACAAGGGTCTCCAGTCACCTGTAGACCCTTTATTATTAGATCAGTTCAGACACCCATCATGTCTACTACCACCTTCGCTGACTTCAAAGCAGAACAAGACGCCCGCAACACCATCCACCTCAACATCGTCAAGTATTGCCTGATGCTGTGTGATGCTCTCACTCAAGTTGCTCCTACTTCTGTTGGGTACAATTACGGTTATGAACTTGATAGTTCTGGTCGTAAGTATCACAAAATCTACATGACCATCAACGGTCGTCGTGACAGCATCCATGCTTTCATTGACAAGAAAAATGGTTATGTGTACAAACCTGCCAGTGTAAAAGCGCCTGCTAAAGGTGTTCGTTACAATCTCATGATCATCAGCGAGCGCGAAGAGATGCTTGAGAAGTGTGATTGGGCGGGTGGTTACCTTTACATGCGATGATATATTTTCTTATTATAAGTGCTGGCGTTGCATGGGCAATGCTGGCACTGTTCTCTCCCTGGTTTAATCATTTAGATGACACTGAAAAGTTTTAATTAACATGCCAACATTTGAAGCATCTATTAAGACAGTCCCGACTGGAACTGATTTTAAAGTCACAACCGAAGCAGGAAGCATTGGTACAGCAAGGCAACAAATTGAAAAACTTTATGATCCTATCTACATTCGTAATCTTAGGGAGGTGGGTGGAGGTTCTTCACTCACTGATGCTGGAGACGTTGGTGGATGGGTAGTCATTGGTAGTATTGTATTTGTACTCTGGTTAATTGTGGAGTATTGGTGGATTATTTTACCAATTGCTGTAATCTGTTTAATTGCATGGTTGTATAGCATTTTTTCAAAATGACAAGAACCGACAAACTTATCTTTGTGGGATCATTTATTTGGTTTATGCATTGGGGAACAAAAATTTCTGATATTCTAATAAATAAATTGATTTATTAGTTGATAGTGGGATATATTTTAATAGAAGGTAACTCATCTGATCATAGTTTTGATCTGGGTTTAGGTAGTAGATTATTTGCCTGGGCACAAGCATCACGCTGTGCCCAGGATTTTTCTTATACTGTAGTAATACCTGATTATGAGTGGGTAGAACATAAAATCCTTGATTTACCAAATACAATTTTGATGAGTAGAGAGCAGATAGATCAAATAAAATGGAATAATCTGATCTATCATGGTAAACATATATCAAACCATAAGTATTGGCGCATAAAAGGAATGTGTGCTGTTAATGAAGATATCATTAAAAAATATAATGATCCGTTGTGGGGAGTAAAATTTAAATCAACTGCAGTAAATTCATTCTTTAGTAGTAAGTTTGATAATTTTACTGGTTTTCACTTGAGGAGGTGGCATGGAGTCCCTGTTCCCAAAAAGCATTGGAATAATATTTTAAAGTCTCTACCAAATTCAAAAGTGAGGTTTGAATATTATAAAATGTGGACAAATCTTAAAACTATGAAGGACAGAGAAATATGTGATAATGATCCTCCTTGGATTACTGATAAAGAATACTTCAATTCTCTTGACAGTGTGAGGGGAAATATATACATGAGTACAGATTTACCAAAAGAGTTATGCGAATACTATAAAAAGAGGTATCGTAATTTATATTACATTTATGATTATATTGATGAATGGGAAGGTTTAATATCAAAGGAGTATAACTTGGATTTAGATTCCTTTACCAAAGTGGCATCTAGTACTGTAAGGGAAGTTGTACATGATTTGTTTGATCTTTTTGCTTTAAGTAATTGTTATAGGTTTATATTATCATATGATTCTCAATGGGGACAATCAGCAGTAAGACTTAACAATAGGCGGGGACAGATAAGATATGCTAAAGTCTTGGGACATAAAGGTATGCTAGAATAAAAAAGCAAGATTAGCAATTTCATGCTTTATTTTGAGACCACTGGTTATGGGTATCCAAAGTATCTCTGCGAAGATATATTGACATGGTTCGCTACTACATTTTATCCCAATCATAAAATCGACATTACAGTACATCATCGTGGATTGAAGCGAGAGGGTGTTTATGGTTGGTGTGACATTATGGGTGGTGAGAGGTATCCACGTACATTTTTAATTGAGATACAGTCAAATCTCAATAAACGTCTTTATGCAACTACGCTTGTGCATGAATTGATTCATGTGAAGCAGTGGGTTGATGGTAGTCTTAAACTTAAACGGGGTTCTCTTGTATACAAAGGAATTGATTGTAGTGGGGGTGGTGTGGATTCC
>Ga0208161_1000026_pt1 | contig 70028 bp, 78 predicted proteins | sample CB_VirMetaG_3_FD_184538 | JGI IMG/M metagenome (GOLD analysis project Ga0208161, IMG submission 184538) | Freshwater to marine saline gradient viral communities from Chesapeake Bay - CB_1508_1S Viral MetaG (SPAdes) (version 4) | ecosystem: Environmental > Aquatic > Marine > Coastal | place: USA... | reverse complement strand
AATTAAAATCGGCTTGACATTGATAGGAATATTAACTATAATGTCTTTTGTATATAATTTGCTTTATCCTGAAGTGCTGGCTCCGTATTATATACAAATGATGACACTCGGAGCCTTGTAAACAATTCACAAAAGAGGAATATCCTAATGAAAGATCGCTTTGACTTGGAACAAGACATCATGTATTGTCGCAACATTATCGATGATATTGATATGTTGTATGAGAACGTATGTGATAAGTTTGACATGCCTGCCGAGACAGTTGATCGTATTGCAAACATTCTGCTAGGAATGAAAGAGCTTTATGAGATGCGTTTTGATCGTCTTGAAGATACGTTTTGTCAAGCATATCAACTAAACGAATATCATACCCCAGAAGAAACCGAAGAAACAGTATGGACGGGTGTAGATCCTTCATACCAAGAATATCCGGAATCAAATTCCGACTATACAGTGAACGTCTCTTATGACTTCAATGACGGAACGTGGGATACAACAAACGCTGTAAAGTTTACTATGGACTCAGGTGATGTTGATCTCTGGAATACACATAACGACATTGTCACGGGTGGTTATACTACCGACGACGGGCAATTAAGTTTGAAGTTTAAATCGTGAAAAAATACGATACCCTATACGCTGCTGGATGCAGTTTTACATGGCACCGTCCTTTAAGTCTTGAGAAAACATGGCCGTATTACCTCCAGCGGCGTATGGGTATCAAAAATCTTGTTAACAACGGCCACGGTGGGGGATCTAATTATACAATCTTTCGTAAAACAGAAGAATACTTTCGAACAAAAAACCCATCAAATGCTTTAGCAGTTATTCAACTTACAAATCCTCTGCGTTTTGAAACATATGATGAAGTAGAAGCAAAATGGATTGATCATATACCAACACATTCAAGAACATATGATGAAAAAAACTGGATTGATCATATAACAGATCGGCTAATGAAAAATAATGATGATACTCCTCCACATAAGAAACTGGCAATACAGCTGATGGAGGCTCGTATACCTGTATGGAACGAAACATATGAGTTTTATACCTATCTCCAACAAATATACGCTATAGATGCTATCTTTAAAAAATACGGTGTAGATGTATATTATATGAACTACAATACATTCAAATATTTCTCAACACAAAGAACAAAGATTCTTTCAGACTCTTTTAATTGGATTGCAGGTGATTATGATTCAGGAAATATTATGGTAGTTGGTGATTTTTTTGATCCTAAAAGCAGCATTCCAGGTGGATTGAGGAAGGGTTTATATATTAGCGAAACTGATCATCATCCTAACAGTGCTGGTAATAATCAATTATCAAAATTTATTTTTGAGTGGATCAAAGATAACCCCCTATAATAGGGGGCTATCGATAAGGTTACTTCTTCGAGGAACCTTTAGAAACTTTACCCCCTCCTGGGATATCGTTTCTTTTTTTGTTTTTAGCTCTAAAACCCTGTAGAACAAAAAATGCTCCTAAGGCTAAAACTACTACGATTACTAATTCCATGTGGTACCTCCTTGTACTTAGTCTTCGTTATTTAATGGGTTATCAAGAATGCGCTCAATTTTCTCATCAAGCTCTTTTCTAACCCCCCTAACTTCGGCTTCGATTTCTCTTAGCCCGTCGTTAACTCTTTGTTCAAGTTCGTATACTGTATTTCTTACGTCCCTTTGGGTATCAGCAGATGTGCTATCTACTGTTCTTGCTAAACTCTCAACGCTACGAATACGATCATTCATATCGTCAAGTTCTTTTGCATACTGTTCATTAAGTAGTGTAATCTCTGTATTGATAACTTCAAGTTTTTGTTCGATGCCAGATAGATCTGGCTCAACATAATTCACAATCGCTTCTTCAGCATCTAAAAGTCTTTGATAAACTTCAAAGCCTCCCCATAATGCGCCTGCAAGTGTGCCTATCAAAGGAAGTATAAGAAGCATTTTACTGCCAGATACTTTCATATCTCCAATTTCTATTTCTGCCACTTTGTTCTCCTTTAGTCGTATTGTAAGTCTACTAGTGCCTTATGTTTTGCATCACTGCCTAGTAGTAGGTTAATATTTCTCCTCATATTATCGTGAACTGCCTTACCTTTGTATATGCCTCTATCTACATACCAGGCTTGGTTGTCAGTTAAAACTGTATTATACTGGCCAAAATTTGGATTGTAGCCCATTATAACCAGTGTCAGTCTCTGATCGGTATCAAAACCACCGTCATCTTGGTTAGATTCCACGTTCTCTTTTAACGTTTCCTCTATTTCTTCTTGTGACATGCTTGATAGTGCCTGTTCTGCCCTTGCCATTTGCTTTTGCTCTTGGGGAGCAGGCGGTGCAACATCAAATTTGCCAAAATCTGGTTGTACCCCACTTAGGAATTGCCCCAAACTTTGTCCAGTTGCCAAAGATTCTGTTAAATCGTTTTCAAATTGTACTGTTTGTTCATTAAATGTAAGGCTCTCTACTGTTTCTTCAACAGTTTCGCCACTCTCACTTTGTAGGCTAGTATCAGAAACACTGATTTCTGAGGTTTCCTCTCCTGCAAGTAGTGTGCTAGTACTCTCATTTTCATTTTGTTCAGTTTCTACACTAAAATCAACATTTTCAACGCCAATTTCAGGTGTTCCGTCGCCAAAATCCTCTGTTTCTTGAGCAGAATTTGTATTACCCTGTGCTTGTTGTACTGTCTCAGCAATTACCTCTGTCACAATAGCCAATAAACGTGTTTGTTTTTCTGTTCGTATTGTTCTTTTTTCATCCTCGTTACTAACTGCTATTTCTTCTACTGATTCAATTTCTTCGGATATGGGTAATTCTTCTTCTATAATACTCACTTCCTCTTCCACCTGTGTAATTTCTTCTTCAAAATACACATCCTCTACTACAGGCTCTTCAAAAATTTCTTCAAAAACATCTGTTGGTGACTCTTCTTGTAACACCATCTCCTCTACAAAAATTTCTTCTTCAACCGCAGCTACTTCTACTACTGGTTCTACAATAGTTTCTTCTACTGCATTTAAAACTTCTGGTGTAGTAAAGTCTGGAATGCCGTCATCTACAAAATCCTCTTCTCCAGTATAAGTTTCAGTGAACGTTTCTTCTTGGTAACCAAAGTCCTCTTCCTCTGTTATACTTTCTTCTATAATTGTTTCTGTTTGTTCGTTTGCCATTTGTATTGCTAATGCTTCTTCATAACCGTCACAACCAGTGTCATACAAAGGATCTGCCGAACAAGCCTCAGCAAATAATAAAGCATCGTATGCTACTTGATAACCTGGACACGCTTGATCGTAAAGAGGATTTAAATCACACTGTTGATTGAAGTATGCTTGTTCATATCCTGGACAACCACTGTCATACAAAGGATCTAATCCACAAGAATAGTTGTAAAACGCTTCTTCGTAACCTGGACAGCCACTATCATACAAAGGATCTTCTGTACATTGTTGTGCGTAATATGCTTCTTCATATCCCGGACAACCACTGTCATACAACGGCGAGTTTTGACACTGCTGGTTGTAGTATGCTTGTTCGTATCCAGGACAACCAGGATCATACAAAGAGTCTATACTACATTGTTGATCATAGTATGCTTGTTCGTATCCAGGACAGCCTGTGTCATATAAAGGATCTACATCACATTGTTGAGAGTAATAAGCGTCATCATATCCTTCACACGATGGATCGTTTAGTGGGTTACTGCAATCAGGTCCAGCAGGAGCTGAATCGTAACCACCGTCTTGCCCCCACCATGCATAACCAAAGTTGGTTGTAGCATCTGTAAAGTTAGTGACGTGTTGTGTTGTCATGCCACCTTCGTTGGCAGTCTTATAAAACAATTCGTTTACTTCATCATAAACATTTCCACTTTGACTCGTTGTGTCTCCAGTGAAACCGATCCAAACATCGTGGTTTGTTATGTTCACATTTGCGTATTGAAAGTCAAAAGAACCATCAGGCCATAGCTGAACACCAAATGTGTTTAAATTTTCTGGGTCATAAAATTCAGCAATATTGCGCCACTCAAACCATGTACCACCTTCTCCTGTTTCATAAAAGTAACCCGAGTCTGGTACTGAAGTGATATGAATCAAGTCAGTCCACAGAGGAGCAAGCATGTAACTAAAACTGTTTCCAGCATAGTTATAACCAGAAGGGTTAAAACCACTACAGCACCCGTCGTTGTAAGTGCTAGGATTTCCGAACTGAGATACAGGATCGTATAATAGAATAAAACCGTTACTAGACATCCAGGCATCAGTAAAGATTCCACCGTAATATGGAAAGACGTGACCAAGTTGAATATGAACGGTGCCGTCATCGACACCATTCATTACTTGAGTTTCTTCTGCTTGTAAACTATAGGGCAAGAAGCAGCAAGCCAATACCGCCAGCCACTTTAAGCATGTTTTCCAAAACATTTGATTTCTTCTCCTCGCCTTCTATTAAAACTTCGTCTAAAGCATTGTCAGGAATTAACTCTGGATTTTCTTGCCAAGCGGCCAACGCATCGGCTCCAATTTTTCCTTCAAATGGACATGGTGTTCCTGCCATCATCATTGCTTTCCAAACTCTTTCATCTTGACACATTGTTGATACGGCTGCTACACGCATTCCCATATCATATAATGTTTTACTAAGTTTAATTCTTTCACAGTTCATATCTCTTACAGATTTTCCTGCTGATAAACCCAGTATTTGAGTTTGTATTGCACCACTCACACCAGTCGTACACAAATCCTGTGAATACGAACTGCCTATGCTTGGAGCAATTGCACTTGGAGGGGGAGATTCAATCTTTTGATTGATATTTTGTGTTTGTACAGACTCACTTCTAGACTCGTTTATGTTTCTATTTGTGTTGTCTGTTGTAACATTAGATTCTGATTCACTATAATTGTTATTAGTATTATTACTAGTACTATTTGAATTAGACTCATTAATATTAGTATTTGTATTATTACTAGTACTATTAGAGTTTATGTTGGAATTGTTGTTATTTGTATTAGTATTATTACTAGTACTATTCACCGTTGTATTGTTGGTGTTCGTATTATTGTTAGTATTAGTATTATTACTAGTGCTATTAACAGTGGTGTTATTGTTGTTCGTGTTTGTATTGTTACTAGTACTGTTAATATTAGTATTGTTATTATTGTTGTTAGTATTAGTTGACGTACTAGTACTGGTTGTGTTATTATTGTTAGTATTGGTATTGTTACTAGTACTATTCACCGTCGTATTGTTGGTGTTAGTGTTATTATTAGTGTTTGTATTAGTGTTGTTACTAGTAGAGTTTGTAGTGGTATTATTAGTCGTGTTTACATTAGTTGTCGTGTTACCACTTTCAGCGTCTTGTGCTTGGACACCAGATCCCATTAATATAAGTACCGCTGCTACCATTGGAGCAATCTTATTTAACATGTTGTTTTCCTTTGATTTAATTAGTTTTTTTCACCCCCAAAAAATGCTTGACATTCGTAACAATACATGTTAAAGTATACATCTTATTTATAAGAACTATTGACTCGTTTTAGTTAAATTGGTCGGTATTTCTTTAGTTGAACTCTTATAAATCTCTATGAGAGAGAAGGAAGGATAATAATGGCTTACATGAACTTTTCCGGCTCACTACGTTATGACGCACACGGAAGAAAGCGCCGTAAGAAAAAATTTAAAGAAAACACACAGGTGTTTGCTAAACCAACAACCAGGACGTTTACAGAGCTAAAACCCTCACCTTCATATCGCGGAGATGATCATAGAGAAAAATATCCTTCTATGATGGAGCGACAAATTGCCGAAGGAACCTTCACACAAAATGGAGGCAACGGCACAAAAAAAGAACCAATGAAATATACTGGAACCCTTATCAAAGGTATCGCTACAATGCACAAGAGCAACGCGGTGCCTGTTATTGATGAACAACATGCGAAAGATATCGCAAGAATGAGGCGAGGATGATGAATAAACTACACTGGACAACCTTAATAGCAGAAAAAATACTTTTAGCGATTATTGGTATTGCAACCTTTGTTGCTGCGGGACAGTATGTTTACAATATGGTCCTAAGTCAGCATGTAGCACTTGCTGATTTGTTCATGATGTTTATTTACGCTGAGGTTATTGGTATGGTTGGTGCTTTTTACAGTACTAGCAGAATACCTGTTACATTGCCAATTATTATTGCTGTGACAGCTTTATGTAGACTAATCGTGCTACACTCTAAAGAAATGGAACCATTGACTCTTGTTGCAGAGTCGGGTGCTATTTTTATACTTTCAGGTGCGGCATATATAATGAGTTTAAAAGATAAACTAAGCCTTGAGAAGCTTAGAAAAGGAGAAGAAAATGAGTATTAAAATTAGAAAATTGGAATATTTGGAAGGTCCGTATGCTGACGCTATTAATGAAAAATGCACAGACGGTGTTGTGTTGAAAAGAAAAACTGTCATTATTAAAAACAAAAACGGTTATTTGGTGGAGGAAACACATACAAGGTGTTATAACACTGAAACTGGTGACTATAATGATACTAGCACAATTTCCCCTATTATAAAAGTGGATGAGTAATGGCATGGCACCCAACGAATTTTCTAAGGAAGAGTTAGAAAAAAGCAAACGAATTCAAAAAAGCCAAACACCAAAAGGAACAGTAGACTGGTATATTAAGTGGATATCTAGTATTGCTGTTCTTTTTGCTGTTGCTATTCGAAGCTCAAACGTACCCGAACTTCACCTGTATGATGTGTTTTTAAGTTGGGTTGGTGCAGTGGGTTGGTTTGTTGTTGGTTTTATGTGGAAAGATAGAGCACTTGTCTTGCTAAACGGCGTTATTGGTATTATGTTGTTTGGCTCATTACTACGAACAATTTTTGGAGCATGAAATGGTTATTAGGCCCGAAAGAGTTTCCCTTTGGTTCGATTATGTGCGATACCAAAATCATTTAAGTCAAAGATTCTCAGACTGTTTTTTCCCTTCTCAATTAAAGTCAAAAGATTGGCTTATCACTCAAACGAGATTTTACTTGCCAGACATAATTACTGGTCAAGTGGTTATTTTTGGAGGTTGGTACGGAATACTAGCAGGACTTTTTAGAGATAACAAAATGTGTAATGACATTGTTACAGTTGACAAAGATCCTGAGTGTGTTAAAGTTGTTAAACAAGTAACCACAAAACAAGATAAAATTTTCCCTGTTACATGCGATATGGTTGATTATGAATATATCGCTCGTCCTGGTCTTGTAATTAATACAAGCTGCGAACACATCACACAAGAAGAATACGATAAATGGTATAATAATATTCCCATAAATACTTACTATATCCTACAAAGTAATAATTTTGCTTTAGAAGAACACGTTAGAACCGCAGACAGCATTGAAGAGTTTGTGGAGCAATCTAAAGTATTGCCTTTCTATAGTGGAACACTTGATTTGGGTGAGATGAAAAGATTTATGATTATTGGAAGAAAGAATGGCTAAAAAAGAATATGAATCTGATGTTGATGGTATTAAACAAAGAACTGCTAAACTTGAAAAAGAGTTTAGCCCAACTTTTTGTTTAGCAAAATGGCATCATACCTCAATTTACATGTATTCGGGGCAAACACATAGTTGTTACCATCCTCGCCCTCATGATATCTCAGTAGAAGATATTAAAATAAACCCAGCAGCACTACACAATACAAGACAGAAGAAGAAAGAACGAGCAGAAATGCTTGTTGGTGAAAAACCTGATGGTTGTAAGTATTGTTGGAATGTTGAAAGTTTAGATACTCCCGAAACACCTTACGAACAACAACATATTAGCGATAGAAAAATTCGTAACTCTAGTATCTACACACCAGAACGTGTAGAAGAGATTAAAAACATGCCTTGGGATTATGACGTTAATCCCGAATATATTGAAGTTGCTTTTCACAATGAATGTAACTTTAAATGTGGCTATTGCCACCCTGCTGTAAGTACGAGCTTTTATAATGAGATTAAAAAGTTTGGTCCTTACAATATGGTTAAAAATCATGCCTTAGATATTGATTATATTGAAAAAAGTTCTCTTTTGTCATCATTAAAAGACGAAGATAATAATCCTTTTGTTAAAGCGTGGTGGGAATGGTGGCCAGAGATGTCTAAAACGTTGAACATTCTTCGTATTACAGGTGGCGAGCCATTGTTACATAAATCTACATGGCGCTTGTTTGAGGATTTGAAAGAGAATCCAAAACCACACTTAGAAATCAATGTTAATAGTAATTTAGGTATGTCCTCTAGACATGTTCAGAAGCTCGTGCCTAAAATCACTGAATTATTAGACACGAAAAAAATTCGTAAGTTTAAAATGTTTACAAGCATGGATACTTGGGGCAAACGTGCTGAGTATTTGCGAACTGGTTTAGATATCGAGACTTGGGAAAAGAATCAAGACATTTATGTAAGAGGTGTTAAAAGTCATATCACTCACATGTGTACATTTAATATTTTGTCAGTGACTTCTTTTACAGACTACTTGCAAAAGATTTTAGATTGGAGAGAATTGTATGATGATGTGATTCCTGTTCTTGATCCTAAAAATCCTCAAGATAGAAAAATTAGATTTGACACACCATATCTAAAAGAGCCATTACAATACGATATGCACATTTTACCAAAAGAAGAATACTTACCTCACTTTGATAAAATTTTGCAGTTTATTAATGACAATAGAGACGACAACGATACCACTAAATTTAGTAATATTGAGTATGAACGTTTTCGTCGTGTAAGGGATTACTTTGCAGAAGTACAATATGATGAGGAAAAAGTAAAACAAGGCAGAATCGATTTTTATAACTGGTTTACAGAAATTGATCGCAGAAGAAATACAAACTTTTTAGAAACCTTTCCAGACATGAGTTCTTTTTGGGATCTTTGTAAAGGCCTTGCTGAAGAAAGAACAAGAGATAGAATAGATATTGTAAATGTTAGCTAATTCAGATACTGTTATACTGGGATTGGGAGATTCTTATTTACAAGGATCAGAAGCTGGTGGCGCAGAGCACTCTTTTTTGAACCAATACTGCAATCAAAAAGGATTTGATTGTGTTAATATGGGACACGAAGGCATTGGCAATCTAGGGAGTGTATATAAAGCACTTATTTACGATATTGATTGGAGTCAATGGAATAATAAATATATTTTCTGGATGCCTACTGGTTTAAATCGATTTGATATGGCCAACAGATTATGGAATCCTGATGATAATTGGGGTGTAGTACGAAACTCTCCAATATTTACACCATTTCCTAATAAACAACCTTACGAACAATGGAGTGAAAGTAGAAAGAAATTAGAGTCAGCTTTAGTAGATTTTACTAACCCACAGACTGTTAGGCAAGATTTTTTAACAGCCTATCAAATTCTAAAAAACTTTTATGACGCAAAAGGTTTTAACAAATTATTTATTTTTCCTGCCTTTAATGATGAAACCACACGGAAAATTATGAAAGATTTTCGTAAAACTCCCTCGACGCAGGGCATATATAAAATGAACGAGGGTCTGTTTAAAAGAATGGGTTGGGAATATTATATTACAGTAGATGGCTCTAACAATTATTACCAATGGCTTTGTCAGAAGGCAGGTTTGCCATTAAGTACACAACCACATGATACTATGGATGCTAACCGAGATAATATAAGAAACGAGACCGTTGAAAAATGGATTGCTCCTCGATCTCATGCAACAAGAAAAGCCAATATCGTTTTTTCTAGGAGACTAATAGAAGTTTTAGACTTATGAAAATTTTAATTACAGGAATTGCAGGTTTTTTAGGTAGTCATTTAGCAGAAAAACTTTCTGCTATGACAGAAGCAGACATTATCGGAAATGATTCTCTTATTGGGGGTTATGCAGACAATGTTCCTTCCCATATTCATTGGGAAGTTGTAGATTGTTGTGACTTTAATGAAATGAATCGTTTAATGGAGGGGGTTGATGTTGTCGTACACGCAGCAGCCACTGCACACGAAGGATTATCAGTATTCTCACCTTCATTTATTACAAAAAATATTTTTGAAGCGTCTGTTACTACAATGTCAGCCGCTGTTGCTAATAATGTTAAGAAATTTATTTTTTGTAGCTCAATGGCTAGATATGGAAATCAAGAGTCCCCCTTTACCGAGGATATGACACCACAGCCAGTTGATCCTTACGCTGTTGCAAAAGTAGCGGCTGAAGATGTGTTAAAAATATTAAGCAAAGTTCACGGAATGAAATGGAATATTGCGGTGCCTCATAATATCGTTGGACCTAAACAACGTTATGACGATCCTTTTAGAAATGTTATGAGCATTATGGCTAATAGAAACTTAATGGGTAAGCCTTCTATTATTTACGGCGACGGTGAACAAACTAGATGTTTTTCTTATGTTGACGATTGCGTTAGATGTTTAATGGAAATGATTTTTAGAGATGACATTAACGAAGAAGTTATTAACATCGGCCCGGACGAAGGTAGCATTACAATTAACGATTTAGCTAATTTAGTTGCAGACAAAACTGGTGTAAATGCAGAACCAATTTATATGGACGACAGACCTCAAGAAGTAAAACATGCAAATTGTTCTGCTGATAAAGCTAGAAAACTATTGCATTTTAAGACAAACACTACAGTAGAAGAAATGGTAGAGTCTGTGGTACAATATATAAAAGATAAAGGACCTAAACCCTTTAATTATAATTTGCCAGTTGAGATTAAAAATGAAAAAACTCCTAAAACATGGTCCGAGGGTCTCATGTAATGAATTTTAGATTTAAGGACAGAGTGAATCTATTATGCTTTCCTCAAGATGAAGAAAACTTAAATCTGTCAGGATTACAGCGCTTTACACCATGTCCAATAACCACTACACTTGTTCGTTATTGGCAAACAAAAGAAAAATACAAAAATGCTTCTTTTGAAGACTTTTCTACAAGCAAAAAAGAAAAGTATGTTATTTCAACAGCAGTAAATCATAATCCTCACGAATGGTGCGGCCCAGACAATATTGGTCAAGGGGCACACCCTCAACACCCAAACAGAAAAAATGTTTTTGACTGTTTAGATTACGAACAAATGACTGATTTACAAAAAGGCAACGCAATGCTTGTTTTGGATCAAAGTCATGAAGGCTATCAAACAGAATGGTTGTGGAGTTGGTTTCATAACTCTTGTGAAATGTATTTAATCAATCCTAAAGCAGTTGTTTATGTTACTGGTAACTGTAAAGCAAAAGAACAATACACAGCGTGGGCAAATACACATGGTCTTGTTAATAGAATAAAAGTTATTCCTCACACACACTTTGAAAATATGATTCATGTAACTGCTGTTAATGAAGTTAGAATTCATAAAAAAGATCCGTTACCAACGTTTGAAGATCATATGGCTTACAAGGCGACAAATGATTGTAAGACTTTTAATGCGTTACAAAAAAGAGTTCGTCCTCATAGAACCTGGTTGTTTAAAACTTTGTACGATCATGACTTAGTTGATAAGGGTCTTTGTAGTATGAACGAATTTCAATCAGATCAAACGTTTATGGAAACTAAAGGTATTGACAACGAACATTGTTTGTTGTATAATAAAGGATTACCATTAAAAGCATACGGTGTAGCTAATAATGAAAAAGATGATGGCTACTATATTACTAGATTTAATAGTGATGTAGTATTAGATACCTATGTTAGTGTAGTAAGTGAAGCTTCTTTTGCTGATGCGGATCAAACATGCTTTTTAAGTGAAAAAACATTTAAATCTATTGCGTGTGAGCATCCTTTTATTGTATTTGGCAATCGTGACTCCTTACGTTATTTAAAAGAGTTTGGTTACAAAACATTTCATCCTTTTATTGATGAAACTTACGATACGCTGCCTACATGGGAAAGATTAAATGCCATTGCTAAAGAGCTACAGCGAATTGATGCAATAGAAGATAAACTAGAGTGGTTTGCAGGTATGGAAGATATTTTAAAACATAATAGAAAGGTTCTAAAAAGAAACTCAGAAGAATACTTACCTGACTCTATGATTGAATTAATTAATTACTATAAGGAATATTTTCATGTGGAAGGATGAGTATACCCGTGTCAACGATGACATTATAAAACACAGGAAGGCTGTTATTGGCTTTGGGTGTTCATTTTCAGATGGACAAGGAGCCATTGAAGAAGAAATCCTTAATAATTATCCTTGGTATATAGATGGCGCTAACACACTCAAATGGGATAAACTAACCAGAGAACAACAAAGTGAAGTTAGAACCAAATATCATGATGTTAAAACTCTTCGTTGGATGCAAAATGGCACAACATTAGATTTTCATTTGCACGAAAGACGTCGGGCATATTCTTATCAGCTTGCAGAGATGTTAGGAGATCATGCAGGTATTAACTTTGGTATGCGAGGCAACGGTAATAGAGCAAGTATTAGTCAACTGTTTACACACCCCGAATTACTGTTACATCGTTTAGAGGAAATTATTGTTATTTACACCCCAGCAGGTGTTGAACGTTTTGATTTCTTTCAAAAGACTCTTAATGATCATCATAACTTTATTACAATGTGGCCGCACGAAGATAGTTTTCCTGAAGATATTTGGAGAAGCAATTTGTGGGGAGCATACAAACATTATTTGTTGTCAGATTTAAACATTTTACAAGAACAGGTTTTACAAGTAAGAATTTTAGAAACTTGGTTAAAATCGACAGGAGCAAAATGGAAACTTATTATCGTTCCTGCTTATGACTATGCTCTTTATGAACAGCACTATAACGGCAAAGCTAAAGAGTTTTATAAAAAGAATTGGCCGCATCAATATATGTGGAAACCAGATGGCGAACTTACATTTATGAATTTGGTAGAACAAGCAGAAGGGTTGGATAGAAACTCTTATTATGGTTACATGGGAAAAGGATCGCCTGGTGGGTGGGTTACACCTTGTGCGCATCCTTCTATCAAAGGACATAAATTGTTTGCAGAAAAATTATATGAGAAGATTAAAAATGAAGCGTGATTATAAAACAAATGGATTGCAATACCAGCCCAATATTTTTTGGACAATTACAAAAGATATCCCTGTTGAAAGAAGAAAAAAAATCCATGAAGAAGAAAAATTTTTTCCTGATTGTGATGTTTTTCCAGTACCTATTTTCTTACAGGAAACTTATCCCTTCGTTTACCAAGAGCCTTGTAATGAGACGCCAAAAGGTGCTTATAAGTTTTCAACAGGAGACGACGAAAATAAATTTCAACATAACCTAAAAACACAACCTGATGATTGGAAGTACCGAACACAAGAGGTGTTTTATAATTTAAATAACAATGGTTATAGAGCACAACCTTGGGAAAAAATAGATTGGGAAAACAGCGTCGTTGTATTGGGTTGCTCTTGTGTTTTTGGAACAGGCTTGTCTGAGTTTGAAACACTTGATGCTGCATTAGCAGATGCATATAACGGTAGACCTTTTATCAATTTAGGTTATCCTGGAGGATCTAACGAACATATTTTATACAACCTAACAATGTTGTTTAAATATTTTCCAATGCCAGCAGGTGTTATTGTTTCATATACAACAACAGATAGAGCATTAACGTTTGAAGATATGCGAGCTTATGGTATTGGTCCTTGGGATGTTGCTAATTATCCAGAAAAAGAAACAATCATACACGGAGAAAATAAAACTCAACAATACTTAGCACACTTTTTGTCAAAGTCTAATGAAGTGGGAAGAAACTACTTTACTGCTTCTGTAATACAGCAAATGTGTGATATGGCAGGTGTCCCAAATTATCATTTTTCATGGTTCCAGAGTGCCGCACACGCTGCAAGAGTAGATTATGTTCCGTATTTAGGTTCTAAGGCAGACAGAGCAAGAGATTTGTTACACCCTGGTGCTGAGGTAATGAGATCTACTGCTAGTCATATTAAAAAGAAGTTTCCGTTATAAATAAATTGTATGAAGGAAACATTAAAAAACTTTTTTAAAAAGCTATTTTTAGAGAGATGGGAGTTAACAATATACTTTCCCGCAGAAACAAAAGTTTTGCCTGACGGAACCAGGTTGGAAACAGTGTCTCCCAAGACGTATATCGTCAAGCGTATAAAAAAGTTATCACACCTTCATATGGTGTTTATTGAAGAAAACGGCATGCGACATGAAATAAAAGTTGTCAATCCCGTTGGATATGATTTAAGGAAAATATTTTAATGAAAAAATTGTGGAATAAAATTAAAAATTGGTGGCTCGACAGAAAAGCCAAAAAAGAACTTGAAAAAAGAATTAAGGAACTAAAAGACCGAGATCCCTTTATTTACGACTAAAGAAAAGATTATATTATGAGTGATTATGGCAGCGCTGCTGATCAGGCAGAAAAGCAGCTTCGAAATATTTCTAAAACCATGTGTTACGCAAAGTGGGCGCAGGTATCCATGCACCTTACTAACGGACAAACACATAGCTGTTATCACCCCCCTACACATAAAATTGATGTCTTAGAAATACAAGACAATCCTTCTGCTCTGCACAATACAAAACAGAAAAAAGAAGAACGCAAAATGATGTTGGAAGGAAAACGTCCAGCTGGGTGTTCTTATTGTTGGAAGATTGAGGACGTTGGGGGAAGAAGTGATCGTATTTACCGAAGTGGAGAATACTGGGCTCAAAATGCCAGAAAAGATATAATCGAAACCTTAGATATTGGTAACATTAATCCACGTTATGTTGAAGTTAATTTTAATCAGGCATGTAACTTTAAATGCAGTTATTGTTCCCCTCACTTGTCTACTACATGGGAACGAGAAGTTAAAAAAGAAGGTCCTTACAATATTATTGGACAAGACGGGCATTCTACGAAACACAATGACATTGCTCATTTAGAAAAAATTGATTTAATGCCTATTAAAGTTGCACAGGATGAAAATCCTTATGTAACTGCTTTTTGGAAATGGTGGCCAGAGTTATATAAAACACTAGAAGTTTTTCGTATGACTGGAGGAGAGCCATTAATGGATAGTAATACTTACAAGGTGTTGGATTACATTTATGAAAATCCAAACGCTTGGCTAGAAGTAAGTGTTACAAGCAATATGTGTCCCGATAAACCTAAACTGATGGACATGTTTGTTGAAAAACTTCAAAAACTAGAAGAAATACAAATTTGGCAAAGCGACAGATTTAATCCCGGTTCAGGCAATCACTGGTATGTAAATATGGCAGTGAAAAACTTTGCAGTATTTGTAAGTTTGGACGGAGCAGGAAAACAAGCAGAATATATTAGAAATGGTTTAAATTATGACACACTACAAACAAATGTTGAACGTATTTTAGGGGATACATGTAATACAACCATTACATTTATTAATACATTTAACAGTTTAAGTTTAACGAGTTTTAAGGAATTCTTGGAGTATATTTTAGAATTACGACACGAGTATTCAAGACAAAACCAAGGTGTTAAAAAGATCCCCATCTACGATCCTTATAACACTCACCCGGACTTTGAAGTGCACCCGAGACAACGTATTTGGTTCGATGTTCCACTTTTAAGAAATCCTGAATGGCAGTGTATTAATACTTTGCCAGAAGAATTTGAAAAATACTTAGAAGAAGCAATCGAGTTTATGGAACACAATTCTAATGTAGATGATTTTGTAGGCTTTTACGACTTTGAGATTGCCAAAGTTAAACGTAATCTAGAATGGATGCGTGAAAGAAATATGCCTAGAGAAAAACTTGATATTGCAAGAAAGAACTTTGTTAAGTTTTTCAAACAACACGACGAAAGGAGGGGAACTAACTTTTTAGACACGTTCCCTGAGTTTACAAGTTTTTGGAGGAAATGGGAATGAGTGATAAAGTAGTTTGGGGTGTAGCTGCAGGAACACATGACGGATCTTTGACAGTGATGAAAGGAAATGATATTCTTTTTGCATCTCACTCTGAAAGATTTTCTAGAAAGAAAAACGATAAAGATTTACATTACTATTTAATTGGGGAGGCGATGGAATATGGATATCCTGAAAAAATTTACTGGTATGAAAACCCTCTTGTTAAAGCAACAAGAAAACTTTATGCTGGTCAAAAAGACATTTGGTTATCACCTAAGAAATACATGGAACGCTATGGTATCTTTGACAGTGTTGTTGTATGGGGAGACCATCATGCAAGTCACGCTTCTGCTGGTTATTATACTTCTCATTTTACAAACGCTTGTGTTTTAGTTGTTGATGCTATTGGAGAGTGGACCACAACCTCAATTTGGAAAGGTACTAATACAGACTTAAAATGTTTAAATCGCTGGAAGTATCCTAAATCATTAGGATTGTTTTACAGTGCATTTACAGACAGAGTTGGCCTAAAAGCAAATGAGGACGAATACATTTTAATGGGCATGGCTGCTTACGGCAATCCTGATAGGTTTTATGATGAAATTATGGAACTATCTGTTTTACACGATAATTTTCACAGGGGTATTAGATGGTGGAAGCCAGAACTTACTGAGGAAGATTATTTTGATGTTGCTGCTGCCACACAAAAGGTTTATGAAGTATATCTAAAAAGAATACTTACAACAGCAAAAGAACTGACAGGTGAAGAAAATTTAGTTTTTATGGGAGGGTGTGCTCTTAATTGTCTGGCAAATAGAATTATTCCAGATTATTTTAAGAGTAGTTGGATTATGCCTAACCCTGGTGACGCTGGCTCTTCGTTAGGTGCTATTTTAGCACAAACAAAAGAAAGAGCAAATTGGTTAACTCCTTACTTGGGGCATAATATTGAGGGTGAGTATCCTGTAGACAAGGTGTTTAAAGAATTGATTAAAACCGGTATGTGTGGTGTGGCAAATGGCCGCGCTGAATTTGGTCCACGTGCTTTAGGTAATCGTTCTCTTCTCGCTGATCCTAGAGGTATAGAGATGAAGGACAAAGTAAACACAGTTAAAAACAGACAGGAATATCGTCCTTTTGCTCCTGTTATTAGACAGGAAGATGTTAGAGATCATTTTAAAGTTGGTCCACACTTCACCTCTCCTTACATGCAATATATTGTGGAAGCAAAAGAGCCTGAAAAATACCCTGCTATTGTACACCAAGACGGAACCAGTAGAGTGCAGACAGTAACAAAATTGCAACACCCAGGTTTGTATAACTTACTTACAAAATGGAAAGAAAAAACAGGGTGTCCTATGTTACTTAATACAAGTTTAAATATTAAAGGACAGCCCATTGTTAACACCGAAGAGAATGCAAAAGACTTTGAAAAACACTATGGTGTTAAGGTTTTTACGGCTAAGTGAAATACTAAATTTAACTAAATAAAGATATGGGAGACGTCATAAACCTAAAAAGATGGAAAAGTAAGCCCAAGAAAGTACTTGGGTACAGGATGTCTTTCTATTCTGAAGAAGAAATCGAAATGGCTCTTCTAGCCTTAAACATGTACGGATTTGGAGAAATTAAGTATACTAGAGAGTACATGAAAAAATTAGATCCTGTGTTTATAAGAAGATGCCTAATGTCTTTGTATCACACAGATTTCTTATCATTAAAAGGAAAAAGAATCATAAATAATATTATAGACCACGTTGAAGAAATATATGATGAGAAGGTAGGATAATTAATGCCAATATACAGTTTTGAAAACATCGAAACCGGAGAAGTACATGACAAAATTATGTCGTGGGATGAAAAGGTCAAATACTTGGAAGAAAACCCTAATGTTAAATCAATTATTACAGGGGCTCCAAGTTTAGTGAAGGGAACTGGTGATCGAACTAAACCACCAGCTGGCTTTAAAGATGTTTTATCCAGGGTTGCCCAAAGTAACCCTACTAGTGCGCTTGCAGAAACATGGGGCAAGAAAGACGCCACGTCGGTTAAGATTCGAGACGCCGTTAAAAAAGTAAAGAAGAAAATAGGAAATATTAGCACTGACAGCTAAAAATCCAGCAGTTTCTAAACCAACAAAAGGGCAGAATGTCAAATAGGCACTCTGCCCTTTTCTCATCTAAAAAACGGAGAAAGACCAAAATGGCAAAACGTAAAGCACTAGACTTAGTACACACTCAAGGTGCAGCACCAGGAGCAAGCAATTCTCTCAGAATGAGAATCGAGGACATGGTGACAATTGATGCAATAACTGAAATGCAAGGACAGTTTTTTGCTCAATACAAATCAAAAAATGCCTTAGCATTTTTATTACACGGTTGTGCAGGTACAGGTAAAACATATATTGCGCTGTATCGAGCATTAGAGGAAGTTCTCATGAAAGGAACACCTTACCGAAAAGTGGTCTTAGTTCGTTCAGCAGTACCATCAAGAGAAATTGGACACTTGCCAGGTGACGATAAGGATAAAATTGAAATTTATTCGTTACCTTATCAAGCAATGTGCCAAGAACTATTTCCAGGAAAAGAAAAGCCATATCAACGTTTAATTGAACAAAAATATATGGACTTTATGTGTACGTCTTTTGTTAGGGGTATTACATTAGACAATTCTATTGTTATTGTAGACGAATGTCAGAATATGACAGATATGGAATTAAACTCTATAATGACACGAATTGGTGTAAACACTAAAGTTATTTTTTGCGGTGATTTTAGACAAACTGACTTATATAAGAGACATGATATGTCAGGATTACAAAAATTCATGGTTATCGCCGAAAATATGAAATCATTTAAAATTGTTGAGTTTACAACAGACGATATTGTACGTTCTGATCTTGTTAAAGAATACATTGAAGCAAGGCTAAAATATGAGGATGAATACGGCACCTAACGTAAGTTATTGATATTCTTACAAAAGAAATTCACTATTTTTTGTAAAAAAGGCTTGACTTTTGCTGAAATAGGTGCTATAATGTACGCATAAACAATGAGAAGTGAGGAAAATATGAGAACAGAACTTAAAGAAGTAGTAGAAAAACTTTGTCAGGATATTGTAGAACAACACTGCAAAGATTATCCAACTTTAGCAGACGGCTTTAATTGTACTTACAAGGCTGGTAGAAAGTTTATTAAAATCATCAGAGAGGACCAACCTGGTTCCAGATCTGTTTGGGGTTTTATTAACTTAGCCCATGAGAAGTTCAAAGAAGGCGATGTACTTTTAGCTCAGGGTTGGGCAGGTCCAGCTCTTAACAAAGCTAGAGGTAACTTGTTTGATGGTTTTGAAATGAACCGTAGGCTACAATACGGACCAGGTTACTGTTCAGGTGTTATGGCAGGAACTCCAAGAGATGGGACTTTTATTTAATAGTGTTTATTCATAATCTAGTAGAAGTACCTAAACTCAAACAAGTAAATACAGAAAACGGACGGAGGTATGTTACTCCGTCCGGTGATCATTTGCCTTCTGTTACTACAATTTTATCTCACAAATCTAAACCATTTATTCAGGCCTGGCGTCAACGTATTGGCGAGGCTGAAGCAGATAAAATTTCTAAACAAGCCACGACACGTGGTACTCGTATTCACAAACTTTGTGAAGACATTCTTGACAATAAGTTGACAGAGGATACTCATCTAAATTATATTGACAAAGAAATGTTTCGTAAGTTTCGCCCTTTGTTAGACGATATAAATAATATTAGAGCATTGGAGACAAAGCTCTATAGTGAACATTTAAGACTTGCAGGACAAGTTGATTGTATCGCAGAATATAATGGCAAGTTATCTGTTATTGATTTTAAAACATCAAAGAGAAGAAAGACACCCTCACAGTGCGAGAACTACTTCATACAATGTAGCGCTTACGCAATTATGTTTGAGGAACTTACTGGCATACCCGTATCTCAAACTGTTATTTTAATGGCAGTTGAAGGAGAAGAGCCCATAGTGTTTTTACAAAAGAGAGATAACTTTGTAGAAAAACTTTTTGAAGCACGGGACGCATATGAAAACGAAATCCTTAAACGGGGCAACTGAAGCATACGACTTTGACATTTACTCTGATGAGCACATCGAGGATTTGGGCAAACTAGTAGCAAACAAAGCAGTCGTCCTAGTTAAACAAAAATTAAATCAAAAAAGAACCTGGGAAGTCCAAAATAGTTGGGGCGAAGGTGCACAGTCTATTGTTAATCGAGCAGTGTCTCTTAGCAACATGGGTAAACATTGGTCCAGTTTACGACTAGATATCTTCAACGTCTCAAGCGAGATTGAGCCCGAATATCGGGACACCATGAATGTTGTTACCTATCAGCTAGGTAAGAAAGGACGCCCAAAAGGTTTATTTGCCAACGGCTCGTTGGGTTGGCATAGTGATCAGGTTGCTGTTGATGACGGCGCGCGAGTAATTGGTTTAGTATCTGTAGAACATTCAGAAAATTCACAAACTTGTTTCTTATGTACTGCCGAGGCTTACGACAAACTGAGCCAAGAAGACAAAACAATGGTAGATGAACTTCGTAGTGTTTACAAGTGGAATAGAGTCAACTTTACTGGAGATTTAATTGACGAACAAAAAGCATTAGTTCGTTACAATCAGGTTCCAATAGACGGTATGTCTTGTAAGTTACAGCAAGAAACATCAGCCGGTGTTAAAGGTATTCATTTTCCTGGCTCGTTGTTTTCTCACTTCGAGGGTATGACAGAGTATGACAGTTTAAAATTTAAAGAGCATCTCTGGGAACAAATAAATAAACCCGAATACATATACGAACATGATTGGCAAGACGGACAGGTTGTGTATATGGATCAAAATATTACATTACATGCACGTCCAACCAACATTAAAGATGGTAATATGAGAAAGATGTGGAGAAGTGTTTCTTATATGAACAAACTGTATCCTAATCATGGACATTGGGATAGTTATACAGTAAATGGAAAAGTAATGACAGGCGCTGAGTTTATTAGTTTAGTGGATCAGCAAAGATTACAAGAATACAACGAAGGCCAAAAAATAGCAATTTAGGCTTGACAAATTAAACAAAAGGTGTTATTATAAATACCTTGTTTAATATTAAACAAAAGGTGTTATTATAAATACCTTGTTCGATGAAACGGACTGAAAGGTTACTTGGACGCGGGTGCGATTCCCGCCACCTCCACCAGATATGTATTTGTGTATTTGTAACAATGTAAGAGAAAACGATACTGATAGGTATCATCTGATTGGAACAAATTGCGGTAAGTGCATATCTGATGGGGGTGAACAGGTTCGACAGGTAATAAGTAGGAAAGTGGAGGACCAGTGCGGAAGCTACTGTGAAAGCAACAAAACAAATAAATGCCAACGATGAGGTATTTGCTCTAGCTGCTTAAGCTAGACGGGGTATGGGTTCCACCTTGTTATCAAACGGGCCCTTGTATTAAAGGAGAAAAATATGCGTAATGTATTTTTATCGTTATGCGGAATACTAATCCTAGGTGGTTGCAATGCTCTAGATGAAGAGCCAGTTAGTGCAAAAACTATTGAAGCAGCACCTAATATCGAAGCAATACAAGAAGTACAAGACCCGCGTCAAGTGTCTTGTATTGCTAAAAACATTTATTTTGAGGCTAGTGGAGAGCCCCTAGAGGGACAAATTGCTATAGCTCATGTTGTCTTAAATCGTGCAAAATCTAGTAAATATCCTAACACACCATGCGAGGTTGTTTACCAGGCACGTTTAAGCAAGTGGGGTTTAGAACGCGGTAAGGTTATTCCTTTACGAAACCAATGTCAATTTTCTTGGTACTGCGATGGTAAATCCGATGTTATTAAAGATTGGAGTCGTTATAGAGAGTTCGTTAGTATTGCTCACGACGCAATGAGTGGTGAACTAGAAGACAATACAAATGGAGCTTTATGGTATCATGCCAATTATGTTAATCCTTATTGGAACCGTAATATGCAGTTAGTAGCATATCACGGAGTACACAAATTTTATACAAAAAACTATTGACAAATCTTTTTGTATAATGTATAATGTAACACATGATTAATACAATTCCTAACATAATTGTTACTGGAGGATGTGGCTTTATAGGCTCGCATCTTGTAGAACGTTTGTTATACGAAGGCTTCTTTGTTACAGTTATTGATGATAAAAGAGCCGGAGACTTTGTTATACAGCATCCTAATGTTAGGTATTTTATTCAAGATGTATCTAGATTCTCGCCCTTTACACATCACATACCGCCTCCAAATGCTATTTTTCATTTAGCAAACAGTCCCAGAGTAAGACGTTCGATTGATTATCCTGGCGACACAATCTCTAATAACATTTCTACAACCGCGGCGGTATGTGATTGGGCGAGAATTTTTAATTGTAGACTTTACTTTGCTACATCTTCAAGTACACAATACAAGGAATCAAAAAATCCTTACACTTGGAGTAAAAAAGCATGTGAAGATATGATTAGTATGTTTGAAGAACAATATGGTATCTTTTGTACTAAATTGTTTTTCTATAACGTGTACGGACCACGTGAAGCTAATTATGGAGAATATAGCACTGTAATTAGAAAATTTAAAACCGATTATTTAAATGGTCGTCCTTTAACTGTTTTTGGTTCTGGAAAAAAAGAACGTGACTTTACTCATGTTTATGATGTTGTCCAGGGCTTGTTACAGTTATTGATCGATGAAAGAAAACATTCAGACGTACATTTAGGAAAAGGACTGCCACAGAGTATTATGTCAATAGCAGAAGATTTTAATACTGACATTATTTACTCTTTTGATAAACCGGGTGAGGCACAGGTTACGCAGTGCATAAAACCATATATCAATTGTCCTTCTGATGTGCATGAGTATATTGCCGATTGGCTAAAAAGGAATCATAATGGAATTAGTTAAAGACGAGAAAGTAACAGATATTTTTCTCATCACAAAAAAATTTAATACATCAACAGAATTTTCTCAACATATTGAGAAACAAGTATTACGCACACAGCTTAGTCACATGGATGTTTTAGTTGACTATTGTGAAAGAAATGAAATTGAACTTGAGAGTGTGAATAAACTATTGAGCACATCATTGAAAGAGAAAATTAAAAACGAAGCATTGAATTTGAATATGCTCAAGGAGAAAAAAAGCAACGAACTTCCTTTGGATTGAATATGGATCCTTTTGACGTTTACAGGCTGTATCTTTCTTTACGATTACACTTTACAACACCTGATTATGACATTACCAAGTATAAAGGTGCAGTAAAAGGTAAACGAGAAACATTCTTAAAAAGAAAAGATCTTATTGCTATGCGTAAACTAGCTAGAGACTATACTAAGAATGAAATCATAGACTTTCTAGTAGCTAACTTTGTAAGCGGTAATCAATGGGGCGGTATATTTGATACAGAAGCTACAGAAACATACAATTTCTGGTTGACAAAACGGCAAAGGTTGTTGTATACTTTACAAACTGATTTAGACACTATTCTACTTCAACAAGAAATTCGTAGATTAGAGTCAGCAGTATACGATACTGGACACCCTTTAGTTTTTAAACTTTTAATGTCCAAAGAAATACAGATTGAGACTGTTGTAATTTTAGAAAAATTGTTACCTTTTGTAGATAGATATAAAGAGGATTTTGTGTTACAAGACTATTGTTTATTAATTAAAAAATATAAACCGTTTGTTAAATTCGATAAGGACAAAGTTTTTAACAAGCACAAGAGCGCTTTGAAGAAGGTGTACGGCAATGTCCAAAACTAATCGCAATTTTGATCGCGATAAGAGAATTAAAAAAGTTGTTAAAAAAAGTAAAAAATCGCTTGACAAAATCATAAATAACATATATAATTATGACTCATCACATAGTGGTGAACATGATGACGATCTAGATGAAATGCTAGATCAACTTTACTATGAAGAACGTAATAAAACGTAATATAACGCTATATAAGGAGAAAAAATATGTCGTTTAATTCACTATCTGATCTTCGTAAATCTCGCGGCGGCTTTGATAAGCTAATGAAAGAGGTTGAGAAGATTTCTAACCCCGTCCAGCAATCGCAGGGCGATGATCGAGAATGGAAACCCACAGTAGACAAAGCCGGTAATGGTTTTGCCGTAGTTCGTTTCTTACCCCCAACTAAAGGAGAGGAATTTCCTTGGGTGCGTAGGTGGGATCACGGATTCCAAGGTCCTACTGGAAAGTGGTACATCGAAAACTCTCTCACTACACTAAACCAAAGTGATCCTGTATCCGAACTCAATAGTGAGCTTTGGAACAGTGGTGTTGAGGCTAACAAGGAGATTGCTCGTAAACAGAAGCGTCGACTTGCTTACTTCTCAAACATCTTGGTTGTAAGTGATCCAGGTAACCCTGCTAATGAAGGAAAAGTTTTCCTTTACAAGTACGGTAAAAAGATCTTTGACAAGCTCAATGATATGATGAACCCTACATTTGAAGATGAGAATCCAATCAACCCATTTGATTTTTGGGAAGGTGCAAACTTTAAGATTAAGATTCGTCAAGTGGAAGGTTATCGTAACTATGACAAGTCAGAGTTTGAAGCACCATCACCTGTTGCTGATACCGATGAAGCTATTGAGGCTATTTGGAATCAACAGCACTCATTACAAGAACTAATTGATCCTAAGAACTTTAAGTCTTATGACGAGTTAAAGTCTAAGCTCAATATGGTACTTGGTGCTAGCAGTTCTAATGTAGGTACAGCAGAAGCAGTATCTGCCAAAGACGCTGCAGAAGATGAGGCTTTTCTAAAGTCTGTTACTACTGCCCCTAAGGCACCTGTAACACCTGTTGTGGAGAGTGACGACGAAGAGGATACACTATCCTACTTTGCCAAACTTGCATCCGACGACTAAGGTGTGGGGGGAGTAACCCTCCCCCTTTTTTCTGAAGGCGCCCGTAGCTCAACTGGATAGAGCATCGGCCTTCTAAGCCGAGGGTTGCAGGTTCGAGTCCTGCCGGGCGCGCCAGAAAATTTCTATTTACTACAATTTAAGGATCATCCTTGCTCAAAGCCCGTGTGGTGGAATAGGTAGACACAAGAGACTTAAAATCTCTCGATCATTGATCGTGCCAGTTCGAGTCTGGCCACGGGCACCAATTATTATGGATACTATTGTAAAGTTACTACTAGAGCTTGCTAATACTGTAGAGCCTGTACGCGGTAGTCGTATGGCAGCAGCTATTGTTGATAAAAAGGGACGAATAATAACTATTGGTACAAATAAGAAAAAGTCTCATCCTTTTCAGTTTAAATACAGCAGTAATGACGACGCTATCTTTTTACACGCAGAAACAGAGTGTATTTTAAACTATATTAAGAGTAAGAATAGGCTCAAAGATCTAAGTAAACATACAATGTATATTGTAAGAGCACGCCGCACATCTAATGGAAAAGAGGTTATACCAGGTATAGCCAAGCCTTGTAAAGGCTGTCAGAGAGCCTTAGCGACGTTTGGAATTAAGAATGTCGTGTATACTACTAACAGTTTAGCCGTAGAATCTTCTATCTAAGAAACGTTCCATTGTACTTTGTCGTGTCCCTCTAGGACTAATTCCTGCTGGGGGAAGATTATTAACACCTTTTCCGCCGCTATTATTAGTTATGTTATTAATAACAGCTGGAGGAGGTACAGTAGCTTGGTTAGAAGCTATTTGTGTCATATTTTCTACTGCTGGGCCTGTAGGACTTTCTGCAACCATTGTAGGTTGAATACTTCCCATTGTTGGTGACGGAGAACTACTAGCAGCTGCTAGTGATGAGGATCTTGAACCAGAAGAGGAACTACCAGAAGATAAAGCAGCAGACATTGCCGCCATCGGACCACCCGATGACAAACTTCCGCCACCGCCACCGCCGCCTCCACCACCGGAAGACATCATAGGTGCAGATGCTAAAGCAGCTCCAGATGGTAATGGACCTCCAGATGCAGCAATAAAATGTCCTCCGTGCGAGCCACTGTAATCATTTGCTCTCCATCCATACTGACTACCGTTTTGTCTAATCCATGTATTTGATGTTCCGTGTATGTCCATTGCAGACCCGGTCATGTGTTTGGATCTTGTCGCGCCGCCCACTGCAATATTCTTTTCTAACGATCTTTGACTACTTGCAATATCTGATCCTTTTACGGCTCCATCAGAGTCTGCTATCATTGCAGAAAATGCCTCTGCGTTTTCTTTTGTAAATATTGCGGGCCTTCCTTGTGCGTCTACAACCGGATTACCATCAGGATCCAATGGTTGGAATCCATCACCGGTTTCTGGGTGTGAATTTTTTACCGCTTTTCCTTTGGCTTTACCATCTTCGCTATCGTCTCCATCTCCTGACTCTGGTTCCATAGCAGGACCGTTTGCTACTGCTTGTTCTTTAGTCTCATCTGCACTTGTACCTAATAAACCAAATGTTAAACCACTTAATACACTACTACCAGCGTTCTTAAGTTTGTCGCCAAAACTAGCATTTTCGTCTGCATTGAATCCTTTGTAAGCATCATATGCAGCTAATCCTGCTGTAACAGGAAGTGCAACTTTACCTACTACACGGCCAGCTGTTTTGAGGCCGGACATCAATCTGCCACCAACGCTCGTTGCTTTAGCAGCAGTTTGTCCTCCGCCGCGCGCCATGGTTGCAGTTAGTGCGGCATCTCCTGATCCCATACCAGCTATTGTTGCTCCTGCTGCACCTGTTGCAGCAACTGCACCTGATGATGGAAGTTGCGCCGCCGCTCTATCAGAGGCATCTTGTAAACCGTCGGCAGAGTTTCCCATATTTTGGCTTGGTAACGCACCCATCTCGGCAGCATTGTCATACAAAGCCGCATCACTAGCATTAAGTTCTCTTTGCAAGGCTTCCTGCTCGGCCGCGTCACCTTCTTGATTTTTTAATTTTTCTAATCTGGCATTGGCTTCTTCTCTTGTCTCGCCTGTGAGTGCTCCACGAATGCCTGCCATAGAATCATTGGTACTTCCTTCTCTTGGTACTGCGTCTCCTTGTGTTGTGTCTATAGGATTACCAGACTCATCTACAGCAGATACATTAGGATCTGCAAGTGCAAATCGTCGATCTGCTCGGTTTTTTGCTCTGTCATAAGCAGTTTTTCCTGAACTTGCTTCTTCACCTGAACTTGCAGCATCTGCTTGTTCTTCATCATCACCACCAAATATTTTGGATGCACCGTATCCTAGTAGTGCTGCACCGCCTGCTATTAAAGCACCTCTGCCTCTTAATAGCTTTCCTGCACCCCTCATTAATGCACCGCCAGCTGCTCTTGCACTACCTACAATTTTACCACCAGCACTTCTTGCACCTTGTAGTAATTGTCCACCTTTTGCTTTTGCTGAAGCAAAAAGTCCACCGGCGCCTGCACCTGCCGCAGCGGTACCGAGGAGGCCCACGCCACCGCCACCACCACCGCCACCACCAGCGGCGCCCATTCCCCCTGACATGTTTTCTAAAATGTCACGAATTTCTTCTAATAACTTAACAACATCGTCTGACTCTTTTACACCACCATCAAAACCTTCTTTTGCTAATTGTTCTTTTTTAGATTGTTTTATTTCTCTTTGTTCTTTTTTGTCGTCGTCTTTTGCTTCTTGCTTTGTAACTTCCAATAACTCGCCAGCAGTGTTGAGCCCGGTGTTTTGTTGTTTCTGCTCAAAGGCGACAGCGGCTTCTTTTTTAGCAACAGCTTCTTGTTGACCGGCTGTATAAAAATTAGACAATCCTCCGGTGTTAGGATCGCCAAATAATCTTGTTGGTGAGAACGCCTGCTTTATTGCCTTAAACCCTGTGGCGTCTTGATCTATGTTTAAGGCTTCTTTAATACGGCTTCCTTTATTTAAATCTTTTTGTAATGTATCCATGCCTAACTTGCTAATAAGCGCGTCTCCTTGCTCACCTGCAGTTAGTCTTAATGTCTCTTTTTGTTGTATAATTTTTTGTTTTGCTTCTAAAGCGTCTTGCCCTCTTAGAGTTTGGGCATTTTGCATCATATCAATAAGTTTTTTCAACTCATCTTTTGTACCAGGCTCTGCTTTATCCATCATTTTCTGGATAGAGCCAGCGTTGTCACCTAAACTTCTAGATATATTAGCAGATGCTGAAGATATACCAAACTGATTTGCTTTTGTTGTTGTAGCTAAAGTGGGGCCTGTAGTTGCACCCTTTTTAATAGAGTTGGCAAGCATTGAGATACGACTTTCACTATCTTGATATGCTTCTTCATTAGCATATCGTCCTGATTTTTCGTCTCTGTATTTTGTCCTGCCTTGTTTGTCTACTTCTTGTCGTACAGTAGACTTACCGCCAATACGCACTTTATCCATTGCGTTAACATCTTCACCGCGAACATCTTTCTGAGACTGATCTTTAATCTCTCTTTCTGCGGCAATCCGTTCGTCAGACTTTTGATCAACAGCGGAAGAATCGCCTTGGCGCGCACCTTGAGCATCGCCAGACAATTGCTTTTCTAATCGTCGAACCTCTTTTCTTTTTCTAGAAACTTTTAGTTTGTGATCGGCTGCTTTTTTGCCTTCTAAACCAATACCTTCTTCTAGAAGCTGTTCTAATTCTTCCTGTGCCTGTCTAATTTTTGAACGGTCTAATGCCATTTTTTAACCCTTGTTTTGTTGTTGTTTTTCTGCTTTCTTAGCCAAGTGCTGTATCAACATAGTAACATAAACTTCTCTTTCCCAGGGCATCATATCTTCTAACTCTGTTAAACTATAATGATGTTCTTGCATCAATAAGAAATTCGTTTTGTAATAATTCTCCAACGAATCCTGAGAAAGAGTTAGCCGAAAAAATGTTCATATCCATTAATGTAAACTTGATTGTCCTCTTTACATTTGGGACAATTATAATCAATAGTCTTTTCCAAATAAGGCATTGTTTCAAAGTACTCTCTGATATCTTTTAATGTCTGAATTGGTAAGCCTTCAATGAACTCGAGTGCCTCTTCGTCACTTACTTCTGAAAAGTCAATAACTTCATCTGCAGTATACACATTTTTAATACACGCTCTGATAATATCTAAATCATCAGTTTCTTCAATTTTAGAAACTAATGTGCTTGTCGGGTATCGTAAAATTAATCCTGCTTCTTCATTTACAGCAATTTTTTTCTCATAATCAACGTCATCTCTATTAAGTGTAAACTCATTAAAGTTTACCTCCCATGGCGAAGTTGCATCGCAGTTTCCACAAATTAGTGTAAATGGGTGAGTTTCTCCCACCGATTTTGCTTTAATTTGTAAAAACAACCACTGTAAATCAAACATAGTTAAATTTTCAACATTTAACTCGTCTAATAAACAGTTTTGGCAAACTTGTTGACAACAAGCAATCATTTCTTGATAATTGTCAGACGCAGCTGCCATTGTTAATAGTTTTTCTTCCTTTACAAGGAAGGGCCTACATTTGTATTCTTTTTTACTTGACTTTAAAGTAACTTTAAAGGTAGGCGTTTCAAATTTTGGTAACATAATTTTCTCCATTATTTTTTACTGTCGCTCCCACCAGGTTGATGCGAAAGTACACGATAGTCTAATAATACCTGGATTTCCTGCACTGACAGGAACTACGTTTAGAAGCTTAGGAAATGCATCATATAGCATCCATGAGCCTGTTATTTCGTCTTTAGTGTTAAGTGTTGAAACTTTAACTTGTCCCATATAGTCTGAAGGAAATGCTAGTTCTTTAGATCTTGGACTTGCAATATAGTTCATCCAATTTTCTAACATGGAACGTATTCCCCATCCTTCATCACAAACAAAAGTATAAACATACTCCTCACCTAAAAACTCTATATTTTTGACTCTCATTTCTGTCCATGCACCAACCTTAAGGGGAGCTACTGTTCCTGATAGTCCGGGAACTTGTGCTTCTTCACAAAGAATAGAAGCAAGTCTTGTAGCGTTACCTGCCCCAACTGCTGCGGGAGGAAAAAAACTAACCTCAAATCTATCTGATCTTTGTGTTTGTGAATTGCGAACCGTTCCTAAAAAGTCGCTAATTTTAAAACTTGAATTTGCCATTATAGTGAATTCCTGCTATCGGACCATACTTCCTGATTGGTTGCTCCTTTGAAATCCGCCAAAGGTAATAATATTGCAGCCTTCCAGTGTTCTGGATCTACTTTTAAAAATCTTGATTTTACATGGCTTACTAGGTATCTCTTTACACATGGTTTTACTCCCTTAAATCTGGAAGTATTTTTTAACAATCCCCATGCAGCATCCATTTTACCTTCGTTTGTATAATCTAACAGTTTGCCAAGAAGTTGCATTCTAAGCATAGGGGGTATGTAATGTAAGTTTAATCCGTACCACCCACCTTTAGTATTTTCATAAGGTATACAAAGTGGAAATTTATCCCAATAAGGTAAAGTGTCTTTTGTCTTTGGATCATACAAAAACATATACATATGACCTATCTCTAAAGAGCCTTTTAACTCTCCGATATCTGATCTAAAAACAGAAGATTGATTTTGTATGTTTCCTGCTAATCTATTAATCGCAGACATATACCAACGATAGGATCTATCTTGGGTACCTGCTTCTGTTTTAATATCTGTAAACGGTGTAGTCGCCATACCACTATTTATAATGGTAAGCCGAGCTCCTTCTCTGTAATAACCAAAAACTCCCACCCACGATCTAAGCAGAATTCTTTTGCAGTTTCCCACTTAGCTAAGTTTACACCGTATTGCATAACCTCATTAATAAAGCGTTTTGTTTTACGTTTTGGAATTACTGGCTCTTTTGTGAATTTGTAAGGCTTGACTTCTATTAGATATTTTTTGTTGTTTACTTTAATGTAAAAGTCTGGAAAATATCGGTGAACTTTTTTATCTAAAGGAGATCTGTAAGGAATACAAACTTCTTCTGATCCCCACTGTTTTACATCTTTGTTTTTATCACACCAATTCATAAATTTTAGTTCGTAAGAACTTCTATAAATAATGTTAGTCACATCTCCCTTATACTTAGAAGGATTTGTGGGAACATACCTTCCTTGATAAACATCTTTAGAATACATTGACATAAGATCACGAAACCTTTATAAATACTATAACATGTTTATTTATACGGGGAAACCATAAATGGAATGGATAGATAACGTTGTCAATTACTTTACTGGCGACAGAAACGACACGGTTGTAGAAGAGAGAAAACTCGAAAATCAGGTTTCGAGTTATAATGAATCTGTGGAAAACAGAACATATGATTTTACACCTAAAGTTATGTCTTATCCTTCAGATGCAGGCGGCCCTGACATGCCTCATACAGTGGTATTTCATATTAATGTTAGATCTAATAGTTCAATGGGCAAACAACTATTTGATCAAAAAGGAAATGATGAGGACTGGGCTGCTAGCCAACAAGCCTATCAAAACGAATATCTTTCCAAAGAATCTAGAGCAAAAGGTGAAAACGCTGATACAATAATGGGTGCTGGAGCCGCTCTTGCAGCAGGGGGTGCCGCATTGGGTACCCAATTGGGTAATAATCCAAGTAAATTGGCAAAGGCATTATTACCATTAGGTGCTGGAGTAGCGGCAGGAACTATTGTAGGTGCAATGACAGACACTACTACAAAATATAGATTAGACTCTTCAATTAGTTTACACATTAATAATCCCCCACAAGTTAACTATGCTGCAGATTGGGAAACAGCGGAATTAGGCCCTGTAGTTGGTGCATTGGCTAGTGGTAAAACAAGTATTTCAGGACTTGTAAATACGGAAACATCAGAATTATTGGGAAGGGGTGTTATTGCCGCCGCTGCATCTATTCCTAAAGCACTTGGAGTTGATATGAACGTGGCCGGTGCTATTGAAGCAACAACAGGAAAAGTAGCTAACCCTTACAAAGAACAATTATTTAAATCTATGCGTTTTAGAGAGTTTTCTTTTAATTATCAGTTTGTTCCTAGAAATCAACAAGAATATTTAAATGTTCAAAATATCATTTATCAGTTTAAAAGACATATGCACCCTGAAGTTAGCGGAAGCGGTTTGTTTTTAATATATCCTTCAGAATTTAATATTGAATATTATTATAGAGGGAGTCAAAACGTACACATTAATAAGATTGCATCATGTGCTTTAAAAAATATGAAAGTTACATATGGCGGAGATCAATTTAATACAGTCAGAAACACAAACGGTGCTCCTGCAGAAATTAATCTTTCGTTAGAATTTACTGAACTTGATATGCTTAATGCACAAAGAATTGAGGACGGACTATAATGTATTTTAATAATTTACCAACTATTATTTATCCTTTTAAAGATAAAAATATAAGAGTTAGAGATATAGTTAGACGTGTTGGTATTGAAAATAATATAGCAAAAAAAGCGTTATATCAAAAACTTTCTATAGTTAACTATTATGTTACCGACGGAGAAATGCCTGAACATGTTTCAATGGCATTGTACGGGACAGTTGAATATTATTGGACAGTGCTAGTTCTTAATGACATTATAAATCTTAATACAGATTGGCCAATACATCAAAACAATATGTTTGATTATGTAGAAGATAAATATGGTGCAAACAACGCTACAGATACTCATCATTATATTTTAGCAGATACAGAAGACGATGATGAACCAATTATAGTAGACTACGACCCAGCAAAATGGGCAAATAGTGAGATACTTGATGTAACAAACTATGAATATGAAACACAATTAAACGACAACAAAAGACAGATTAAAGTTTTAAGAAAAGATAGTGTTGCTTCGTTTGTTGATAGATATCAAGATTTAATTTCAGGATAATAAATGTCAGCTGAAGATGAAAAAAGTACTGAGCCGGGTGACGTTAAGTTAGAGACAGCAACTCTAACTAATCAATTTGGCAATACTGTAGATATAGAAAATTTTATAGCAGAGGTTAATATTTACGAAGACATCTGGTCTCCCGTTATGTACGGAGATATTGTTCTGTCTGACTCTACAAACCTTATTACAGATTTTCCTATATTAGGAAATGAAACTTTAAAAATTACCTATAGAACAAAAATATTCGAAAAAGCAGCTGCTGGAATGATTGATCATACATTCCAGTGTTACGCTCTAGAAAGTAGAACCTTTTCTAATGATAGAGAACAAGGATTTAAATTACAGTTTATTTCAAAAGAAGGTTATAACGATCAAATTATAACATTATCAGAAACTTTTAGAGGTTATACGCATGAGATTGCGCAAAAGTTATTTGATAAAATTAAAGACGAAGGAAAATTAGTATTAACAGATACCCCTCATCAATTTGAAGTTAGTATTACACCCTGTTTTTGGACGCCTATAAGAACACTAAACTATTTAGCTAAGCTCTGTAGAGGTGCAAACAACGGAGGTACTGACTTTATATTTTTCGAGTCTAACAAAAGTTTTTATTTTTCAACTCTTGAAACAATAATTAAAGAACAAGTGCAAGGAAGTTTGTTTGAACACTATGTAGTAGAACACGGGGGCACAAAAGTACCAAGAAGACAAAATGGATATGGGTATCGCGGTGCAAAACTTCCTGACGGGTTTACTGTTATAGAGGACGTTCAAATACCTTCTACAATGGATATTCTTTCAACACAGGACTCAGGATTTTATTCCAGTGCGGGTCGAGCTTTTAACTTTACAACTGGCGAGCACTTTGAATCTTTTTGGGATGCTAAAAAATATTTTAAAGATTTTGTAAAAACAAATGACGGTGTTCCAATACCTAAAATGGTAAACAGCAATCCTTATGCCAACCAAACATTTATACCTTTGAATTCTTATCTTTATGATGACTTTGAATATAATGATGAATACATTGGACAAACAATGTGGAGAAAATCATATTTTGCCTCTTTCCAACAATATAAATTTAGAATAGAGATACCTGGAAGAACAGACATACAAGTTGGAGATTGTATCTATGTGTCTTTTCCTACAATCAATGAAAAATATGAGGATAATGATAAACCGGTTTTTGACAGATTGTTATCTGGAGTTTATGTTCTCTCAGCAATACACCATAAATTTGATGCTAGTAGACACACTATTCTCGCAGAAGTTATTAGAAACGGCTTAGAATTTAGCTTGGGAGGACAAGAGGGCTAATTATGATTAGTAGAATGAATTTCTTTTGGTGGATTGGTATTGTTGAGGACAGAGCCGATCCAGAATTCCTTGGACGTTATCGTGTTCGTATTATTGGTTATAATACCGGTAATAAGGAAGCATTACCTATTAAAGACTTGCCTTGGGCAGTTTCTATGCTTCCCACTACAACGCCCGGCATCTCTGGTGTAGGTCATAACCCAGCTTTAGTAGAAGGGGCTAGAGTAATTGGATTTTTTGCTGACGGAGACGATATGCAAATGCCAGTTATTATGGGCTGTTTCTCAGCAAACCCACAAAGGGGTCCTGGATTAAAAGAAGACTCATGTGATCCCCCTGATCCATTAATGGGTTTTACAGATCCTTTAGGTGTTTATCCAAAATGTCCTCCAGGTACAGGTTACAACGCTTTAAAAGAGCCAGACTCTAGCAGACTAGCTAGAGGTGAAGATGCAGAACTGCACGCCTCTCTTATTAACAAGAGAGCAATGAGACTTACTGACATTCCTGTCGCTATGGCACCAGATGTTAGTTCTGTTGCAGGACAAAAAGACGGTAAAATTTATCAAAGGACACACTATGACGAGCCTAAGCCTCGTTTTAGTAAAATGGAAGTTGACGGGAATAAAATTAAAGATGTTGGAGAAGCTTCTTATGTACCATTAGGAACAAAACCAACATCAGACCTTATTAAGAAAGGTCAAACTTCAATGTACCCTTACAATAGTGTTTTAGAAACTGAGTCGGGGCATGCCTTTGAAGTAGACGACTCTCCAGGCAATGGTAGAATTCATACTTATCATAACTCGGGTACTTTTGAAGAAATACAATGGGACGGACAAAAGATTACCAAGGTTGTTGGTAATGACTTTAGCATCTTATTAAAAGATAAAAACGTTTATGTAGAGGGACGCCTTACAGTTAATGTTAAGGGCGATGCTCACATGTATGTTAACGGAGATGTTTACGAAGAAATTGACGGGGATAAGTTTGTAACAATTAGAGGGGATAGACATACAAAGATTGGAGGTAACGACATTCTTGAGGTATTGTCTAATCAAAACACACAAATTAACGGCGATAAAGGCTTGCGTGTTTCTGGAGACGACTCAGAAACTATTGTAGGCAATCAGTACCACTCGGTTGGAAAAGATAAACAAACTACAGTTTACGGAGATGTAAAATATAAGCATCTTAAGAACATGAAGGTTACAGTATCAGACAACTGGACCAATCTTGTTGGTGGTAAATATAATTTAGGTGTAGCTGGGCTATATAGCGTTGCTACTACAGACACTGGTTACATTGTCTCTAAAAAGAAAATGACAATAGAATCAAGAGACGATGAATTAGATGTACTTTCAGAGAAGAAGATGTTTATTAGAACTAACGCAGAACAAGAAATTAATGTTGCGGAATCACAATCAACACAGATTGGAGTAGATCAGAATATTGATGTAGGAACTCCGTATGAGCCTGCAGTACCAGAAGAAACAGATGCAGAAGGAAATGTTACACAAGAGGCGGCGCCAGAAAAACCAGCAACTGGTGGAAACAAAGTTACTACAATACACAATGGTTACTACATACATCAAAATACAGAAGGAACAGGATTCTTGAGTGATGTTTCAATAATGAGTTCTGGTACACAATCAGGCTTGTTGAATGTTGAAGATACTATCCATGCAGGCGGAGATGTTTCAACAGATGCAGGCAATGGACCTACATTGGCTACACATAAACATAAAGAGATACCAGGTAGCGGCGCTCCAGCAGATACAACAGAACCGGACGCATAAGGAACTATAATGGCATCATTTGATAGATATTTAGAACACGAAAAAATGTTTTCCTTAGGGTGGGATACTCCTCTCAATCCTGAGGAGAACCCTGTTCTTGAGCTAGCTGAAAAAGGTAGTATTTCTGATTTTAGAGTTAATAACAACGGTGTAGCTTATTTTCCTTTCTCTAGAGGAACTTATGTTGAGGGAAGCGCAAAAATTCCTGATGGTGTTTCTAATGAAGGGGATAAGGATTGGGGAGAGAGAAGATTTTTTGTTCATATCCCAGTTGATGCATTTAAAGACATAACAGGTTTTTCAGATAGCACATTTGCAAATATAACAGTAACTATCAGTCAAAATATAGGTTCAAATCCTATTACTGTAGATTCCAAATTACAAAAAGTAAGCGGATTTTATCAAGGTGAACATACAGTTGATGGTGTTAGATACTGGCGTTATATGTTTTTCATTGTTCACGGAAACGTCAATCCCTCTGTCAATTCTTTAGAAATTCCATATGATGGCTTTGAAGGTTATATTGGAATTCATTTAACACAAGAGCCTGGAAATTTAGAATCTGTTTTTAAGACAGTAAACGCTCAATCAATTCCAATGAAGATTTATTCTGTATTACAAAAATCTTCTCAGGCAAGGTTTTATGGTGGAGAAATTGTAGACGCTAAAACCGGTCCTATTGAGTTTGTTAGAATTGTTGAACCTGGAGAAAGACTATCAGCTGGTAATGTCCGTTCTAGAAGATCTCCAGGCAACCTTGGAAATAACGCCACCTTTGAATATACAATTTCTGCTGTTAACCTTGGAACTCTAACAAATGTAAGTGTAGTTGATCGAGGAGAAGGATACAAAGTTGGAGATCGTTTTTATGTTGATGAGGTAACAACCAGTTATAGTTATCCTATTCCTGCTGTTATTGAAGTAACAAAATTATATGAACCCACTGCAGAAGGCGGAGGAGATGCTCCCGGCGGCGGAGGAGGCGGGAGCGCTACCGGCGGCGGAGGAGGCGGGAGCGCTACCGGCGGCGGAGGAGGCGGAGGCTCAGGGGGCGCTTCTAGTCCACCTGCTGGCCAGCCTCCAAGTTCTAAGCCACCTAAGACACCTAAGCCCCCAGCAAACTATCCTGGTATTACTGATGGTATTGGTTTTGGCGATCCAAGTGATTGTGGACCTGCAAAAGGACTAAGAGAATTAGCACAAAAAATACTCGAGTTTGACGAAGCTTTTGATGATTTGTTAGACTCTGTTTTGTTTGGAGTTTCCGATCTTCTTGATTCTGTTGAAACCTTAATTGAAGCCGAGCTAGGTTCTCTCAAAGACGCATTGGTTGCCATGATTCCCGATGCAGTAAAAGAAAAAGCCGATAACTTAGAAGGCGGCCTTAAAGAGGCACTGGATTTAGTTGACAAAATTGCTGCCGGTGGAAACGAAGCTCTTGCTGCTGCAGCAAAGATGCAACAATTAGGTAAAAAGTGGGGCGGCATTATTGACAGTCTTGGAGGATTTGAATTCTCAGGCAATCCAATAAGAGACTTTGATCAGCTGTTAGGTTTAGCATCTAGTCTTTTAGGGCAAGGAGCAACAGATATAGCGGCTCTTTGTAAGTTATTGCCTAGCATTAACGAGGACCCTTCAGGTGAGATTATTGTAAAATCTACAGGCATCACCTTCCCTGAAGTAGATGCTAAAGCAATATTAAAAGGATACAAACTACCACCTTTACCGGAACCTGTATTTACAATTGATATTGCTGCTAGAATAGGAGAAGCAGAAGCAAGATTCGAAAACTTTGAACCACCAAAAATATATAAAGGACCACAGGGCTAATTGTTATAAATACATTTATGCCAATACAAACAGCCAAAACAAGTAGAATATATAAGGACCTGGATTTAAACTTTACAGCAAATCCGGCTACCGGAGATATCTCTAAGGTTGTCGATGTAAATGCAGTCAAACAAGCACTCATTAGTTTAGTGTCTACAAATTTTAATGAAAGATTATTTAGACCTAGACTAGGAACCGGCATTAGAGGATTATTGTTTGAAAATGTTAGTCCTCAGGTTGCCGTAGCATTACAAAAAATTGTAGAACAAGTCATTACTAATTATGAGCCAAGAGTTGGCCTTGATAGAGTTGACGTTCAGCCAGCAGTTGATCTAAACTCGTATAGTGTGGCGATCTATTATACCGTGAGAGGCGTTGATTCGCCTCAAACACTTTCATTAAATTTAAGGAGATTAAGATAAAATGGCTAATAAAATTACTATTATCCGAGAAGAAAAGCCTGAAACTGCTGAATGGTTTGATGATCATTTAGAGTCAATTACAGACTATTCAGATAGTCCTAGATTTGAAGGCTTACACCCTCATGTGATCGAAGCATCTTATGCTATTGATCCCGCCTTTCCAACCTCAGAAGAACTAAACACTGACAAGAGTCAGTTAATTGTTACATCTTCTGATAATTGGGGGGATTACAAGGAAACTAGAATTAAATGCACTGACGAAGATCCAGTGTTGTGGTTAGATCCAAAGCCACAAGAAGCCTTAGACAGAGACGCTTGGAATGCTGAAAATGGCATTACCTTAACAGTTACTACTGTCGACGCTGACGAAGATTGGGTTGTTGTAGAATAACAAAAAGTAAATCGAGGGTAACATGGCACAACTAGATGTCTCAGAATTAGACTTTGCATCTATTAAGCAAAGCCTACAAACTTATCTGCAAGCTCAAGACGAGTTTTCAGATTATAATTTTGAGGGCTCTGGCCTTTCAATTCTCTTAGACGTCTTAGCTTATAATACACATTATAATGCTATGTTGTCCCACATGATTGTAAACGAAAGTTTTCTTGACAGTGCAGTCAAACGTTCTTCGGTGGTATCCTTAGCAAAGGCTATTGGATACACACCAAGATCAAGACGAGCAGCTGAGGCAACTGTAAATTTAATCGTTTACCCTCCAGCAGGATACACTGATACTATTTTAAGTATTACAAGAGATACTCGTTTTCAAACAACTATTGACGGACAGTTTTACACCTTTTTTCCTCAAACTGGACAATTTTCTATTTTAAGAAATTTTCAGGGAAGAGATTTGTTTGCCTTCCCAGGTTTAAAAATCAAAGAAGGCCGGCGAGTTTCAAATAGTTTTATTGTAAATAGTTCTAACTTAACTGGACCTTTTACGATCCCTAATGCCGGTGTTGACACATCAACACTAAGAGTAAGAGTACAAAACTCTGCAACAGATTTTGGACTTACTACCTTTACACAAAGAGACAAATTTATAGATGTTAAATCTACGACGGCTTCTTATTATATTGAAGAAGGCGCAGATGGTTTATATCAAGTTAGATTTGGTGACGGTGTTGTAGGTAGAGCTCTTGAGGTAGGAAATATTGTTATAATTGATTATCTTGCTACAGTGGGAGCACCTGCCAACAATGCGAGGCAGTTTTCCGTTGGACAAACTCTAACACTATCTACAGAAGAGGTTCAGGTTCAAACTGTTCAAGCATCTGCAGGCGGTGTTGCTAGAGAGTCTGTAGATAGTATTAAGAAAAATGCACCAAGATACAACGCAACAAAAGAACGTGCGGTTACTGCTAGAGATTATCAATCGTTAATTTTAGCAGCAAACCCAAATATTGAATCAGTATCTGTTTGGGGAGGTGAAGATAATGATCCCCCAATTTACGGGAAGGTGTTTTTGTCGTTAAATCCTGTTTCAGGTTCTATTATCACACAGTCAGATAAAGATAAAATTCAAGCAGAAATTATTGGTCCTAAAACACCAATTGCTATTATTCCTGAATTTGTTGATCCAGAGTTTACTTATGTAGGAATTCAATTGAATGTTTCTTACAATTCAAAAGAAACAGGTCTAACTTCTGGACAAATTATTAATTTGGCAAAAGACGCAATTACTAATTATTTTTCTAACAGTTTAAATAGTTTAAATAAACACTTATATTATAACGATTTACACAACGAACTTTTAAATATCAGTGATGCGGTTGTTTCTTTAGCTCTCAATTACAGGTTACAAAAGAGAATTACAACCACTGACATTAATGCAGTAGGTACATATCGTAATACATTTAATGCAAAAATACAACCAAGAACTTTTTACAGTACATGGTTTAATTACGAATTATCAAACAACACATATAAGGTAAAGGTTATTGATGTTCCTAATGCAGATGTAGTAGCTCCAAGTTATAGTGGTATGGGTACTCTCATGTTGGAAGGTACAGACGGCAAAAGAATAGCAAGCATTGGTACTATTGATTATGATACTGGAAAAATAGTATTTCCAGATTTAATTGTCAAGTCAACTTATTCAAACGAAAATATTGTTAGGTTTAATGTTATACCTCATGAAACGGTAAAAGATATTAAAACAGATATACTTACAAGAAATACTATTGTAAGTGAAAATCCAATCATACCTTTGCCTTCTAGAAACACAATATTAAAATTAGATAACACCACGTTTAATACTAATACTGGAAGTCAGAACGGTATGGTTATAACAACAACTGCTAGAGTAAGAGAAGATTAATGTCTCATTACATTCCTAGTTATTACAGGTATGTTTCTAGGTTAACTATCCAAAATGCAGGTAGTGGATATTCTTCTGCGCCAACACTTACAATCTCAGGAGGCGGCGGCACAGGAGCAACAGCTACTGCTGAGGTTTACAGTGGAGAAATTGTAGGCGTAACTGTTACTAATCCAGGAACTGGATACACTAGTTCTCCTACCGTTACTGTAACTGGAGGCGGTGGAGGAGGTGGTGCACAACTTATAGCAATCCTTTCATTTGCTACTGACTCAAGCACTGAATACGATCAAACACATTCACTATTACTGGAACAACAGTTTCCAGAATATATTACAAATCGTTATCCTCAATTTGTTCTATTTCTTAAAAAATATTATGAGTGGATGGCGACGGAAGGTCCAGAAAAGTTTTTATTAAACGAACATGTTAACGATATAGACAAGGCCTCAGAGGCCTTTTTAAACAAGTGGCAAAAATACCTAGGTATCGATTTGCCTAAAATTTTATCGGTAGATAAAACAACTTTACTAAAAAGACTAAAAGACATTTACGAAACTAAAGGATCAAGAAGATCCATTGAAATGTTTTTTAGGATTCTTTACAACGAAGAAGTAGAAGTTTATTATCCACAACACTACTTATTACGCCCATCTGATGGACAGTGGGTTGTAGAAAAGTCAATAAAAATTACTGAAATTGACGGAGGTCCTGATCCTCTTACCCTCCCAGGTAAGGTTGTAGGTATACACTATTATGCTACAACTGGTACAATTACTACAGTTAAAGAAATTGATACAACTGTAGAAAGAGTTGAAAAAATTGCTTACACTGCTCCACAAACTTATGAAGTATATCTTAACTTACCTGATACAGTAACAAAAATAGAAGGTCCTGGAACCGGAGCAACATTTAATATTACTGTTACATCAGGTGTAGTAACCGATGTAGAGGTTTTAAACGGGGGAAGTGAATATATTGCTGCCCCACCTATAAGCATCGGGGACCCAACAGGAATAGGAGCAACAGTAAGAGCAAATATAGAAAACGGACAAATTGCTTCTGTTACAATTACTGACGGAGGGAGTGGTTATACTGATCCTACCGTAATTATAAACACAACACCTATAGAAACTCATCTAGCCATTGGCATGCACGCTTCAATGACTAAGTATGGAGACCTAGTTAGAACACTTGTTTCAGTTTCTACAAATTCCACTTCATACACCTCAGACTCCGGTTTTAGAGTTGGAGATACATTTGAAATTAATGAAACTGGAGACGATGGCAGAGGCTATTCTATCACATACTTTGAAGAAGATTATGTTCTTATTGGTGGTAGAAACGGTGCCTATATTAAAATTCTAGAAGTTGATCCAGATAATTATAACGCACCTGTTGCATGGGAAGTTATATCTGGAGGTTATGGATTTTTAAATGTAAATACTGATCTTAATATAACTTCGAGAAATGGAACAGTAGCTTCAATAAGAATAACATCTGGCTATTTGTTAACTTATGCTGGTAAGTATATTGACGACAAAGGAAAGTTATCTAATGTTAACGTATTACAAGATAACAAAAAATGGCAGAAGTATTCATACGTTGTTAAGACTGGTACTGCTCAAGAACGATGGGAAGGACCTTTAAAAGACTTCATCCACCCCGCGGGCTTAGAAGTATTTTCTGATCTAATTATTAAACATAATGTAGATTTTGCTTCTACCATTAGTGTTGCAATTACTGGTACAGTATTTAGAAAATTCATTACAGACCTTGCATTAGCAGATACATTACTTGTAGAACTTGATTACCGCAAGAATGTAACTGATTTAACACATGTAACAGACTTTGACTTCTTCAGATACGATATGAATAAAGAAGAGGTTGCTGTTGCAATTGAACAAGATTCTAAGTACTTAAGACTTGCTAAGGCAGATGTTGGAAGTGTATCTCAAGTATTTGAAAGAGTCGTAGATTATATAAGAGAACCTTTTGATACTGTATTTAATTCAGACGATCAAGCATTAGATATTACTTTAAACAAAGAAGAAGATCTAACTGCGTCAGAAGCAAATATTAAAGAAATCAATAAACCTATTGACAATACAGTTTCTATTTCAGAAGCTGATACTAAATTATTAAATAAACCGTTTACAGAAACGCTAACTGTTTTACAGTCTTTTGAAAATGTAATACAGTTTATAAGAGTGTTTACTGAAACACAAACTGCATCTGATATTGATATTATAACATATAATAAGAATGTTATAGAAAGTGCAGTATCCACAGATGCTCTTGATAGTTTTGATATAAACAAAGCTATTTCAGAAATACCTTTAGCAACAGAAACAGATGCTAAAGATATTTCAAAACCTGTGACTGACACAGGAACGGTAAGTGATACACCTACTAAACAATTCACTCAACTAATTGAAGGATTTGGTCCTGATGGAGTTGGAGATGACATTAACCTTGATGAAGAACTAAATTTCGGCATTCAGAATTATGTTAATGGTAATTACTTCTTAGAAGATTATGTAGGAACATATTTCACCGTTATAAATAAACAGAAGAGAGTAGCAGATATTTTATCAGCTACAGACAATACAAATTTACAAACAACAACTAATAAACAGGAGTTACTAACAACATCTGATACAGGCTTGGTAGTAGTAGAAAACTATTCAAGTGAAGGCTTCTTCGGAGGCGATTATGTTGGTTCAGGAACACCTATTTAATTACTAAATGGAGAACGAAATGTTAAACAAAGAAACTCAAAAGGCTACAGGTAAAGTTAACGTTGTAGTTAGAGACGAATTCGGTTCTGTAAAACAAGATTTTACAGTTGACAACCTTGTTGTCGACTCTGGATTGGATTTTATTGCATCTAGAATGAACGGCACATCAGAAGCTGTTATGTCACATATGGCTGTTGGTACAGACAACACTGCTGCAGCATCAGCTGATACTGCTTTAGGAACAGAACTTACAAGAGTAGCTCTTGATTCTGCTACTGTTACTAACAATGCTATTGAGTATGTAGCAACTTTTGCTGCTGGTACAGGAACAGGTGCACTAACTGAAGCTGGTGTTTTAAACAACGGCACAGGCGGTACATTACTTTGCAGAACTGTATTTTCAGTAGTCAATAAAGGCGCATCAGACTCTATGACTATTACTTGGACTGTAACAATCAGCTAAGGTAAGAGTTAGTGGCCCTATTACTAAGAAAACTTGGTAGAGTTGAATTAGCTAGATCCTTTTTTAGAGATATAGTTAACGAAAACGACTATTATTATTTTGTAGTTGGCAAAACTACAGCGTGGGAGGATGAGGAAGCTCCTCCTTCTCCCACTGACTCTGATTACTATATCAACGAGTTTAGACGAGAAGCCATGTTTTTACAAAGGGTCAATGATGGCGATGTTTGCCTATTGGCAAGAAGAATAGATTGGGTTAGCGGAACTGTTTATGATTCATATGATCATCAATATTCCGCTAGCTCACCTGCTCAATCAGGAGCTGAGACTCTTGATCAAGCAAATTTTTATGTAATGACGGATGAGTACAAAGTTTATAAGTGTTTAGATAATAATTACAATTCTCAAAGCACATTTAAACCAACAAGTACTAGTACATCTGCATTTGAATTATCAGACGGTTATATTTGGAAGTTTATGTTTGAAGTTTCTGCCGCTGATAGAACTAAGTTTTTAGATTCCTCACACCTACCAGTAAGAAAAATTACTGGTAATCCAACTTTTGATGTAAACGGAGAAATTGATACCATTACAGTAACAGATGGAGGAAGTGGATATACTTCAGCACCCGCAGTCATTATATCCGGAGACGGCACAGGTGCTGTTGCTACAGCTACCTTCTCTGCAGGTGCCGTCGACGGTGTTACTATTGATAACCCCGGCGAAGGATATTCTTTCGCTTTTGTTACCTTTTCCGGTGGCGGAGGATCGGGTGCTGTAGCAGAGGTTACTTTGGGTGATGATGATCCCTCTCCCGTACTTCAATCATCTGTTGAAGCAGCTGCAGTCATGGGAACCATTGATAAAATTAAAATTTTAGATACTGGTGTTGACTATAGCTCAGGTGATGCTTATGTACATATCGAGGGCGACGGCTCAGGCGCTGAGGCAGCATTAACTATTTCTGAACAAACAGGTGCAATATTAGGTATTAATGTTACTAATGCTGGTTCTGGTTATAGTTATGCTACTGTAACTATTGAAAACGGCCCTGTTGGTATTGGTGTTAATGCTCGCGCTGAGGCAGTAATATCTCCTCAAGGAGGACACGGATCTAACGCAATAAGAGAATTATTTGCAACCACAGTTGGTGTAAATATATCATTCTCTGATAATTCAAATGCAGATTTAATATTAGGTAATGATTTTAGACAAGTAGGCGTAATTAAAAACGTTTACACTTATGATGAATCGAGTTACTTTACAAATCTTACTGCAACGTCTTGTTATGTTGTTAATGTAAATGACAAAATTCCTTACACCGTAGATGATGTTATTACTAATTCAGACGGTGGTAAGTTTAGAGTAGCACAAATTGTAGACAATACAGACGGAAGTACTTTTGATTTATATTTGGTAGCAGATATACCAGTTATAACAGATCAAAGTGTTCTAGAAAATACTACAACAGGCGTTAGCGGTTTAAGTATAAATAGTGTAACAGAACCGGAAGTTAAAATGTCTACAGGGGAGGTAACATATATTGAAAACAGATCCCCCATTACAAGATCTTCCGACCAAGTAGAAAACATTAGTTTAGTTATAGATTTTTAGGACACAATAAATGGCAATTAATTTAAACGCAGCTCCATATTTTGATGATTTTGATCCTACCAAAGGCTTTCAGCGAATTTTATTTAAGCCAGGTGTTGCTGTACAGGCAAGGGAGTTAACACAGCTCCAAACATTGTTACAAGACAACATCAAATCTCTTGGCAACTGGGCAATTACTGAAGGTACAGTAATTACAGGTTGTGCAGAAACTATTACTGATGTTCCTTATATTAAAGTTAACGATACAGACTTTAATGGAAATGATGTTTCAAATCTTTCACAGGTTGTTGGATCCAAACTATATGGAGCAACATCTCAAGTTTCTGCTTATGTTCGCTATGTTGCACAGGGAAGTGAAACTGATGCACCCGATTTAAAGGCATTATACATCGACTATGTTGGCGGAAGAGGTACAGCAAAAGAGTTTTTACCTAATGAAAAATTAACAGTAGTAGAAGGGGATGGAATCGGTAGAACATTTGTAACTAATAATACTACTTCTGGAACTGCAAGAGAAATTTGGTATGGTAAAACTAAAAGAATTTCAATTACAGAAGGTATTGTTTACTTAGCAGGAAAATTTGTATTAGTAGATGCACAAACGATATTTATTGATACATTAGATACTATGGCTGGTTATTACAGTGTTGGTTGGTTGTTAAGTGAATCAATTGTTCAGTCAGGATCAGATCAGACATTACTAGATCCAGCTCAAGGTTCTTACAACCACAACGCACCAGGTGCAGACAGATTAAAATATACTGTAAATTTAACCTCTCTTAAACTACAAGAGTATGGTGTTGAATTAGGTACAGAAATTCCAGATGATTTTTATCATTGGATAGATTTTAAATACGGAGCAATTTTAAAAGTAGATACCAAAACAGATCCATTTGCTTCTTTAGGTAAAGAAATTGCTAAAAGATTTTATGACAACTCAGGTGATTACACCATTAGAGGACATAAAGTTGATGTTATTGAGCATTTAGAAGATGGTAATGGAAATGGAGGATGGTTATCACTTGCCGATCTTGGAGATAGTTCAAAATTAGCTGTTACTGTTGCTCCCGGTAAATCGGTAGTACAAGGATTTCCTAGAGAAACATATGAAACAGTAAGAATAGCTATTGATAAATCAACCAACTATGTTACCAAAGAAGGCATTCCAATTGGTACTGCGTATGGTAACTATGTAAACATTGAAGAAGTAGTTGGTGTATTTGATGTTGATGGCGGGGGTATAGTAGACCTTTATGATACCGCACAAAACAAAGTAACTGCTGGAAGTGGCTCCGGAACAGGAACAGCTTCAGGAACAAAAGTAGGTACTGCAAGAGTTAGACATGTTACCCACTCAGACGGAACAGCTGGCACAGCTGCAGCAGTATACAGATTATACCTTTATGATATTAAGATGTTATCTGGGGAGTTTAGTGCAGTTAGATCTATTTATTACAACTATTCTGGCACAGAAGCATTTGGAGACATTGTTCTAGATAGTGGACTTGCAGAGATAAAAGAAACTTCTTTTAATAAGTTCTTATGGAGACTACCTAAGAAAAATATTAGAACACTTCGAGCAGATGCTGGGGGAACAGCATATGACTATAATTTCCAATACACTAAAGAGTTTGATATCTCAGTTGGTTTAACTGGACAATTTACTTTAACACTTTCTACTGACGAAACTTTCCCTTACACAAGTTTTACACAAACAGTCATTGAAAATAACTTCTCAATGGTTTTAAAGGGAGGAGTTACTTTAACTCCTGCAGGACTTAAAAATAATGGAGACTGGTTAGATTTAACAGGCGCTACATTTACTCTTAACAATCCTCAGTCCTTAACTATTGATTTGCCAGACACTTTTTCAATTGCAACAAATGCAAGAGTATATGTTAACGTACAAAGAGCAGATACTGCACCAACATCTAAATCTATTGTTGAAGATAGATACGTTAAAATTGATACTGCCACACATGTCAACGGCACAAGTGGAACATACTTACTTGGTGTAGCTGATGGTTTCCGTGTAAAAGAAATTACAGCATCATCAAATTCAGATTACGAAACTGGTGCAATTGATGTAACAAATCAGTTTATTTTTGATAATGGACAAGGCGATAATTATTACGGACATTGTAAGATTATTAAAAAACAAGGTGCAACAGTAAACTTAGCTACACTTCCTTATATTCTTGTTAAGTTTGATTACTTTACACATACTAGTAACGGTGCCTCTTTCTTCTGCGTGGATTCATATCCTGTAGATGATACAGGTGTTTCAGGAATTAAGACAGAAGAAATTCCGTTATATCGTTCACAGAAGTATGGAGATTTTAATTTAAAAGATTGTGTCGACTTTAGACCTAGAATGACAGACACTGCATCTCCAACTTCATCAGTAGCTACTGCACCAGAGAATCCTTCTCAAGTACAACAAATTGACAGACCTGCAGATGGTTTGACTAACCCTGTACCTGTAGAACAATTTTCAACAGACTTACAATATTACAGAGGACGCGGCGCAAGAGTAATTTTAGACGGAGAAGGAAATTTTAGAGTCCTCGAGTCAGATTACAAAGATAATCCTGTCTTACCTCAAATGGTTCCAGATGCAATGGAACTAGCAGCTTTTATTATTCCACCATATCCAAGTTTATCAGCAGCTGCTGCAAAAAATATCAACAGACAAGATTATAGAATTAATATTAAACATAACGACAATAGACGTTATACAATGCGTGATATTGGTCAACTCGATCAAAGAATCACAAGAATGGAATACTATACTGCATTGAGTTTGTTAGAAAAAAATGCGGCAGAGTTAACTATTCGAGATGCTAATAACAATGACAGATTTAAAAACGGTATTCTTGTAGACAATTTTAGAGGACACAACATTTCAGCAGTTAGTGATGACGATTTCCACGCTGCTATTGATCCTAAAAGACAAGAATTAAGGCCTTTCTTTAACCAAGAACAAATTCCGTTGATGGTGAGTGCTTCATCTGCAACAAACGTATTAGTAAAAAGACCTAATGTTCTTGAATATCCTCAACTTAAAGAGGGTGTAGCAATGTTGCCTTATGCAACCGGGCCTTTAACAGCACAAAAACAAGCAAGTAATTATACAAACTTAGTAACAGAGCTTTTATTTAACTACAATGGTGACATGGTAATAGATCCTGAATTTGACACTTTTGTAGACACCTCAACTCTTCCAGCAATTACTGCAAACTTTAACGGCTTGTATGACAACATGGTACAAATGGCAGATGCTTTTGGAACACAATGGGGTGCATGGGAAGATGTTGGAACAGCAAGCGTTTCTCAAACTAGTGTTTCAGTAGACAGAGCTGTTGCCCCAGGACAAGGTAACGGGACTGCTGATACATATACAACCACAACAACAACACAGAATCAACAGTCAGTTGGAACCTCATTGGTTATTGGAGAGGGTGGTTCTGAAACACAAGATTTAGGCGAACGTGTAGTTAATACAAGCGTTGTTCCTTTTATGAGATCTATAATTATCAACTTTAATGCATCTCGCTTAAGGCCTAATACAAGAGTATATCCTTTCTTCGATGGTATTAATGTTTCACAACATTGCCGTCCAGCTTGGGCTGGAGATAATGATTACGGAGATCCTTTACTCACAGACGCATCCGGTAATATTAGAGGCTCTTTTAGAGTGCCAGCAGGAGTATTTAGAACAGGTAATAGAAATTTTCTATTAGTTGACGATGCTCAAAATAGAGAACTGTTTATTACAACAAGCACTGTTTCTCAATTTTATTCATCGGGCTTATCACAACAAAAACAAGGAACTATTGTATCTTTAAGAACTGCAACAGTTAACGCGGTTCATACAACTCGAGATAGAACAGTAACAGATACATCTTTAAGTTTTGTTCCTGGGGGCGGAACACCACTACCTCCTCCCACAGAAACAATTATACCTAATCCTATTCCGGTACCAGGTCCTACTGTTTATGTTCCGCCTGTTACTGTTTTCGTGCCACAGCCATCAAACCCGGTAGTAACTCCTAGGCCGACGCCAGTGCCTACTCCTATTGTTCCGCCACCAACGGGGCAACCACCTACGCCGGAGCCACCAACGCCGGAGCCTGTTATACCTACGCCGGTACCGCCGACACCTACGCCGGTACCGCCAACACCAGAGCCTACTGATCCTCCCCCGACAGCGGAGCCACCTCCACCTCCGCCAACAACCGACTGGCAGTCACTTCTTGACGATATCATGGATGACTTTTGGGTGAACGAGGGCGCATGGGGCATGGCAATGGATCCATTAGCTCAAACATTTATGGTTCAGAACCACCCTGGAGGTTGTTTTATTGATTCAATTGATCTTTTCTTTGCTACTAGATCCGAATCTTTAGGTGTTAAATTACAAATTAGAGAAGTTATTAATGGTATGCCAGGACCAAGAGTTTTACCTTTTGGTGAGGTTCATTTAAATGGTGGACAGATTCAGATTTCCGGAAAAGATCCATCAACTGGTGCTGCACAATTTGTTGGAACAAGATTCCAATTCCCAGTGCCTGTTTACTTACAAAATAATACCGAATATTGTTTTGTGCCAATTCCTGATAATGATAACGATTCATATAATGTTTGGACAGCAACTCTTGGGGAAAATCACTACGGTACAGACCAAAGAATTGACAAACAACCACATGGTGGTATGATGTTCTCATCTGCTAATAACAGAACTTGGACTCCTCGCCAAGGTGAAGACATGATGTTCCAAATCAATAAGTGTATTTTCCAAACAGGAAGTAAAACTTTAAGAATGGTTAACAAGCCATATGATTGGATGTCATTTGAAAATTGGTCCTTTGATGCAGAAAAATTTGAACCAGGAACTATTTTACATGCTTTTGATCCTACAGTTGATACAGCCGGCGCTGGTTATACATCAGCCCCCACAGTAACAATTACTGGAGGCGGTGGCTCAGGTGCTACTGCAACTGCAACAGTAAATACTTCAACTGGAGAACTAACAGGAATCACAATTACAAATCCAGGAGTTGGTTATATTTCGGCACCAACAGTATCTATTACTGGCGGCGGCGCGACTACAGACGCTACAGCGTCTTTAGACTTAAAAACAGCTGTCGTAAGAGAATGGAATACCTTATACAGCTATGCAACAGCAGAACAAGCATTTGGAGCATTTACGTTTAACGTAGGAGATTTAATAGGTTCTTCTGTTGGTTATGCATCACTATCTTCTTTAACAGATAAAATAGTGGACGCCTTTGTAATTACGAACGGTGCGCTGCAAACGAATAACACTACTATTAGATCTTCCATTGCTTGGACACAAACTGGTTCAATTGCTGCAGGAACTGAATTTGATCCCGCAGATATTGGCTTTACAACTGAACTAGAAAATCAGAAAACAATTTACAGCAGAAGCAATGAGGTTGACACTTATAGTGGTAACAAAACATTTAACATGGATGTTGTTCTAAGTTCAAGTTCTTCTAATGTATCTCCAATGGTTGATGTTGCAGCCGTAACAGCATTGTGTTTTAAGAATGATATAAACAACACAACAAACGGAGAAGATGGAAGAAGAGGTGGAGATTCCGCTTCTAGATATATTTCAAGACGTGTTACATTAGACGAAGGACAAGATGCAGAAGATATGCAAGTGTTCCTAGCAAACAAACTTCCAGAAGGAGCTAATGTTTATGCGTACTTCAAAGGTTTAAACTCAAACGATCCAGGTGTATTAACAGAAGATGCTCATTGGGTTCCATTAGAGCTTGAAGCAAAACCAGAAGACACAACCGATGACTTTATTGAATATGTTTATAGTATTCCTGAAAAAACAAGTCTTGGAGGGGGAGCAAAAACCGATGATGCGGGCGTAGACCCTGTTACTGGTGTATTTGAATACGATGTGCATGTAATTAGCAGTATCGCAGTAACAAATGGTGGAAGTGGTTACACTTCACAACCTACTGTAACCATTACCCACTCGGGCGGATATTTAGATGGATACGGTGCAACAGCAACTGCTGATGTTAATACAGGTACAGGACAGATTACAGCAATTAATATTGAAGATCCAGGTAGAGATTATAAGGGTGGTACTGTTACAGTAACCATTACTGGAGGCGGTGGCTCAAGTGCTACTGCAACTGCAACACAGAGCATAACTACATATAAAACGTACAAACAGTTTGCTATTAAGGTTGTGCCAACGGCGTCTAATACAGCGCAAGTGCCTAAGATTAAAGACTTACGAGCTATAGCGTTGCAGGTATAAGATTATGAAAGATATAAATACGATTGCTATAGAAGGAAGAACAGATTTTGTTAGAGACTTATCTTCTAAAGCACTATTGTCTTGTAATAAAAGAGGTTTGCAAGACTACAAATTGAGAAAGAAAAACAGTGATAATCAACGTGCTAAATTAGATAAGTGCGTAGATGATATAAATAGTCTCAGAGATGAGATTAATGAAATTAAGAGTATGTTAAAATTAATAACTTCTAAATTTAACTAAAAAGGTAAAGAAATGGCAACACTTACATTAAGAACAGTTAAAGGTAGCCCTTTAACGAATACTGAAGTTGACAATAACTTTACCAACCTAAATACTGATAAGTACGAGAGCGGTGATAATATGGCTCCAACTGACTTAGATGTCGGTGGAGATTTAACAGTAACAGGATCATCTTCATTTAGTGTAGGCGGTTCTGTTTCAGCAGCAGGTACAACACAAGGAGATGCTACTTCACTTACATCTACCTATAATGTTGTAACCGCAGCAGCCGCTAATCAGGGTGTCGTACTCCCATCAGCAGTAACAGGGTTGGTGGTAAAGATTGTTAACGACACATCAGTAAACATTAACGTTTATCCAGGGACTTCAGATCAAATTGACGCTAACGGTACAAACGTAGCGAAATCTTTAGGGCCGGGCATGACTATGGAACTTATTGCAGTTTCAGGTTCCAAATGGAACAGCATGGCCGATGTACTTGTTTTTGATTCATCTGGCACTAGAATTAACTAAGGACGAGGACTATGAGACCATTAAGAGTAAAAGCATCTGGAACACCGATTACGTCCTCAAACTTCCAAGGTTTGCAGGAAATGACAGATGGAGAGATTCAAGAGTATCTCTCTTATGTAATTACAAAAAAGTTTGCATCTGATACAGATGGAACAGGTACAGCAGAATTAAATGTAGATACCGCTAACGCTCTCAGCGGCACATCTATTGGTACGTTTACTGATACTATTAGACAAGATAGTATTGGAGATCACCCAACTGCTGGCGCAACAAGCAGCACAACATATTATTTTAAACAAGTAACATCAGCAGCTACTGAAAGTATTACTACCAGACCCGTAGGCTACGACGGCGGTATTAAAGAATTTGATGACACTGCGTTAGATACAGACATTTTAGATAAAGTTATTGGCGACATGGTAGGTGAGACTACCTATACAGCAGGACAATATGTACTAGCTGGCTCAGCTCCAGCTGGAGGTACTTGGACTTCTCGATACACGATTACTGATACTGCACAAGGCGGTAACAGCACCACATATTTGTGGCAAAAAACAACACCAACAAATACAGGCAACTCTGATTTAGCTTCTATGAAAGTTAGCTCTTCAAGTGCTACAATGATGACAGAAGCAGAAATTGAGCAACTTGTACCTAACTTTAGAAATAGAATTATTGCTAATGGTGTTGGTACTTACGCATTACAAGCATCTGCTCCTACTAGCGGCGGAACATGGACACAGATGGGTAATGATTTTACTGATACAAGACAAGCAGTTGCATCTGAAAACTATGTAGGTTCTTACACAGGACCATATGCTGGAACATACAGCGGAACATACTCAGGCAACTATGTTGGTAGCTATGTTGGTCCTAAAACGTATAGTGGTTCTTATACTGGAACTTACTCAGGTACCTATGCTGGTAACTATGTAGGGACATCTGCTTATGCAGGTGGTTACTCAGGTGCATATGCCGGAGCATACACTGGTAACTATACTCTTTTTTATGCAGGTTATGCACACGCAACATATACTGGATATTATACCGGGTACTATACTGGTTACTATACCGGATATTACACTGGAGCTAAAACATATTCAGGAACATACAGCGGAACATACTCTGGACCTTACGTTGGTTACTATGTTGGAACATCAGCATATACAGGAACATATACAGGTTATTATACTGGTTCTTATGTAGGTTACTACTCCGGTACATATACTGGAACATACGCTGGAGATACTATCCAAGCTACAAAAGATACAGTGTCAACAATTAGGCTTTGGTTAAGAACTGCATAATATACTTGACAAGACATTATACATATAGTATAATATAGATAAATTTCTACATAATGGAGTGAATACATAATGCCAGAAGTGCAAAATGAATTTGATTTACAAGACGTTAAAGTCGATCTTGTAGATCCTGCTAAAGCAAAAAAAGACGACCTGACGTACGAGTTTCCTTATTGGTCTAATAAGGAACATCGTCATCTTATCGTTACCGCAGTTACACCCACAGGACAAAAACGTATCATGTCTATTATGGATAGAGATGGTACGAATCCTGATATGCAACTTATTCTTTCTCAATATACAGAAGAGGATATTGATAAGAATACAGAGGATAGTTTAAAAAGACGTAACGAAAATATCAAACGTCAAATGGAAAGGCGTGAAGCACAGGCTGCAAGAGCAAAACAAGAGCAGCTATTTGGTGCAAAATTAGAAGCGTTTGAGATTGAAGAAATTAAAAACTCTAAAAATTCAGAGTTTAAACGACTAATAAGAAAATCTAAATCTCCTATGGAAGTTGCAGCTTACTGTACGCTTCTACTTAACGAAGAACGAGCATTGGATCCTTTGGTAAGAGCTAAAAACGAGGCTCTTGAAATGCTAGACATTAAACAGTCTAGGAACCCCCTAAAGAAAAAAATCCACTCAGCAGAAACTGTTACTGAGGTTATGCTATATGCTACATTAATTCTTCAAAAGGAGATTGATAATGCCAAAAAGAAAAAGTAAGGAAGTCGTAAGAGAAGGAAAAGGTTTTTTATTAGTAGCAACAAAAAGAGTAGGTTACTATAAAGCCGCTGTTAAACTTGCAGAGTCTATTCTAGACTTTTGGCCTGATGCAAGAATCACATTGTTTACAGAAGAACGTTGGATTGATCAAAAGAGCGATGAGTGTTCTTTAGGTACAGGCGACTATCAGTTATTTGAAAATGTTATTACTTGGGAAGTGCCATCACATCTCCGAGCTAAACTTTGGGCGTTGCAACATACTCCATACAAAACAACTTGTTATTTAGATTGCGATATGTATTGCGAACATGAGGATATTGAAAACATTTTTGATCTATTGGAAGATAAAGATCTAGTGTTTACAAAGATCCGTCCATACAATGCCAAGTTAACTAAACTTTCTAACACTGAAGAAATGACTGCACACTGTGGCTGGTTCATTTATAATGACAAACCTGAAACTATTAAGCTAATGAGCTCTTGGTGGGGAGAATATAATCGTCAACAAGAACCAGATTATGAGTTAGAACATTATCCTAGGGATGCAACTAAGTGGGACACTTTTACAATGTGGAGGCTTTTAGAGTATAGCGATCACGGTGTAAACTGGGGCTTTGTAAAAGATCCTGATGCAAGATGGAATTTTGTAAATGGCTATAGGGATGAAGAACTACAAGGATCGGAGCGTGTTCTTTATCATTACACTATACCAGAATGGAAACTTGACGAATGAGATGGATTAATGTTAGTCAAGAACTAACCGATTTACTACAACCATACACTGATTGGTTTTTTAATCAAGACTTGACGGATTTAAAACAGGCTATTGATCATAACCGAGCGGGTGGGTACAATGTAATTACTGGTTGTGATAACGCATATTTAGATATGATTGTGAAAAAAGACGGAGAGCATATTGGCTATCCTGAACACACAAACTCTATTGATATTTTAATGGACGGCCGAGCGCCGGAACATCATAGAAGAGAATGTCAAATACTTAATAAAGAACTTTGTTCTTATTTAGGTGCACGAAATCAAGCAGTGCAAGTTTATTATCCTGAAGGGGGATTTATGAGCTGGCACAATAACTGGAATGCTTCTGGTTACAACATTCTTTTATCATACACAAAAAGGGGTAATGGATTTTTTAAATACAGAGATCCAATTACACATGAGATAGTAGAAATGAAAGATAAGCCTGGTTGGTCTTGTAAAGTAGGATACTACGGAAAAGGAAGAGAGCCAGACAAAGTTTATTATCATTGTGCTGGCTCTTACGAAGATCGTTTAACCTTAGGGTTTGTTATTCCTCATTTGGAAATCTGGAGAAATATGATTGAAGATATCTCTGGAGAAGATGCTACTTCGTTCCAATAACCATAAAACGTTCAAATTCATTTAGTCCATCAAACGTCCAGTATTTTTGTTTTATACTACCACTATAGAGAGGATACTTAATACCAGTATTTTCTAAATGAGCTGGTATACTATCTACACAATTAATACCATACATTTCTTTAATAACGTTAGAATTTTGTACAGCAAAAATACACTCTGGGTTAGCGGTTGTTAGTTCTTTTAAGGGGTACATTGTTTCTGCACACATAGAGATTAAAATATCGGATTGTAGTGCATTAATGTCATGAAAAGCAAAAGGTACGTCCCAATTAATGTGGTTAATTTCCACACCGTTTTCACTATAATGTCTATTAAATACTTTAGATAATTCTAATGCATCTTTATCTACATCAATAAGATTTAATTTCTTTACAAATAAATTTTCGCAAAGTAAAGGCACTAAAGGAAACCCTAACCAAGAATTGAGAACTGTAATTGTAAGTTTTCTCTTATCTAAAAACTCATCAAGTTTTTCTACTAACCAAATAGCGGCTTCCATAGAATTTGGATTTAAAGACTTACGAAAGTCTTCGTCTTTGTAGGGCATTTCGTAATGAATTTTATCTAACGCATCACCCCAGTTTTTATAATTGTTTAAGAAGTTATAACTTAACATCTTCTGGTCTCTCCATTGAATCATATAGACAAATTAAAGGCTCTTTTCTTTCTACAAACTGTCTTACATCTGTAGGCCACATATAACCATTATTATAACTATATACCCAACCATCTGGAAAATAGTCTAATTTTAATAATCGTTCCCTTTGATGCCCAAATAAATTATCTAGGCCTCGATAATAATAAAACATCTGTGTAGGATAGTCTTGAACAAATTTTGTAATTTTCTTTGTATCTAAACTGTCATTCCATCTCAATACACTAGAGTTTAGTTCAGTGTATGCCCATGGAATATCCTTTACGTCTGTTTTCATTTTTTTAAGATTGTGCCAATGTGTTCTCACAAAAACTAATCTATCATCACATTCATGATTAACAATACAATCAACATTTTTTTGTATCTTAATATCTAAGTCAAAGAAAAGTTTTTCTCCTCTTTGTCTTACAATTTTATTATCAAACAAATGTAATTTATTCCACCATTTTTCGTAGTAGTTTCCTTCAGGTAAAGGAATAACATTAATGTCTACGTTTAGGTTGTGCGGGAATTCTGTGAGGCAGAAGAACTCAAATTCTTCTGTAATATGCTCTTTGCATAAATTATGTATTCTGTTAACGTATTCGGGTCCATATCTTTCACCCCATTTCACCGTGTAAATATTTATCATTTCCAATGCTCCAATAAGTCTGGATCTACCAACTCATCTTGTTTTGTTTTACCTCTACTCGAATCTTCAAAAGGAAGTAAATCAATATTAAAAACACAAAGTATAGGTTCTGGTCTATACTTGTCTACTTCTAAGTCCCCTGCTTCCCAATCTCTTCCTCTATTAAAAGAGTATGCGAATTCGCTGGGAAAATGTCCCCAAAGAGGATCATTACTAAACTCTCCCCACCTCCAACTATGATAGTTATCTGTACCGTCTGTAAAAGTAAACCAAATTCTTTCTTGATGCTCTAATACATCTTTCCAAATAACTTCTGCCTGATTGTCTCCCCAAACTTGACAAGAGCCATTTGTGTATGCACCATGTGCCAATTTAAACTGTCTTGTTTTCATTGGACGTGGATCTTGCCACCAACTTCTAAGTTTAGTGGGACGTTCTAAGTCATACATAATGATTGGTTCTAAATCATTTTGTACAATTACATCAAGGTCAAGGAATACAAAACGGCCAGTAGGTTTGTCGTCAGCAAAATTGTGCGTATTAAATACAAATGTTTTTGGCCTGTCCCAACACCTTGCCATTCCATATTTGAAATTATCACTACCAAACCAATATTTAGGATGGATATTGGGAATATCAGGAAAGGGGATAACTTTAACATTATCATCCAAACCATCAGGATGCTCAGTGTAGCAATAAAAATGGTGATCAAATTTTTCATCATTCGTATGCCTCTTTGTCATATTATATAGTTTGTTTACAAAGTGAGGTCCGTATTTGGTACCCCATTTACAAACAATATAATTTACTCTTATCCTCTCCATAGTTTTAATAACTTCTCATCTTTTAAGTCTTCAAACTTAATTTGTTCTTTAGCTTTAGGATCGGGCGTATTATCAGTATTAAACAAACAAAATTTTGCTTCAGGTCTAAATTTAAAAGGCTCAATATCTTCTGGATACTTCATACCTCTGTTATAGCTATATACCCAATCTAGAGGTATGTTTTTCCAAAAATCGCGATATCGCCAATAATGATAATTGTCTGAGCCTTTATAAAAAGTAGTAAACACCATTCTGTCGTTTATAAGAACATCGTGATAGATGTGCTTACATTGCTCTCCGTTCCAGCACATTACACTAGAGTTAAAGAAAGTACCACGCATATCAATAAAAAGTCTGTCGTGTTTTTGTTTTGGATCTTGCCAGGTGGTGTGTACTATGCGAGGTTTGTTAGCTAGTACCTCCAAATCATTTATTTTTCCTTGTATAACAACATCTAAATCCAAGTAACACCATTTGCCAGGATAGTGTAGCCACTCGTATGAATTAAATACGAGAAACTTCGCTCTATCCCAGCAATAGTTTTCCTTGTTGAACCAATATTTAGGATGGAGTGTGCCGTCATCAGGAATATATGCACTATCACAAATTAATCCTTCAGGCTCTTCCGTGTAACATGTAAATGTAAAATCTCTTGTATAGTTTTTTTGAACCATTTTATAGAGATTGTTTACATGTTCAGCGGTATATTTTGTACCCCATTTTATACAAACAAAATTCATCATATAAAGAACTTAATCATTTACTACATTTTGAATAACGTAGTCTCTCCCATACATTAATCCATAGTTAACTAGTTCAGAGCAAATATTTGCTGCTTTGTTATCAAATTCTTCTCTGGGTCCTTGTACTACAATTGAAACAAATTCTCCATCTCTTAGTTTGTCTAAAATTTGATTCGTGTCTTGCTTGTCCCATTCGTCAAAACTGCTAAAAAACGCGGTTGCATTTCTTACTGTTCTTGCTTCCATAACATACTCCTATTATATTCATCTGCTAAGTTAGGAAAGTCTTCTTGTCCATTAAGTAAGGCGATTGTATAATTTTCTTTATACTCACCGCCGGAAAATTTAAATGAATATATTTCTTGTTCAGGAAAAAGATCAAATGTAAAATCTTCATGAAAAAGAAATCTATCATCTCCTGCATACTTTACCATGTAATAGTCTGCATTCTCTCTCCAGTAATTATATATGTGAGATGCGTCTTTCCAAAGCATAACACTAGAATTATAGTTACTGAGATAGTTATAAGACCAATCCTTTGATTTTAAAAAAGGAAAGTCCTTATGTTTCCAATAAGTATAACAAATAACTGGATGTTTGTCAAGATAATTCCACATGTGATCCATGTTTTTTTGTATAATTGTATCTAAATCCATATAAAGAACAGAACCCAGATCATTATATCTTAGTAGTTTAATCTTTTCCCAGTGTCCTTCAGGCTCCCAATCCATATTAATAATTTTAATATTTTTGTTCAAACCAGCAGGATTGTCAGTTACACAAACATAATTGTACTTGCCGTTTGTCTTTTCATAAATAGAATTGACAGCGTTCGCTGGGTATTTGTTACCGTATTTTAATGTTAAAATTGTTTTCATTAGAGCCAATAATTTTTATAAATAACAGAGTAAGAGGATAATCACTAATGGCAACTGTAGCGAACATTGTTATTGATCAAGGAACAACATTTTCCACATCAATAAACCTTTCCAATGATGACGGATCTGCAAAAGATCTGTCTGATTATACGGCAAGAGCTCAGTTACGAAAAAGTTATTATACTAATACTTATACAAGTTTTACAACCTCGAAAGTGAATTTAACAGGAGAGTTGACAATTTCTTTGACTGCAGCACAAACCTCCAGCCTTAAAGCTGGCAGATATGTTTATGATGTTGAGATAGAGTCCTCAGCAGAAACACTTCGAGTTTTGGAAGGCATTATAACAGTAACTCCAGAGGTAACACGATAATGGCGATTAAAGTAACGATTCCTACCAGGAGTGGTGGCGTTGTAACAACGACAACATCAACATCTAAAGTTCAAACAGCAACAAAATTAGAAGGTTTGGCTAATGTTGATTTAGAAGGTGCACAAGACGGTTACACATTTACATATAATGCCGATACTGGTAAATGGGAGGCAACTCCTGTTTCTGGTTTAGCAATTTCGTCAGAAAATATACAAAATTTAGACGGCGGAACATACTAGTTTTATAAAAAATAAAAATTGATGATCTTGGTTATTACTAAAAAATAAAATCTAAATATTTAGGAGAAAAATAAATGGCGACAGTTATTCAGATTAAAAGATCTAGTGGTGTAGCCGCACCTACAACAACTGATCTAGCCGAAGCCGAATTAGCGTATAGCCAAGATGCAGCCAATGACGGTGCAAGTGCTATTATGTACATTGAGTCCAAGGACTCAAACGGCACAGCGGTTATTCAGAAAGTAGGCGGTAAATACTACACTGATCTTGTTGATGGAGCTACAAACTCCAACACAGCCTCTGCTATTGTTAAGAGGGATTCCTCAGGCAACTTTACAGCAGGCACAATTACTGCTAACTTAACCGGTGATGTAACTGGTACAGTTAGTGACATTAGCAACCACGACACAGACGATGTATCTGAAGGTGCTTCTAACCTTTACTTTACAGACGCAAGAGCAAGAAGCTCAATTAGTGTAAGTGGTGATTTAAGTTACGACTCTTCAACTGGTGTTATTAGCTTCACAAACGACGCTGGTGACATTGAGAGCGTTGTAGCGGGTACAGGTTTAACAGGTGGCGGCACATCAGGAGACGTTACACTTAACGTTGATATGTCAGCATTTGATACCGATGATTTAGGCGAAGGTTCTTCTAACCTTTACTTTACAGATGCAAGAGCACAAGGTGCTATTTCAGTAGACTCAACACTTAGCAAGTCAGGCGGAGAAATTAGCATGCCTGCTTCTGGTGTTACTGCTGATTCTTATGGTTCTACAACAGCGATTCCTGTTATTACAGTTGACGCACAAGGTAGAATTACAGCAGCTTCTACAGCAGCAATTGCTACATCATTTGATATTTCAGATGGTTCAAACACCGATACAGTTAACGGTGGTGAAACTCTTACATTTGCTGGTACAACTAACGAAACTGAAGTTACTGTTTCTGGTAACCAAGTAGCAGTTGGCCTTGTTACTAACCCAACAATTGGTGGTAACCTAACTGTTTCTGGTAACTTAACAGTAGCTGGTACTACTACACAAGTTGACACCACAAACTTAACAGTAAGCGATCCATTGTTCCAACTAGCTTCTGGCAACAATAGCTCAGATGCAGTAGACATTGGTTTCTTTGGTCTTTATGACACAAGTGGCTCACAAGACCTATACGCTGGTTTATTCCGAGACGCAAACGACGGCAAGTGGAAGCTCTTTAAGGACTCCCAATCTGCTCCTACTACAACTGTAGACACTGCTGCAACAGGTTATGCAGTAGCTACTATGGTAGCAAACGTAGAAGGTAATGTAACAGGTAATATCACCGGTGATATAACTGGTGACGTAACTGGTTCATTATCAGGCGGTACAGTTTCCGGCCTATCTGCTGCTATTGCAGTAGCTGACGGTGGTACAGGTGCTGGTAGCTTTACAGCTAACGGTATTGTGTATGGTAACGGAACAGGTGCTTTACAAGTAACAGCAGCGGGTGCCGACGGTACTTTCCTTGTTTCTAACAACGGAACACCAGAATGGGCATCTACTTTAGACGGTGGAACTTACTAATTGATAATTAAAGGGGGGCTTCGGCCCCCTTACACTGAGGTGGAATGATGGATACAAATACACAACAAAATGATGCTTTAATTAATGAATACATTCAAAGTTTATCAAAAAAGTTAACTGATAAAACAATGGATGGAGTTTTGTTAGAAGCTAAACTTAAACTTGCTAATAAACAAGTTAAAGAGTTGGAAGAATATATTGTTACTTTAAGACAAAGTTTTGAAGATCAACAAGAGGAAAAAAACTCTAAAAGTGCAGATGATGTTTCAGGATTGGTTGAAACTAACGCATTTTTAGAAAATGAGAACGATATGTTAAAACAAGAATTACAAAAGGCGAAGCAAGCAATTAAAGAATTGAAAAATGCCGAGCCTAAAGAAGTTTTAATAGACGACAAACTTAAAACCTCTAATGATATTTTAGTGAAAGAACTTTCACAGGCTGATAAGAAAATTGACTCCTTGAAAAAACAGTTAGCAGAGTACACTAATAAAGAACAGGAGAATTTAAATGGCGATAACAATCAAGCCGAAGAGATCGGAAACAGCGAGCTCAGTACCTACAACTAGTGATCTAGCAGTAGGTGAGATTGCTATTAATACAGCAGATAAAAAGCTGTATGTAAGAGACTCAAGTGATGCTATCCAAGCGATAGGCGGTGGTGTTGCTGTGAATGATGGTTCTACTAGTGCTGATGTTTCCAATATATCCTTTTTGGATACAACATTTGGAAACTTTACAGTAGATACTACAAGTAGTCCAGGAACAGCTATTGTCAGATGTACACAAACAGCTGACTTAGATTATGGCCTCATTACTGATACAGTCATTGGTTATAACAGCGTAGATTACGGAGGGTTAACCTAATGGCAGCGAGAGTTAAACTTAGACGCGGTACAACTACTCAGCACGCATCATTTACTGGTGCTGAAGCAGAAATTACCGTAAACACAACAAAAAACACCCTTGTTCTTCATGATGGAACAACACAAGGGGGATACGAAATTTTAAGAGCAGACTTAGATAATTTACCAGTTAGCGCGGTAGTGCCAGGTTCCCAAGTTGACGCTCTTGATGGTGGGACATACTAGGAGATAAAATATGCCAACAATATTACAACTTAGAAGGGGAACAACAGCAGAACACTCATCATTTACTGGTGCAGTAGGTGAGATAACTGTTAATACTACTAAAGATACCCTTGTTGTTCATGATGGTTCTACACAAGGTGGATTTGAAATTGCCCTAGCAGATTTATCTAATACCAGCGCTATTACACTTAGCAGTTTAAGTTCAGGCACAGGTATTTCTTATAATAACAGTACTGGTGAAATTTCAGCAGATACTGATACTATGGCAACAAAATCCTATGTAGACACCCAAGTACAAAGTAAAGATGCTTTAAGTGAATTATCTGGTACTACAGATGATGTAACTGAAGGTTCAACTAATCTTTACTACACAGCTGCTAGAGCAAATGCTGATTTCGATACGAAACTAGCCGCTGCTGATACAGATGATGTTTCAGAAGGAAGTACTAATCTTTACTACACAACTGCAAGAGCAAATGCTGATTTCGATACGAAACTAGCAGCTGCTGATACAGATGATGTTTCAGAAGGTTCAACAAACCAATATTACACAGATGCTAGAGTTAAGAGCTTACTTACTGTACTAGACGGCAGTATTGTTCCTTCAGCAGACGTTACCTATGATTTAGGTTCTTCTACAAAACAGTGGAGGGATATTTATGTAGGTCCTGGTTCGTTATATGTTAACGGACAACAGGTTGTATCCGATAACTCAGGTACAATTACAATTTCTGCAGACTCTAACCAAAACGTTGCTGTACAGACTAGCGGATCTGGTGACATTGAACTTGATCCTACAGGTACAGGTACTGTTCAAGTTAAAGGTACACTTCAAATTGAAGATGGGCAAAACATTACAAACAGTGCAGGAAACGATATTACATTTGCTAACAACATTAAAGTTGATCAGATTACAACCAAATCTACTGATACTAACCTAGTATTAAGTGGTAACGGTACAGGTAATGTAACTGTTAATGACGACATCAACATCACAGGTAACCTAACAGTAGGCGGTACAACCACTACAGTTAACTCTGAGACTATTAATTTAGCAGACAACACTATTGTTTTAAACAGTAACTTTACATCTGGTTCACCTACAGAAGATGCTGGAATTAGCATCAGCAGAGGCGGGTCAACTGCCAAAACATTTTTGTGGGACGAAACAAATGATAAGTGGACAATTGGTTCAGAGACATTTGTAGCAGGAACAGTTGAAGCAAACCTAACAGGTAATGTTACTGGTAATGTAACTGGTAACTTGACAGGCACAGCTTCTAATGCTTCAACAGCAGTTACACTTACTGGTTTAACCGCAAGTGTTAGTGAACTTAATCTGCTTGACGGTGTTACTGCTAGTACTGTTGAATTAAATTATGTTGATGGTGTAACAAGCAATATCCAGACACAGTTAAATGGTAAAGCAACTAGCGCTCAAGGTGCACTTGCAGATTCAGCAGTACAGAATCTAGCTGATCTTAGCATCTCAGCAACGGCAGCTGAACTTAATTTGCTTGACGGTGTTACTGCTACTACTGTTGAATTGAATTATGTTGATGGTGTAACAAGCAGCATTCAAACTCAGTTAAATGCTAAGTTAGCAAGTGCTTCTTACACAGCAGCAGATGTGTTGGCCAAACTCAAAACAGTTGATGGTTCTGGGTCTGGTTTAGATTCAGATTTGTTAGACGGTCAAAGTAGTGCGTATTATCGTATAAATATTTACAATAGTGCAGGAACATTACTCAACTAAAACGGATAAATTTTAATGGCTATAACTATTAAAGTTAAAAGAAGTGAGACGAGCTCATCCTCACCAACAGTTAGTGATCTAGCTGTTGGTGAGATTGCCATGAACACGGCTGACAGAATTCTTTATACAAAAGACAGCTCGGGTAATATTATTAAATTATCAAACTATGCTGTGGCTGATCCTAGTCTTGTGTTTCCAACAGGAGACTTAGGAGGTTTGTCAGGAAGTACAGATGCTTTTGGACAATCTTTGGTTGCAAATTTTGATAATCTAAGTACACCAAACGGGCAATTAACTACAGAAGATTTAGGAGCACTTAGCTAGTGGCTTTATCTACAAGACAAGATTTAATTGACTATTGTCTTAGAAGGCTAGGGTTTCCTGTCATCGAGATAAACGTTGATGAAGATCAAATTAACGATAGAATCGATGACGCTTTGCAGTTTTTTCAGGAGTATCATTTTGATGGCGTAGAGAGAACTTATGTTAGACATCAAATTGAAGGCTCAAAGATTAAATTTACATCTTCAGTCGTAGAAAATTTCCAAGTAGGGGAGACTATTATTGGTGCAACATCTGGTGCATTTACTAAAGTTTCTTCTGTTTCGGGACAATATGTTACTGCTGAAAAAATTACAGGCACATTTCAAGCAAGTGAAACAGTAAGCGGTGCCGAGTCTGGCATTGTTGCAACTGTCTCTGCTTCAGATTTTTATACCGAAGGCGATATTGAAAAGGGATACATTCCTATTTCAAACGGCATTACAGGTATTATTAGACTTTTTAATTTTGGAGGAGCAGCTACTGCTAATACCAGGGATGGTAACCTCTTTGATATTATGTATCAATTTAGACAGAACGATTTGTATAATTTGCTAGGAGCAGATATGACATACTACACGATCGTTCAGTCTCATTTAACAACACTAGAACAACTATTAGTTTCATCTCGCCAAATTCGTTGGAATAGAAAGACGAACAGACTTTATATTGATACTGATTGGGATAAAACTTTCAACCCCGGAGATTATGTTGTCGCTGAGGCTTATGCTATTTTAGATCCCGCTAACTACTCAGAGGTATATGATGACATGTTTTTAAAGAAATACGCAACAGCACTTATTAAGCGTCAGTGGGGCGAGAATATGAAAAAGTTCGGAGGCATACAATTACCTGGGGGTGTAACACTAAACGGGGATACGATCTTCCAAGAAGCAATTCAAGAAATTTCAACCATTGAAGATGAAATGCAGAGAAGATACGAATTACCTCCGACATTCATGATAGGGTAAGCCAATGCCCACTAACTTCTATTTCCAACAAGGCGAATCGATAGGGACTACTAATGAACAGCGCCTTATTGAAGATTTAATCATCGAGTCTATAAAAATTTATGGCAATGATGTTTATTACCTTCCCAGAACCGTAGTTAACGAAGATTTACTTTTTGACGAAGATACTTTGTCTGAGTTTACTCAGGCATACCCTATTGAGATGTATCTTGAGAACGTTAATGGTTTTGACGGTGATGGAGATATATTTACAAAATTTGGTATAGAGGTTAGAGACTCTGCAACGTTTGTTCTTCCTAGAAGAAGATGGGAAGAATTAGTATCCACATCTGGCGGTGTTTACAATGTTGACTCAAGGCCCGCTGAAGGAGATTTAATTTATTTTCCTAAAACAAACTCTATATTTGAAATTAAACTAGTTGACTTTGCCAATCCTTTTTATCAAGCAGGCAAACTATACGTTTATAGACTAGAGTGTGAATTGTTCGAATACAGCTCAGAAGAGTTTGAGACAGGTATACAACAGGTAGATGACTTCCAAGATGATAATACTTTAGATCAACTTGAATATGGTCTGTTGACAGAGGATGGAGAATATTTAATTGCAGAAGATTCTGAGCCATTTACTTTAGAAGGTTTCTCGGTTGTTAAAACAAATACAACGACAGATAACTACAATTTTGGTACACTAAATAATATTGAAGACATTTTAGACTTCACAGAAATAAATCCATTTGGTGAGATAGGTAGTAACTCGTAATGTTTAAGAATCAAACATTTTATCATCAGCACGTTAAGAAGGCAATTATTGCCTTTGGTATGATATTTAATAACATTAATGTTGATAGAAGAGACTCTGACGGAAACTTGTCACAGTCCATTCGTGTACCTCTATCTTACTCTACGAAACAAAAGTTTTTAGCTAGAATTGCTGCTATTCCAGACGAACTAGCAAGAGGCGAGGTTGCAATTACTTTGCCTAGAATGGGTTTTGAGATTGATCAATTTGTCTTTGACCCTGCAAGAAAAGTTTCGCCAATACAAAGAAATAGAGCTGTTGGCGAAAATGATAATGTTAATACAGTAAGAAGCACTTTTGTTTCTACACCATACAACATGGGCGTTTCATTATATGTTTTTGCTAAAAACCAAGAGGACGCACTACAAATTGTAGAACAAATTTTACCATATTTTAATCCAGATTTTAATGTTACTGTAAATGAACTTCCTGAGTTAGGTATTAAAAGAGATATTAAAATTACATTAGATGGAATTAATTATGATGATCAATATGAAGGTGACATGTCTGCTAGACAAAGTATTATTTGGACTTTAAATTTTACAATGAGACTAAACTTTTATGGGTATGTTAGCAATGCCGGTGTTATTAAGAAAGCTATTGCAAACCTTTATGGTGATACAGACATATTAACTGATAATACGTTAAGGTCAACTTCATCAATTGCAGATGCTGAAACCGGTTTAGAAGATTTAACTTTAACACCAGCAGACAAATATGATTATATAAAAGAAATCCTAGAGGATTTTGAGGGAGACAATCTTGGATAATCCATTTGAAGAATTAGATAAGAAGTTTAAAACTAGCCCAACAGCGGCTCTAGATAAATCTCTTGTTGAACACAGAAAAGAAAAAAATCTTCCTTCTACACACACAACTGAAGAACAACAACTTGAACAGGACTTTCAAGAAGCGAGAGACATGCTTAAAAGAGCTGGCGCTTACAGTGAAGAAGCTATTCAAGGCATTTTACACATAGCAAAAAACAGCGATCATCCTAGAGCATACGAAGTCGCTGGACAACTTATTAAGACTATGCAAGAAAATGCAAAAGACATGATGGATATTCAAGGACAAAAGAAAAAAGTACAAAAAGACGATAATAAGGTACAACAAAAAGGAGTAACAAATAATAATCTTTTTGTTGGAAGTACAAAAGATTTATTAAGGGCTTTAGGTAAAGAAGAGTCAAAAGTAATTGAAGGTAATTAATTATGCGCACGTGGAAGCAGGTCGAGAGTTATCCTGACTACTGGATTGGGACTACATTCGATGAAGCAGACTATTACATTTTCTATAATCAGATTGCCTCTTTGAAAAAAGATAAATTATCTGTTTTAGAGGTAGGAAGTTATCTTGGAAGAAGTGCTTTAGCTTTTAAAGATATATTTGAAAAGTTAAACATTGATTGGTCCATACACTGTATGGATTCTTGGATTAATCCTTATGATCGTTCGGTTGCTATCGATAGAGACTATAAAGACTTTATTGAAAACACAAAGGACTCTGGTATAACACACGAACAATTACCCTTTCATGTTCCAATGAATTGGAATAATTTTAAAAATACTAAAGATTATAATATAGTTTATATTGATGCATGTCATAGAAAAAAATCTACAATTAGAAATATGGAGTATTGGGTAGAGTGGTGCACAGATTTGATGATTGTAGATGATTTGCAAATGAAAGATGTACAAGAGGCAGTAGACGAATTTTCAGAAAAGTATAGTATGCCTTATACTACAGAAAAACAAAAGGCAGTTTTTAAGGTTAATAGATGAGCAACGAAGAAACTTCTTATCACGGCAATCCTAATCTAAAATCGATTGGGTATGCTCACGAGTTTACTAAGGAGCAGGTTGAAGAATATTTAAAGTGTAAAGAAGATCCTATTTACTTTATTGAAAATTATTGCCAAATTATTACACTAGATAGAGGCTTACAATTATTTAAACTTTATGAGTGTCAAAAGAAAAAAGTAGATCTTATTCTTAACAATCGTAAAGTTATTTTGATGGAAGGCAGACAGCAAGGTAAGACTGTTACTGCCGCTGCATGTATTCTACATTATACTATTTTTAGTAGCGATAAAACAGTAGCTATTATGGGTAACAAGACTGCTTCTGCTAGAGAAGTTTTAGCACGTTATCAAACTATGTATGAGAACTTACCTATCTGGATGCAACAGGGCGTTAAAACTTGGAACAAAGGTGACGTAGAGTTAGAAAATAATTGTCGTATTTTTACAGCAGCCACAACAACCTCAGGTATTCGAGGTAAGTCAGTAAACTGGCTATACATTGACGAGGCTGCAATTATTCCAAACAATGTTGCTGATGAGTTCTTTGCTTCTGTATATCCTACTATTTCTGCTGGTGAGACAACAAAAATTCTTCTCACCTCCACCCCACTAGGTTATAATCATTTTTGGAAGTTTTGGAACGAATCTGAGAAAGGGACTAATGGCTTCATAAATCATTTTATTCATTACAGTGAAATACCTGGTAGAGATGAGAAGTGGGCTGAGGAGCAACTAAAACTTTTAGGCGAACTAAAGTATAATCAGGAAGTTTTATGTGAGTTTTTAGGTTCATCTAATACTCTTATTAACGCTAGAACTATTGGAGCATTAAGTTCTAAAGAGCCGGTATTTGAAAACGATTCCTTAAAAGTATACGAAAAACCTGAGATCAATAAATACTATGTAATTACGGTAGATACTGCAAGAGGTATTGGTGGTGACTATTCAGCATGCGTTGTTTTTGACATTACTGAAATGCCATATAAAGTAGTAGCAACATATAGAGATAATAAAATTGCGCCAATGTTATATCCTAACGTTGTAGCAAAGTTAGGTGAGGATTATAATAATGCCTATGTCTTAATTGAAACTAATGACATTGGGCAACAAGTCGTTGACATTTTACATGAGGAGATAGAATACGACAATATTTTTAGTACTGTCACTGAAAAAAATAGACAGTATGTATCACCAGGGTTTGGTAAAGTTACTAGACGTGGTGTAAGTACTTCTAAGCAAGTTAAAAGACAGGGGTGTTTTAGTTTTAAAAGTTTAATGGAGGAACAGAAGTTACTCTGTTTTGACGCAGAAACTATACATGAGATATCTACGTTTGTAGAAAAAGGTAATACTTATCAAGCGGACGAAGGGTATCATGATGACTTAGTTATGTGTATGGTGTTGTTTGGATGGTTGTCAACTAATACTTTTTTTAAAGAGTTAACAGACATCAATACCAGAGACGGTTTGTATAACAAACAAATGGCACATATAAAAGAAAATTTAACTCCTTTTTATGTTCGAAAGGGAACAGACGAACCAGAAGGAGAGGTTATCGATGGCGATTATTGGATATTAGATGATGACTTTCAAAAGAAAGTTAAAGAACTAGGACTTAAATTTTAATT
>Ga0208161_1000025_pt1 | contig 70461 bp, 71 predicted proteins | sample CB_VirMetaG_3_FD_184538 | JGI IMG/M metagenome (GOLD analysis project Ga0208161, IMG submission 184538) | Freshwater to marine saline gradient viral communities from Chesapeake Bay - CB_1508_1S Viral MetaG (SPAdes) (version 4) | ecosystem: Environmental > Aquatic > Marine > Coastal | place: USA... | reverse complement strand
CTCTGGTGCTTATCTGATAATACTCTCGTATGGCATCAAGTTTTTTACTAATATATGGTTTATTCCATGTAGAAAATCTTTGCCTTTTTCTAAGGGTATTTAGATAAAAAGAGTATTGAAGACGATTATCCAGACTATGCCTAACATTCATTTCATTTGTGAAAAAGATTGAATCTTGGTGATAAGATAATGCTTTGTTAGTTAAAAATGGTTGATATGATTTCTCTTCGATATCATCAACCATGATATCTTTTTTGTCATAAGAGACTGACTTTACAAAATCAAAAGGATTTCGTTTAGTCATTATCTAATTATTTTCATTGCTTCAGACGGTACTTTTCTTCTTGTATATTCTGCAACAAGATCATCACCTTTGAGTTCTTCCCCAAAGTAAACGACTGCACCATCATCACAAGTTCTTTTGATGAGACCACTGTTATACTGTACATCAATAACACCTTTACCATCTTCGGTATCTTGTGGTCTTGTATCGTACCACATACTGCTGATTGAATGTGCATGTATACCATCAACTTCTTTTGCCCACTTTTCTGCTTCTAAAAGAAGTCGTTGTCTGTTTACTCTATCATCATATTGTCCCATATCAGTCTCCTTTAAATTTACATTCAGACATAATCTCTGTCAAACAAGCAACAAAGTTTATCTCAGAATCCATTGCGAATGCAGCCTTGTGTTGATAGTCTGCAATCAGTAAAACACAAGCAGGTATACTTGAAGGTTCTAATCTACTCTCAAGTGCATCAAATATTTTTCTAAACAATGTATTGAAATCATTGTCTGAGTTTTGTGCAACCCACTTTCTCATACCTGACCAATTTTTATCTTTTATCATATCGATAAGTGGTGTTAGTTTTTCTTCTGATAGAGTTGATAATAAACCACTATCAATTACACCACTTACACCATATCTTTGAACTTCATTTAAACACCTACGAAAATCTGGAAAGAACTTGAGTATAAGTTCTGCAAGAACTTTATGATCATACTTAATGTTCTCTTCTTTACAGATGTATATGAGTCTTGTAAGAAACTGTCCTGCAAGTAATTGTTTGTCTTTAGGTGTTAGAGAAAAGTCAATAACGGTTGTTCGAGAATGTAGAGGTTCAATAATTCTGTTCTTGTAATTACAAGTAAAGAAAAATCTACAGTTAGAACTAAACTCTTCGATAAATCCTCGAAGAGCAGGTTGTACTGAGTCAGCAGATATGTAATCTGCTTCGTCAAGTATAACTACTTTCGGACCACCACTAAGAGAAACAGTTGATGCAAAGTTTTTGATCTTTGTTCTGAGTGTATCTATAAGTCTGCCTTCATCTGAACCATTGATCACAATGAAGTCTGCACCTAACTCATTACAAAGTGCCTTTGCGATTGTTGTTTTACCGACACCTGCAGAACCACACAACATGAGATTAGGAATCTCATTTTGTTTTACAAATTCTTTGAAAGTGTCTTTGATTGATTTAGGAAGTATCGTGTCCTCAATTGTTTGAGGACGATACTTTTCTACGAATAAAAATTCGTTTTTCATAAGACAGAACTCCCCACCGAGTTCTGAGTGTGACTCACCCTAAGATGATGAGATTGAGTCACTCCCGAGAGTAGAGCAGAGACTGGAACTTTACTCACACACTTAATATATATGTTACACATTGTATTTTGAATCTGGTTCCAGTGCAATAAAATACTCTAAATCTACATCTTTGTTTTTGAAGTTTGAGATTCCTTTTGAAGAAACAAACACTTCATAGTTACCATCTAAGATTTTTAGATTTTCAATTTTGAAATTAAATGTGAACTTCACACCATTTCCTTCACCTACAATCCTAGAGAATGTATTAGATGTAGCATTCTTCTTATCTTTTACGGTGAGTGTCATTTTAGTACCATCACTTTCTAAGACTAAATCGTTTACACCTAGAACACTAGCTGCTTTATTTAGATCAGATAGCAGTTGTGATGAGATATCAATTTTGACTTCTGAGTCTGGCATTGTTACCATCTTCTCAGGTGAAGTTACCATTCCATCACTTGCATAGAAGTAAGACATAGCAGAATTGCTATCTGCAATAGTCAAACTTACATCACCAAATTGAAATTCTGGATCTTGCATCAAAGATGTTGCACCTAAGAATTCATTTAGATTATAGATTGAAAACTCTTTTGGGAAGTCTTCACTTACAGTTGCAACTGCAAGTATATTTTTCATATTAGAGATTGTCTCTAACTTGTTACCCTCTTTCACTTTGATTCCACTATTGATAGTAGAAAAGTTCTTTAGGATATTCCGTGTGTCGTTACTAATTTTCATCACTTTTCAGCCTCCTGTTTATCGTGTACATGTAACATAAACAAAGCATAGTGCAGAACTTTTAGTAAGTCTGCTCTATTCTTTCCACCTTTCTTTCCGTATCGTTGTGCATATTTCATAATATTGCCGATACAAAAACCCTCGCCATGTCCACTGTCAATAATAAATTCAGTGGACTGGTATTTGTTTAGTGAGTAATGTTGATCATAAGTTCGGTCAATATAAGAGGCCAATTCTTTTAAGAGATTGTCCTCATTATATTTGTAATCAATTTTTTTCTTAAATATACTCATCTTGATCATTATAATCTGAATTAGATTTTTCGTCAACAGGGTTTTCTGAATTCAGATCAACTCCAGAATCTATTTTAGAATAGAGGTCTAGAACTGCATTTCTGGTTTCTTCATCAAACCTTGAGATACACATTTGAATAGACTTAAGTTTGTCGCCAAACATTCTGAATGCATTGACAATGTGAACAAGTCTTCTTGTTGTGATAACATCATCAATCGCACCCTCGTAGTAGGTCTTTCTGATAATGTCTGCCCAATCGACAAGTTTCTCAACGAAATCTGAATCAACATCGCCAGTCAACTCCATTTCTTTAGAGAGAATTTTTCTCTCAATGTTGACTGGTGGATATTCTTGTTGCATAGTGATCGCAAACCTTTCTAACATCGCTTCGTTCATGATCTGAGTTCCAATGAACTTACCATCTTCTGAACCTTGACCTTTAGTGTTTGCAGTAGCAAGAATAGTGAAACCTTCTTTAGGAGTTACCCACTCACCAGTTTTCTTAATCAGATATCCTTTACCTTCAAGAACTGACTGTAGACACATAAGTTTGTTAGAACCAAGATCAACTTCGTCTAAGAGAAGTACAGCGCCTTTTCTCATTGCCTTGATAACAGGACCTTCTCTAAACTCAATATTGCCATTGACCAGAGTATGACCACCCATTAGATCGTCTTCATCTGTTTCAATAGTGATATTAACTCTATAGAGTTCTCTCTTCAACTTAGCACATACTTGTTCGATCATAAGTGTCTTACCATTGCCTGAAAGACCAGTTACAAAAACTGGAAAGAATATCTTAGAGTTGATGATATTCTCTACATCTTTGAAGTGACCAAATGGAACATAGTTAGACATCTTTTCTGGAACAATTTTAACATTGTCTTCTAAGACATTAAGTGTTTCAGTCTGAGCAGCGACTGGCATATTTGAGGGTTTTTTTGCAGGAATTACAACAGACATCTTTGCCTTTGGAACTGGCACTGATTTATAACCACTAGACATGAGTGGCGTTAAATCAAAAATGGTTGCATCTTTGTCTGCCCTAAAAGGATATTTTTTAGAGTAAACCCAATAAGGAGTAGAACCAAAATTATCTAGTTCTTCCTTTGAAAAGACCGTTTGGTCTGGATATGCCTTAGATAGTTCTTGTAAGAACTCAATCTTGTTGGCTTGAAGTTTGATATTCTGACCATTAATGGTCACAGTATCACCTACGGATAAAGTCATAAGCAGCCTCCTTTGTTTTTCTTATTTCTCATCATGTGTCCATCCTATCAAAAAAGTGTACCTACTGTCAACCTTTTTATTCACAAATTCTTAAAATTCTTGTGCAATCCTCTTCAATGGATACTTCGGTTTTCTTGCCATTGACCTTTCTTATCGTTGACAATGAACCATTATTGACCCAAAATCTGAATGCCTTGCATTCAACTCCTTCTTCCGCACATGCTTTTTTTCTTTCACAATCGAACTTCATACACGGACTTGGACCTATTTCAGCAATTGCATCTGCAAATTTACTGTACTCATTTGGTCCTCCCCAATGATAATCCATATCTACTTTTAATGTTTCCATTATGCTATCTCCTTAATAAACTCATTAGTTAAAAATCTTGAAGTTACTTTGCCTCTCTGATTTTTCAGAAAAGCGCCTCTTATTTTTGCCTTTGTGGCATCAATTAGATCGTTGTCCAGTTCGTCATCACCTTGCACTGATAAATTATTTGAAGTAGTGATAAACAGTTTGTTGTAACCCTTGACTGAGTAAACTTTACCAAACTTTCTAATATCTGTCCAATCGTTCTCATGAGTTCTATAACCACCAGGCACACCTGATTTTTCTAGTATGTCTATTGCTTCATTTTTTTTACTAATTATGAAATAACCTGTATTGATTGTATTACATGAGTCAGAAACCCACTCTAATAGGTTTTGTGTTCTTGCAAAATTGTAATACCCATTACTAGATACTAGATAAACTCTTCTGTTATATGGATCAATAAGTTCGCTTTTCTGTCTAGTTCTATAAGAATACTGATCATTTGGATCTATTTGTTCGTTAATTTGTTTAGTTTCTTCGTCTGTATTTTTCAGTATTGGAGATTCATGACTTTCACCATCAGTAATCACTGTCAAAATTGACTTCTCAATGCTGTAGTTTTTGTTGAACTCTGGAAGAAGTTTTCTCATGTAGATCAAAGCGCCGTTAAGAGGTGTACCACCAAGACTTAAACTATTAGGCAAAGTATAATTAAATGGAATTTGTAACCATCTATCGTCTGTATAACCTTTGAAGTCTTCGTTGTACCAAGTTTTCCATTGATCTAAGAATTTATCAATGCCTCTCCAAGAAGCATTGTCGAATCTAAAATTGTTCCAGATATGAGAAACAAGTTTTAACACACTGTAGAAGTCTTTGTTTGATTGTTTATCTGAGAACAATTCTACTAAACACTCTAAACCTCTTCCCGAATAATCATCAAAACCTTTTAAATACTGATCTGAGAAAAGATAAACTCTGTGTGGTATATTTGTTTTTCTACAGAACATTGTAAGAATGATAGCTTGTTCTAAGAGATCACAAACTTCCCTTGATATTGAACCAGACCAATCAACTAAAACATTGACACCATGATTCTTACCATCTGGAAGATAAGTAACCCTTTTAAATACATCATCAACAATCTGATACTTGGCAAGTCTATTCATATCAAGTTGACCAGTTTTACCAGTAAGTGCCTTGACACTTCTCAAGGCAGTCTGTCTCATTTCAAATTCTTTTGCCATATGCATGACTAACTTTTTGTTTCTGTTTTCTAATTTTTTGGCAGTAACAAGCGCTAATCTCTGAATGTCTTTCATGTCGTAAGAGGAATTGTAAGTTCTGTTTTCTTTTTCCGCAAACCACTCATCAAGGTCTTTTAAAAGAGTTTTATATGAGACAACAAATTCATTATTTTTCATGAAGTCTGAGTTGAAAAATTCTTTTAAATCTTTTTGAACTCTAATGTGATTGTCTTCTGATTGGAACATATCTTCATTGTTATGAGCATTATGTTCTGTTAATGACTCTCTAGCGCCATCTTTATCGTCATATTTACCGCCACTTCTATCGTTTTGAATTGAACCAGTTTCTTTTAATTCTTCATCTAAATCTGGAAGAGTATCATCAGGATCGTTAAAGTAGTCTTCTACATCTTCATCATCTTCGTAATCTTCATCTTCTTCACCAGTGTATGGTTCAAAAGGATAATCTTCTTCACCTAGATCAACTTCATCATCTTCTTCGATCTCTAAATTGTCCATCAAAGTTTTGATTGATTCATCATTTTCGTCTCTGGTCTCATTCTCTTTTGACCACTCATAAATTTCTTGTGCAACTGATACTACATCTTCCCATGTATCAACAGCAAGTGCCTTATCTAAGAAGACTTGTTCTTCGTCTGTTAATTTGATGTTAACTCTAGAACCAACTTTTGTGATCAGGTTAATCTTATCGATAAGAGACAGTTCTTGTATGTTTCTGTTTTTAATTCCAAAGAAGTCAATATCCATAAGTTCATTGTATGCCTTAAAGAAAGACTTTCTAAGACCTGAAAATTTGTCTCTAATCTTTCTTTCAATTCTAACATCTTCTATAACATTAAGATAACCTTTAAGTGTTCTGTTTTCTTTAATAGTGGAGTGAAGTCCTTCTAATGGAGTGTGTAGGGCGTGTCCAACCTCATGACCCATGAATAAGTCATAGAGATAAGGAGAAAGGTCATCTTTGAGGATTGGACAACAAAGTACCCTATTCTTAATATCAAAGTATGCAGTAGGAACTTTCCTATGCACGATTGTTAAATTTTCAGTTGCCATTAATTTGGCAAGATTGTCTTTTTGTGTTCTTAGATTCTCATTCATAATATAATGGTATCAAAAAATGTGGTCTATTGTCAACCCCTATCAACCAACTGGTGTAGGGGCATTCATGTAGTCGTAGAAGAAATCATTTGCAATGAATTCTATTAGGTCGTCTCTATCACCATCCCTAACTCCATAGTTAAGGTGAAGAACTTGTTTTACTTTATTATCACTGAAACTTGCAACCAGTTCTACTGCATCATCTACAGCTCTGTCTGCAAGTGCTTGATTATTTGGATGTGACATTTATATCTCCTTTTTTATTTCTCATCATGTGAATAGGATAACAAAAAAAGAGGTCTATTGTCAACCCCTAAAAAACCTTATAGGATCAATGGTTTAGGGATGACCTATCGTAAATAGTACGATTCTTTCGCCTTTAAGAACTGGTCTTACCCCATGCCATACATTTGCATAAGAACCTATGGTAAGTCCAGGTTTGATTGTGATATCTTGATATGGATCATTAGGACTTAAACCGCCTAATGCAAACTCACCACCCTTTTCTGGTGCAACAAGATATGTGAGAATGGTGAAGACTCTTGAATCCCACTTCATACTTCGTGTATGTACATGTGGATATGGTATAGACCAATCACCAAAATATGGAGATTGTTCATTCATTTTCCCTACACCATGTGTAATGTTTGACTTTACAGGCAACCTTTCATAGACCCAAGACCAATATGGTTCAGGTGCATTTTCTGTTTCGTATTTGCCTGTTTTTATCCATTCGAGTAATGAGTTGATATTGCCATCATAAAAATCTATCATTTAGGATATCTCAATGAAATTTGATCTAAACTTAAATCCTCTGTGATCAAATCAGTCATTATCTTTTTAGGATTTTTGGTGAACCAGATTGCAATAGTATGACGACTGTTGCCACGAACTTTTTCTACACCGTGTAAATGATGTATGCCTTCAAAGAGAATCATCTCCTGTGGTTGTGGATTATGTATGTATTCTACTGGATTGTATTGAGATTTTGGAAAGTATGTTCTACCACCACGATAATTAGTATTTAGATATATGATTGCTGTCCATGCACGAGAACCGTCATTTTCGACCTCATTTCTTAGTTCATGTGATGAATATAAATCTGTATGTGGTTCTTGAACACCACCGATAGACCATTCAGTTATATTACACATTTCGGTGAATACTGTATCGTCTGTATGTTTTTTAATTTCGCCGATTGCAATCTGTTCCAATCGGTTAAGTATGTCTCTAATGTGAAGTTTCTTTATATGAATTTTGTTGATTGCACGATAATCCGAACCGTCACCTATCGATCTAAGATGTTTATTTGCAATATGGTAATCTATTACAGATTTAGCTTCCTGTAGACTCAGTGATTGTTTCACTGACAGGATCTGGAACTTCACTTTTTGATTCATTCTTTTGTGCCTTTTCATCTTCTATCTTTTTAAGATATTTGGCAATTGCCATTCTTTTTTCAAATTCAATTCTTTTCTTTTGTTCTTTTGGTCTTGCTTTCAATGCTCTCTCAAGTTTCAATCTAGAGGCTCTTTGTAAAAACAGTATTCCGTTTAAGTGATCTATTTCATGTTGTACACATCTAGCTGCAAGTCCATTCAACATAAGTGTATGTTCTTCGCCCTTTACATCTTGATACTTAAGTTCAATCACTTTTGATCTAGTAATCATTAAATAGATATCTGGAAATGATAAACAACCCTCTTTCATCATATCAGTATCTTGTGATACTCTTGTGAGTTCTGGATTGAAGAAAGGTACGATGCCCTTATCTTCTGTTTTCATCACAAACATTCTATAATTCAAACCTACCTGATTTGCAGACAATCCTATACCACCAAACTTGATCATTGCTTCAGACATCTTATCGGCAATCTCTTGTGCCTTATCTCCGTCTTTCTCAAAGTCAAATAACTCTGGTGGTGTTCGTAATACTTTACTTGCTTCTTCTACTAATTGATACATTATATTATTCCTGATGATGACATGTATAGTGCTTTTCCTGCCCAACCACCAGCACTTCTTGTTCTTAGTGTTATGGGCAATGTATAACTTTTTCTATTGAATGTAAAAGAAACTCTAAACGATTGTTGACCTTGTGTATAGTCAACTTTAATACCTGTCAATTTTCTGGCGTCTTTGTTTAAAAATAATGCTCTCAGTTCTTCGTTTGAACCAACATCTTTGATTGTTGATTTACTTTCTGAACCTATTAATAATTTGTATGGACATGGAGTAGAGTTCGCATCTGGATATGTGTAGTATCCCATTGTGTTCAACATGTACAATAAGTTTGTAGAATTACTAAAATGTTTAGATACTAGAGAAATAAGATTGTTTCTGAAAGGATAGTAAAAATCGTCTGCATAAAAATTAAGATTGTTTGTAGTAAATAATACTCCTAATGCATGAAAGTTTTTCTTAGAACCGCTTTCAGTGTATTTGTCTCTATGTAAAGCTGATTGAAATTTTACAACAACTTCTTTTTTAACTGTCTTATCTTTAATGTTAGATATAGCAAAGTCCAAGGAGTTGTCTATAAAATTCTGAATTGTTTTGATTTGTCTACTATCTCCTAGTTTTTCAAACTGAGCAACAATAGATGCATTCATTTTAGGAGTCATATCTTTTCCAGCAGATATCTTGTTTGAATATCCTATGAAACCTGCATCAGTTTCTACTATTACATCTGAAGGATTATTCTTACTTATACCACCTGGTTTTGCTCTAGGTGTCCAGTAGACATTCTTTATAGAACTACCTGCAAGATCATTTAACACAGCAACTGCATTTGACATACCAATTTTTATGTCTCTTTCAGCAGTTTCATCTTCATCTAATAAAGATATCAATTGATCGTAAGTAAGTTTGCCACCATCACCAAGTAAAACACCTGTAGCGCCACTCTTTTTGGTAACTGTTAACTCCCATTCTTTAGCATCCATTTTTAATTCATTTGTGTGCAAAAGAAAATATACAGTTAATAATTCATTGACATTTGAAGAAGCAGTAGAATTTTTTCTTTGTTTCATACCAAAATGACTTTTAACTGCAGACTTGGTTGTTCTGACATAGTAAGGTGTTTCTTTTCCGTCTAGTTCTATTTGAAAGAAATACTTTCCATTACCGATTGATAATAGTTCTTGACCACTAGGGTTCTCAACATTTCTAAATTTAATCTCACCTTTGCCTACTGTTTGTTGTACTACATCTAATTTAATGTCTAGGTCGTAGTATGGGTTCGCTTGACCTCTTTGTGTGTAGTATGGAGAAACTGTTAACTCACGAAGTTGAACTTTCGGTAAGTCTAACTTGGTTGGTATATTATTGAACTCTGAAAAACTTTTCATACTACTATTTATGTCTCTGCAACCCTAGAGAAATTTTTATACTTCTCAAATCTAATGGTATCATTGAATTTGTCATACAGAGCATCTCCTTTATGACTTATAATAAATGCATTTGTCTTTTCTGTCAAGGTGTTTAATAATTTTAAGAAGTCGTCTGTTCCTTGTGTGTCAAGTGATGAATCAAATACTTCGTCTAATATCAATAGATTGGTGTTTACTGAGTTCTTCATTCTTGCAACTGCTCTCCATGTGAATAGAAGTGCAAGGTCGATTCTCATCTTTTCACCTTGTGAGAAGTTATCATACTTGAATTCGTCTCTGAATCTGGACTTGATAGTCTCTTCGAATGCCTCATTTAATTCAAACCCAACATAGAACTCTAAAGATGCAAGGTACTTATTGATCAACTTGTTCATAATAGGAACATACTGTTTGATGATCTTCTGTTTGACGCCTTGATCTCTTAGTAACATCTGACCTATTTCGAAATAATGTCCTTGTTCAACTAAGTTTTTTTTCTTTTTATGTAAGATATCCAACTTATCTTCACTATCATCTATTCTCTCTTGTACATTAGAATTGCCACTTTGTTCATTCTTCAAGTCTTCTATTTCTTTCTGAATCTTTTGAATGAACTTTTGATTGGATATAATCTCAGTTTGAAGTATACCAATCTTCTTTTGTATTGTATCAATTTCATCCTGTACTTGTTGAATTTCTTCTAGTCTATTTTTTGCCTCATTTATCGTTTCTGATATTTGTTCCATGGCATGTTGAAACTCAATTGCTTTATCGTTAATCTCTTTGATATGAGATTTCTTATGTTCTTCATCTAAACCTTGTTTACATGTTGGACATTCATCATTTGATTCGTAGAATTCTATTTGCTTCCGTGCTTTAGAATAATTTTCCGAGAGCTTTCTCTCCAACTCCACTGCTTGTTTAAGTCGATCTTTTTGAGGATCGATATCCTTGATAGTGGATTTTTTCTCCACCACATCTTTCGTCTTTTCATTTATTCTCTCCATGAGTGAGTCAATGTTTTTATTTGTTTCATCAACAGTCCCTTCAAACTTTTTAAGTTTCTGTTCACGATTCTCACGGAGTGCATTAAGTTGTTCATTAAGACCGCTGATTCTTTCTTCCAGAATATCGATTTCATGATTAGTTTCTTTCACTTCAATGTTGTGACTAGAAATCCTTTTCTTTAGAATGTCTCCCATTGTACTAAAGATTGAGATATCTAGTAGGTCTTCTACAAGTCTTCTTCTTTCTACAGCACGAAGTTGCATGAAAGGTGTGAAGTTTGCAGAACCCAAAATAGCAATCTGAGTAAACGATCTATAACTCATTTTGAGAATGTTCTTCTCTAAATGTTCCTGATAGTCTCTCATAGTTGCATCTTGGTTGATTAAAGTATTATTCAAGTACAACTCAAATCTATTTGGTTTTGCACCACGAATAACTTTATAAGTTTTTTTGCCAATAGAAAACTCTAGTTCTACTAGAAGTTCTTTTTGATTAATTGAATTAATAAGTAGTTCTTTTTTAAGATTACGAAAACCTTTGCCATAAAGTGCGAAACACATTGCATCAAGTAATGTAGACTTACCTGCACCATTTTCACCTAGAATTAAGGTTGTTTGATGTTTGTCTAATTGTATTTCTGTAAACTTATTGCCAGAAGACAATAAGTTTTTATATCTAACTTTTTTAAATACTATCATAAGTAATTATGTTCATCAAGTGCTTCATGGTATAATGAGGTCATTAATTCTGAAAGTGGTTTTTTCTTTCCTTGTATATCTAAACCATCAATATACTTGGTTAAAATGGTGAGCGTGTCTTCAACTTCACCCATGTCTTCGTCATTCAACCAGTCCATGTGTTTATTATCATCTACCACTGATACATGAAGTGGAGTATTACCATGCACTTTATCTAAGAATGTATCAAACCAGTATGGATTATCTTTATTAACTACAATAATCTTAGTAAACTTTCCTGTTACATTTGAATAATCTTTATTACTAATAGTTTCAAAAGTTTCGTTTGTATCATCATAGAACACCTTTTCAAACATTGTAAGTGGATTAATTACAGGTGTAATCTCTTGTGTCTCTGTATTGAATATATGAAAGTATTTGTTATCACCAAAGTCTGACCAAGTGAACTGCATTTGTGATCCTAGATATCTAACATTTGCAAACTCTGACTTATGATGAAAATGTCCACTGAGTACTTTATCGAATCTCTTCACATATGAGTGATCTAAACCATGTTGACAGGTCATACCAGGTTGCATAACCGCACCTTCAAACTCAAAGTGTCCCATACACCATGATGCATTTGCAGATTGTAAAAACTCAACTGAGTCTGCATAGTTCTCATTATTAATCCAAGGTACAAGTGCGATATTAAATCCATCATACTCTTTGACTTTACATTCTGCGATAACATTTACATTAGGTTGATTGTACAATAACAACTCAGGTGCATTCACATCATTAGTGTTCTTATAATAAGTGTCGTGATTTCCTATGATGAGGTCCATAGTAATGCCTCTTTCTGTCATAGGTTCTATGAAGTGTTTGATGTTCGCTTTCATAGAAGCAAAGTTGATAAACTTTCTACGATCAAAGTAATCACCTAGATGAATAATGTGTTTGATGTTGTGTTCGTCTAGATATGGAAAGAAAATTTCGTTATAGAATCGGCCTTGATATCTGGCCATTTCTATCATATCTCCACGAACTCCACAATGTGTGTCGTTCAATATGGCTATTAACATTCTTCGTCTGTAAAGTTTTCTAAATTATGTTTTGATTGTTTTTTTTGTCTTTTTGACTTTCTAGGTTCATACTCAACACGAGTCATGTTATCTTGCATCCATTCAATATTGGTATTGATAAGATTTGGATCATGAGTTCCATCAAAGGTATCGAAGGCATCCATTGTAATGCCTGACTCTTCTATAGATTTCTGTTTAATATAAACTTGTTTCTTTTCTTTTTGAATTCGTCTTAGAAAGGCGTAATAACAAATCTGAGTAATATATGCGAATGCATTATCTGACTTTTCTCTATTGAAGTTACCGATATATTGAATGCAGTTTTCAATTGCATCACAAATCATTTCGTCTCGGTAAGTGTAATTGATAAAATTAGGGCGAGTAGATAGTCTTGTTGCGATCTTATAGATACACTCTCCTATGTACTCAGACATTCTTGGTAAATCTTTACCTTTAGTCTCTGCAAGACGGACTGCTTCAGAATACTCAGCGACTGCTTCTGTAAACTCTTTGTTGTTTACATAATGTTCATTTTGTTTTTTTGTAGTCATGTATGGATAATACACCAAAACCCTTATTTCTACAAGGGGTTTTTAGGTATTTATTGATTTAACTTTTTTGTAAAAAATAGGTTTACGGATTAAGATCCATATGTTAACATAACTATGTTGCGGTTAAGAAGCTATCCTAATAATAGATGTAGTAGATAAAATATCAACATCATAGACCCAAATACAACAATCTGCAGTATAGTAGCATATACAATCTGTCTCATCGGATGCATCTTCTCTAACTTATCAAAAAAGTTTTCGTTTAGAGGAGGAGACAAATTGATTGCTTGCAATACTTTATTAGTATTTAGATCACTCATGCTATGTTAGCAAAATGAAAGAACCCTACTAAGAATGTGTTCATCAATACAAGTAGAGTAGCTGCCATAAGGAGATTTTCCTTTTCCCATGTTTCTAACTTTCTCATTATATTATGGGTGCAACAGCGTATGTGCATGTTACGAATATTGAAAGTAATAACATTACTTCTAATCCCTCAATCACATCTGCTTGAGAGACTTGTTTTCTTTTTCTATTTAACTTTGATAATTTTGCGACCAATTCAGTCATTTTAGTATTATAAACTCCATTAATAATTTGATATAACACCTTGTTATACGGCGATTATTTATAAAGAAAATAATCCTAATGAATCTTTTTCTTATCTTTAGGAGTTTTTAATCTTTCAAACTCTTCATAATGATCTTCATAGTAAAGATGATCTTCATCTTCTAAACGATTTTTTCTCATATCGTCAATGACTGTTTGTAAAACATCATCCATATAATCTTTTGCTTTTGTGAATTCTTTTGGATCAATTAATGGTATACTATTATTTTCAATCATTGACATCCATTGAGAAGATGCTTCATCATAAAAAGGAATGTATTGTGTGTTCATATTGTTTCTATGAACAATGTAATCATAAGGAAACTCTATATTATAATCAGAAGTTAAAGGTGCATATGGATAGAAAGTTGCTAGAGTTTCTTTTCTAGATGGTGCAGAAAGTCTACAGATCATAGGTAAAGTAATTACAATTTTTGCACCTGTGTCTCTAGTCATACCACAGATTTCAATTCCGTTTCGTAATCTTAGAACTTCGTATTTTGTTGGTAGTAAATCTCTTGGTGTTGCCATTACTTTAAATCAAACTGAATAATCTCATAGGGAAAATTCTCTCCGTTATAAGTATTTATTCTTTCTTTTAAGTGACTTAAAGTATAGTTATCTGTTTGTAGATCATCAGCTATATCAAACAGTCTCATATTATCTTTGTCTTCTGACTTCCTAAGACCTCTCCCAATAGACTGTAGATTTCTTATACGAGACTTTGATGGTGATGCAAAGACAATGTTATTGATTCGTTTGATATTAACACCTGTAGAGAATGTACCGTATGACGCTAATATGACACTTTCTTTAGACTTCTCTACGATCTCTCTGACCTTTTCTCTATCATCTGTATCAGTACCACCGTAAACATAATGTAAATCTTTTACTCTACCATTTAACATAGGGTACAGAACTTCACCATGTTTCTCTACATACTGAAATAACACTAGGGTATTGCCTTTTAGAGACGATACAAGATTGACTATAAACTGATTTCGTTTCTCATTAGAAACAAGATAGTCCATTTCTTCTTGGTAACTCATCTTAGACTGTTTAGTATGACGAAGTATGATACATTGTATATCAATCGCAGCTATTGTGCCTTCTTCTATAAGTTGTGCAGAGGTTGTAACTCTTTTAACAGGCCCAAATAAACCTTCAAGTTGTAGTCTATGTACTTCTGTACCATCTAGTGTACCTGTCGTACCCACTCTTACAGAAGTATGTTTCATCTTCTCTAAGATGCCTTTCAGTGTTTGTGCTTTGAATAAGTGTGCTTCGTCACCAATCACAACATCAAATGATTGAAGTACTTCTTTTGGTGCTTTACTGAATGATTGCCATGTAGTGATTGTAATAGGTGCATCAAAGACTTCTTGACCGTGATATATCTTACAGACCTTATCTTTATAACCATAATCTGAAAAATCTTTCGCCATTTGTTCTACAAGTGAAGTTGTGGGTACAATAACAATAGACTTGCAACTATTTGTAAATCTCATTTCACCCTCAAACCATCTAAGAATAAGATATATAATCAGAGATTTACCACTTGCAGTTGGCGATAAAAGTAGTTGTCTTCCATATTGCGCTACGGATTTGAATGCTTCCAGTTGATAATCTCTTGGTTCAAATGGCAAGTCAAGTGACTTGACAAAGTAGTCTATATCTTCATCTGAAAGTTTGGTTTTGTCACCTAAAACTGTATTGATACCCTCAAGTTTAAAGCCCCTCTCTTTGCAGAATTCATCTACATAAGGCAATAAACCTATGTAAATCTTTTTAGTTTTCAATGAAAAAAGTCTAACTTTACCATCCCAAAACTTATTTCTATAAGACGGCATGAATTTTGCATTGGGTACAGTGAAAGAGAAGAATTCATATAAGTCTCTTGCGAGACCATCATCACACTCTACTGTCAAAAAGACTTCATCTACAGGTGTGATTTTAATAGAATTAGGCATAAGGAGGACCTACAAACCATCCTACTAATGATTTTCTTTGACCCCTCAATACTGGTGTTACTTGATGATGTAAAAAGGACGGAAAAAATATGATAGTACCTTTTTGTTTCATACTAAAAGGTATAGTTTGTATTGAATTTGTCATATTAATGATAGGAGAATCTTGCATTCTATCAAATTCCGCAGTCGCATCTAACCACTGAAAGTGTCCACCCTCATACTCATTAGGGTTAGATAATTGAATAGTACAACTCAATTTCCTAATTGTACCATCAGCATATGTGTTTGGACCAGCATCTGTATGCCATGTATAGAAGTCACCTTTCTTTCGATTGGGTTGTTCGTTATAAACTGTATATTGCCATGTTTGATGATGTAGTATATTCCAATACCAACCTGTATCAGAATAACATTGATTGACAAGATCAGCTACTTTATCTTCTAAAGGTTGCGATAGATTTTCTATCCATCTAAGAGAAGAAGTACGAATTTCACTAACTGACTTTCCTTCTTGTTTTTCTCCGTGTTCTGAAAGTTGATTGTCACCAACTAATGCATCTTGTATTTCATTTTGTAAGGCAAGTCTTTCGATCTCTTGCACTTCAATTTCACTAAAGGCGTTCGGTAATGCCCAAATATACTTGTTTAATATCATTATGCACCTGACATAAATTTACGCCAATCTATTGTGTTCTTAATTGTTTGATGTCTCCAAGTAATGTTCTGCATACATTCTTTGAGAAAGTCTATGGTGATTTTATGATATTCAACTTGTGCAGAAATCTTTTGTAAATCTTCATCTGAATTAAAGAAATAGTTCATATCATTCTTCATCACTTTAACACCATCAAAGGGATCATCTTTCCAACCATATTTCTTAATGGTATCTTCATCTAACTTAGCATTATACCACAACCACTTATCTCTTAATAATATGTTGTATTTAAACTGTAGATTTTTTAATGCTACAGTTTTATCAGTTAATAGTTCTGAGTACTTTGCATGTAGTTTGGGTATTTCTAAAGAAGATTTATCAAGTTCGATATCATCTATCTCACAATCTTCTTTCCACATTTCTTTGATTTGATCCAAGTTCATACTATAATTATAACACGAAAATGTGTTTTTAACTAGAGGTATTTATGTCGTAATATGAGAATCTAAAAGTCACTTCACAAGATACTGGTTCATTCTCTCCACCAGATTGTAACTCTAAACCACCTAATGAAAGTGGGAAACAATCGTAGAATCTAAAGTATCTGTTAGGTATATTTTTGTTTGTGTTTAATACAAGTGTAATATCTGAATATTGATTGAGTGCATTTTCTATAGAACTGAACTTACCACTATCAGTAGTAACAGTATCAGTATAATTTTTATAATCAGCAGGATTAGAAATAGGAACTATAGAATTTATCCAATCATAAATCTCTTTATAGTTTTCCAAATCTTCATCTATTAAAAACTTTACAGATAATGTTTCAAATGAAATTTTATCGCCTGGAAAATAAGCATCTAAACCAATACCTGCAGATTGAACTGTTTCAGTAAATTGCATACCTGGTATTGAAACAGTTTGTACATAGTATTCTACTGTAGGAACTTTGTCAATAAGAAGTTTAAAATTGTTCTTATTTAAAATGGATTTATTGATATTAGTTGCCAAGTTTTATTAACCTCTTGCTTGTAGTTGAATCAAAGTAATCATCACCATTTTTGTATTCTCTAGTTACAACATCTTCACAAAGATAACCATCTTTAACATATCGTGTGATCACTGTTCTACTTACTACATTTGTAGTTTCTTCACCATCAGGAAAAGCACTTCTCTCCCATGGTCCTTCTAACACTTTCACATTTTTTGCATATTCTGACATAACAATCCCTCCTAAGGATATTTATATTATTTAGTGCATAAAAAAAGGGGATCTAAAAAGATCCCCTTTAGTTCGAATCGTAAGATTCTTACAGAATGTTTGAAACAGCTAACTTTCTGAAGTATTGGTTGTTTCCACGACCACCTGCAACGGCGCTCAAAGGTGAAGATGTTACGAATGGGTTTGGAACCATTCCATATCTTGTTTTGAAACCGATTTTTGGTTGGAAAGTGTTTTCACCAACAGCTCTGACCATTTGTAATGGAACATATGGGCAGTAGAAAAGACCTGCATCATAAGGGTTGCTTCCTCTGTATCCAACTGTCAAGTAATCAACACCAGCATATGGGTCGATGTAAACTTTAACTCTTCCGTTTAGAAGACCAGCAAATGTATTGCCAGTATCGTCAACATTCAAGTTAGTTGAAAGAGCAGGAGCGTAGTCAAGTACGCCTGCCATTGAAAGAGCAGATGCTACATCTGAAGAACAAAGGATAAAGTTACCTTTACCTCTTCTTGTTTCTTTAGCGATAACATTTGATTCTCTTTCGATTTGGAACAACAATCCTTTGAATTTCTCAACAGACCATCTACCATTTGCATCAACATCTAAGTTGAATGTGCCTGGTGTTGATGTTGCAGAAGCGCCAGTTTTTGCTTGAAGGTTTACTTCTCTAACGACTTCTCTGTTGATTTCAGCAAGAATTTCTGATGAAAGAATATTTGCTAATTCTGATTCTGCATCAAGACCGTGGATTGCTTTGAGGTCTTGTGCTAATTCGAGTGTATACTCAGCTTTAAGTGCTCTGGATTTTGCTGTGACAGTTGCTTTCTCGATTGTGAAAGACATTTCTGCAAAGTGGTTGCCAGCTGCATCACCGAGTGATTCGGCAGATGCTGTTGACATACCTGAACCTGTATCACCAGCATAGGTGGCAGGACCAGTTGCATCAAAAGGATCACTTACAGGATCTGAACCTAATCCAGCAGTTGTTGTTTGAGCAGATGAAGAATATGTTGAACGAGCTTCGTTAAACAATGCTTCTGATTTACTCTCACGGCCAGCTGTTGGATAGTCGTTATATCTTGCTTTCATAGCAAAGATAAGACCTGTAGGACCTGTCATTGGTTGAACACCGCAAATGTCGTATGCAACGAGATTTGGCATAGCTCTTCTCACTAATGAGATCAAAATTGGATCCCAATTATTGATTGCAGAACTTCCAGTAGCATTTAAAGGTGCAGCCTCGGAAAGAGTAGCTCTGTCTTCTGATAAAGCTCTCTCTTGGTTTTCGAGGATAACTGCTGTAACAGCTTTCTTGTAGTTGTCTTTGATCTCAGGAAGATCAGAGTGCTCTAGAATAGGCTGCCACTTTTGTTGTAAATTTTCTGATAAGAACATTTTACATTTTCTCCTTTAAAATTAACTTAGTGGTTTTAATTTAGAAACCGCTTTTAGATACTGATTCATTTCAGGTGAGTAAGTTTTTTCAGATGTTTCATCTTCAAAACTTCCTGTACCTTCTTCTACTACAGTTTCTTCAGCAATAGTTTCTTTCTCTGTAGGGAAATAAGCTTCTTTGATTTCAGAAATTTTCTCTGCGAAATCTTCTGCATCTTTGAAGTCTACTCCTTCTGATAGAGAATTTAGTTTTTCTCTTTGTGATTCAGTTAGGTCTTCACCTGCCTGTCTCACAATGTTACCTCTTTTGAGTTGGTCGTTCTCTTCAGTTATTTCCATATTTTTTTGGACTTCACTGTCAAGTTTTGCTTCCATCTCATCGAGACGATTTGCGAGTTCATCAATAACATCATACTTGTCTTCTGGTACATCAACATAATGTTCTACGAACAATGTTTTTAGTCCTTCGATAAAGTTTTCAGTCATTTCTGATCTCAAACCTCTTTCGATTGCGAGTTCGTTTTCTTTCGTCCACTCTTCTGCACAATAAGATAGATACTTGTCTACAGCTTCTGATAGATCAGCTTTAACTTTTTCTACTGAGGTTTTCAATTCTTCTGAATACTGAGATTCTAAAGATTCTTTAATTTCTTTTACTTTAGATTGAACAGCCGCTTTAAAGATTGTTCTTGCTTTCTCAGCATTCTCTTTTGATAATTCGAGTGCTTCTGAGATTGCATTGAGGTCGTCTTCTACTTCAATCTCAACTAGTGAAGATTCAACTTCGGAAGAATTTTCAGTTTCTTCTTTAACTGATTCATGTTCTTCTTCCTCTTCTTCCTCTTCTTCGCCTTTTTTCATCCAACCTTCAGCGAACTTAGCAACATCTGCTTCGTCCATACCTTTTAAAGTTTCAACGATTTTTCTGGCGACTTCTGCTTTAGTCAAGGATTCGTCAACTTCTTCTTCTGATATTTGACCAAAAGTTTTTAGAAGTTCTTCCTTAGTCATATCCTTCATAGTGTTGACGACAGCCTTGATGGATTCCATTTTAGAAAGTTTGACTTCATCTGAATCTTCATCTTCTTTTAACTTTGAACCTTTCTCAGCAGGTGCAGATAATTTGTTAACTGCATCTTTGACAGGTTTAGTTTCGTCTTCTGCCTTATGAACGGCATCGACAGCTTTGTCAACAGGATTTTCTTCAGGTTTGACGACTGGAGCTTTACCTGAAACATTTACTGATTCAGCATCACTCGAACCTTGTTTTGGAGCTACTTTGTCACCTTTCTCAGCATTTGAATCAGGCTGTTGTGCCTCTCCAATTGCTTTTAGGTTTTTATCTAACTCTGCCATACTTTTCTCCTGTTTGAGTTTTCTATTATTTATTTATATGTTATAAGTTCTCAACGAACTGTTTCCATAACTTCAGTTTGGTTTCTTCTAATTTGACTTTCTTTGCAGATAAGAGTTCATCTCTCATTTTCTCTGCACTTCGTGCTTTTAGAATACCATTTTCATATATCCACTCTACTCCTTCCATGATTCCTTCAACGAAGGCCTCAGGTGCAGAAGGATCCGCAACGATATCAGCGGCAGTTGCCAACTGAAAATCGCCTTTTACATATTGAGCATCACCCTTTTGTTCTAGTGAACCTAGACCTCTAGATGATACACCAAGTTTTGCACCGTCATTGATCAGATTTCTGACAATCTGACCGTTGGGTGTTGATAAAATCTTTGCTCTTCCCACGAAATTGTTACCATCTTCTTCTAAAGATGTTATCAAATGGGATACTCTGTCTAAATTGATTGTTGGGCCTTCAGGATGTCCTAACTCTCCGAATGCCCTTTTCTTGTCAATGAATTGTTCTCTGTAACGATTGACTTCTTTCTCCATGATATTTTTGGGGTAAACTCTACCGTTTCTGTTTTTGATTTCAGATTGCATGAAGATGCCTTCGATAAAGTATTCTTTCTCGCCCTTTTCGTTTTGTTCTACAATAACTGGTGAAACTTCGTAGTCGTTAAATTCAGATATTAGTTTCATTGAAAATCTCCTTGAATTCTTCAAATGAGAAATCTTCTCCCATTTGTTTTAAAACTGCTTTGATATTTTTTGTTTCTTTCTCTGCAGTTTTTAAATCTCTATATTCTTCACCTGTATCCATACCATCTAAAAAGACATGTACTTTACTGCCTTTTTGTGAAAAGACCAATTCGTATGTTTTACTCCCAACTTTAACTAATTCTGTTTTGAGTTCTTTATGACCAGAAGGCAATTTCATTTTTGCTTCAGACAATTCTCTACTCATTTGTTGGAAAGTTTTCATTACTTTTCAGTTTCCTTTTCTTTGTTCATCCAATCTGTTGACATTTCGACTCTTTTCATGTCTACTGTATCAGCAGCTGCTTTGTGTAGACCTTGAAAGATTGAATCTTTTGCATCACTAAATTCTTTATTAGCGATTTGATCTACTATTTGTTTACTTATTTCACTCATGGTTTACTCCTAAAATCCACCAAATTCATCTTCTTTTTCATTTCCGCCTGATTCTTTTTCTTGTTCGATCTGAGCGTCAATGATCTTAATTTCATCTTCTGTTTGTCTTAGTACATACTTTCTTACATATTCATGTGAGTAGTATTTACCGACAAAATCACCTAGAGAATTTAGAGTATCAACTCTTTCTCTAAGTATTTCTGCATCCTTCAACTCTGTAAAATGGTTGTCGGTTGCAAAATCAAATTGTAAATAGTCCTTAACTTCATCAAATTCTTCACCACTTACAATCTCTTTGAGTATCAATTGAGTTCTAAGAATGTCAACAAATACTCTTGCAAATTTTTTCTGAAGTCTATTAGTAAATTTATTAAACTTCAATTCGTCTCTAGTAATCTCAGATGTACGACCCATATTGAATCCGTTATCTGATTCCATTCTAGAGAATGGTACATTCAATGCATGATATAGTTTCTTTTTGAAGTACTCTATATCTGCGATATCATCTAAGTTTTGCCCACCTGGCAAAGTAGTGATCTCTGTACCTCTACCACCTTCTCTTCGTGGTAACCAAAAATCTTCTAACATAGACATGTGTTTACGATCATCTTTGATCTCACCTGTCTGTGCATTATAAACAAGTTTATTTCTATACCTGTTCATTGTATCTGCAAGATATTGTTCTGCCTTTGCCTTTGGAAGGTTACCTACATCAATGTAGAAAATTCTTCTTTCAGGTGCCCTTGAAATCCTATAGATAACAAGTGCATCTTCTATCATTGATAACTGATTTGCAGTCTTCAATGCCTTATGCAGATACCCAACTACTACATTCTTAGTGTAGTCAAGTAAACCTGAAGTAGTGTAACATACTGCCTCAGGTGCGATTTTGACGGTATTACCCTCGCCTGAACCAGACTTATCAAAACCTTTATCGTTGAAGAGATAAAACTCTTCTATTTTCTTGATCCTTTCGACCTTAGTCTTTGGATCTCTTTCCTTTTCTATATTACGGACCTTTTTGATCTTTATAGGATCAACATTTCTTAAGTCGACAATACCTGCTTTAGGTCTTTTACTGTCAACAACTTTATGAAAGTAAATTCTTCCATCTATGTACCATTTTCTGAAGAGTTCATGAGAGTTCTGATTGAACTTCATTATGTTTAGGATATGGTAAAACTCATCTTGTATCTTTGACTTGATACTATCAGAGAGTTTCACATCTCTGAGATCGAGTGATACTATCCTATCTGAACTATCAGAAGTGATACACTCATTAACAATATCTTCAATCGCTGAATCAACTTCAGGAATTAAAGAAGTTTCTCGGTATCTTCGAATGAGTTCTGCCTCATTCTTAATACCACCTTCCATGTCAATGTATGAACCATATGCACCTCCTGTAATAAAACCGCCTGGTTGCGATTGTATGACAGGAGTGCCGTCATCATCGACAGGTGGAACAAATGAGGGCGCCTTAGCGACCTCAGTTGCTCTTAGTTCATCCCTCTTACGAGTGATTTCAAACCCGAATAATTCCATAATTTTATTTATAACACCTTATAGGGTGTTATTTCTCACTAATTAAAGTACTCTTTCCCAATGTGAGAAAGCGAATGTAGCCTCAAATGTTTGCACTGCATCAGCACCAGTTTCATAACTGAGAGAGATAGCTGCAATAGTTTTTGGCCACATATTGAAGAATTCATATCTTGCTAATACTGCATCTGATTTGTCTAACTGTTCAACATATGCTCTGTCGACCATAAAGTCTAAAGATGTAGAACCTTGAGAGTCACCATAACCGACTATTTCACCTTGCCACAATTCTAATGCTGTTCTGGCTGAGAATTCTATGTCGTTAATGATTGTGACAGTCCAATCTGCGAATGTTCTGTCACCAGGCATTTTTAATTCATTGCCCATCCATTTAACTTTAACCTCGCCAATATCAGCAGCAGGAATCTGAGCAGCTGAACACAAGAATTCGATTCTATTTCCTGTTCTAGGAATGAATACTCTAAATCGGTTGGATCTTGGTCCACCTCCGATTAGTTGTGCTTTAAATTGATCTATACTTGCCATTGTTTACTCCTGTTAAACTGCTCCGTAGATTTCTTCAAACTCTACACCACTTCTTGCAGCTATAAAGTTTAAAGTTATATAGTTGATTGATCTTGCAGGTTTTACAAAGATTGAACAAACAAATTCGTTTCTGTCAATGACTGTATCTGTGTTATTTGTTTCATCACATAAAACTGAGAAATCTACAAGACCTCTTCTGTTTTTTACATCTCTTAGGAAAGGTTCTACTGCAGCTCTAAATTGTGCTCTTGTGAATGCATCGTTGAATTCAAAGAGTTGTGCTTTAGCAGCTGTTGCAATTGCTTTCTCTAATACAATAAACAGTCTTCTGACATTGATTCTATCAAATGCTGAAGGTGTTGTTAATGCTGTTTTGTCGCCGAACAATACTGTTCCTTGACCTGGGAATGTAACGATTGGGTTAACTCTTGCACGATATAAGTCATCTCTACTTGCTTGTTTTGGATTGAAAGCAAGTTTAGTAATACCTAAGTATTGACCTCTTGAGAAACCAGCAGGTGAGAACCATGGGTCTCTTAATAAGTCTGATCTTGCCATGATACCCGCTGTGTGAGCGTTACCTGGTACCCAAACATATCGATCATTGAATCTATCGTACTGATACACCCAACCTGAATCCAACACTGCATATGAACTTGAAGTTACTGAAGCGTAATCTGCGAGAACATTTGATAATTGTGTTGATTCAGATGTTACATTTACTACAGATGATCTTCTTGGTGAAACAACCACCATACAATCTTTTCTAGTTTCACAAAGTTGTATTGCCTGATTCACAATTGTGTTGTGATCTGCAACTACATCTTGATCTGTACCTGAACCGTTGTCTGTTCTTGTAGAACCAACGATTAGAATTGATATGTCTGTTGTTTCTGCATCTGCAAAATGTGTGTTCCATGCTCCATATTTTTGAGCAGCAGTTGGGGATCTGCCGTCTGCACCACCACTTAGTGATGAATTTTCTGGAGTTGAAGGTCTTGAAAAAGCACTAGATGCTGAATCTGTGTGAGTTACATCTGCAGTTGCAGAAGCCATCATGTTTGTTGAGTGACCTGTCCACCAAATCCATTTAGAATCTCTTTCTAAAACCTTTTTATAATAATTTGAATTACCTACTGAATCTTTAGCGTCGGATGCTAAAGATACAAAACCATGAATCTCTAAAACTTGGTTTTTAGTTCCAGTAATTGTACCGTCTTCGTCTACGACAACAATATGTATTTCGTCAGCAGAACCGCCAGCGGCTGTTGCTGAAGCAGATGTTCCTGGTGCTCTATCAAATAAATTGTAGAACTCCCAGTATCTATCAATATTAGTATTATCGTTAACTGTTGTTGTTAGACCAGTGCCTGTAGGTTCGCCTAATGCTTGAATAGTGATATCGTTAGTATCAATGTTTGTAACACGATATTTTGTATCATGTCCAGCAAACTTAATGATATCTCTTACTGTAAACACAGAACCATCATCTACTGTGATGACTGATTGTCCTGCAGCTTCATTAGAAGGATTGTTTACAGCAGTTACACTATCGTTAAAATAAGCATCGGATGAAGCACATACTGAAACTTTTAATGAGTTTCCTAAGGCACCTGCATATCTTGCTACGAATGTACCAACGGTTGCATTTTGTGAACCGTCTTGGTATGTTGATTCGTATTCGCTTTCATTCTTAAGAAGTGTTGTTGAATTTCCGCCTTGGTTTGCACTATACAAACCAGTTGAGTTAATTCTAATTACCCTTAATGATGAACCGTATTTCAAGAATGCTTCTGCTGAATAAAAGTCTTCAGCTCCAGCATTTGTGTTTGCAGGTGAAAAGAACTCATCTACCAAACCTTTAGCGTCTGAAACTGTTACTACTTCATCAACAGGGCCCCATTTGAAAGTACCTGCGAAAGCACCTGTAGTGCTTGATACTGCAGGCACAACATTTGTCAAGTCTATTTCGCTGACTTGTACGCCTGGTGATACTTGAAATGCCATACTTTTCTCCTGTTAATGTAAAAAGTTTTGTTTTACGGTTTTATTTATAATCTATCATTATTCAACAACATCAATAAACCATCTATCACCATTAGGATCAACAAATGATTCTTCTCTCTGATAATCAAAAATACCTGCTGGAACTATATCTTCAACAATTTGTTTCTGTTGTTCCGAATATAATAAATTTTTTACTAATTTATCTGTTAAATGTGTGAAATATTCAGTGGTTACAAACCATGAAAATAATACACAATTCATTACACAATCATCATGAAAACCTCTATCTGCTTCAAAGGTGTTTCCCTTTGAAACAAAAGTCATCAATTCTGTGATAGTTTCTCTATCTACTAACTCCAATCTATTTTCTTCTGTTAGTTCTTTTAGTGTAGAACAACCAATTCTTTTTATCTTTTTAGTCATTGTGATACCAATATCTTCTGCTTTCAGTTGTCCTTGTGTGAAAACATTTGGATATTCAATATCATAATGTAATTGTGTAGCAACCATAGCGCCTTCTGCATTGTTTTCAACTAAAACTAATGCATCATTATATGGTTTACAATACTTATTTATGATGTCTGGAAACAACATAGGACTGATCATATTGTCTCTATATGTTGCAACTTGTTTGAAAGGTTGTACAGAAGTATCAAAAATACTAAATGTCGAATAGTCTAAACCACGACCTTTTGACACATCAACAGTACATACATATACATGACCCTCTTGTGGTTTTTCATATAATTTAAATGAGTTCTGAACATACTCTGGTTCTCTTGTCCTCATTCCTAATAATGTGTCTGCATTCACAAGTGTGTTACCTGTTCCTAAGAAACTGTTACCATATTCTTGTTCAAATTGTGCTTCCGAAGTGTTTGCAATAGTTTGTTTTTTCCATTCTTCATCTCTGCCTGGCACATCAAACCAGTTGATTGTAAAATGTTTGTACTCTGATTGATTATGAACAGCAGACTGATATATCTTGTAGAACATATTACCAACACCATTTGCAGTAGATGTAATAATAACCTTTGAATCTTTACCTGATGTGACTACAGGATAAGTTGATGTATAGAACTCTTCTGCACCCTCAACGAATGCAAACTCATCGAGATATAATAAATTTATTGACATACCACGAATCGAACTAGATGATGTTGCAGCTGCAACTATTTTAGAATCGTTTGCGAATTCAATACTTCCTTTGTTAAGTATCTTAACACCAGGTTGTAGAAAGAAAGGAACAGACTCTAACATGGTTACGATCCTTGCGATCATCTCTCTTGCAATTGCACCTTTGTTGGCAAGAACAGCAACTGTTACTTCTGGATGAAACAATAAAAACCACAGTAGGTATGCACAAGATGTTATAGACTTACCACTCTGTCTACTTGCAAGAACAACATTAAAACGATTAGTGTTGTAATGATCTATTAATGCTTCTTGATATCCACGAAGAGTAAACGGCACTAACCCCTCATCTAGTGAAATAATTTGAGTGTAATTTTCTATGAAGTGAACAGGTTCTTGGGAACACTTTAAGTATTCCTGCATTTCCTCTTCTGTATACTTGGTTTCAACTCCAGCTCTTTTGACCAGAGTATTTCCAAGATAACCTTCGTTTTTTGGATTAACCATCTGTTTTTGATTTCTTCAGAAACTTTTGCAGTTCTGAAGTTGACCCCACATAAAGGTGGTTGTGTTGAACTCCTATTTTCTGTTCGTCTTCTTTCTCTAAATCTTTTAGTTTCTTTTGAACATCTAAAAGTTTTTCTGCAGTTTCACCTACAGTTTTAATTAATTGACCTGCAACTTCATATGCTCTAGGATTCTCTGTTTCTTTACAAACATCTAGTATGCCATCAATTGCATCTTGTCCTCTCTCTACGAGATTGTAGAGATTCTCTCTGGCATATTTGTAATCATTCTCAATATTCTGAGATTTCTCAGGAACCTTTTTGACTACTTCTGTTGTTTGAGTTTTTATTTCAGAAGAGATATCTAAGATATCATCTAATTTTGAATCTATATTTTTTGGCATAATTAACTATCATCTGTTTCACTAAATGTCTCTTTGGCACCATCATCATAAAATGTCACTGTTTCTGCAACTACAAATGTGTCATTTGGTTCAACTGATCCTACAAACATAATCGTTTTCGGTTCAGTTATAGTTACAGCAGTATTCAATATGATTGATAATTTATCATTTGCAATACTACTGATTGTTGGATTAGGTGTGTTTCCTGTATAAAATACTTCATCTCCAACACTTATCTTACTATTTATTGCAGTATCAAAAGTGATTGTAGTCGAGTTAGAAACTGTATTTGCAATCGCTGAGAATGCAGGTTCGTAATGTTTAACTTCTTTGACAAGACCAGATTGATCTATCTGACTTGTTGTAAATACTCCTGCCTGATCGTTAATGTATTCTCTTTCAATAACATTGGTGATGATTCCACCAGTGTAAACAGGTCCGAAGAAGTATACTTTCATTGTAAAAGTTAGATTATATGTTATAACTCTTCTTTCTTCATAATTACCCTCATATGAATCTTCCAGAGTTATGTTATTCAGTACTATAGGTACATCTCTTACATCTGACATATCATCAATCATTTTCATGCTAACAGTATATTCTGGTTGAAAATATGGTAAAATTTGTTCTACAATCTGTAATGCATCTGTCATATTTTTACACATAACACTGAGAGTGAAATTTAAATTATATGGTACAGGTTGATACATATACTTTCTATTTGTACCATCTGTTTCTGTTGTAGACTTTGAATGTCTTATGAGTTTGTTTTGTTGTCTAGTAGCATCATATTCAAAACCAGTCATTTCAAATGCAAGTCTTGGCAATGTCATTGCAGTAATATTGGCGTCTCTTGCCTTGGGATCTTGATTGAGTCTTTGCAACCATTTCTGTTTTGGGCCATATGAAATAGGCACGATCTGTTCAGTTAGAACAGTACCATCTGATTTAGTTTTTTTGATCTTTATATTATTGAAAAGAGTACCAAAGATAGACACACTTCTCTTTATCGTTTCATTGTAAAAATATGTGCCGAACATTATGGTTCACCGAATGGATTTGTTTCACTAAAGTCTAGGTAAGATGTTTCTGCATCTTCAAACTCTTTGTTTGTTGCAAGGCCTTCATTTGCATTGATTGTAAGTATATCAGTAATTGATGATATATTCCATGATGCACCACCAGCACCCACAAGTGTATCACCCACCTCTAATGTTCTTGTTACATCTTTGATTGTGAGTTTACTTGTTGAAGGCACCCATGATACAACTTCACCTATCACTGAACTGTTGTACGATATGTTTTCATTTGGATAATAATTGCCTGAACCATCTGCCATTGTCATTTGAATAGTGTATGCATTCTGATCTTCTACTAGATCAATAGCATCAATATTTGTATCAAAGTCTTCGCCTGAGTATTCGAATAATGAACACTTGAGTTTGAAGACAAAAAGTTTTCCGATTTGAAAGAAAGGATTCTGATCTTCTACATATCGTATTTCAAATAAAGAACCTGAAAGTGGGAAGTATATGAGATCACCTTCATTTGGTCTTAGACTTGTTGCAAGGTTGCTATCTAAAGAAATGAATCTTTCCCATGTTCTAAGTGCTAATGTGAATGTTGCTTCTTCTTGTACTTGAACACCAAATTTTGAAAACAAGTCTTCACCTTCAAAACCTTCAACATTGTCTAAGTACATCTCTACTTGATAAGAATCACCAAAAGTAGACTGGATATCTTCGCCTAGTATTTTATCTTCTTCTACAATCTCTCTAGGTAGATAGTATACATCATGACCATAAAATCGCAATGACTCAACAACTAAATCTTCGTAAAGATGTTGTTCAGTGCTTACTGCATGATTAAAAAATACATTGGTTGGCATTTAGCTACCCCATTAAATCCATAACTGGCATTTCATAATTCAGTCTGGATTCTTCTTCTAATTTTGTAATTGCCTCTTGTGCCTCTGTCTTCATTTGACCTGCATCTAATGATACTCCGCCAGGCAATTGTATTCCTGAGAACTTGGATAAGTTCTCCGCCCATTGGTATTTTACTAATGCAGTTGCATATCTTTTCAACCACATGTCGTTATAGATGTCTGTGAAGTCTGTAGGATCGATTTTTCTATAACACTCAATGATGATGTACTCATCTGCATTTATACTACTCATATCCATATGTAAGTATAATCTATTTTGATGTGTTGAATAATTGATAGGTGTTCTACCAACCAATACCTGATCCATCAATTGAATATGTTGTTGTACCATTTCATAATACAAAATATTGGTCGCTGTTAAATCGTAGATGTCATTTAATCGTAATTGATATCTAAGATCAAACATATTGAGATTATGTTTGTCGTTAAATGGGAATATGTTTATAACAGACAAGACAAACTCAGGCAGTGTGATATAATTCTGTTGTAGTTTATATTGTTGATCCGTATGGACTTGTGACCCAGCAGCTGTCTCTGTAAAGGTCTCATCTGACCTCATAGTAGTTATTTCATCTGCAGATAATTGATGTTTTAGATAGCATTTGATCGATCCATCATAATGAAATTCTCTAAAATATTGAAGCGCTTCATCAATTCTATCATCTAATTGATCATCATCTATATTGATCTCTAAAACTGGCGCACCTAGTTTTCTCTTAATGTATTCTTTTAATGATGCTTTACTGTTTGGTTCTGACATAGTAATAATCCATAAAAATTATGTTCTACTACTATTTATAATGATTTTAATCTTGGAAGTAAGTTCTGTTCTGCAAACGATCTATTTTAGCGTCAATTCTTTCAATCGACCTCATTAATCTTTCCATATCTTCTTGTAACTCATCTCTGGTCACATAGTCTTTAGCAACCTCTTCTCTTGTTTTGTTCAGAAGTATATCGATTCGTTTTTGTTCAGATAGAATGTTTCGTACTAGAAACCCTAAGGGTCCTAATAGAAGTGTGAGTATTACATTCCATACAAGGTGGGCATCTAGTATAATTTCCATACTACTATTTAGAAAAACTAGTTCAGTATGGGATCACCCTTTTCGTTTAAATTAAAAACAAATTCATTCTCATTATAGTTCTCAATATGACCATGCAAATTGCCTCTAACATCATGTACTAAATTGAAAGAGATACTATATCTATCTTTATCTGTTATATTGGGTTCTACCATATGCATTAGACCACTAGGAAATAAAATCAATTCTCCTGATCTTGGTGCAAAGTTCCAACTAGTGCATGTTCTAGAGCTTGCAGGATAATCTGAAACAACTTTAGAATCAGTATCTATGAAATTTATATCACCCTCATCACCATCTGCTCTAACATAGAATACTCCACTATACCAACAACCATTGTGAGTATGAGGTCTGTTCCATGCTAAACGATCATTGATGTTTGCCCACGAATTGCCCACAAAACAAGTAATGTCCTTTCTTTGAACACCATGAAAAGGCCAGACTTCATCATAAAAAGCCATTTGAATACAGTGCATTAACTTCTTAAATATTGGACTTTTCTCACACCCATCATTTGACTGCCAACCTGTATATGCATTAGAGATTTGTCGTCCCTTAGGATCATTTTTTCTCATACTATCCATTTCTAGTTTAAGTAGATTTAAATACTCCTTTGTAATACCTCTATCTTCAGGTAAATTCTTATCTAAGAGATTTCTATGAAAAATGAATGTTGGAAATAATAACCTAACTGCCATTGAAATCAAACTCCAATTGTATCTCTGAACTTTCTTCTTTTTTATGAAAAGGACATTCAGGTGGTGGACTTTCTTCCTTGAAATATTGGCCCTTTTCACTCCAATATCCATGTTTACGATAAGGTCCTGCTTTAAAAATATTTGTATCTGGCGCCATTCTTTTGTGTTCTATCATAGGTCTTTCATCCATATTTTTTTGTTCCGAAGTTATATGAGATAAATTTTTAATGTAATCATTTACATCTCTAAATTGATAACTTGCAACCCATTCCTCTCTCTTAAAAGGAATGATCTGACATAATGGCGTGCCTTTTAAAATCGTGAATGAATGATCTACCTTAGGATAAAAAATGATTTGTGCATTGTCCATATTTTTATTAAACTTGTCTGTATCTATAATGCCAGGCCAAGTTGCAAAGAATTCGTTTTGATGTAAAAATGGATCTATATAAAAACAAGAATATCCCTTTGGTGTGATTACATTCCAAGGATTCTTCATCTTAAAAGCATCTCTAATAGGTGCTCTATTTTTTCCTAAGAAATTGAATACATTGCCAAATTGTTCTCTTGGATGTGGAGGCGATGAATAACCAGTTCCTTCCGTATCTTCAGTTGAATAACTTTCACTATCTGTATCTTGTCCATCTCTATCTTTTCCGCAAATGACTCTTATATCTTTATTTGCAACTAGATACCAACCAGATTTCACCCAATCGTCCATCGCTGGGCAGGATCGTATTGTATGTTGTTTTGTAAATCTTGTCATTTCCTGTATCTTCATGGTTTTCCACCAATCTGGTAAAACAGTTTTAGCAAGTACAGGTTTAAAATACTTTACTGTATCAGAATTATAACAAGTGAACTCTATCGTTGGCATTATAAAACTCTTTTTTATCTTTAATTAGTCTAACTTCATCGCCTCTTATCACTAGCGATCTTCTATCCATGTATTTAGCGCTTTCATTTGGAGCATCAGCTCCGTGAGGTATTCTACCATCAAACATTACAAGCCTATTAGGTTTGAAATCCACTTCTGCAATTTGATAGTTTTTAATGTGTTCTGTTCTGCCGTGTACACCTTGCATCATATCATCATGTTCAGGCGACTGAACAACTTTATCATACAATCTTAATTTACCACCCCATTTAGGGTTCCAATATCTATTTGTATAGTATAGAAATGATAGATTCCAATCATCTTCATCTTGACAATCCGAATGTGTTGTGCCGTGTAAACCTACTGTTTGGGAATTCATGCCAGCATACTGAAATCTGGTCCATTTAAAACTAAACTCTGTTTGTAATCTTCTTATTATGTATTTAACAAAAAAGGTATTTTCTTTCCCAATACCAGGCTCTGATTGAAAATCGTCTCTTAAGAAGGATGTACCCCAAAAACTATGATGTGGTAAACCAGTTTTACTATGTGAATCTACTTGATTTGTTTTTGCCCATATTTGGTTTTTTGTTACCCAATTATCAAAATAATGGTGTAATGAATCACACAACCAATCATCTAAAACATAAACTGATTTTAGGGGTAGTTCTTTTATATCAAATGGTTTATCTATTAGAACTACATCTAGTTCTTTATTCATATTGATTAACAATAGTAGGAAGAAGAACTTCATATTCTCTGAATTCTTTTAACATATCTTCTCTACAAGAATAGATTTGATCTACAACCTGTATGAATACAGTTGAAACTGCATCAAAATACTCCAATACTCTTCTAGCATCTGATCTATTTGGATGATTTGATCCTTCTCTACCAATTGCTACAACTTTGTTTAAATCACGAAAATTATGTTGATACATATACCTGTCGACATATTCATCGGCAATTTTTTCTAATCTTTCAACATATTGTCTTTGTAAAGTGACACCTTCAGGCGGTTCTGAATTTGCAATATAAGTTTCAATCATGTCCTTTTCATTGTCTGATAAAGGAAATTGTTCTTGTTCCTGCAATGGTTTACCATCGTTCCATTTTAATATCTTTGTTTCTAATCCATCTTCGTAGATTAAAACATCAAAGTCAAAACCCAATGCAGGAGCATCAACATTATCAAATTGATATTCTAAACCATTAGGTTTTCTAATATAGAGATTTGAGTTTTCACAATACACAAGTGCATTCACTGTATTCATATTCATTTTATTTTACCTCTCACTTTCATAAAGCGTTTTAAATTTTTCATAAACTTCTAACCTAGAAATTTTTGAACAGTCCATATCGTCAATCCAAGGACCACCTCTTGTATAATGATAACCTGAAACATCCCACTTAGTTTCAGGATCATCATAACCTTCAGTAAAGATATATTTTTCAGGTATCTTACTGATCTTTTCAGTCCATTCAAATTGATGTAACTGTTTTCCTGTCCAAGTATTTATTGTTTCAGGTGTTAGTTTTTTGCAGTCTTCATGTCCATTATTAAAGACCATCATACTAGACCATAGTTTTCTTGGATAATCTATGTTAACTGCACCAACAAATTTAGTGTTATCATGTTTGTATTGTGGATATTGAATACATGCAACTGCATCATCTGGATGTAAGTAATATAACAATGACAATATAGTTTTATTAAAGATGAAATCATCATCTACAAAGATGCTAAATCCTTCATAATTTTCTAAATACGGAATTAAAAATCTACTATAAGTAAACTCTGTATTTTGATTTGCATAAGGTCTAGTATATTCTGGAATCTTAGAAATGTCAAGCATTTTTATTTCAGGAACAAATTGTGTATACTTACCATCATTGCCGCCTGAAAAATTTCTCTTAATAGATTCTTCTATAGAATATTTTGAAATCTTTTCTATATCATTGTGTGTTGAATCATAACCAATGTAAATGTTTAATGGTTTTTTCTTTGCAAGTTTTGAAACCTTTTTATTGAAATCATATATTTCATTTCTAAACTCTAAACTTGCTAAATCTGTTTGTACTTCAATTGCTCCTGCCTGTATTATAAAAGACATTTCATCTTGTTTTACATTTTTTTTATTTAAAACTTCTTTCCAAAACTGAAGAAACTCATCAACTGTTTTTGGTTCAGTTGGTATAACACCAACACAATCCCAAACATGCCATACTAAATCTGGATCTTGCATCTCTTCTACAATAGCTGATCTGATAGAACCTGGATGTGCGAAAATACTGTATCGTTCTTTTGTACCTGATGTCAATCCTTGAACAGGCGCCCATAGTCCTTCCTTTTGAATACTATGAACTAACCAGTGTGCTTTAGCAGAATGATAGTAAGAAGCATTTAAAGAAGTTAACCAGCCCTGATCGTTGTAGTACGGATCGTCTTTTTCCATACAATAATCATGTATGGTCTTATCGTCACCATCAATTGATTGGAAATTCATACCACCAATATATTTTGGGTCTGGTTTAGATGTCCAACCATGAGGTAGAAATCTGTTATAGACCATTGAGTGATAATTCAAACCATTAAAAGAAGCCAATCTTTTTTCTTTTCGATCAGCAATTACATCACCCCATTTAAAAATTTTCAAAGGTGGTAAGATTTTGTTTTCAAAAAGATACTTCAGTATTTTGTAAGTTTCGTTATAATCTGAATAACGATTGATACATAGAGTTCCCAAATGATAGGTGGGTAAATCCATTCGTAATTTAAAAATGGAATTATTTGAATAATCTAATGGTTTGATTTGTTCTGCTTCTTCTACAGAAGTAATTCTAATTAGATTTCTTTTCCAAGTAGGTATTTTTTTCTCTGTCATTTTTCATAATAAATTATTGATTAATAATAATATTTATATCACTAAGAAGATACAGGTGTTGCAGGCCACTGCTGTGTCAACACACCATCCCAACGAGCAACTGGTGTTCTACCTTGTGTAGCATAAGTGAACGGAGTTCTGTTCTGATATGTGAACGGAGTTCTACCTTGTGTAGCATAAGTGAACGGTGATCTGTTCTGATATGTGAACGGAGTTCTACCTTGTGTTTCATATGTAGAAGGTTGTCTGTTCTGATATGTGAACGGAGTTCTACCTTGCGCTTGATATGTTGCAGGTTGTCTAGCGTTTGCTATGTATGGTTGTTGAGCATTCGCAATGTATGGAACCTGATAGGTAAAAGGTGATCTAGCATTATATGTGCCAGGCTGTCTAGCGTTTGCTATGTATGGTTGTTGAGCATTCGCAATATAAGGCACTCGATAAGTAAACGGTGATCTAGCGTTATAAGTAAATGGGTTTTGTCCGTTAGCTATATATGGTTGTTGAGCATTTGCTATATAAGGCACACGATAAGTAAACGGCGACCTAGCATTGTAAGTAAACGGATTCTGATAGTTAGCAGGATAGAAAGCAATCGCTGGATATCTAGCATCGTAAGTAAACGGATTCTGATAGTTAGCAGGATAGTAAGCAATCGCTGGATACCTCGCCTCATAGGTGAAAGGGCTCCTAGCATTTCCAATCGTTGGTTGTTGTCCTTCAGCTATTGGCATTAGTTATTACCTCTATCAATGACTGAATCTACCAAATGTCCATTTGCGTAGAAATTATTATACTTGGTTTGAACTGCAAAGTTTTTATGATTTCCCTCATAATGTTCTATAGAAGTAATTTCTTCTAATGAACCATCAAGTTTCATCATTTTATCACCAACAACTAACTGATCAACTTCTTGCTTGTAGTTTAAAAGTGTTGCATCAGGATTTACTGAAGCTTTTCTGCCACCCTCTAAGTAAACTGGATGGTCTTCTGTCATAATCAGATCGTTGACTTTGTAATCTACATCTCTATCAACAATTACGATATCGGTTATTTCTACTACTTCATCTTGTCCAGTTTCAAAATTATGTGAAATGACTTTATCACCTATATTTAAATCGTAAATACTTTTCATATCTTCCTCAGTTGCCACCAACATAGTATCATGTACACAACATAAGAAACAACCCTGAAATCCAAATTTCTGGAATGCTGATTGATAAAGGAATGGAAATCTAAAACTATATGTAAATGGTTGTTGAGCATTCGCAATATAAGGCACTCGATAAGAAAACGGTACTTGATATGTGCCAGGTTGTCTAGCGTTAGCGATGTATGGAACACGATAACTGAAAGGAACCTGATATGTGCCAGGTTGTCTAGCATTAGCTATGTACGGTTGCTGTGCGTTAGCAGGATATCTTGCATTATATGTAAACGGTGATCTATTATTATATGTAAACGGTTGTCTTGCGTTTGCAATATAAGGTTGTTGAGCGTTAGCAGGATATCTTGCACTATATGTAAACGGCGATCTATTATTATATGTAAATGGAGTCTGACTGTTTGCAATGTAAGGTTGCTGAGCATTTGCAGGATATCTATTACTATATGTAAACGGTGACCTCGCTTGATATGTGAATGGTGTCTGACTGTTTGCTATATACGGATAAGGCTGTTGAGCGTTAGCGATATAGGGTGTCTGAGCATTCGCTATATAGGGATAAGGCTGTTGAGCGTTAGCGATATAAGGTTGCTGGGCGTTTGCTATATATGGATAAGGTTGCTGTGCATTAGCAATATAAGGTTGTTGAGCATTCGCTATATAAGGATATGGTTGTTGTGTTAATGCTTGACCTGAAGCGTTGTTCCAACCAGTAGGCGTTTTTACATAGATTTGTTCTACTGCTTTCCAAGTAGTAGCACCTGTTTTAACCCATGCACCTTGCGTGGAATTCCAACCAGTAGGGGTCTTAACCTTTTGATTACCTGTTACCATTTATCCTCACTAATTATTCTTATTTAGTATTAAGAATAATATATCCACAAATCACCAACTGCACCATCACCAGAACCTGGAGTTGATGTTGATTGGTAAATATTTCTTACATATCCGCCTGAATTACTTGCGTTACTTGTTGTTATTGTACCTAGTGTTGCATTAGAACCACTACCATATTTTGCATCTAAAGCTGCTTGTAGTCCATCTACATTTCCGATAATATGATTGTGTGAATCATCTGCAACTGTAACCGATATTGAAGCAGTATCTCCTGCACTTGTAAATGTTGCACTACCTGAAGCATCACCTGAAAGTGAAACTGTTACTGCACTTGAAAGAGCAGAAGCAGTAGATGCATTACCTGTGACTGCACCAGTTAGGTTACCAATGAATGTTCCTGCGACCATAGATTCTGAACCGACTGTCCATCTATCGTTAGTCTCATCCCATAAGAATGTTTTTGCTGCTGAACCACCTCTTGAGATACTTAAACCTGCATCCTGTGTTGGTACACCTGAAGTGAAATCAGAGTTTAGGTTTAGAATGTTATCTGCAAGGTTGATTGTCTCTGAGTTAACAGTAGTTGTAGTTCCTGAAACTGTAAGGTCACCTGTGATTACAACTGAATCATTAAGTGTAACATTACCTGTTCCATTACCACTCAATACTAAGTTAGTGTCTGCACTTCTTGAAGCGATCTGATCTACACTGATATTGTTTCCGAATGCAACATTGTTACCAGCACTGTTAGTGATTAACTCACCATCAAGCATTTGAAGTGTACCTTTTGCTTGAATAATACCTGTGCCTGATGGATTAAACTCAATGTCACCACTACCAGCAGTTTTTATCTGAAGATTCTGATCTGAATCAGCAGAAACAACAATTGTTCCTGAGTTATCTTCTAATACCTTTTGTCCGTTAACATACAAAGATCCTGGACCAACATAGACATCTCGCCATTGATACGATGCTGAACCTAAGTCGTAGGTAACATCAGCACTAGGAAGAATATGTCCTGAAACTGTTGATGCACCTGTAAGTGTCATACCTGCAAATGTGGGCGAATCTGAAGTTCCTACTGCCTGACCGATACTAACTTGACCACTTGAAACCGACACACCAGTTCCAGCAGTAATCTTAGATTGAATAGTTGCGTCTGAAATAGAAAGATCAATAGCACCATCACCAGCATCATCATAAGATGCAGTGATATTTGTATGTGAACCGTTAGTTACTAACTGAGCACCAACGATATCTTGGATTTCTTCTTCGGTTTTACCTGTTGATGAGATTGTAAGTGCATCACCAGCATCGTTGTAGGTTACTGTTGTTGAACCTGTTCCTGTGATAAAAGCACCGACAATATCTTGTACCTGTTCTGTGAAATCTGTATTTGATGATAAAGCTGCAGCTGCAATTTTACCTGAAGATGATATGACTTCGGTTGAACCGATTGAAATACCATTCTTAACTACGAAATTCTTTTCGCCTGCCATTATAGTGTGCCTCCATCAATCTGAACATTGTTTAATGTTTTTGATGCAGTTCCGTCTGCTAGATGAGTATCGACTCTGGAGGTCGAGAAGTAAACATTTGTAGAACCTTCTGAAAGATCGTCTGTGTCTAAGTCTGAGATTGCAGCTGCAACGATTTTACCTGAAGATGTGATTACTTCTGTAGAACCTACACTAAGTCCGTATTCGATAACAAATTTGTTTTGTGTTGCCATGTTTAGTGTGTCCTAAAAAATGTTTTTGGGTATATACACATGTATTTAGTAAGTCTTACTCTTCAAACGATATGTTTTAGGGAAGTTTTTTACGAATTTGCGTTCTCTAATGTTTCTATTCTTGCTTTGAGGTCTTCAATGATGGTTTGTTGTTCTTGGATGGCTTTAAATAACATAGGTATCATTCTTGTTGTTGATAAAGATTTAAAATCATTAACTTCTTCATTGTTTATTTTTCTTGTTGATGTTTCTACATAATGAGGAGCAACTTCTTCTACCTCTTGTGCAATAAATCCATAACGAATTTTATCGTCTGCAGCTGCCAACATACCATTTCCATCATCATCTGTTGAATTATCGTTATATTTAAAAGTAACTGGCCTTAATTGTTTTACTATTTCAAGACCATCTGTCAAATCATTTATATCTGTTTTAACTCTTATATCTGATAATGAGGATATTGTTCCATCATTTGTATATGTATCACCAGTTGGGGAATCAACTTTAAATCTATTTGCGATTCCTACACCAGTTACTACAACATTTACATCAAAATCTAAATCAGTTGCACCACAATTTACAGTTGCTGTGCTAAATTTATAGCTTGCATTACCTGCTGATATTGTGCTGTCTGAACCACTACCAGTTAGGTATATGTTTCCTATTCTTGCATTACTTTCTACTTCTAAAGCTGCATTAGCCCAAGACCTTGTTGTTCTACCTACCAATAAAGCTGTATCATTACCTGAACCAGCCCACAGTCTCATTACCTCTATATCTCCACCTCCTGAAGAACCTCTAAGGTGAAATGACATATCGTTATGATTTTCTGCAACATAGTCATGTTGTATCTTTCCAACCATAATTCCGCCAACAGTAAATGCCATTGATGATTCAAGTCCTGGTGAATTAGGACGACCAATCATCAATCCACAGAAATGTCCTGATGTATCGGAACTATATGATTGTATTCTTGGGTATACACTATCTGAACCGAGTTGTTCTATGGTAGATATACCAACGCCGAGATTTCCGTCAGAATTTAGTCTCATTTTCTCAGGCCCATTGGTTGCAAAAAACATGTAATCACCATTGTGATTATAACCAATAATGCCTTTTCCATCGTCTTGTGGGTCTGCAAATCTTATTTGTGCTTGAGATGTATTTGGAGTTAGGAAATTCATTGCAACATCTGAACTACTTTCAATATTCATTGCTGAGAGACTATGTGGTGTAGCTCCTGAATTTCCTGCATAGACATGAAGCAAATCGTCAGGAGCGTTTGTGCCTATACCAAGCTTGCCAGCATTTAGATAAAAACTTCCTGTATATGTTCCACTGCTGTTATAAGATTGAAAATCTAAAAAGTCTGAACCACTTTGTGGGCCGTTGATTTGGAATCTTTGTAAACTTGCAGAACCAACATAATTGCCATCAGCAGGGTCTCTATTTAATCCTATAGAACCACCGCCCGCTTGGTTTAAAAGTTTCATTCCACCAAATGTTGCATTTGCTAAAATAGGGGTTGATGTTCCACCATCTAAGTATGATTCTACATCTGAATCAGAATAACTTGTAACAGAAGTAAATGATAATGTTCCACTTCCATCAGTTTGTAAAAACTGTCCAGCAGTGCCGTCTGAGGTTGGGTAGGTAATACTTGCACCTGTAAGACTGTTAGTTGCAGTAAGTGTAGTACAAGATAGATCGCCAACTTCTAAGGCTGCTTTTGCGTAACCTGTTCCTGCTGTATTGACTGTTGTGGTAGGTTCTTCTTCTAAACCATCAAAGAGTTTCCAAGTTGAGTCTGAAGCATCTCTGAATAAACCTGTGTATTCACTTGCACCACCATCTGATAAACCATCATCATAGTTTCCGTATATACCAATATCAAGTGTATCTGAACCTGTATTCGCATTCGCAAGCTCAATCATTGAGTCTGTTACAGATGTAGTGGTTGAGTTAACTGTGGTTGATGTTCCGTTAACAGTAAGATTTCCTGTTACAGTTGCATTTCCATCAATGGTTGCATTACCATTTACAGTCAAATCACTTGGAGTTTCAAATCCTAGGTCTGCAATGAATTTTTTTTGAGTTGCCATATTGTGTTATTCCGAAATAATATAACTATTTATAACATTTAGAATGTAAAAAAAGGGGGACATAAAGTCCCCCTTTCGTTTTTTGTAAAAAAGTTCTAAGAACCGACTAGAGTTCTGTGAAACTTAACTGTTGTACTGTTTGCTGAAGCAGGTGTAATCAGTAATCTCAAGTCTGATCCACTGATATCAGCGTCAAATGATGCGACACTGTTATTTTTCAATGTACCATATTGAGTCATGGTTACTGTACTTCCGTCATGTACTAATACTATTTCAGTTGAATGATAGTTAGCACCTTCTGACATTGCAATAACATATCTTGCAGCTCTGAAATCTGCATGAGCAAATGTATCAAGAGCGACTTCTGTGGTAGAAGTATATGTTGCAGCTGTAGATGTTCTATGCTTAGTATCCAACTCTTTAGAAGTAGTAATGACATCATTAGATGTATCATAAGAAAACACTCTAATCAACTCAGCAACTTTAAATGCGTTTGTTTTAGCCATTTTTTACCCCTATGTTAATCTTATTTGAAATGTATCAAATGTTGTATTAGTATTGGCAGGAGTTACAAGTAATCTCATATTTCCTGAATTTACATCTGAACTCAAAGTGAACAATGAAGCACTAGAGTATACATCGCCATATTGTACGAAGTATGCACTTGAACCATCATTGATCAATAAGACTTCAGCAGCATGTGTACCAGCACTAGAATGTGTAGCATTGATAACATACTTAATTGCTTTATTTGCAACTGCGTTTGATGATAGTACCTGATCAGAAGTTGTTGTAGAAGTGGTAACTGTAGTAAAGAAACCTTGTACTAAGTTTGCCGCTTCTGTAATTGCAACAACTTCGACTACATCACCGCTCAGAGCATTCTCTGTCAAAGTGATTGTAGATGAACTGGTAGCAGTATAGTCTGCACCACCTCCGACTAATTTCACACCATTGATATACACTTGTTCTGTACCTGCGGTATAGGAAAGTGTTTGTGAATTATCATCTGAACCTGTAATTGAGGTTGTTGTAGATGAAATGGTGTAAGTGAAATTTGTTACGCCAGAAGATGGTTGGTCAGCCCAACTAAGAGTTCCTGAACCATCTGTTTTAAGTATTTGGTTTGCGGAACCATCACTTGTAGGGAACGAAAATGCATCATTTACAGTAAGTGTAGAAGGATTAGATCCTACTTCCACAACAGCAGCTGTACCATCATTTTTCTCGGTATAAAATCTACCGTGATAAGTATTGACAGCTAATTCTCCAAGAGACAAGTCACCAGTGCTTGGTGCAGCCCCTTGAGTAGAACTTCTTTTGAACTGTATTAATGTTGCCATTTATATTCTCCTATAGTTGATGACTTTTATTAGAATGTACCACCATCTATAGCAGTAACAGTTACAGCACCTGAGGTTACTGTAAAGTTATCACTTGAGAAAGAAGCAATACCTTTTGCAGATGTTGTAGCATCGTTGATTGCAACATCACCAGCTGTTACTGTAAAGTAACTTCCACCGAATGATGCAACACCAAGATTTGATGATGTAGCAACTTCTGCATCTATTGTAATTGCACCGTCAGCATTTGTGATATCAATACCTTCACCAGCAGTAATAGTTGCAAGTTCCATATCTCCGTTTGAACCGTTACCAATGAGTAATTGTCCAGCAGTAGGAGCAGAACCGTCAACTGAAGTAATAGAACCTGAAAGTGCAAGTCCTGTTGCTTCTAAACCACCGAAAGCAGCATTTCCAAGTGAACCTGAGAATACTGAAGAGGTATCTGTTGCGTTTGCAATAAATTTGAATTTAGAATCAGAATCATCCATACCAAAGAAACCTACTTTAGCAGAACCATCATTCCATAGGAATTTGATACCACGATCTAGGTTATCGTCTGAGGAATCATCACCGATTTCAAATACTGGATCAGCAACTGAAGTAGTTGTTGAGTTTACAGTAGTTGTTGTACCATTAACAGTCAAGTTACCTGAAACAGTCAAGTTACCTGTAGCAGTAATGTTTGCTGATGTTAAGTCATCTGAAGTAAGAGTTCCGTCAACTTGAACATTGTTGAACTGAACATTATCAGTTGTACCAACTGACTGACCGATAGCAAGTGTGACACTTGTACCTGAAGCAGTTGATGTTACACCAGTACCACCTAAGATTGAAAGAGTTTCAGAATCTAAGTCAATATCAATTGCTGTAGTTCCGTCTGAAACATCTAAGTCTTGAGCTGTTACTTGTGCATCAACATAAGCTTTAACTGATTGCTGAGTTGGAACTTTAACATCTGAGTCTGAAGCCATGTTGTCTTCGTCAACTAAGAAGTCAATGTTTCCTACTTGAACAGCGTTAGCAGCGATAGTCAATGTACCATCTGAAGCTAATGTAGCGTCTCCTGAGATGCTAACATTATCAAAACTATCAACACCATCATGAACAATAATTTGTCCTGAAGTAGGTGATGAGATATCTGTGTCTGTTGCACCAGCAAGAGTTGAAGTTGTTGATAAGAACGAAAGGTTACCTGAACCGTCCGTTGCTAATACTTGGTTTGCACTACCGTCTGAAGAAGGCAATACAAAAGTTAGTGAAGATGCGATTGAATCTGCAGCTTTCAATGCTACAAAGTTTGTACCATTGTCTGAATCTTCTAAGAACTGAACAGAACCACCTGAGGTTGAACCGTTAGATACTTTGAAGTTTGCAGGAGTAGCTGAAGTACCAGCAAGCATGTCTGTAAAGTACTTACCACCAATTGCGTGAATAAGAGGAGTACTGTTATCAGAATCTACTGACTCAATATAAAGTTTCGCACCAGCACCAGAGTTTGATCTATCCTGAACATACGCTAATTCGCCTTCAGATAAGTCTGAAGTCGTAGGAGCGGTTACGCCAGTTGATCTTTTAATTTGAATAACTGTTGCCATTTTTTTCTCCTAAAAAATGAATTTATTTTTTAATAAGCTTATTTCTAGTTCACTATCCCTAGAAGAATACATTATATATCAGTCCACTCACTATGTGGGTCGTGTCTCACTGAATGACACCTTGATTGTTATGAGTATTTATAAAACTAAAATGTTCCGCCGTCTATATTGGTTTTTGTAACCCACTTGTCGGTAGCTGCATCATAAGAAAGAAGTCCATCATCTGTTTCAGTAACATTAACATCTGCAAGTTCATTGATAGATTTTGCAGACAAGTTTACATTGGTTGATGAGTTACCAATCGCTACTTGCTTTGCACGAATTGTGTTTGTTTGTAAAACTCTTGCTTTGATATTTGACATATTATTACCTTGTTACGCCAGGCGTTACGATTGCCTGTCCTTCAATCACTCTTGTGACTAAACCTGCAGAACTTGTTATATTTAGATCGTACACATATCTACCTGCTTCAAGTGCAGCTGTTTGTGTATCAGTCAAAGAAATAGTTACTTGACCTGCTAACTCTGCAATTGAAGTAGCAAAGGTCGCACTGACAGATGATGAACTATAAGTTTTTCTAATTTGTGCAGCTGCTGTGTAATCACTTAGTTCTAAAATATCACCTGCACTATCAGTTACATCAACTGTTATACTGAAGTCTGTTCCTTGATCTATGTATAGGTTTGCAATGATAGCCATATAACTATTTATGCAATTTTAGGTGTCAAACGGTTGAGATGGATGTTGATGAATTTTTTCTAATGTACCAGAATTGTTTACATAGATTTCATCAACTTGTACTACAGACCCACCTTGGTTTACATACACGCCTTTAACTTTTGCAAGTGGACCTATAGGTCTTGTTGCAATGTAAGGATTTTGATATGTGAACGGTTGCCTGTTCTGATATGTGAACGGTGTTTGACCTTGTCTAGCATAAGTAAACGGCGTTCTATTCGAATAGGTAAATGGTGTTCTACCTTGTGTTTCATATGTGAACGGAGTTCTGTTCTGATAGGTAAATGGCGTTCTGCCTTGTGTTGCATATGTGAACGGTTGCCTGTTCTGATATGTGAACGGTGTTTGACCTTGTCTAGCATATGTAAACGGTGATCTAGCCTGATAGGTAAATGGTTGCTGTGCAGCTGCAATATACGGATAAGGTGTCTGACCTTGTGCCTGAAAAGTAAAAGGTTGTTGAGCATCAGCTGGATATCTAGCAGGTGTCGGTGTTCTACCTTGAGCAATATAGGGTTGTCTAGCTTCTGCAATATAAGGATATGGTTGTTGAACGATAATAGGAGTGCTACCTGAAGCAATGTAAGGTTGTTGATAGATATATGGTTGTTGACCTACAGGCATCTTTAACTACTCCATACCTCTGTTTCTAAAAAGTTTGCGACATTTTGTAATCTACTATTAAAATTATCAGAATTTGCATATTCTGTGTTTCTCACACTATATTGTCTAGTGACAGAATTAGTACCATCTGTAAAGGTTACTGTTGCAAAGGTTTTATTCTTTTCAAAAGTGTTTATTACAACATCTTCTTCATTTCTTGTAGTATGTGTTGTACTTATCAATTCTACATTATCAATAGTAAATGTTACTGCCATTATTATTGCCCTCCATAAGAATCTGCACTTGCATTACAGAAGATATCAAAGGTTTTTGTAAAGGTTGTTGAACCAGATTTTTCAAATATAAATGAAACATTATCAAACAAAGTATCACCACTTGCAGATTCACCGTCACTAACAGTTACAACATGCCTAAATAAGACACCTCGTATAGTAGTTGTTGAAATTGAACCTACAATCGGGCTCATACTAGCATTTGCAGGAGAACTACTATAACCAGTCACCGTAGCATAATCATCTCCTGTTGTAGTTGTACCACCAGTTATAGAGTATCTAACAGTATAACCACTTTCAACATCTTCTATTTTGTATAATAAATTGTTTGGTGGTAAATCTTTTCCTGCAGTGGGATCCTGAAGCACATTTGAAGTGTTGTACCAACTAGTATCCTCAGCAGAGTAAATGTGTGCTTTTAGTTGAATTTCACTAGCACTACTGTAGTAAGCATAAATTATTACACCAGCAACTGAGGTAACACCACCAGAACTAGTTTCAGCCCAATCATCTATAATTAAACCACTCGAACCAATATAACTTGTATCACCTGCATATATGTAAGGTATTCTACCTACTGCAGGTCTTCTGGCACTAAAGGTATATGGTTGTTGGGCACTTGCAGGTACACGACCTTGTGCCTGATAAGTAAACGGCGTTCTAGCATTAAAAGTGTATGGTTGCTGAGTTATAAATGGCACCTGATAAGTAAACGGTGATCTAGCGTTTACTATGTAAGGATATGGTGTCTGTGCCTGTCTAGCATATGTAAATGGGTTTCTTGCATTTGCTATATATGGTTGTTGTGCATTGGCAATATAAGGATATGGTTGCCGTGCATTTGCTATATAAGGTTGTTGTGCATTGGCAATATAAGGATATGGTTGCTGTGCATTAGCAATGTATGGCTGTTGTGCATTCGCAATATATGGATACGGTTGCTGTGCGTTTGCTATATAAGGTTGTTGTGCATTCGCAATGTATGGATAAGGTTGCTGTGCATTAGCAATATAAGGTTGTTGGGCGTTTGCAGGTGTTCTAGCGTTATACGGTTGTTGAAATGTACTTCCTGTGTTTATATAAATTTCGTCTGCCATTATTCACCATTTTTCATTATATCACAAACCACAGATGACCTGTAGCTGTTGATCCTACACTTGTAGGTGTAGTACTAGTTGTTTCGTAATCTAACTCTACATCATCACCGTCTATTTTGATACCGTTTGATGTATTTACAGATAATGTTGCGACACCATCTAAAGGATCACTAGTGCCTGCATTATAAGATTTAGCAAGACCTGAACCAGCAGATATTACATCATTTACTCTGGCATCTGTAAAGTATTTATTTGTTGTTTCTGTAATACTTCCTGAAACTGTTGCATTGTCTGCTATTTCAAATCTATTATTTGAAGCATTCCATGCAAGTATCTGACCAGCAGTTGGTGTTCCTAATGTGTGTACATCTGACAAATCTTCTATACTAGCAGCTGCGATTCTAGCGTCTGCTCTTGCGTTTGTGAAGTATTGGTTAGTTGATCCTTCTGCTACATCATCTGTATCGTGGTTAGATAAACTTGAAACTGTTCCTGTCACATTACCAGTGACATTACCTGTTAGATTTCCTGAGAAGTTAGTACTTGCGGTAATTGTTGTACCAGTGATTGCAGCTGCTGAGTTTGCACCAATAACAGCACCGTCTATTGCACCACCGTTGACATCTATATTTGAAAATGTTGATGTTCCTGTTGAGGTAATATTACCTGTTAGATTACCTACAAAATTTGTTGAAGTAATACTTGAGAATGAAGTTCCGACTCCACCTGTGATTTGTGCAGTACCATCTGTAATAATAGGTGCATTTAATGTCTTACCACTTGCAAGCGTAATATCATCTTCTGCATATGACTTACCTGCAAGTTGAATTGTATAACCTGATTGTAGTTGTGTTGTAGGTGTAGAGTTATCACCATTTAGAATAATACCATTATCGTTAGTATTGTAAATAGTGTTTAGTGTTGACTCTGAAAAATATCCTACAATATTAGAAGATGCAGCTGTTCCTTCAAAGGAACCAGTATATGCATAGATGACAATTTTATCATTTAGAGATGCACCTGAGTTTAGAATAATAGAAGTGTGGAAACTTCCTGATGGGCCTCCGATAATGTAATCATCATCTTCTAATAGATGATTACCGTTTTTGAAAACTTGAATTCTATTTCTTTTGAATCTTAGTTCATTGTCAAATTCATCATTACCACTAAATGTGGTTTGAGATGCAGTTGCATTGAAAATAAATTCTTGAAAGAAAAATGATTTATCTTCTAAAGTGTTGAGTGCATCTACAAGTGTTGCACCACCAATTGAACTTCTAAGACCTGCAATATCACCAACATCGGTGGCGAGTTCATTATACCTCGTTCTAAAGTTTTCTATAGTACTAAAATTGTCTACTGTCTTAGCCATTTATTTTCTCTACTAGTTGCAGAAGAATGTTTTTGATATTGTTAACTTCTTCCTTTAGTGTATTTATTTCATTTCTTTGAGACTTAAACATCTCTTTTCTTTTTCTTGCCAGATAATATGCTTCTATATCTGTATTGATAACAGCAGTTGATTTATTATCTCTAATTAGAGATGAATGTCCTTCAACTTTTGCATAATCATCCATATTATGTTGCAAGTGCAATACATCTTAAAGCAGATATCACTGGTACTCTACTTGTATTGTTTCCTTGCCCTACTATCTTAACTGCAAATGCACTGAACTCTGCCAAGTCTTCTGCAGTAAATTCATATTCTTTAAAGTTTTTACCATCTGCAGGTATTGAAGTATCTGCAGAACCATCTGAGTTGAAATAATTCCAACCAATATCATCCCAAGGTGTGTTATCATCATTCTTTAATATTTTGTATAACAACTTAATTTCATTTCCTGATGGTCTGAAAACATCTGCAGTTATTCTAATAGCAGTTGCAGGTGTTTTTAAGTTTACTTTCTTAGTGCAGTAAACGAATGCATTGTTATCACCATCAGGTTCAGTTGATGCAACATAAGTTGTACCTGTTGGTACATCACTAGATGAATCTATGTTGTTTAGTCTGTTCATAATACCTAAACAGCCTATTGTTGCAACATCAATAATTGGTGAAACATTGGCGTTGAATGATTTCAATTGTAAATCAATTTTAAATGATTTGCCTGAAGACATTTCATTAGTTTCATTAATAGGTGATGCAACAATTCTAGGACTTCCCAAGAATGAGTTATCATTTAATGTAATCTTTGTTAAACTTGATTGTCTGTTATAGACTGTACCGAAGTTTGTTCCCTCTGGTGTATCCATATATGTACCATATATTGATGAGAATATTCTTGTATCTGCAAATAATATATTAGGTATCATAGTGTGAATGACATCAAAGTAATAGTTTCTAGTTGATCTAACATCTCTACCACCACCTACTGTTGAAGATGATGCAGAATAACTTGATACAAAGTCATATGATGAGAGGTCAGGTGTGACTGTAAATGAGTCCATGCCAATATTTGCAATAGCAGTAAATGTAGCATTGATTGCATCAACTGGTATTCCACCTAATGTATCACCAACTGTATCTACATCTATAGTGATCGTATTAGTCTCACCACCCAAGTTTGTAATTTCTAATGAAGAAGATGTTGTATAATCTGAACCACCATTTTCTATTTTTACACTGTTGATAATTTCGTTACCAGCAGTACCACTGATTACAACTTCTACTGTACAACCTGTACCAGAACCAACGGTATCTGTAGTTGACTGACTAGAGTATGTGCCAGCAACAGGTAATGTTCCTGAAGAAGAATGAGATATGTTTAATACCACACCTTCTTTATCACCCTCTATTTGTGTTAATATAACATTAGATGATGTTGAGTACATGCCATGTGAATAATTATAAACTTTCACATATGTTTGACCACTAAATGTTTGAATTGGGTTTTCTTGTAACTTACTTGAAGATAGTGCATCATTTTCAAAAACAATATTTGATGTTTTTGAAACATCAAACTTAGCAGCCTTCAAATTAAATTTGAGATCGTCTGTTTGTTCTGCAGTCCAAGTTGATGCATTCTGAGATACAAATAAAGAACCTGCATATGGTTGACCTGAAATTGTCTGACCAGTTACTAGATCGGTTTCACCCATTCTAGAAATGAATACCTCATAATCATTTGAATTTGACAGAACTACAAAACAGTATTCTTTACCTTCTTCTAAGAAGACAGGTGATTCGAATGTAAATGTTGTTGCAGTTGCTCCATCTTCTGTCACATTGACTTGAGAAGGTGTAAGTGTTGTTTGAGAGAACGGTAGAATAATTTGACCTGGATAACCGTTCACCATGTTTCTAATTTCAACTGTTACAGGTAAACTATCTGATTTTGTTCTAAAATAAACATCAATAGATGTTAACATAACACCTGTAGCTGCATCAACCATAAATGATTGTGCAAGGGGATCCATGTAACCGCCATCTATTTCTCTGTTATCATTTCTTCTAATTGGTGGAGTTTGTCTTCTTCGACCTGTCTCTCTAGGATCTGGATCATCTGCTAGTGGTGGATTATCAATTTCATCTTCAACAATAGGGTCAGGTGCGCCGCCATCATCTGGTGGTATGTTATCTACTGGAGGTGCATTTGTATCCCAAGCATATTGGTTTAATTGTTCACCCGTTCTAATAATTTGTCTTGAATCTGATATTGTTTCAAAAATAACTCTACCATTTCGTGTAGAAGTAATCTCTGTTTGGTTAGATTGTAATAGACCTTGTGCCTGATAGATAGCACTACCGTGTGATGCAGGTGCTGGTAAATCATAGTAACTTGATGTTATTTGTAATTTTCTAGAACCTGTTGGGAAACTTTGAGTTGTACTATTCGGCAATTCAAAGTATGCACGAAGTCTACCGTTACCATCTGTTTTCACACCTGATGAAACAGTTGTTCCACTGTCTTGTGAGTAAGTTGTGCTGTATGGTCTTACATATCCATCGACTCTAATTCCATCAAAGAAGAAATAATGATTTGTATTTGGTTTTAAACCTTTAGCATCAATTTCAATTGTTCTTGCTCTCATGAAAGGTATAATTGAAACTGATACTACTCTATCGTTTCTTGTTTCTACAAAGTCTTCAACTACTGAAGTTACAATACCAGTTCTTGTTTGATTCTCTGGCGTTTCAGTAATTTCTCTTCTTGTTTCTGAACCTGCAACCCATTGACCACCTTGTGTTGGGTCGCCTTCCCAATATCCATTTTCTTGTGATACTGTTTCGGTTGATACAACTGTAGGTTCACCAATCCATGTTGTTTGCCAATCATTCCATACTGTACCAATATCGCCTTTCGCTTTCATAGCGTCAAAGGTACCTTCTCTATTGATTCTTACATCTGGTAATCTTTCAGTGTCTTGCCATATATCTGTAGCAGGAGTTAGTTTAACATTACCAACAAATGCATAAACATTATATGGGTTTACATTGATTGATCTAGATGCCTTGTTTTGATTTATCCAAGAATATGCAGTATAAGGCAATGTAATTAGATCGCCTGTTTTTGCGTAGTTACTTGATGTAGAACTATCTAAAGAAATATCAAAGAACTGTTGGAATGATTTTGGTCTTAAATGACCTTTCTTGCCATCAATACTACAATTGTAATCTGGATGAAATACATCGCCAACTTTATGACCTCTAAAGTTGTCTACTAAGAAACCTGATTTGAATCTATCAAAACCATCAGCATCTAAAATTTGTTTACCTTGTACATCTTTTTCTAAAAGAGATAATGATGTAATTCTTTCTAGGTTTGTGACACGATTATTAATCTTGCCAATGTCTGACATTGTGAATCGTCTATGATCTTTTGATCTTACTTTAATGTCATTTAAATTTTTTGTATAAGCAGGAATTGTTACTTCAAATAGTTCTATACAATCGTCAACTGATTTTGGTTTTGTTGGTGTAAGTGCTGGGTCTCCAGTTGCAATTTGGAATTTACCAGATTTGTGTAGATATACTTTATCTATTCTACTTACATAAAAATCTATATCACCAATAACACTTGATTGATTGACTGGTGTATCTACTGCATTTGCACCTGTTGCTGTGATGCCTGTTCTTGATGACAAGAACGATCTACCATTTACATATGAGAATGGTGAGTAAACTGAACCACTTGTACTATTACTCAAGTCAACAGGTGAAGATACATCTGGTGTATCAGTTGAGAATGTTGTAGTACCTAAAACTTGTCCTACATTTGGTCTGAAATCTACACAATCAGATAATTCAAATGTACCATCAGGTTCTAAACCACCCAAATCAACTTTGTTTGGTGAGTATACGGGAATATCGTCATAGTCTACTGAACCATAAGAATTGATATCGTAGAAATCACCACTACCTGTTGATGTGAAGTAATCAAATACGATTAAAATAGGGGCATTAGGTGCAGGATTACCTGGTTTTCTAATTAATTTTCCTAAATCATAGAAACCATCTCTTTGACCATCATCAAAGAAGTAACGACTTACAATGTTTTGTGAACCTTGTGATACACCACTTATTGTACAGAATGCTGATGAAGTTTGACCAACAATTGTCTCTCCGTCTACAAATTTATTTGCATTCGTATAATACCAATATGATGTTGCACTTGAACCGTTATAATCGATTAGTGTTGCTCTTGCACCTGAAGTTTGTCCTACAACTGTTTCATATAAAGTGAAAGTGCCACTGATACTGTTTAGTGTTGCACTAGGTGGTAATGGTGTCGTACCCATATAAATTGCACGAATTCTATGAATATCTGAAACACCAAGTGATATTTCAGAATCATTATATGCAGTTCCATAAAAACCACCTGCAGTTCTACTACTACCAACCTTGAGTAGTCTACCTTGTCTAAGTGTTTTTGATCTATTAACAGGATCAGTTACAGTGACAGTAAATGTCGCTTTAATAATTGCACCATCATCATTGGTTAAACCTTGAACTGTTAAAGTTTGACCTGTACCTGAAGAGGTTGGTCCTGATATTGTGAAATCTTCTATGTTTAATAAATCACCATTACTGTAATCAGGTGTGCCTGAAGATTTCTGTTCGATAACAGCAAGAGTGAAGTTATCTGTATTAATAGAACCAAATGTTCCGTTTGAACCTGTGTTTAATGTAAATGTACCAGATCCATCAACTGTTATTACTTGTTGTCTTCTGATAGTTACTGATTCTGCAGTATGTGATTTTACAAAATCTCTCGGCCAAGCAAATATGTTTGCAGTTTGATCTTGGTTGTATAATTGTGTTCTAAATCTAGTTGATTTACCTTGATAACCACCGCCAGCATTACCTGTAAGAGTAAGTGATGTGTCACTTGCTACAGATGATACTATTAAGTATTCTGAGTTACCAGGATTATAAATCTTATCGCCTTCTCTAAGTTGAGCGGCAAATCTTGTACCAAAACCTGTAACAGTTGCACTTGCATTTGTAAATGTAACAGTACCAGCAAGTGAGAATTCTGCATCAACTACTAAATCAGCAGTAAATGTTTCTCTACTTGTTTCTTTTGGATCTTGTGTAATCGATCTAACTCTATCTATGTTGTAGTCTCTAACTGCAGTATTCTGACCAGAAGTGATTGAAAAATCACCAACACCTTCTGAAGATAAAGCGTCTGAAGTTGTAAAGTTTCCTACAACATCGTGCAAATATATGGCATTTGAATTATTATCGTATACTAAAATACCTGTTGCACCTGAAGACGAACCTGTAATCTTATCTCCAGCTTGTGCTGTTCCTGAATGACCAGAATAAGATATCTTAGTAAACATCTTAATGTCAAACATTGATAATTCCCATTTAGAAGAATCATCATAAACATTTGATGTATCTGTTCCTTGATTTAAAGTGATATCTCTAACTCTTGCAAAACCGATATAATCTTCTGAGTTTTCTGCACCTGGACTTGAGATTATACTTGGCCATAATTTACAATATTGAAATGGACTTTGTGCATCTGTACCTGATTCGTTACCAAATTCAGGTAATGAATGTGCATTAGTTACTCGTAAAAAGTTTCCTAATCTAATAGGTGTATTTGCGTTGTCTAATGTAACTGTTGTTCTTGCTTTGTTTAATGTAATAGGTGTTGTACCAATCTTTTCTATTTCGTAACCTTTTACATATGCTTTACCTGGCGATACTTGCATGATTACTTTTGTTTCATCACCACCATTTGCAGAAGTATAGTAACCTCTGTTTGTAGTATCGTCTAAATGTTCTCTAAAATTGTGTGTGAACTGTCTTACAACAAAGTCACCATTTGCATCAAAAGTTCTTCGTGCAAGTGTGTTTTCTATTTCGTTGTAGATTGGATTTTGAATTGATAATTCGATAGTGCCATTATTAACTCTTACAAACTCTACAAAGTTAACATCATCTGTGTCTGTTAAAAGATACTTTGAAAGAGTTAATGATAGTTTTAATCTGTCTGCACCAGCAGCGTTTTCGTTATTTGTTCCTGTTGCGTTGTCTAAAAGGGAACTATCATTTGCTGAAGTAATGATCTCTTCAGTTATTTTCAAACCAACTCTATATGATGGTCTGCCTGAATATTTTTCTAAGATTAATTGTTGTGCATCTACTTTACAGAAGAAACCTCGTAAGAATACCACACCCTCTGAAATGTTTGCAATTGAAGCACGACCATTTGGTGTTTCTGTACTCGCTAAAACTGTAAATTCATTATTACTTGAAGTTGCAGTAGCATTACCATCAGAATCTAATGTTACAAATTGAAGTTCTTCATTTGCTGTAAAAGCAGTTGAGTTTGATGAATCTGTACCTTGTGAATAGTATTTCACATAAAGTGTAAGAGGATCATCTGAAGTTTCAGCAGATGATGCAAATATTTGAGCAACTACGCCTGAAGTTTTACCTTTTATAAAAGATAAATGTGATGATGTTCTGTATGTTTCTACATTCGCATCACCATTTGAATTAGGGTTTGCAGATGATACTTTGACATAGTAGTAATCCATACTAACATCTGTCTGAGCACCTTGAATGATAGAACCTTCTTTGAAGAAGTGATTACCAAATCTCTCTATTTGATTTTGAAGTATTGATTGGGTTTGTGTTAACTCTCTTGCTTGAAGAGGTCTACCAGCTCTATATAAAACTTTTTGAAAGTTTTTATCTTCACTAAAATCATCATAGTATGGAGTGATATTTAAATCAGTCTTCTGCATATTCCTTCTCTTTTTAAAAGGGGATAAATCCCCTTAAATTACATTTCAATAATTAACTTAATATCTTCAATCTGGTCAGCAGCTCTTGATACTGCGCCTCTATTTTCGATGTACATAATTTGACCAGAATATTTTTCAACTTCTGGGAAATTAGCGTCAACTGAAGATACTGTACCAATTGATGAACCACCCTTATAAACTGTATCAGCAGCTGCGAAGTCGGCATAACCACCTTCACTGTTTGCAACTGGAATATAAGAAACTACATTTCCTGTTATTGATAGAATTCTTCCTACTGCAACACCAGCACCATCAGATGAAGCATCTAAGATTACATCATCAACTGATAAACCTGACACAGAAGATAGTGTCATTTTTTTGTAAGCAGACAATGTTGTTGCTGTTGCAACTGTTGTTGTACCTACTGTAAATGGATCTTGAACAATACCAATTCTTCGGAAATCGTTGTCTGTTGGGAAGTCTCCTGAACCTTCTGCAAACTCAAGTCTTGAGTTTACGATTACATAGTTACCACCAAGTTCTTGTACTGGATCTGCACCATGTCCAATAATTGGTGAGATGATAGGTGTAACACTTGCGTTTGAACCTGAACCAATGCCTGTAATACCGTCTATGTCTATAGATGCTCTCTTATAACCAGAACCATTTGTTGTCACTGTTACATAAGAAACTGCACCAGATGACACTACAACTGTACATGCACCACTTGAACCATCTCCGTCAATTGCGACTGAAGTATATGTTCCGTCATTATAACCTGATCCACCTGCATCTACTCTTACATGATAGATTGCACCGTCAACGGCGTCATTTTCAACATCCCATTGTGATGAACCATCATCTGTTGCTGATGAACCCATTTCACCAGATGTTCCTGTACCATCAATCTCTGTTTGAGCACCGAGAGTTTTGACAGGAATAAAGTCGTTAGTTACAAATTTAATTGTGTCTGAGGCAGAAATTGTGTACATGTATTTCCATTGATAACCACGACCTGAAGCAGCGTTTGAGTCTGAGGTTGTAACAATAGCTGTTGAACTTGTACCTGTTGGTTTTACATCTGAAGTAACTACAGCGCCACTTGCATCTCTACCTGTTCTGATACACTTATAGACATGATACTCGTCTGTTATGACATAAAATCTTCCATCAAACAAACTATTTTGTGATGTTGCAGGTGTTTGATTTGATGATGAGTAATCGTGTGCATACTCATCGTAAGATGTTCCTGAAGTCCAGTTATGTCTTGTTAAACCGTGTGATACATCTGAAGAAGAAACCTTCTTCATTGCGATCATATCTGACCATGCATCTACTTCTTCTCCAATACCGTTTGCAGGTGAAGGTGGATTATTATCGTCTGACCATGCCCATGGTCTTCCTATGAAAATATAAGATGATGATGCAGATTCACCAAAATCCTCTTTAAACTGTTTAGCGTTGTGTACTCTAAACTTTTCTGTTATAATTGCTGCCATTTTTTTAATCTCCTCAGATTATTTATATACTATTTATAACTATGCCGACTTTATGTAAGCATTAAATGTTAAATTTGTTCGTCTTCTTTCGTGCAGAGGTAAATCTGCAACATACATTTTTGGTAGATAATGTTCTAAGTCATAAATTCTAATGCCTTCAGGTCGTGTTTCTTCACTTAGAACATTACCTGTACCATCTTCTAATAAGAAATCATCTTCATCTGTTTCATCTTTTAAGTAATAAGAGATGCTGTAAGTCTGTTGATTTGATATTGTATTTATTGTTCTATAAGTTGACCCTAATGGGACAAAAGAAGTATAACTGTGACTACCTGCATCCTCATCTGAGATTGCATCACCGTCTTCGAAGATGATTCTGTTTCCATCTTCGTATAAGAAGTATTTGTCTTTGAGTTCTATTGATCTTTCAGTTGTAAAATAGTGAACTGGTTCATCTATTGTTGCACTTTCTAATCTAAGTGTCTCACCTGACTCTAATATGAATGTATCACCGAAATCACCTTTGACTCTTGCGTCTTTTGAAGGTTCCATTCTTACTGCACACAGTTCTTCTTCTAATTCTATTCGACCACCATCTTCTAATATCAATACTTCATCTATAATATCATATGATGTGTATATTTTACCTTCAATTGCAGGTCTTCTCTCTGTACTTCTAACTAGATAATTATTATCTGCAGTATCTAACGATAGAACTGTAGGTATACCATTATTTGTAAGTAGACCTACCTGTGAAGATGATAATGAATGTAATTGTTGTATGTTTACATTGAAATGAGCATTCTCGTTTCGAGAATTTGATGATTGATCTCCACCTGCATCTCTGAGTACAACTAATGGTGTATTCATCTCATCTGCATTAGTGTAAATTTCAACTTCTCTCATTGAGTTTGTGAAAGCATTTACAACATAAGGTACAACTTCTAAACCAATTATAATTGTAGGTCTGAATCTAGTTTCTACGATAGATGCATCTATTTCGTTTTTGATTGCAACTTCACCGAAGAATATATGACCTGCTGGGTGAATTAGGTCTTTTAATGCACCTCTCCATTTGTTGATAGATTCACCAACTTTGATGACATACGAATGTGTTTGATAATATCTACCATCATGTATATTAGATGCATCTTCATCAAGGAAAGATTTAACATCTAAGAATTGTTTTTGCATGATACCTTCACCAGCTCGTGTACCACGACCAGTGAAAGGATCAAATTTAATTACATCAAATTCATCTATATTATTGTAAGAAACGGTTTCGTTATCTAAGAACCAACCATCTAAATCTTTAACAGTTAATATGTGTCTATCTGCATCATAAGATACAACTTTTGCAGTTGCACCTGAGATATCACCTGTAAGTTCTATATCTCTTGTTAAATTTGCAGTTGGTGTTTTGATCAACATTGGTACAAAAGATGATGATGATAAGACACCATCACTACTGAAGTTGTAACCTTGATCTTGTATATTGATAGATTGAACACCGCCAATGTTTTCGCCATATGCAAATATCTTAGCGCCTGTTCCTGATGAAACAGTTGTGTTCTTATTTAATTTTTGTGTACTTGAAGTACCACCTGTAATTTGTTCTCCGTCAATAAACACACCTGTGTCTGTCGATTCTCTTTTAACAACGATTCTATTTTTCTTTGGTTCAAGTCTTAGAATAGTTGCAGTTGCGGAAGAATTTGTTCCTGTAACAACTTCGCCTTCTTGGAAACCTGTTATGTTATCAAAGTAAATGTAACCGCCAGGATATACTCTTGGTACACTATTATACCAACCACCATCATTGATTTGTATTGATCTGATATTACCAACTGTTGTTTCTTGGTTTATTAGAGTGCCATCTTCATACATCAATCTATTGAAAGATGTATAGATTTCAACTAACTCACCGCCTGACAAAGGAGTTAAGAATGTGATTCTATCGTTTTGGAATGTGAAATCTGTTGTTCTAGTTTTTTCTAGGCCATCTACAAAGACTCTAACTATATTGTCGTTAAAGAATATTCTATTGCCATTATCGTCTACACCATTAAATAATGTTTGACCAACACTTGCAGTAACTTCAAATTGACCCCATGCGACTATGTTTTCTAAAAGAAGTTCATCGCCTACAGAACCGATTACTGCTTCTGCACCACCTGATCTAAGACTATCTTCAAATACAATTAGATCACCTGCATCATAATTTTGTCCATCATCTTCAATATAAACATGTGTAATAGGACCATAAGTGAGACCATCAACTACTGACTCTGATTTAATAACATCATTATCGCCTTTAGCACCACTAAAATGTATCTTATCATTTAAAAGATACATTGAACCTGTTGAAGCAGTTTCTAGTGTGAGACCAGCGCCATCTTCTAAAAGAATAATACCATCATCATCATGTTTAACATAAACAGATGAATTGTCTAAATTGGTTCCTGCAATGATACCTTTGATAGTACCAGTGAATGTTGTTTTGTCGTCTCTATCTAAAAATGTTACGGCATCTCCATCTGAGAATGTTCCGTAATGATTGTTTTTTATATGAATCGAATATGTGTATGATGCAACATCTTCTACATATACATTCTCAACAATTGATTGTGCTAATACAGTTCTTCCGTCTGTATCAAATTTTGTAATTTTATCTGTTGCTTGTGGTAGTGTATCTTTGTCCATCACTACAACAAGTCTTCGTTGTTCTTTATATTCTGAATCTGATACAAATATTGTTTCGTTTATTGGATATCTAAGTTCAGAATCTTGTCCGAAAAGTATTCTCATTAAGAACTTAACTGACTCTTCTGTACCTTTTGTTTGATAAAGTTCTTTGATGTGTTTGATTGCTAGTCTTTTGTTTGGTACATTAGTTAAGTCTAATGACGGTACAAAATCTTTTTGGAAATATTGGATAAATTCTTCAGAAGTATGGTCAATATCTCCCATATCCAATAATCTATTATTGGCAACAATTGTATTTTGTTTGTAAGATGAAACCGTACCAGTCTGACCACCGTCTCTACCTTCAACGATTTCTCCGTTTGAGAAACCTATTCCTGAAATACTTGATATGAAAAGTGTGTTGCCGTTTATAAGATCAATCTTTGCGACTGAACCATTTGTTTTTCCATAAATGTATTCGCCTGGTTTAAAAGGATCTGCATTTGAATTTGTATTCGTTGCAGTTCTTTCGAAAACTATCTTAGAACTCTCTGCATCTGGATCAGGTAAAACAGTCGATGGTTCTAATAACATAGAACCATCGCCGTCTTCTAATAGTATGCCATCTATATCACTTTGAGATTCTAATGTTAGAATCTCGTGTTCTAAGTACTCAAAATATGCCTTTAGAAATTGTTCAAAGACTGGTGCTTCTTCTCTGACAAATTCAGGTAGAAGACCTGGCAATCTTTGCGACAAACTATCTATGACATATTTTTCGTGTGACATGATTAACTAATAGTTACTCCAACTGAACCAATTGGGAACCAGTTTGCACCATTCCAGAATAGAATGACTGCTTCTCCTAAAGCATCAAATACTAATTGATTTGAAGTAGTTGAAGAATAACCCCATGATGATACTGTCACGGTTGCAGTGTATGAAGAACCGTGAAATGAACTCATGTACATCACTTTAATTTGACCAGTGTCGGTACCGTCATCTAATGTGAAAGATGTGTTACCACTGAAAGAACCACCATCAAATGCTGTAGCAAAAGTAGATGCTAAGTTTGAAGCGGTTGCTGTTAGTGATGCTATATCATCAACTGCAAGGTGAGTTGGGATATTTTCGAATAACTGACCAATGGTCATCTTTTTATTTACTGGCGTGCCACCAGGATTGTCAACAATGTGTAATAGATCATCTGCACCGATATCACTATCTGCTACTGCTGTTAATGCACTTATTTTTTTATCTGCCATTTTTTATATCCTCCAATATAATCCAAATAAATGGGAAATTACTCGTGGGACTCACGATCACTTACGCATAATTAGTAACTAGTTGAAGGTGTTGAATTGAATCCTACACCTGCACTAGACTCACCACTTGCGATGGTGTCTACTTCACCTTTAACCGATATATTTTCAGAAGAGATATCAATTAGAGAACCTCTAGTTGCTACCACATCATAACTATTTGGTATCACGGTAAAGTCAATAGATGTATTGGTGTTTGCTGTAGAAGCAATTGTCAATGCATCAATTGTTAGTTTTCCAGTCGAGTAATTTATTGTACCCGCCTGTGAATCTGTATATATTCTTGTAGATGCTGATAACTTGTATCGTCTGATATTACCCATACCATCATCATCAAAATAGTATGTATTACTATCACCATCTAGTAAAAAACCTGTTGTTGATAAAATTCCTCCAGTTGCACCACTGTGACCTGAATGAGGATTGTAAAGACTGTTGCCAAACTCAACTGAGAAACCTTTTGATTGTCCGATATTTACAGACATATCTTCTTGTTTTCTTAACCTGATATTAGTGATGTTTGAAAGAATTGAAGAATTGGCATCATCAATTGATCTAACTAACTTAGAATGTCTAAAGATTGCATCAAAGTTGTTTAGGTTATTTTTATCAAAATCTATAATAGAGTTTGAGACTAAAGTTTCAATCTCACCTAATGTTAATTGTGTTTGATTTGGGTTATATTTGAATGTTGTTGAGACCAATATCTTAATGATTTCTGGATCGACAATTGTAGGTCTCACTGTTAACATGTTGAGTTTTCTTAAGTTTTGTGTTATAACTCTTTTTTCTTCTGTAGTTAAGTAATCTGCATTTGCTGGTTTGATTGCAAGGAAAACTTTTCCATATTCAGGTGGATCGTTATCTTCTCCACCCCATACAGCAACAGCATCAGCATTTGGGTAATACTCTGTTACTTTTGCTTTATAGTCGTTAAGTGTAACTAATCTGTTTTGTGATGTAAAGAATTTGTTTGCCTTAAACTTGATAGACTCGATAGATTCTCTTTCGCCACCACCTGTTGCCTTTTGTTGTGTGATAACTGTAGATGATGAGAAACCGTTAATAGAAGTTAGTAATGAAAAGATATTAGCGCCATTTGCATGGTCTTTATCAACAACAATATATGTGACATCAATTTGATCACCATCCAATAATTGTTTGCCTAGAATACCATCACCAAAATAAATCTCTATGAAGCCTTCTTCGTTTTCTTGTGTGTAGTATACTTTAGAAGTTGTAGTGATGGTTGATACATCTGTTGAAAGATTGTATGTGTCTGTAATACCATTTGAAGTAACTGCAACTGATAGAGTTGATCTGTCAACTCTTTCATTAGATATTACAAACTTAGAGTTCTTAATTTGTAAATCGTTAATGAATGTATCAGTAATGTATGTACCCTGTGCGATCTCTACATTTTCGTATCTGTATTCATTACCATTTTGAACTGGTTTAACTGAGTTTGTTGTAACAAATTGCACATTTAAACGATCAAACACTGTTGAGAATACTGAACCTCTTAATAGAGTCATTTCTGTTGCAGTTGGATATGTACCATCTGGATTTCTAACATCTGACAATATAAGTTCAACCTTTGCTATAGCAGATGTTTCAGATGCAGGTACAAAACCCAAATCTTTTGCTCTTGATACAACATTCTTTCTAATTTGTGCTGAATCTAAAAACATCTCTGAAGCTGCCAAGTTTGTATTGAAGGCACTTATGTGAGATGCATACGCTAAAAGATCAATCAACAATGACATTGTAGATCCTTCAAAGTTGTAATCTTTAAATTTATCTTGTCCTTTGAGATAAACTTTTAGATTTGAAGCAATTTTATCGAAATCTAAATCAGAAATATTTAATAGTGAACTTTTTACTGCCATTATCTTATCCTTTTAACTGTGAATTCTACTTCTTGTGTCCTTTGACTGTTTCTAATAGTATAGAAGACAGTTACATACAAATTATTACTGTCCATGTCACCAAACGACATTTGTACATCTGAAATTCTAGGTTCTAACTTCTCTAAAGAACTTTTAACTCTCTTTGATACTACTGATCTTACTCTCAGATCATTTAACTCAAAAAGTTGATTTCTTAAAGAAGTTCCTAAATTAGGTTTAAATGGTCTCTCGTAAAAATTAGTCATCACTATGTTTCTTACTGATCTTTTTATCGCCTCAGCGTCTGTTTTAAGTGTTATATCACCAGTGATTGGGTGAGGAGTCATAAGAATGTTTAAATCTGCAAAACTTTCTTTGACTGCAACTGTTTTTCCTTCGTTTACTATGTCAACCATTTAACTATTTATAAACTTTTTAAGTGTTTTATATTCTAACCAGTGAAATATTATCACCTTCTTTTGGTACTTCAGCAAATCGTATATAATTTCTGAACAATGTAAATGAAGTTACACCTAGAGCAGCTGTATTGACGATTCTTTTGTTGTTGATGTATACCTGTAAGTTTCCTTTTCCGCCTGGTACGATAAAAGTATCAGTCTGACCATCTGCTTTGTAGTATGCAACATTAACATTTTCAGCTCTTTCTTGTATTGTATCTAATTCTGTTTGACTTGTAACTCTTCTCTTTGCACCGTTCTCATCTTCAATTTCTAAATACTCAAAAACTGTTCCTGATCCTCTTACAGTTACATTTCTGTTGAATACTTGTGAGTCATCAACATCAACAATTTGTTTAGCGGCGAGACCAGCAAGACCAGCACTGATACCACCTGGTATGCTAAAGTCAAAGCCTATTAATCTAAGTATATCACAAAATGTTATTGTAATTGGTTTAAAGATTGAACCAAGTCCAATCTTATCAAAGAATTTCTTAATAATTTTTATCCAATCAAAGAGTAATTTCTTTTTCCAATTGATTGCAAAATCTCTGAATGCTTCTATGTATGCCTGAATAGTTTCATCACATGATCTCACTGTACTTCTGATTTCTCCACCAAGTAAATCTAACACACCAAAACCTAAAATGTTTAAACTCTCTAATGTTTGACATACCTGTTCTCTAAGAGATTGCAATTGTTTATTAAGTGCCTCTCTCACTTGTTGACTTAGGTCATCCTTTTTTAAGTCTTCTCGTATATCATTAATTTTATCTTTAAATTTACCAATAGCTGCACTAATAAAACCTGCAACATCAAATTCAAAGAGAGCTGAGAGATCAGGAAGTCCTAATGCTTTCCATATAACTTTAAAGATTTTGATTAATGTCTTAATGAGTTTGAATACACCATTAACTAACCAATCTTGTATTTCGGATTTGAACCAACTCCAGATTGCTTGACATCTTGCTCTCTCATCATCAACACCAAATGTACCGTCATAAGTTTGATACGCCTCTGGCATTGCATTATAGAGAAAGTCTATTTTCTCACATATCTGCATTTTGATTCTTTCTTGTTCTTCTCGTGTGGCAATCTTTAGAACATCAATAGTAATACCAAAAAGAGTAAGTTTAAAACTGAATGATGTTATCTTGCTGATCAACTCAGCAACTTTCATTGGTACATAGATATGAAGTTCTTGGATAAATTCTGTAATCGCTTGTCGACATTCTCTCTGCCAATCTCTAACAACAAACATACTTCTCAATTGATTGATCTCGTCAATAATCTGTTGTCTTCTTTCGCCGACCGCATCAACAAGTTCTGCAATTAATTCGTTGTACTTTGCTCTAATCTCTGCAGTTACAAGTCCTTTATTCCAATAAGGTGACAATAAATCAGCAAGTTTCTCTCGCCATTCTTCTACAGTTTTGATAACTTCATTTATCTCATCTCTTACTTCTTGTGAGATTTCATCACCTGCTTGAACTATCCACACCCTCAACTTATTGGGTATGTCACCAATTTCGTTTAAAAGATTTGTAAGATCAGCCGCAGTAGGGAAATTGAATATGTCACCCTCTGGACAAGGAATCTCGTTAGGAATTCTAGGTAATGTTAGCGCCATTAGTTTAATCTTATATTTGGTGCTATAATAGAAAGATTCCCTTCTGATGTTATATCGGTCTGTCCTTGAACTATGATATTTGCATTACCTTTCACAACAACTTTTACATCACCACACACTGTAACTTCTTTATCACCACAAACAACTTCATAATCATTCTGTACAACTCTTGTGTGTCTTTCACCGTCAGGTTGTATCTCTGTAAATGTTCCTGATCTATGATACACAAGTATTCTTTCCTTATCTCTTGTATCATCTAATTCAACTAAGTGTCCTGATTCTGTAAACATTGACTTGTTATATGGATATTTTGGCGCAGCTTGTGAATCAGGCAAATGATCTGACTTTAAAAATGTTTGATAATCAGCATCACCTGTTGCATAACCAGATATATCTGAAGAGTTGATATACTCTTTTAACGGATAATAGGGAATGTTGAGATGTTGTTCTGATGATGAAGGATTTGTAATTTCAGAATTACCATCCTTTGCATAACTTATGCGAATATTTTTAGGCACAACTGGTGATTCTTCTAACGATCCTTCTAATCCGAAAGTTCTAGTACGATCAGCTGCAGAACCTGGTCCGTCTACAGTGCCGTCATATGCACTCTTTGTAAGTCTTCTAGGGTCATTAAAACCTAGAGGATTACCATCCTTATCTTTTCGTCTTTTTTGAACATTGAAACCTTGAACAGAACCAATAACAACTGGATCTTGTTTTGTTTCTTTATCTCTAAAGAATAGAAGTACAGTAGACCCCTCAACTAGACCGTGTTGAATACCAAAACCTGACAAACTTGCCGTAGTTGTCGGCAACATTACTTGAGCCCATGGTAAGTCTGGAGTTGCAATCATAGACTTATCACTTGAATGAATACCGAAGACACGAACTCGAACCCTACCAAGTTTTTGAGGATCGTTTCTATCTTCAATTATGCCATAAAAATAATCCATGTTAATCATCCATATGTGGCGAACCACTTGTTACTTCAGACAATGGTCTAATATCTTTAACTCGATCTGCAAAACTCTCTTTCACACATTCTAAGTTTAAAACACCTACGCCTTCGCCTGGACTTGCCTCTAACATTATATCAGTTATAAGGTATCTATGATCATTTAGTCTATCAGTTATTTGTCTATTACCACTTGATTCTGCTGGTGGTAAAATCAATTTGATCATCTGACCAACAGACAAATCTGTTCTCAATGGTATCTGAACTGTTATTCTATTTTGTTGTAAGGTCTCTAACAATGCTCTTCGTCTAAGTCTACTATTGTCATTGTTATCACGACCTCTAAATTGTTGTTCTTGGTCTAATTGTCTATTATCAAAATTGTGCTCTATGTGATAGTCGTATATTTTGGACGATAAGAAACTTTTATTTAAAGGAAAGTCGACATCAACTTGATTAATATCTGGTGAATGATTTGCAGACATTAAATTTCCTGCAGTGTGCCATATCTCATCTTCATCTACATGAATCATTGGATATCCAGATGCATGATCTTGTTTTCTTGCAAAAACTTCAGTTAAATCAAACTGTCTTGCAGTTTCTTCTTTAGTGTAAGGTTCATATACACTCATAGATGAAGAGTATGCACCACCTGATAAACCTTGCAATGTATCAAAGACCTGACTTCTTACAACACTCAATATCTGAGTATTCAAACCACTAGCACCATCTAATGGCACTTCTTGTGTATCTAAATTATTTCTAGGCGTAAAAGAAAACGACAAAGGAAATTCATCTTGGAACATTTTTTCGATAGATTTAAATCTGAAACCACCATTCAATGTTTGAAAAAAGAACATACTTCTCTTAAATGATTCTGACTCGGTAGATTGAGCATTGTTCGTACAATAGTTTATAAGTTGTTGCACATTCCAGTTTGGACATATGAACTGATAGTTGTCTCGTAATGAATCTTCAAAATGATCAAATTCATCTATCTTAAATTTTGCCTTATTGATAAGAGCATTTTGTAATATTGCTGACCATGATCCTCTAAACACTTGACTTATTCTTTGTTTTCTTGCATAGAAAAGTCTAGGGTCACAAATTTTTATTTGATAAGTTTGTGTTTGTATGCCTGCACCATTTCTACTTACATTAATTATCTTATAAACTCTAAATGTTTTATCAATGGTAAATTCTTTATTTGTTACATAACCAAAGCCTTCTTTTGACTTAATTGATATACGAATATTTTCTTGACCAGTCATACGATAGTTTTTTATGATATCTAAACCATCAAGAATGGTAATGTCTCCTGTTAAAAAATTTTGATAAATGTTTTCGTAGAGACGAAAATTCAACACCAATCCTCTCAGATCGACGGAATCTCCATATTGATTGACTAAGGTAAATGATTCAACTACGAATTCACCTGCCTTAAAATTTACATCTGTCATGATAATAATCTTGCGACTTCAGAAACGATTGTCTTAATAAGTCGTGGTTTTATAATTTTTATTTTCCTTTTTGCTTCGTTATGTTCGTATTCATGGTCAAAGTATGTCACTGGATTATAACCAGATGCTGAACTGTTTCTTCTAAGACCATCTGAATTTTCATAGAAGATAACACCATCTTCTCTATTTTGAACAGAACTGATTGTAAACGATTTGCCACTTGTTGCACCTGTTACAACATCATTTGCTGACCAAGAACCACCAGTAACACCAATTCTTTTAAAAGTCGGATCGATTAATATAACATTGCCTTCTGAAGATGAACTAGTAATTTTTTCACCTAAAAGAAACTTAGAAGAAGATGTTATGATATCAGAAGTGAGTGTTGCATTTAACCAATAACCCTCATACTTTTGTTTTATAAATTCGTTAAACTCTGAATTACTTTTGTGCCAATCTAAATATGAATCAATTTGATTTACTAAGAAGAAAGTCCAATAGAGATGTGAATCGCCGTATAATTTTGATGCAACTACATCTGGTCTTTCGCCATCTTCAATCTCATAGAAGTTATATTCAATAACACTATCAAAAACTGCAGGTTCGATTTCGACCTTTCTAAAAATATCTTTTATCTTTACACTTTTGCCATCAGGCATAATGTAATTGATTGATGGAAAATTTTTGAAATACTCACTACTCATTTTTAACCGCCTGTGTTACCGTCTGGATTTCCTGGTGAACTAGTTTGATTCTGTAACCATGTATCTCTCTGATTAGGGTCTTGAGCAACTAAAGCAAGAGAACCGTCTTTTGTTTTAGGATCAATATATCTCTTATAACCACCTTGTGTGATAATTTTGATTTCTTTAAAACCTAATTCTAATTGTGTGTAAAGAGGATAACCGTCATGGTATACACCTGTTCTCTCAGAACTATGTGTAACCTTACAAGATGTTAAAACGGATGGCATAAATCCGTCAACTCTTTTAGCAATTGGTCCACGCCATTCTATATCGAAGACATTTGGATATCTAAAGTATTGTTCTGCTTCTCCCTCACCTCGTTCCATTTGATTAGTTTCTGTATTAAAAAGTTCTATATAATTATCAGAGTATGAATCAGGCAACATGAGTATTTTAAAATTACGACATATATCTTCAACCTCTCTTGCCTCATCTGCACTTTTTGGGTGCATAACAAAAGAAAAACTAAAATCTCTAAAACTCGGACCAACAAGAGTTTGTTCTTCTAATGGATTTTTTGCACGACCAAACTTGAAGTTGGTATAACCACCTGTCAATTCATTTCCTAATGCTTGAAGTCCTACAGTTGCCAAGGTTCCAGCAGATTCCAATCCTTGTTCAAACCCAGCACCTGCACCCTGTGTCATAAATGAATTTATGATTCTGTCCAATTCTCTTTTTGCTCTACCCATTGATTGTTTACTATACTCAACTGTAGTATCACTTATAATAGATCCATCAGGAATATACATTTGTATGTCAAATAGATCATTCATATTACTATTAATTCTAGACCTAGAAGTAAAGGCAATCCAGTTATTGCATGGATCAGATAAAGGATATGTCAAATATTGAACTGATGTACATGGATCTCTTCTAGCCTCATAAAATGATCTATTTGAGGCATCTAATTGCGATTGTAGTGATTCTCGCCTTGCATCTAAGCGATCTCTGGCGATATTGTATTGTTCTCTAAGTACATCACTACTGAATACGCCTTCATAATTTAGATTACTTAATTTTGATGCAATACCCTTTAACGAATTAACCGCTTGTTTCGCTTTGTTGATTTTGTTTATGATTTCTTTGAAGGATGCCATCTATAAATACTCTTAAAGTGTTTATTGTTATTTATGCCCAAAAAACCATATAGCGGTAAGTTCAAACCGAAAAATTATAAGAAATATAAAGGTGATCCTACAAACATCTGGTATAGAAGTTTATGGGAAAGACGCTTTATGGTTTACTGCGACAACAATGATAATATCATAGAATGGGGTAGTGAAGAAATCATCATACCTTACAAGTCTCCCTTAGACAAAAAAGTACATCGCTACTTTCCTGACTTCTATATCAAATATGTTGACAGCAGAGGTCAAGCACGAAGAGTCATTATAGAAGTCAAACCAAAAAAATACCTCAAACCACCACCTGAACCTAAACGAAGAACACAACGATGGATGAATGAAGTTGCAACCTACATGATCAATCAGGCGAAGTTTAAGGCAGCTGGTGAATACTGCAAAGATAGAAGATACGAATTTAGAATTTTAACCGAAGATCATTTGTCTTAAAGTATAAATAGATGGATGGCATTAAGTGTTCTAGAGGAAATAAAAAAACAGAAACCATCTGAACTACGAAGTAGAAGTAGAGAAAGTTTAAATTGGTTTAGAGAACAGTTAAGAAGAATTCGTGTTCCATACAATAATCTCATAACACAATCTGGTGATTATGCAGAATCAGTAGAGTTAGGCAAATTCTACATGTATGTTTATGAAGCAAAATGGAAAAACAAACTCCCATATTGGGACAGATTCCCATTTGTTTTGCCCTTTAGATATGCCTCTGGTGGTTTTTATGGAGTTAATTTTCATTATATAAGACCAGCCGACAGATTACTATTATTAGAAGAATTATATAGATACGCTGAAGAAGATGATGATACAAGAATCAAATTCACTTATGGTATGATTAAGTCAATAAGTGCTTTAAAATATGCTAAACCTTGTGTTAAAAGATATCTTTACGATCATATTGATTCCAGAATATGTGAAGTTAAAACAGAATTTTGGGACATGTTGGTAATGATACCATCTCAAAACTTCAACGAAAATGCAAACACTGTATATGCACAAAGTAGGAACAAATACTAATGGACATGTTAGATAAAGGACACATAGATAGATTCAAATCAATTTTTGATTCAGGTGCTAGAAGCAATCTGTTTCATGTAAACATTCTTTTGCCATCTATACTAAGAAACCCAAAATTTGATGGATCACAAAATAATTTACCTTTAAATCCTAGATTAGGTTTTGATATGGGTATGAGAGTAGAAACATGTTCTCTACCTAGTCGTAAATTAGACACAAAAGATTTTTCTCCATATGGACCAAAACAACCTCATGTAACAGGTCTATCACAAGATACTACAGTTAGTATGCAATTTTTATGTGATTCAAGTTTTTTAGATCGTTATCTTATAGAAGCATGGCAAGGTTTGATCTATGCATCACCACTGAGTTCTAACGATGAAGACAGACAATTCGATCCAACAAGTATAAATCCAGTCTTTTCTTACTATGATGAATACGCAAAAGATTCTAGAATTGAAATATTTTCTATTCGAAGAGATATGAAATTAAATAGACCTGCTTTAAAATGCACATTGTATGATGCATACCCAATTTCTTATGATGCAATGGAACTTACTAGAAGTGATAACAGTTTACTTAAGTTTAAATGTACTTTTGGTTTTCGAACCTTTTCTACTGAGTATACTCCACCACCTGAAGTTTCACTACTAAATAGAGGAAGACGATTCATTAGTGCTTTTGCAGATTTAGCAAAAGTTGGATCAAGATATAATAGTAAA
>Ga0208161_1000023_pt1 | contig 71587 bp, 89 predicted proteins | sample CB_VirMetaG_3_FD_184538 | JGI IMG/M metagenome (GOLD analysis project Ga0208161, IMG submission 184538) | Freshwater to marine saline gradient viral communities from Chesapeake Bay - CB_1508_1S Viral MetaG (SPAdes) (version 4) | ecosystem: Environmental > Aquatic > Marine > Coastal | place: USA... | reverse complement strand
TCGCATTACGGCTATGTGAGCCTTAGAAATGGTGCGGGCTACAGCTTCAGCTCTACCTCTAGCGTGGACAGCCACCCAAGTAACGGAATTTACCGCACCGACGATACTAACATTCGGGTGTCAACATTCTCGAACAAGACTGCTCCATCCTGCGGTTTGCAGGTTACTCATTTACAAGCCTATAACACCTATACCAGCAGCACGAGTTATGAGCGACTGGATATCGGCTGGAATGCAAACGTCTGCACAATTCAGACAACAGCAGGCAGTGCAGGCGGAATTGTTAGAGATTGGAGTATTCAAAACGCGATAGCAATTGATGGACTTGACGAATCAGTTAGCGAATTGAAGCTCAAAGTGTACACAGACGCAACTCGGCCTACACCCGGAACGGCTGGTAGAATCATTTACAATTCAACTGACGGGAATCTCAACATCGACAATGGTACAAATTGGATATTACCTGACGGCACTGCAACTTAGGCGTAAAGACATGAACCATAGTAATCAAAAAGGCAGATAAATATGAGCACTGGATATCCATTGCCTGAAGAAATATTTAATTCACAAGAACACGCTCGCAACAAGGTTTTGCTGGCGAATCAAACCCAAATATCAATAGTCAAAACGTGGCAAGATTCTTATGAGGATTCTTATGGAATTGATTCTACCGGGAGTAGATATACTTCACAGGAGAATTAAAACCAGAGTGGATTCCGCCAATAGAGGGACAAGAAAATGTTATCATCGGCTAAAATAGGCACCATTAACGGATCAGTAAACTATCAAGAATTTGCAAACAACAAATGTCTAAGAATAAATTCTTGCATAGAAGATATTTATAGAAACTGGATCAATTCGTATGAGGATTTTTATGGAATTCAAGGTGAGTACGGAAGTAGACATTCAAGTGAAGAGCTTCAGACAATACTAAGACTAATTCCAATCGCTGATCTTCTCAAGATTTTAAGAAACTCTTCGGAATTTATTAATCTTATAGATCAGATAGCCCCGGGCGAGTTACCGGACAAGTATAGAACTCCAGCGTTCGAAATATCGTTCTCTGCATCGGGAGTGACTGTCGGTCCATTAAAAGACGCATGGCTCCCTCCAGAAAGTGCCCCAGAAAGCGAAACTGATGTTTTGTGACACACCGTTTTGTGACAAACCGTTTTCATCTGTAGTATCGTTGGTGATACTAAACGGCGAAATTTTTTACTTTGACTTTGACGTATCGTTATCAGAATCTTTTGTTCTGAATATAACACCTTCTTTTGGAACAGTAATTTATCTGTGAGAAAAAAATGGCAAGCGAAATTCACGTCGGGGATGTCGGAACAAAATTAATTTTTACAATTCAAGACGGCTCAAATCCAGTCGACTTGTCTGGTTATTCGTCGATTGTTTTGATTTTTGTAAAACCGGACAAAACAGAACTCTCTAAAGCAGTTCAGTTTGAAACTGACGGAACTGATGGAGTTGTTTATTATGTTTCACAGTCAGGCGACTTTTCCGTTGCCGGTCAATATAAACTACAAGCAGTTGCGTCTACTGGAAGCTCTGTTTTTAGTTCTAGCGTTGTTATAATCCCAGTTTCTTGTAATATATACTGATAAAATGAGAAAAAACATACGACAAATATTCGAGAAATGCAAAGAAGAGTACGACAAAATAAACGTCGAACTAATCGAGTCCAACGAATTTGGTTCTAATTTTAAAATATACTATCCACCAAAACTTGTCGAGTGCACCAATTGCTTGCCAACTCAATACGGCGTCGTTCACAGGTCTGGCGGTCCTATGCCTTTTACTCTTGGAGACTGCCCTTGGTGTGGATCCGATTCTGGTAAAAAAGAGCACGAGCATACAGAAACAGTAAGGGCAAAAATTTACCCCAGCACAGGAGGATTTGCTAGAAATTTTTATTCTAAAATACATCAGTCTTTAGAAGTTGTAGACGGAGAGTTTCTTGGAATTTTTCTTTTGTCAGACATAGAAAAAATTAGGTCTGCTAATTACGCAGTTGTTTACGACAAAACATCAACTACAACTGGTGAAATAAAAGTTACTCTAGCTAGCGAACCGATTCCTCACGGCATTGGTCGTGACAAATTTTTCTTTTGCTTCTGGAAAAGAACATGAAAATTGAAATAAAAAAACTTGAATCAAAGATAATAAAAGCAATAAGAAAAAAAGCCCAAGTTAAAAAAAACCAAGGTAAAACAAATACAAAGATAAACAAGATAGGGCGAAGAGTTTTAAAAGTTGTAGCCGACCAAGTTAAATCCAGCGACACCTATTTGTCTTTGAGAAGCGGTGTTTTAAAAAGAGACTTCGGTCTAACCGAAGAAGTATTTTCTGTGTTTGACAACGAAATAGAGAACCTGTTTGACTTCTACTATTTTTATGATTTCCCGGATTACGGCGGGAAAAGTGTGTTTTCAATAATTATTGACTTTTCTCCGCGAGCCCAAAATGACCCAGAAATGAAAGCTGCAATAGCAAGAACATCTTACATTTCAGAAAGATCTGGGGAACTCATAGAATGGCTTTCGTGGCTTTTGTTTAGTGGCTCGACAACTGTAGTAGAGAACTGGCGTGTTTCAAAAAGAGAAGGTCGAGGTAGAAGCAGGATGGGCGTGATGATCGGCCCCAACAAAAGCTTTGATTTTTCTGTTGACAATAATTTTGCTGGAACTGAAGGTTCAAATCTTGTTTCTAAATCTATAGAGCTAGCTATGCCAGAAATAGAAAAAATATTTCGGGAGACCTTCGAATGAGTTTTAGTAAAGTTTGTAGTGTTTCAGACATGTCTATTTCAGAGATAGTAGAGGCGAACCTTATCTCTTTTTTAGACTGGGGTTTTATAGACAAAGGTGGGTTTATAAACGTAGACGTTCCCAAACAGGGCGCTTATTCTAGCGACTTGAGCGTTCTTGATAGATATACTGACCCAAGAGACAAGTCCGTGTATTTTAGAGGAAACGAAGGATGGGTTTATCAGTCTCATGTTTCAAATCAAGTACAACCTTATTATCAACCATTAATTTATGTAGACGGGGTTCAGGCGAGTTCTTCAGTAATTAACTACAAAGATGGAACTGTAACTATAACTCCTACTCCTGCAACAACTTCTGTTGTGCAGGCAAAATACTCGTATAAGTTTGCTACAGTTGGGTCCTCCAGAAAAATTCTAAACAAAAAAACTTTAGGATACAAAAACAAACGTGGTGACAAAAAAGAAACCACAGATAATATACTACCAGAGGTTCTCGTGCCGATGCCTTTTTTGTCCGTAGAAGTACCTTCTATTTCTAAGTCAAGACCATTTGGGCTAGATAGACTTGGCCCGAGAATTTATACAATAAATGCGCAGATAGCTGTAATTTCTGAAACTCCAAGTGAAACAGCTAGAATAGCAGACATTATTTGCAATCAACAAGGAACCAACTTCAAAACTTTTAATCCGAAATCCATAGTTCAATCAAACGATTTTCCGCTTAATTTTAATGGAACCTTAAACTCTGGAAAAACGCACGATCAATTAGCACAGACGCATCCTTGGTATGACGTATACTTTGAAGAAGTTAACTCGTATAACGGTAATTATATCAGTTCGGAAATATTCCAGTCGTTTATTAAATTAAAACTGGAATTAGTAACATGCAGTAATTGTTTGTAAAAAACAACAAAAAAGAGAAGTTTGTAGTGGCTTTAGCCTTTAATCAATAAATAAAATAATCAGGAGAAAACAATCATGGCCCTAACTAGGCAATATTTCGCAACTCAGGGTTTGTTTGTAAAACCTCTTGGAACGGGAAATTATTCTTTTGTTCACGGGGTTCAAACAGGTTCTGAATCTTTCAATATCGCTAACGTTGCAACTCAAGAGTGGGGACAAATCGAGCCTTACGAAATCACAGAACAAACACCGGAGGGGACCCTTCAGTTCGAGCGAGTTTTAGATGGGTGCGCCCCTCTTTATCTGCTTGCAACAGAAGGTGCGACTTCTGCTTCACTTAGCGGACGACAAGACATTAAATCTGTTGTTTGCTGCGCGATGTATGATTCGTCTGTTGATTACATTTCTGGTTCTCCATCTAGAGTTATAGAATGGAGCGGCTTGAATGTCAATTCAATTGGCTTTAATTTTAACACAGACGGCGCATTTACTGAATCTGTTGGATTTATTGGAAACTTCAGAAAGCCTTCTGGGGCTCCAGTTTATGGAACAATTCCAGGTAACCCAACCAACAGCGGTACTGATGACCCGTGTGCTCTCACAAGTTGTAAGGGTGGTATTCAACTAAAAGAAAACATCAAGTTTACTGGAACTTATCCGACCCTTCTTCCACAAGATATTGCCGGCATAAATACCGATGGAACAATGCCGACATCCGGTGGATGTGCGGATATTCCTATTCAGAGTATATCAATCAACTGTGATCTCGGAAGAGAAACTGTTAACGCACTAGGCTGTAGAGGCGCCTACAACAGGTACGTTAACTTTCCAGTCGATGTTACTTGTGAAATTACAGTTCTTATTCAGTCTGGTGACTCAATAGAAGTCTCGGAAACCGGTTCTCTTATCGAAGTCGGTGGAGTCGCTAACTGTGATTATGCAAATGCACCGCCTAGAAGAATCAGAGTTAGTACAGACAGCGGACTTATTGTTGATCTTGGAGACAAGGTTAAACTACAAGATATCAGCACTACATTTGGTTCTGCCGACGGTGGAAACAAAACCGCAACCTATACTTATTCTGGAAAATCTATTCTTTCAGTATTCCACGATAACGACCCTAGTAACATAACTTATGCTGGAACTTGGTAAAGTATGGACTTGAAAGACTACTCGCACCTAGTTGATGAAGCTCGGTGCGAGTTTCTTCTTTATAGAATATTTTCTGGAAAAATTGAATACAACGACAGATACATAAAAGATCCTGACTGGAGAATAAAAAAACTTGGCGCCAAGATTTACTACCAGACCATAACAAATTGCGAAGATGTCACCTCAGAAAGGGACATCTATCTTTTTATGGTAGAAACAAGCCAGTGGTCAAAAGCAGAACAGACTAAATTAGATTCATTTCCACGTCAGATAGAAAATTTAAAAGTAGCGTATTATTCGAGTTACCAAAACCCTACGCAAAGAAAAAAAAACAAGCAAAGTTTGGAAACCGCAAAAAATGATTATCAAGATTTGTTTTTAAAAAGAAACATTTATAAAAATCTTACCGCCGAGGGGGTGGCTCGCGGCGCTATGTGGTTTGAAATGATTCATTATATGTACAAAGGAACAGATTATCTAAAGGCGCTAAATTATTATCAAAGAAACTCTATTGACGAAAATGACCTGAGAACTATTTCACAATCTGGCGAGTGGATGTCTTATTATTCAAGTGGAAAAAACATATTTGGAAAACCAATGTTTTGTTTGACCGATTATCAAAGAAAACTGATAACTTGGTCGAATGTTTACAAAAACACAAGGTCATCACCAGATTCTCCATCTGAAGAAATTTTTCATGACCATGATGCATTTGATGGGTATCTTATTCATCAAAACAGAAAAGACAGGACCGAGAAAAAAGATTCGGCAATGAAGGTTCCTCAAAACGCAAGCAATGTATTTATGTTTACCGGAATAGAACAACAAGATATTGATGAAATCAAATCTTACAATACTCCGGAGGCTTTAGAAAAGATAGAAAAACAATTTAGGGATAGCAATGACCAACAACAAAAACAAAACTGAAGAATTCAAAATTAAAATAGGCGATACCACAAGAACATTCATAATGAAGTTTCCTACGCCTAAAATAGAAGCACAAGCAAACGTATATTCGAGCAGGGTGTTTTCAACTCTGATAAACAGTAACAAAAAAAATGAAAACGGCGGGCTTTTATTACGGTCGACTCTTGATAGATTTTTAAGAGAGCAAGGGCTGTATACTGAAGAAGATATAAACGAGATAGTCGAAGTCCAAAAGCTTATATCTGAACAGGAATCCGTTTTGAAATCTGGCGGTTCAAAACAAAAGGGAAAAGAAGCGGCAGTTGCCCTTAGAGGCCTAAGAATATATCTAATAGAGCTTCTTTCAAAAAGATCTGAGTACGATAAAAACACAGTAGAGTACCATGCTGAAGAAGCCAGAATAAATTATATCATGTCAGAATGTATTTGCGACCAAGATGGGTTCAAGATTTTTCAGTCTGCTGACGACTACAAGTACGATGAAACTGGACTGAAACAAGATTTAAAACCTATAATATCCAAACTTGGGGCCCTCAGCTCTGTTTTTGATGAGAACTTTATCGATAATCTACCCGAACACATGTTTTTGAAAAAATACGGGTTTTGTAACGAAGATTATGATTTAGTAGATAAAGACGGCAATCTAGTTGATGGACAAGGTAGAAGAATAGACGAAGATGGTAACTATCTTGATGAAAATGGGGAAGTAGTCAAAGAGAACCAAGTTTTTGTTTTAGGTGATTTCACCGACGAAGACGAAGACGAAGACGAAGACGAAGAACAAGACGAAGAACAAGAAGAAACCAAAGAAAAACCCAAAAGAACACGAAGAGCAAAAAAAGCAAAATCAGACACCACAGAGTGATTTGACAGGATAAAACAATGCCCGACTTTAATTTAATGGCCGAAATAGACATCCAGCTTGCGAGCAATGCCGCAGAAAAGCTGGCAGCCAGTGCAAACAAAGCACTAAAGGGCGTTATGGCCGATGTAAAAATCGAGCCTATCATCAAGAAAAACGCTTATATGGAAAGAGTTTTTCCGGGTGGAAATAAACTTACAAGAATTAAAGTCGGGTTTGAAATAAGTGAAGCACAGAAAAAAATACTCGAAAGGGCGCTTCCAAAAGCAGTAAAAGTTCCTGTTACAATAGAAACAAAGCTTGACTCTAAAGGGCTTGATTTTAAAGCTTTGGTAGAAGAGTTAAAAAACACCAGATTAAGTTTTCAAGTAAGAAACTCAGAGAAGACTTTGAGTTTTTTAGAAGATTTAAATACAAAAATAAAGAACCTTCTGAGTGACGACAAAAACGACCGAATCAAGATGTTGATGAGAAGCATAGAGCTTCTTTCTAAGGTTGGCGTAGAAAAACTGTCTAGACTTGCCGGAAAAGTAAGTGGCGAAGAAGTACAAGTCCAAAGAAATACTCAAGTCAGAGACCTGGCAAAACAAGCTAGAATAGCCAAAAAAGATGTTGGCGCTTTAGAAAATGAGCTTCTTCAAATTGAAGCTATCGACAAAAGACGGAAAGGTCAACCTGATACGTTTTTAAGTGGCTTGACACGTGGACTAAAAGATGCATTAGACCTGGCAAAAAAATTGTCGGGCACAGGTCAGGGAAGCCGAATACAAGCTGACGAAAAGTTAAGTACTATGTTTGGAGGGCTCAACCCGAAAAACGCTAAGTCTAATGCCGTAGCCGCTTATACAGAGATTTTTAAGGGTTTAAACGAAATATATCGAATTCAACAAAAAATGTCTTCGTTGACCACAGACAAAGATCTTTTAAAACAATTTAACGAACAAGCACAAACCGCAGCGGACAAATTAAAAAAATTATTTATTGATCCGAATGTAGTAGGTGGCGGTAAAAATGTAGCTTCCGTCGAAGTTAAAAATCTGGTTTCAGATTTAAGGATAATGCAAACAGAAACTGAAAACTTTAGAAAAGGTACTGAGCGCATTCGTGATGAAATATCTGGATTAAAGGGGAAGGGTGACGTTGGCTCAGACGCAATTGTCGGTATACTCGAAGAAAGACTTAGATTATTACAGAGGTTGATAGGTGAAGGAAAGACTTATTCCCAGGCCCTGGAAAGTGATCAGGTCAAACAAACTTACTCGGCTGAGGCTAGAGCAAAAAGTGCCTCTGTTCTTTTAGAACAATTTAAAACAACTTTACAAAAAACCCAAACCGGCCTCGACGAAAGTGACGCTTTTCAAACAGAAGCCGCTCGTGCCTCAAACCTTTCTGGTAAAGTTGGAGAATTAATAAAAGAATACGAACGATTTATAGCTGTTCAAGGACGAGCGGGAGAAGGAGCAAATAAAGAATCAATTGTTGGCGCAAGAGAAAGATTTAGAGTAGATCTAGATGATTATAAAGCTTATGCCAAAACAACTCAGGGCTTTTTTGATTCTCTTAACAACAAGATCTCCTATTATAGTTCAGACAACCTTAGTGTTGCAAAGAAAAACACTGAGCTTGTAAAACAAGAAATACTGGGACTGGTGCAAGCCGGTTCGGGTATATCAGAAATAACAGCTAGATTTAACGAGCTAAATCAATCAATAGAAGTTAACGCCAAAAACGAAAAGGGCCTAAGAAAATTTGAAGACGCCCTTCTTCGGCTACAGGATTCTTTTAAATTTGGGATAACTTTTGGCAAAGATGAAGTTGGCGTTCAAGATTATATTAGCAAACAAATAGCCCAACTCAGGTCTGCTGGAGTAAAAACTACAGAAACTGGGTTTCAAACAGTAGGAGATTTGGATCTAAGAAGAAACGTATCCGAAGCGTCATATGTCGCTAGGTCTATGCAAAAAATCAATGACACTATTGAAAATGCAAGACAAAAACTTCAAGAAAAAATATTTGAATCCGGGGGAGATTCATTTAAACAGGTAAGACAAGTTTATGAAAACGCATTAGCAAGTCTCAACAAATACGTTGAGGGAATTGGTAGACTAGGTGGAGATGTAACAAAATTAAAACAAACCCATGTCGATTTGAAAAACCAAATAGATGCAACTTTTCAAGTCGCGTCAATAAAAGCAATGGGCGGCAGTGTAGGAGAATTTACCAAGGCGGTTGGGCTCGCTGCTAAACGACTTTCAGCTTTTCTTTTTGCGGCAACGCCAATATACACAATTACTTCCGCAATAAGGCAGTCCGCTGGAGAAGTTGTAGGATTAGACAAACAGTTTACTAAGCTTACTCAGATTCTTGCTGGCAACGGACAAAGCATGGAAAGCGCGCGAGAGCAGTCCGATCAACTTGCAAGCTCTATTTTAAATTTGGGCAAAGCGTATGGTAATTCTACTATTGAAATAGCAGAATCAGCAGACGTACTTGCTCAGGCTGGCATACAAGGCAAAGAGTTAGCTACTATACTTGAAACTGTTTCAAAAGCTAGACTAGGGCCAACATTTGGTTCGTCTGAGCAAATATCTGAATCTGTCATTGCAACAATGAACCAGTTTCAAATACCAGCCAGACAAATGGAAGGGGTGATTGGTGGTATTTCTCAAGTCGCGGCTCAGTTTCCTGTTGAAGCCGACGGTATCACCAAAGCTATACGAAGAGCCGGTGGCGCCTTTGCTGCGTCAACAGCCCAAGGCCAAAGTTACATGGATTCTTTGGGGGATTTTGTTGGGGCGTTTACAGTCTTAAAAGGCAAAACAAGAGAAGCGGACGAAACGCTGGCCACCTCTTTGAGAAACGTTTTGACCAGACTTCAGAGAGTCAGTATTCAAAGGTTTTTGAAAAATCGATACCAAATAAACTTGCTTGATACCCAAAACCAATTTATCGGTTTTAATGAGGCTATCGGAAAAGTTGTAAAAAGACTAGATGAACTCGGAATAGCGTCAGGCGACCCAAGATTCGCTGAAATTTTCGAAAAAATCTCGGGCCCGAGACAAATATCTAGAGTACTGTCTCTTGTTAAAGGTTTTGATGAGGCTAAAAAAGCAACCGAAAGCTTCAAAAGCGGAGCCGGTAGTTTAGACAGAGATGTTGGCATAGCTTTTGATTCTATAGAAAACAAGCTTGGCAGGGCCAAGGCGTCTGTTGTTGATTTGTTTACAGAGCTAGGAAGGTCTCCTATGTTCAAAGCTCTTGTAGACGGATTTACTTTGGTTACACAAGCTATAACTTCGACTTTATCGGCTACGACTAGATTGATTGAATCTTTTGGCGCGTTCGGGAGAATCACAGCAGGCGTAACTCTTGCTAGGTTAGCGTCTTCCTTTTTTAATACAAAACTCGCGCAAGCAGGTCTTGATTGGGCTGGTGTTGGAAATTCTTTCGGCAACTCATTTTTTGGTAGAAAAGCTACCCCGGTGTTAGATGTCGCGGGAATGAACTCTGGAGGATTGATTCCAGGAGTAGGCCCAAACGTAGACACGGAGCCTTATTTGTTGACCAAAGGCGAGTACGTTTTAAACAGAAGGTCAGTTTCTAAATATGGAAAAGACTTTTTGAACAAATTAAATTCCGGCAAGATAAAAAAAGCCAACACAGGAAGCGGTCCCGGAGGTTTTTCTAATTTACCAAATGGTGGCGGTTTTGATTTAATTACTAAAGTTTTTGAAGAATTATTTTCAAAAATTTCTTCTACTATTGTTGGTTCTGCAAAAAGCGCCGGAAAGTCACTGTTTAAAGCGCTTGGAGACACATACAAATCCATAGGATCTATTAGGTTTATGGACAAACCGGGCTCGACCCGTGCAAATATAACAGGGCCTAATCTGGATTACGTAAAAGAACTAGGAGACGAGTTTGTTTCTTCTATGGAAAAACTTGGAGATAATATTCTAAAATCTTCAGATGATATTAGTGGCAAAATAACAAAAACAAGCGCAGGGTTTAGTTCTGCTATGTCTAGATTTGGACAAAGCATTCTTAAAAGATCAAGTCAAGCAGTTTCTTACTTAACAAAAACTCTTGTATCGTTTGGCTTGCCTTCGATTCCTAAAGACAATATTAGGGCTACTCATTTTACCGGTCAGGGAGTTGCTGAAAAATTATTGTCTGGACAACCGTTTAAATACAAATCTGATATTACATCTACTACTGACGCTTTTACTTCTAATAAAGATGCCGCCGGTTTATTGACAACTGGTTCTGTTGGCCCGTTTGATCGTTCTGGTTTCGGGGACAAAGTTGTGTTGATGGATATTCCGAACGAAGAATACAAAAAACACGCGAATATAACTAAAGCCCCAGGACAAGTTGAAAACAATAGAATCTTAGGCGTGTTCGACAGAGTAACAAACCTGCTTACTAGAAACCCGAATTATAAAGATTCCGGTTCTGCGGGAATAAAAGGTTTTTTTGGAGGAATGAGTAAAAAATTGTCGAGTTTGATGTCTCCTAAAGATCCCAAAGATATTGATGCTGGTTCTATTTTTGGTCCAATTGTACAGAATCTTAGCGAGGAAACTCGTGATTTTATAAAAGCAAATTATGATTACGGCGAAGATACAAGGGGCGGTAAATTCGCAGGGGGGCACCGTATGCCTCGACAGGGGAAAAGAGGGGCTTTAGGAGTTGCTAAGGGGTTTGATGATCGTTCTACAGATTTTGTTGCTAAACATGAAGTCGGACACGCTGTTGACAGAAAAGCCGGTTTGAAAACAGCAGCCGGATTCGCCTCTGCAACAGAAGGTGAAAATTTCAACAAGATTGCAATGGCTTTTATAACCGGAAACAAAGATCTTAAAAAACAATACGATGAATCGGATAAAGAAGGTCGTGCGAAGGTTCTAAAAGAAGCATTTGCAAACGTATTTGCAAGCTCGTCTGATTATCAGAAAAAGGCTCTTAGTTCCAACACAGATCAAGGGGCTATAGACTTTATAAGAAGCGCACTTGCTGAAGGTGGAACAAAAAGTGACGAAACAAACCGTATTTTGTTACAAATGCTTCAGTCGCTACAGAAAAATCTTTTAGAACAACGTGTTGTACCTGATGCGACTGTAGCTCGCTCCCTTGGCCTTCCTCAGCAACAAGGGTTTGTTAAAGGTAAACAGGGCCTTAGAAAGCCAACTGGAATATACAGGACTGCTGATTCAGAAATGGCCGGCGGAGGCGGGGTGTACGGCCCTCCTCCACCGGGCGGTTCAGCCGGCTCAGGCGGAGGTGGGGATTCGGGTCCGCCGCCTAAAACTGGACCAATCAAAGATTTTTTGAAGAATATAGTCAAATCCAGTATTAGTATGAAGAGTCTTACAGCAGCTGCTGGGTTAGCTGTGGTTGGTTTAGGGGCCTACGCGTCTTCAAGCAAAGAAGCTTCCGATAACATGCTGCTTTTAACAGAAGCGGTTGGAACGGCTGTGGGCGTGTTTACAACTGCGTCGTTCGCAATTGCTGCTGCCGAAGCAAGAATAAAAGGAGGCGCGGGTAGCGGGATATTGGGTACGATTTCCGAAAAAATCGGATTGACCAATTTTGCAAAAACAAAGGGCGGCGTTGGCTCGACGGCTGTAGATAGAGCTAAAGCAGTTCCTAATTTTCTAAAAACAACCGGCAAGGCGGGAACGGCTCTGAAAGCATTTAATTTTGTTAAAGGCGCCGGCGGCCTTTTGTCATCCGCTCTTGCGTTTGGGGGATCACAGTATTATTCTTCTGCTGCTGAAAAAACTAAAGACGATTTATCGAAAGCAAAATCAGCTGAAGAAGTCGACGCCATTTTTGCAAAAAGAAAGAAGTACGAAAACATGTCTGCTATTTTGTCAACAGTAGGCGGGGTTTTTGGTGGCGCGCGAGCTGGGTCACTACTAGGGCCAAAAGGGGCGATTATAGGTGGTATACTAGGTGGACTTTCTTCATTGAGCAGTTCTTTAAAGAAAACAAGGCTTGGGAAAAGCCTTGGTAATTTGTTTGTAAAAACCGGCGCGTTACTTGAAAAGCTAATGAAGCCAGTAGTGGACGGTTTAGCAAATGCTTTTGGCAAGATCGTTGATATTTTCGATTGGCTGGCGGCTTCTTTGGCAAATTTTATAGACTTGCTTGCGGGAGAAAAGCCAGATTCAATAGTTCAACAAGACAAATTTGAAAAAGACGTTGCTCTTAACGAAGTATCAATGGCAAAATACGTTGCGGCGCAAAATGCTGCAGAGCCAGGCTCAGCTGGAATGAGCAAAGAACAGTCTGCTGCCCGACAAGGGCTCGTAGAAACAATCAAAAGAATAAAAGATTTGACCCCCAACGCGACCGAAGGACAGAAAAAGGAATTGAGAGCCCAGTTTACCGAGGTATTTAATACAATAGGCGGTAAAACAGGTGGCGCAGAAATTCTCAAGGCTTCAGGCCTGAATCTAAACGACCTTCAAAAACTGAACGACGATCTTGGGGCGTCCGTAGATCTAACAGACCAAGCAAGGCAGTTAGCCTTAGAAAAATCAGAGCAATACTTTTTAAGAGTTACAAGTTTAGCTCAAGACCTTACAAACGTAATAACAACAGCTGAACAGTTCACAAACGCTTTTGACAAAAAGATACAAACAGCGCTTGGACAAATCACGTCGAGCAAACTAGACGAGTCTGTTTTTGGGCAGCTTGAAACTGGACAGGAAATTGCAGGGCCAGCGTATCAAGATTTTAGCAAGCTCATGGCTAGATTCAGAAAGTTTAATAAGCAGGCATTTACTGATGTGAACGAGCGTATTGCTTTAGAAAGGGGCAAGGCGGACATATCCAGATATCTTTCTACTCTAGACCAAGACAGTATACAGAATGCTATAAAAAATACTGGCGGTGGCGGTCTTGACGCGCAAAACTTTTTGGTAGAGGAACTAGGAAAATCTTTAAAGTCCCAGAATTTTGGCGACGACGCAGTAATGAAGTTTCAGGAGGTATTCGAGGGGTATCTTGAACAAAAGTCTCAGGAATTAACCGAGGCCGCCGGTGAAACCATAAAATTGTCGCAGTTATCAGAAATAGTCAAGGGATTTGATATCGACAAAGGTCAAATTGAACTTTTAAAAGCTTTTGAAAAGGCTACTTCTGACTTTGAAGACGGTATGAGAGACAAAGTCAAATCTAGGCTAGAAATAGAATCTAAGGTAAACGAAAGTTTGTCTAAGACTTTGGATACTAGAAAGAGCCTTACTGAGTTTTTAAACAAGTCTATAGGCGGTTCTAAAACCGGAGAATTGACTAGGTCTCAAGCACAACAGTTTGAATCAAGTCAACGGGCGGTTCAACTCAGAGGTACTGGGTTAGGAGCGGGTGCCTCTACACAAGATATAATGGATAGATACAGACAGGTTACAAGACTAGAAAGTAAATCTGGAGTAACCCCACAGACGCAGTTTGTAAAAGATGCTCTTAGGTCTGCTTTAGAGTCAGCTGCCCAAGGCGGAGAGGTAATGGCAAAAGCCATGAGGGACTACGAATCTGCTGCCGAATCAGCAGCTAGGTCAGCCGAAAAACTTTCGAATGCTCTGCTTGGATCAGACGAAGAAATCATAAATCTTTCTAGAGGAGCAGAAGCTTTTCAAAGAGTTCAGTCCGGCGGGCTTTCTAGCTTGATGTCTTTGAGCTCACAAGAAAAGGGCGCTCTTCAGTCTTATATTTCTGGTGACGAATCAAAAACCAGAGTGTTTGAAAACTCTATAGGAATAAAAGCTAAAACCGGACCAATACCCGAGTCTGCTAGAGTTCAAGAAGAATTCCAAAAGCAAATCGAAGCCCAAAACGCTTTGACTAGCATAAATGTAGCTCTCTCTGCAAGCATAGGAAATCTTATAACAGAAATGGTTATGAACAGAGAGGCCATAATAGGATTTGGTGTTAATATGAACAAGTTTGCTGAAGCAACTGCTCAGCAAGCTAAAAATTTAAGTAATATGCCAACCACTATAAATCACACATTGAATGTAAATCCTATAGTTGTTAGTGTTAATACACAAATGGACGGAATAAATTCCGAGCAATTAAAAATTGAAATTGCCAACACAGCAGTTTCAAGAGTAGCAGAAGAATTAAGGAGAACCTTCCCCGACTTGACAATTAACCCGATATCATCTGCCAAAACTTCAAAACCTTTTGTCCCGCCTCATATTGCAGGTGGATATAGACCCTAAGCCGGTACTAGGAAACCAAAATGGCAATAATAAAATACGATTTTTCTAACATAGAACCGATAGAAGCCGTAAGTGTTTCTTACAACCCTGTTTTTACCGATGCCGGCGAAAAGATATCGTCTTCATACAGTATTTCTTTGCGCGGTAAACTTCTGGCAAAAATGGGGTCGCCAAATTCAAGCGGAAACTTTGTTGATCCTGGAAGCACGTGCGACATAATCGAAGAAAATGGTGAAACAAATTGGATAAAATCCTTAATAACAAAAAAATGCGCACTAGAAGGCTTGTTTTCTAACAGTTATAGAAAGCTATCAATAGGGACCAGTACTTCGCCCGACCACTTGACATGCTATCCCAAAGTGGAGTCGTTTTCGTGTGACGAATCCGACAACCCGCAGTACTGGCCCTTTTCTGTTACACTGACTAGCGACAACATGTTTTGTAGCGGCGTCCCTGCAGAGCCAACGGGGACGAGACTAAGAACAGTGTCTGAATCATGGGACTTTGCTTACGAACACGAAAACGTTAATGCTTCAGGTGGTGACAACAGAATATATACTGTTTCTCATAGTGTTTCCGCCCAAGGAGTAAATATATTTGATTCCAGCGGAAACATAACAAAGTCAGGACTAGACGGAGCGAGAGAATATGTTGCTTCTAAAATAGGGGCAAACGCGGTAGCACCTCAGTTGGCTATCAGTGGACTAGATAACTATACTAACAAATACAATTATGTCGACTCACACAGTTCTAGTATAAACGACCAAACTTATTCTGTTTCTGAAACTTGGACATATTCAAACGATCCATACAAAGAAGAATACACGGTAGATTCTTCTACTGATACTTCTAGGGCTTGCCCAAATGTCACAATAAACGGGACAATAAACGGTTTCGAAACAAGAGACTTTGCAAACGGAGAAGTGTTGACTTCTAAGTACGCCAACGCTTTAAATTTTTGGAACTCGATAAAGGCTTCTGGTGTACGACTAAGAGGCGAAGCTGCAACCGGGTTCACTTTATACAATACGCCAAATGTTACTACAGTTGGAGTTTCTCCATTAACAGGAACTATAACGTACAATTACCAATATCACGGAGGAAGATCAAGAAGATTATCCAGTGCTAGTTGGGAAAATATTAGTGTATCAAACAATTTCGGAGAAGATATATTTGCAACCATACCAATACTCGGTGGTGGTGAGCTTATACAAAAAATAAATACGACCGGCAATAAAGCCAATAAAACAAGTCTTTCTATAGAAGCAATTTACCCATGCGATCTTTCTATAGGAGCATTTGGGCCAAGGTCCGACACAGCCTTGGCAGCAGAATTACAAAGCGCGGTAAACGATTTTATGCCTTCATTGAATATATCTGGTGTAAACTATCAAGTTGTTGAAAGCCAGTCTGAGAACTGGAACGAGTACGACAAACTTTATTCTTACAATGTGTCTTGGGTATGGCAAACACAGGCGTGTCCGCCATCAGGTTCACAGTCACCTTAGTAAGTTTTATTAACAGAGGCAGGTATGTCTAAATTTTTAGGGTCCTCTATTCTTTCTTTTTCTACCTCTGTAGCATGGGGCGGGTCAGAAATATCTTGTGATATAAAATTAGCTGACTGTAAAGTAGAAGGAGACAGTTTTGATCCAGGCCCGGTCGGCTATCCTCACTTGTTTCAATACGGGTCTTTTGAATTTTTTGGTTTGCTAGATAGGTACACTGAGAACTACAGCTCTAGTTCTTTTGATTACAGTGTTAATCTTTCTAATGGGTTGTTTCTTTTACAGGGAACCAAGTTGATCTTGAATGATTACTATGGTGCAACGTCTAATGTCCCTAACTTGATAAATCCATTTGGTTATCTAGAGTCATTTTCTTTTGGTAACTCGGAAGTAAATGATGCAGGTATTTCTTGGAAAAAAGTTAGAGATTCTGTTGTATATCTTTTAAACAACACTTCTGGTAACGTTTATGGAAACCCAATAAAACACAAAGGTCACTCTTACGGAATAGATCTTTCTAATTTACCATTACTGCCTGATTACTACAGAATAAACTCCGACAGCGTAAGTATATTAGAATTTATTCAAGAAGTTTGTGAGGCTGGTGGAGTAGATTTTTTTGTAAAATTAGAAGAAACGCTAACACCAGGTTTAGACGGCGAGTTCAAGGTTTACACTATAAGTAGGTCAAACGAACCTACACCAGGGGCCATAGAAAACTACATAAATTCTATAAACTGTTTGGTTGAAAAAGATATAGGGCAGGAAATAAGGAAAGACCCAACTTCTAAAATGGTAGTTGGCGCAAATGTCGAACAGATGTGGTTTGTTGAAAAAACCCCGGCTTCTACAGGCGCCAATCTTATACAAGATGGAGAAATATCAGAGTCAGAATATCTTGGCTATAATGTTCTTCCTTATTATGGAAACGATTCGTATGGAAATTACATAGTAGGAAGAACATACATAGACGACCCGGAAAATTATCTGTTTGACATAGACATATCGGATATAGCCCACCCTTCTTTTCCCTCCGGTTCTTATACTACCAGTTCAGAAGAATTAGAAGCAGCAAAGGCCGGAAGAGACTCTTGGGAAGCATTTTTGGCAAAAAGGTCCTGCAATCTATACAATATATCGAACGGGACTGGTCCCGTAACAGCAAGACCATTTGTTTTAAAGCTTCCAAAGACTGCACTTCCAAACGGCCAAGTTTTTGATATTTCCGGATCAGCATACGCCGCTACAGCCGATCATTACTTTGAAGGTGTGCCGAAGTTTGGATACATAGAAGTAAAAAGAAGAGAAAATACATGGAACTTGCCAGATAATATTACTGCGGGCACGTACTACAGCGAAACAATAGCCCCAGAGTTTTTTTCTGCAGCTTCGCATGCAGTGAACTCTACTTTAAATGGCGGTAAATACCAAAGGCTATTATACTACCCGTCGACCAATTCCATCAATCCATTTTTTGGTCGAGCATTCGACCTTTTGACTCCGGCGCCGCACGCGATTACGTTCGCAAGACTCAGAGAAGATGACTTGTATTCAATATCGACTACTGCTTCAACTCAGTCTCAGCAGGAGTTTTTTACAAATCTTTACAACAAGTTTATCGGCAGTGTAGGCAAAGACTTTTATAGCGAGCAAATTTCAAAATACTATTCTTCCCAAATAACAAAACCCTTTGAGCTTTCTCAGGGAAATAGTATAGAAACAGGCGCCCGAGAAAAAACCACAAGAATATTCAAAAGACTAAAGAACTTAGCAGATAACTATCATGGCAAAAGATACATAGTAACTATTCCTTCTACTTCTGTTGCCATCGAGCCAGAATCAACCAAGGCAAGGCTTAGTCAAAAACCAAACTCAGAAGGATACTTGAGTGACCAAGAATGGGCAATAGGGGTCGCCTCTGGTTTGATCCCAGACACAAGCGGCGTAGACACAATACTAACAGAACAAGACAAGTTTTACCCGTTTGTTAAATACAAAAACGCTATAACTTATAGTGGTATACAGCCAGTCGGCGTTCAATTTGATTACTCCGAGATAAGTGAACAAGAACGTACTTTTGGAAATGCCCAAAATTCTGGGAACTTTGTCAACAAAGACATGTGGGTTCGGTGTTCAGTTCTTGACAACACTGTTTATTACGATAATTCAACTCTGCAAAACCCAAGGGCAATTGTTGAATTACCCGGAAAAGTTTTGTATGATCCTTACCATGGATACAACTCCAAGAAGGTTTTGAACAACTTTATAGAAGACATAGCTATATCGGAGGGCGGTGCATTTTATGCAGACGTTAATTTTTCAAACGAAAAGAAACGCGCTATATATGCTTCTATAGGCGGAGATGAACCGTTTTATAATTCTGGGCAAAAATCAATCATGCCAGATATTTTTGCAGTACCATTAAAAAGCAATGTTCTTACTTATGGCCCATGGTATTACACTCCGACTTCTGGTAATCTTACAGACGGACCAGTTGACTACGAAAAAAACGAAGACCTCGCTCCTTGGAATTACGGAGGATACACAGGTCTTGATCTAGCTGGATTCGCAAGAGTTAATGACGGCGTAACAGATCAAACATTTGATGAAACTGGAAGTTTAACAATTGCTTCCGGTCCGGATTTGAATATCGGCGATCAACTTATTTCCGGAGGGCCATATATAACAGACATAAATGTTTCTGTAGGGGCGGACGGAATAAGAACCAAATATTCTTTTCAAAGCTTTTCGTCTCAAAGAAGACTTAGTAAGCTCACAAACTTTCATACAGAAAAAATAAAAAGATTAGTAGAAGAGTCAAGAAAAGTAAAAAGATCTTTTAGAAGTGGATTTTCTCAGGGCGCCTGGTCTTCTCCCGCTGAGTTCTTTAATGACATAAGGGGTAGATTTGTCAACCTTGAAGAGCTTCCCAAAAGAGACAACAGCAACACTTCACACTCTGTTATAGCGGCTGAGAATAGTTCTTATAAAAGCACTGTTGTGATACAACCAGAGTACAATATGAGCACACAGGTCAGCGACAACTACTCGAACAAAGCGTTTGTTAGTCTAGATTCTATTTTTAGGCCGTACGCAAATATTCCAAGACAGAGTGGTCTTCCTGGTTTGTTTTTCCCGGTGAACACAGGAGAAGCAGGACAAACAAACAAGACTTCTCTTGATTATTATCCATTACAAGTTGGTGCCGATATATCTATTGTGGCCGGGGCTTCTGGTGGCGAAATAACAAACGATGGAGTTAGAGGAAACGGGCTGTCTGTAGAAGTCAACAGTAGTGGGGTTCCAGACCAAAAAGGAATAGCAATAAAGGCACCTGCCGTTTACGGAGGTTGGGGAAGAGACTGTTATAACGAGCCTGTTCCCGCACTTGTTGATTCTAGTGGCGAATTAATTTTAACCACAGGGGCTCCAGACAGCGGCTCTGCTCAATACGACTACGATTACCTTTACAACCCAGACAAGTGGGCGTATGGGCCATTCAAGGCTTCGTACGAGCCTGATATTGGAATGTGGGGCTTCAATAATGTAAGCATGGCTATAGTCAGTGACAACATAGCTCCTCCAACAAGTATTACCAGTCCTTCTGAAGGATGGGTTTACGATTACATTCCAGACAGACCAAGTTTGGCCACAGGAAGACTTGGAAACAAAAACAAAGTCGTCGTATTTGATAAAAGCATCGGTGATATATTGCCCGGAACGATTGTTTATTATCACGATTTGAATGGAGTAAAGTCTATTATTTATGCAGCTTGTTCTGCTGATGATGACGCCCTTGAAATGCTGGCCCTAAGAACCGGGACACAGGCAAACAGTGGCGACGGCGGAGATGGTGGCGACGGTGGCGACCCCGGAGGCGGTGGACCACTTCCACCATAAGGAGACAATGAATGAGATCGGGAAGACCATGCCCATGTGACTGTGTTGAAACCTGTCAAGGGTTTTCTTGCGATAATTTTGATTTAACGGATTGCCAAACCATAAACGAGTACGGCAATTTTTCTGAACCGTTTAACGATCCGTTACAAGTAGGATGGCAACGCCAGTCCTTTGTTTCAAACAACGGTAAGGGCGCATTACCTTCTGGCACCACGAATGATTATGATTATGTAATCGGAGAGCCGATATCAAACAGCGGTGGGTGCAGACTTGATAGTCTTGGTTGTACTTTTTACGACCTAGATCCCACACAAAGCGGATACGCCAACTTCGGTTTTTATGGAAGTTATTCTCCAGTTGTAACGACTTCAAACGCGCAGACTTCACTGCTTTTACCGAACGGAAGCGGGTTGACGATTGATACTAATTTTGAATCTGGTGACAGATACATAATCAAGATGCTTACTTACAACAAGCCTGATTCAGATTCAGTTTTTCAAGAAGTGGATGTATACAAAAGGCGCAACAGCACCGGGTTTAGTTGCTCTACTCTGGGAGGTAATCCAAACAATAAAAGCGGGGCGGGGTATGTTTATGAATTACCAAATTCAGGATGCCCTTATTATGAGTGCTTAATTTTTTCAGAAACTTATGAAAAAACACCGGCCTCGGGAGACATTTATATTTTGTCGTCTCCAATACAAGTGGGGGCAGAAATAAGCGGGGCCCAATACCAGTTAGATGATTTTTGTTTTTATTCTTATACCGACGTTTCAAACAAGACTATGCTTGGGCCACTCGGGTGCCCGTGTAGTAATAGCACAAACGAGTTCTTTATTCCTAAAGCAAAATTTAGGTTATCTGGTTACAATTGCGACCCACCCCCTTCTTCGATCTGTTCTGGACCAGAACAAACAGGGTACCTGATATTTTCTGCTTACCACAATGAATATTTAAAATACGCAGCGAACGAAGACGACGAGGTATGGAGGTGTGACATAGGTGTAGTTCCACCAACGTCTTCGAACCTTGTGTATCTAAGGTGCCCAATAGATACATACGAAGTTGACCTTTTGGCCGATGACACTTGGTCCATAACTCCAGTTGTTACCGAGCAGTCGGTGAGCGAGGTGTCTGAAATAGTCGGAATTGATCCAGAAACTGGATTGAATGTATACGAAAACTTTGTTAATTTTTCTGGGTACCCATGCCACGAATGCCTGCCCCTGTTGTCTTTTGACAATTCACGCTACGCTTATGGAGATTATAGGCACTCATTGGAGGATGCGATTCCTATTGGCTTAGGTCATTCATCTCACGAAAGATACGGTTTGACTCAAAATAACGTAGTCGTGGATTCCGGGGCGTGCCCAAGAGTGGGAACTCTAGGACTAAGTGCGTTTGGTATGAATGACAAATCTTTTTCGATCAAGGATTACGAGTATTTACAGCTTTCACATTTTTCTGAGAACGCAGAGACCCCGATAGTCAGGGGAGATGATTTCTCACTTTTTAAATTTTATAGAGGCGCAAGCTATGTGGGCACTCAATACCACTTTGATGAAAATTGTCAGGGTGATAAATTATTTGAAGTAGAAAAATTAAGTTACAAATTAAATTGGGACCCAACTAATCTGTGGTGGAGTGGAAATTTTAGGTTTTTATTGTCTAGCGGAACACCGAATTCCGGATTACTTCCAATTTGTACAGGAAGCACTTACATACTTGGTAGTGGTGACGATTATGAATTAGGAAATATGAATTCTGGATTTCACAATGTTTATCACGGTTCTGAATGCGAACTGGGTACTATAACTATTAGCCGTCCGTGTTCAGAGTATTATTCGTCAACTAATGTTAGAAATCAAAAAGTAACAATAAAATTTGACGGACAGGTTTATTCGCATGAAACGTTTTATCGCGGCGGAACAGGGCTGACAGCGTTTGATCATACTTCTACAATGTTTGACGCCATGGATAAAAGGATTTCAACTAATTCTTTTAATTTGTGGGGACCAATCCTCGGTGGTGACTCAAATAGTTCAACACCCCCTCCGATGTTAATTCAGGATTACCCGTACTATATAACAGAATGGACGGCTGATTATCCTGTTTTTACAGACCCTTCCGGCTGTGGAAGCATGAATTCGTGTCCACAAATAAGTGGAAGTTTTAATCAAAAGTTTTATGGATACACAAGTTTTAATTTAAACGTCGGTGAAGATTATTCTAGACCAGTGCTTCCAGGGATATTTATGGATGAAATGGGCAATATAATTGTCAGAAGTACTCCGAAATTTCAAAGCGCTCCTTATTGGGGACATGGAACTATAGTACCAGAAACCGCATGGCCTTATACTTCCTACAACTGTGTTACCAGTCTTACAGACATGGTAACATTCGAACAACAGTCGACCGGTGCGTTTGAAATTTACAATGGACTTCACAAAGAGCTTCACGACTTGACTGCGTATTGCTGTGAAAACCAATCACAGAATACAACTTATAAGAATTTTCCATTTTGGGCCGGTACAGTTCATTGTAGGGTTCATTTTGCTAGCTGGGACGGCGATGACACCAATAATTTCACACCAATAGACGACGCAAATCCAAAGTTTGGCGTAGGAGACGCGCAAATATCTAAATTTTCTAGTGGTCTTCCAAACCAAACTCTTTTTGAAGGCGTTAATGTAATGGTTGGAGATCTCATTGTTTTTCTAGACAAAACTTCTGGGGAGTTCAAAGCCCTTCTTAGGCCATATGATACAGGTGGCTTTATACTTCAAGGAAACAGTGACTACCCGGAGACTGGGTCTCCAAGAGACTACAGTGCCACTCTTCCTTGTCCAAAATTTTATGAATCATTTGACGACTGTGTCGTCGGTGCAGGGATAAAAAAATGGTGGGAAAGCCCACGTGGTTTTATAAAGTCACAGGCTGATATATCATCTGGAAGTTATTTTGCAGATGTAACAGTTTTGAACACAAGTCCTTTGAAATTAAAGATAGAACAGCCTTTTATGGCTTGGGGTATATGGGATCTTTGTGACGAATACAACCCAAAGAAGATATAAAGTGCAAACTAAGAAAACTTTACGGGTATCTAGCTGTGACCACAATCGAGGAACCGGTTCAGATATGATTTTGAAAAAAGTTGAATCAAAAAAAGATTTTTTTAACGACCATGCGGGCGTTGATTTTTTGTTGGTAGATTTTACAATATACAGTTGGGAACTAAAACAAAATTTTGCCGTGCCTATTTTAAGAATATTTTCCAAAGAAAATGATTCAAATTTGCTTGGAATGAGCACTTATGCAGTTGCATACAAAATAGACAAACCGGATTTAATACGTGTCGAAAACTATGAGTCCGTAGTAGATTGCTGCAAAAATATTTTGAACGGGTCTTTGAATGTGTACGGTATACCAGAAGTTTACACAAAACATATTCCTGAGCACGTAAAAGCTATTAGTAGTTTTGTAGACCAAAACGAGCGAAAGTCTAGACTAAAAAAATGCGTTGCTTGCGATTTTTTTGACAAAGAAACAAAATCATGTCAAGCGTGTGGTTGTGATCTTTTAAAAAAAACTTTTATCAAAAAAGAGAAGTGCCCACTAGAGCAACCATTGTGGGATGAAATAACCAAACAACAAGTCGAATCAACAACAAAAACTTTTTCTTTAGTACAATCAAAAGAAACTCAAAAGGGGTGTGGGTGCAACAAATGAACGCAAAAAAATTAGTAAGCCTTGCGATGTCTGTTTTGAAACACGTCAGCAATGGATTGAAGCCAGCAGACCAGCAAACAATACAATCGCGGTCAGAAGCTTGTTCGGGTTGCGATTTTCTGGACCAAGAAAACAACAAGTGTAATTCATGTGGGTGTTACCTGAAATATAAAATTGCTTGGGACTCAGAAAGTTGCCCAGAAGGAAAATGGTAATGGAACAATTTCAAAAAGAGAGATTAAAAATTTGTGGGAGCTGCGAATTTCTAGTCGCGGACACATGCGCGTTGTGTGGATGTGACGTTCAAGAAAAAACCGCTGACGCCAAACAAAGCTGCCCATTAACTCCAAAAAAATGGAAAGCTCTAGTCGACGTCAACGGAGTTGTTATAAACTCAGAGTGCGTGCCTTGTCAAAAAAACAAAGGCTAGAAAGGCACCTCTTCTTTAAGGGTCTGTTGCATGTCGTTTATGTAGCCCCATACAACTCTGGCCTCTGAACCGTCTAGTTGTTCAAGTTTAGATTTTTGGATTTCACATTTTTCAAGAATTTCTTTTACCGTATCTTCAACTGGGGCGTCCGGTCGAAGGGTTGATATTTTGCCCTTTATCATCTTTAATATACTAGACGCAGCAGCGGGCTTGGCGTTTTGCGATTGCGCCATGCTTTGCAGGTCTTCTTGTTGGTCGTATCCAGATATCTTTTCTTCAGCAGTCAAAACAGTTAATCCAAGAGCCATTTTGTAGGCTCTGCTTAATGCTTTTGTTTCTGCCGAAGCAGCCGGGTGCCTAGCGAATATATTTGACTCAGATTCTATGCAGTCTGCTGTTCCGGTAAAAGTTCTTGTTTCGCTTTGAAAAACATTTTCTCCGTCGACAAAAAATCCTACGGTTTCAGAAACCCTTACTTGTATTTCTGCGCTTACAGTAACAGCCCTAGAACCGTTTTCTATTGGAATGACAGATACAATAGGGGTTCTAGTGCTAATTATTTGACCGACGTGATCCTGTACAAGTCTGCGCAGCCCGAATGCCCTTGGAAAACCATCACTTGTAACTTCTGAGTTTCTCAGATTAGAAAGAACGTAGTTTTCCCACTCTTCGGAGTACATTTTCGGAACAACATTTGTTTGTTCGGTTGGGCTTTCTTGGTTTACCGAGTTTTCTTCTGCAGTCGCCTCGAAATCCCATTCTTCAATTTCTGTTGATTCTTCGATTGCGTTCTTTTTTGATTTCGCCATTTTTATTCCTCAAACAAACTTTGTAAAAAATCTTCTGTTATTTTAAATTCTTCGTCCACTACAATTGTGTCACGCCCAAATACGTCCATTATCACAGACGCATGGTTTTCATTTCTGACCAAAACAACGTCTGCAGTTGACACTGTTTTTTGTGCCCACTCGAAATTTATTGAGGTCGTGTTCCAGTTCAAGTTGTAACAATAAAATATTTTTTTATGATTAGTTCGCAACTTATCTATGTGTAGATATTCTGAAAAACACGAAAACAATACTATGTTTTTCCACTGAGACCACAGATTGATCACTGGGAAAACCGGCCCTAAAAATTCAGAGCCGGTTCTTGTGATATCAGTGGTGAAAATTGATCTATCTTTTATTTCACTCGTCAGATTTAGTACGTCGAGCAGCCTTTGGTTTTTCTTCGTCGACGACGTCAGTATCGATAACACTTATAGTCTCTCCAGTAGATAAATTAACAACGCCAATTTTTGCTATCTTTTGGGCCATTTCAGTTTTTGAAGTATCCCTTATGATAACATAGTCAAAAAGCTTTTTGTCTGTGGAAATTTGATCAGTAGAAACATTCCACTGTTTTACTGTGGAGTCTGGAACTTCCTTTTTTCTGTAAGAAAAACATAATCTTTCTTCTGATTGCAAAGTAACACTGCAACCATTTCTGCTTAGGTATTCTGACGCGATACCAACCCCTCCATCAATTTCAATAACTTCACCACTGACGCCAGACAGCAGTTCCCTTTGTTCTTCGGTTGGATATTCTTCTGAATTTAGTCTATGTCTTTCAAGTTCTGGTCTCATTTTTTTTCCTAGTTAAAATTCGAGTAAAATTTTTGCCAAAATACACTATAGCAATGATCTAAAGCATACTCAAAGGCTTTCTCTGAGGTCCTTAGTTCTTCTATATTTTGAATGTCTCTATAATATGTAACCATATTGTTTTCAAATAAGAATTCAAGCTTTTCTTTTGGAGTTTTTATTTTAAAATAATCTGTTACTATACACGGTTTGCGCAAATAAAAGGCGAGCAGCATATGAAACTCGTCAGTTACCACAATCGTTTTAGATTTTTTGAACAATGCAATTGTTTGTTCTAGTTTTCCTGCATCGTGCGATATATTGTATATCGATCTCGCCCCAACTGTTCTTAGTGTAGAAAAAGACTTCATGTGCGACAAGAATTTTGTATAATCAATTGGTTTGAGGCTTGAAGCATTAACCCAACAAGTACCAAAATCGGGGCGGTCGTCAATTGATTGTAGTGGTACAGGATTTTCCGTTATTGAATTTATATAAACCGTGTCAATGTAAACTGGTTTTATTGAATCTGGATTAACACACACGAACTTTATAAAAGGATAGTCCTGCTTGGCAGCTTCGACCTCTGTGTGGTTATCTTTTAGGGTTAATATAACTTCGGGATTTTTGCAGCAAAGACTATAGATATTAGAGTCTATAAATTCTATAGAATCTGTTTCGAGAACGTATTTAGACCTAGATTTTAGTTTTTGTATATTGCAGAGTATTTTCATCTTGTTACCAATACTGAGTCGGTGTTATCAAACACTGCATGTAGATTTACTGATTTTAAAAATTCAAAAGCGAATTGATTCCTAGAGTAGTCTTTGCCCACTGCTTTTTTTCTTGCTTTGCTTATGTCTTTTTCACAGAGATAGTACATTCCGGTGATTTTTTCATAAGTGTCAAAACAAAAATCTTTTACGATTCCTTCGCTTGTTTTTACGCCGGGGTAATCGTCGTCAATGTCTTTGGTGTAAATTTTAGAAGATTTGTATCCGGAGTCAATCAAAAGTTTCATTGTTGCAACAGTTGGTATAAACCCGCTTTCAATAAATACAACTTTTGAGTTTCTTGCCGCCAAAAGACCAATTCGTAAATCTTCTGCTGTATTTGAAAATTCAAAAAAACAATTTTGAACTATGCTAAACTGGCTTTTTCTGTGATGCTTAACGAAATCTTTGTGGTCTTGCCCCGTCGTAATTATAACATCTGGATTTTTGCAAATTTTATAAAACAAATCAAGGTTATAGTCGATTACCTGTGAGTCTTTAAATTCGCAAAATAACTTGCTTCCGTTTGACTTGATTCCATGAGCAGGATAAGAACCGCATAATATAAACGTAACGTTTTCCATTAATGGATTTGGGCATGCAAGCAAAGGAAGTTGAAAGGTCTTCTTTTCTCCTTTATACATAAAATCTTGCATAAGCGTGTCCTTCGTTTTTTATTTTTAGTTCATCATTAGTTATGTATTCAGGAACAAAGTACACAGGCTCAGCTAAATGATAAACTATTGGAGGGTTTGGCCTGCCAGCGCAGTTCGCCAGAATCATTTCTGACAAACTTAAATAAGGCACCGATCTGTCAACATGTTTTATGTCCACGGCAACTAAATAAATACCTTGAATTACACTGTTCATGAAGTTTTTGTTTGGTTCGAACGCTTCGATTTCTCGTAAAGATTTACGAATGGCGAAGTTATTCCATAAAAGATAATGAAAATCACTATATACATATCCCAAGTGAGCCCTTTTGTCGCCAGAGTTAACAATTCTGTCATATCTCTTTATACACTTGTTAAAAGTTTCTAAAATGTTTTCTTCGAATCCACAAAAATCATAACATAGTAAACAATAGTCGTTTTTGTTTTCCCATGCAAAATTTAACGCTTTCTGAATTGACGTGGTTCCCGGCTTGTTGTTTGAATCCAAGTACTGTTGGCGGGTTACTCTGACGTCGTTTTCTAGCTTCTTTTGGGATTCTAATATCAAATTATTACAGTCGATATAAAACTCAGTAGTTTCCAACCCGGTGTCTCTTTTTATAAATTCCGGCTGATCAAGGATAAACACGTGACTTATTAAGTTTTCTTTCAAGTCTTTTGTCCTTTTATTAGGAACCTTGCTTCAAGTGGATCTGTTATGGTGTTTGTAACCAATAAACCATTGTTTATCATTGAATTTTTTATGCTTCTATAATAAGGAAGCGAGTTCCACTGTGTAAAATCACCTTTGAACAAAAATTTGTTAATGACCTGTTCAGTGTGTATCTTGGCTGCAAAAGACCCTAAAAGCATTTCTGCGTCAATTCCACCGATTGAAATCAACCCGTTGGGCGCCAAAATATCTTTGAGCAAAGAAAAGAAGCTGTTTATTTTTTCTAGGGGTATAAAGTTTATTCCTTTTGGACAATATATTTCCGATACACTTGACTTGTAATAAGAACTTCCTATATAATCGTAGCTTCCTACGCTCTTAACTTCGAAACCCTCTTCGGGTAATTCGTTATTCGTTATTAAATGTATCTTTTTCATATTAGTTTTCTAGGATTTTTTTCCACCCACTTGTGAATTCTTTTAAAGAAAAGCATTCTCTTGAAGCTGATTGTATTGCGTTTTTGCTCATTGTTTTTGTGTCAATTTGAGATTTCTTGATAGCTTCTAATACCAATTCTTTTTCTTGCTCGCTTTTAACAAGCAGTCCATTTTGGTTTTGCACTATTAGTTGTTGCGCGCTTGGATTATTGGCGCTTGTTACTACCACAAGCCCAGAAGCCATGGCGTTGAGCAGTTCTTCTTTTGTCGCTTGGGGTTTTACAAAAATATTTTCGTCACTTGTTATTTTTTGGGAAACACAAGGTTCTACCATACTTGAGTTTGTTCCACCGAAGCCCCAAGAATTACAATGATGACTGTTGTAAAAAACAACATCTTTGCAATTTAGATTTTTTGATACAAAAGACCTAAAATTTGCTGCTTGTTGATTTGTTTTGGGCCAGTCGCGAACAACGTAAACAAAAGGTATTTCTCTTTCTTCGCAATACTTACTAAAGTGGTACGCGTTTTGTGGAGAAAAACAAATAAACACCGAGGGAATCATTTCGATGTCGATATCTTTAGATTTATTGAACGATTCTGTGACATCAAAAACTTTTATATCATCCGATTCAAAAGATTTTTTTAGTCCGCTAAAATAAAACTCTAGTGGACCATAACAAACAATGTTGCAGGCGCCCCCTGTGAGGAGGCGCAGTGTTTCTTTATTTTTGTTGTATTGAGAAATCATTCTTCTGTCTTGGTTTCCGGGTTATATTTTCTCCACGGCCTCCAATTGCCCTCTTGGTCTTTGTTTTTGGGAAACAAGTTGCCCCCTTTCTTGTTTACGCCAAATGTTCTTTTGGCATAATTGCATTCTGGAGCAGACCTGTCGTAGCAGACTATTTCGTAATAATGGTTTTCATCTGAATCAACTCTAACGTTGATCTTGACTTTATCCGAAGACTGCCCGTTTCTTTCACACTTCGTGTCTCCGAATAACTCCTCCATGTGGTGAATAAACTTAAATATCTCTGTATCATTTTCTAATTCATCTGAAACAATAATAGTTTTTCCGCCAATGGAAACGGGATATTCTACTTTCATTTTTTTTCCTTGTTAAAAAATTGATGTTTTAAAGTTAACGCCGTTTTTTATTTGCTCTACGAATGTTTTTATGTTGTCATTTCCGGCACTTCGAAAGTTTGTGTTATAATTTATCAAGTCTACAAATTCTTGACTGGATACGACTTCTCTGTTATAAATAAAATTATCATAACTATAACCAAACCAGTTTTTGTCTTCGAATTCTGTAAAACCGAAATGAAAAAGAGCTATGTCTGTTTCGTTTTGATTTTCAACGAACACAATATAACAGTCGATTTCAAGTTCTTGTTTTAGATCTGTAAATCTTTTTTTTACAAATTCGGCGTCAGCCGTTTCAGAAATAACTACAACAAGCGCCTCGACGATAAACTCGCGTTTGCGCGAGTCCTTTATTTTTTGTAGTTCAAAAAGAACCTCTTCAGTTCTGTATTGATTCGAGTCCCTGACAACGCAATAAAATACTGGTTGCCCCGCGATTCCAATTTTTGAAGTAATAGACCCAGCCTTTAAGGCAGCCCGTTTTTTTATTTCGGGGTTATTTATATAAGGGTTTATAACACTGTAAGTTCCGCTTGTTTCGACGACAAAATCTACAAGACTGTAGCTGTAATCGTATTTTGATTTTCTGTAGTTAGTCACAGCAATATTTGTGTACCGCTCTGGAATTGTTGTTAATTCCTTTGAAGGTACACATTGAATTACATGAGTTACTTCTTCCGGATCAAACTCAAAAACAGGCGCCTTTGTCTTAGTAGACGTCAAATACTTTACGTCCATTTCTTTTAATCTGTATTCGAACACGGAAGACATGAATCCAAACCAAGGATCAGTGTTGTCCACAAGAAGCATCACAAATGGTTTCATGAAACACCTTTTATTTCTAAAAAATTCCTCAGTAGTTCTAAATAACGATCTGTTTTTACTGGGTGTCTGTCTGATAAATAAGAGGCAAAATCATAAATCAATCTGAGCTGCTTCTCTTTGTCGGCTATTTCTGGCTCTAACGGTTCTTTTGGGCTTGGACTAGTCTTTTTATTTTTTGAACCCTTAGGTCTTCCCATTTCAAAACCCTATTCCTTATTTGAAGCATATGTCTGTATACGTTTTCTCTGTTGTATGGAGAAACACCTGTTGCAGTAGATCTTTTAACGTAAATTTCTCCAGAATTTAAATCGTCTAGGATCTTACAATGAAGATAAGTCCCGATGATATCTGGGGACTGAGCAACGTTCAGAATACAATAAATTACATAACTTTCATTAGTTAGATTTATTTTTTGAATTTCTTCTAAACTAGGAACGTCAACTGGAGACCAATTTAAAAACCATTTGTTTTTATCGGCAAGTGTTTTTGTGCTCTCTATGTTTTTTACTAGAGATTGCCATTTTTTTATTGTTGAATCCCAGTTGTAATTTTTTTCGTATAATTCTTTTATATCTTGTTTATTGTATTGATAAGAATTTTCGTCAGACAGGATTTCTACTATTTTTTGCACGTTCATAGTAGCCCTGTCGGCTGTCGTTGCTATTTCTGTCTCTAAAGATAAAGGGGGAATTGGAATGCCACCCACTCTTCTTATGATATCTTCTTGGGCAGAATAATCAGTGCTCGCGGATTTGATACCGCATTTAGCGGCTTCTATAACTGGTATACCAAAGCCCTCTGCTGTGTGAGGCTGTATATACAAATCCATAGCGCCAAAAATAACAGACATATCCTCAGTTGTTACACCAACTGACGCATTTGGCATCACTTTTGTTCCACCGCATTTATCACAACGCGTTGATCTTCCTGAAAAAAGTTTTGCTGATACTGCGTTGCATCTTTTACATCTGTATGTAAAGAAAACCCTGTCTTGCACTTTGTTTCTTAAAATTAATTCTGGCATATCCCATCCATCGTCTGGGTACCCAGTATGGCAATGCAAATACAAGTTATCTACTTGAGCCAAGGCCTTAAACAGTTCTGGAAATCTTTTTCTTGTTTGATTTCTCATGACTGTTCCTACGATTTTTGAATCAGTTGGCAGGCCTAGTTTTTGCCTGCATAATTTTGTATTTAGTATTTTCAAAGAATCGTCAGCACAAGGAGATATAAACTCTACTAGGTTACGGCTTGCGTATTGTTGTTTAAGCCAGTTTTGGCTCCATTCGTTATAGGTAGTTATAACGTCAGCTTTGCCATAAGTTTCTAACCACTCTGATTTCTGCGGCATGCTGTCAACTGTTGGACTAAGAACTACAGTTGTATACTTTGCGCTCGGAGAGTTTATTATAAACCTGTCGTACCAATGGTCTCTTATTGAAATCACGGTATCTGGCATAAAATCAAGCATTATGTTTTCATAATTCCACGCCCCGAATTTGGCGTCCCCATGAGACTCTTCTCTTTGTTTGTAAAGAGAGTTACCCTTGTCGTCGTCTCTTTGTGGTATATTCAGGAATATTTTCCAATCACAATTGTTTGCATATGATACGTGAGCTGGGTTATTTTGGTCTCCATAAGAAGCCAGCTCAAGAATTTCGTGCCCGTCATCGTGAAGGCCTCTGGCTATTTGTTTGTAATAATTAGAGTAACCAGTGGTTCCCAACCCGGTAAATTCACTGACAATTAAAATTTTCATAGGGACGCCCAGTTTCAGTCTAAGATTTCAAAACTTTTAGCCTTGAAAACAAGGCCTTCTTTCGAAGATCTTATTTCCATATCCAAATATATGTGTTGATCTACACTTGCTAGATCATTGATTATTTGGGCAGCCGAAGACCAGAAAACAACGGTCACCAGATCTTCTTCTTTTATTGTTTGGCTTCCGTCTTGCCTTCTTCTTACAAAAGAAACCCGCAACGAAGTTTTGTCTACTTGCCCGGGAACTGTTGTATGCTTCAAAATATCTTTTATCAAACCTGTACCGGAACAAGTTAGTTTTGTTCTATAATCGCACTCTTCGCAGTCCATAGTCATTCGTCCTTGGTTTTTTCTTCTGTTTCAGATAAATCATCGTACTGTGTATCATACCTGTTATTGTTTACAAAAACATGCCCCTCTGGTATACAAAGAGAGGATATGATACCCGGAACGGATTCAATCGCTAAATCTAAACAACTAATTCCAAGATCGCTTCCCGTGATAGCAGTTGTTTGGATTACACGGTCGCTTTCTGAATCTAAAGATAGATCAAAAAATCTAACAAAATTACCATCTGAAACAAATTTAGTTGTTTGCTTTCGTCCGGTTTTTGAATACTTGTCGCCGACTTCAATAACACATTCATTTCCACATTTGGATGAATTTACAGTCATGTAAGTGCCGTCGTTGATCAGTATTTCCATTCTGGCTTTTTCCGGGTTGCCAGTGACTTTAAATTTATCTATCATTTGATTTTGGTCGTTCATATATATTTCAACCTTCATAAATTTTATTTACTATTAGTCCACCACGATTTCCTGTAGATCCAACGATCATCACATTGCTAGTTTCATATATTGCCCCTTGATAAGTGTCTAGTTCTTTTGGGAATACTACACAGTCGCATTCTCCGGATTCATCAACTAATTTAAAACGCGCCATGGTTTGTCCAGCCATCTTGCCGTTTTTTATTTCGATTTCAAAATATTCGTCGACTTCTCCACACGCGATACATTTTGTATTTGGCGGTAAGTCGTCTATAACGCCGCATTCATGCGTTGCTGAATATTGAGAATTTGTCATTATAGAAGAGTAACTTATATTCACACCTATCAGCTCGCGCTCTTGCTCTATGATAGCTCTTTTGCTATCTTTTAAGTTGTCTTCAAAAGTCTCGATCATTGACTTTATAATTTTAATTCTTTCTTCTTTACCGCTAAGCTCCAAAACCTTTTTTAATAGGTCTTTTAGATTAGTTAAATTGAGCTTAGACTGAATCAATACGCAGTCTTTCTTTTCTCCTTTTGTGAGCATAGAATACTTATTGTAGTCATGCTCAGCCTGATATCTGTCGATTTGAAGATAGTCGAAACACCCTGCCCGTATAAAGTTTATTATATTATTTTTTTTAAGGTTTTGTGAATCAAAAACTAGAAAATTTAAAAAACTCGTTGGAGGTTTTGTGATATTTTTTTGGATCAAGCTGGCCACTTTTTCACCGCACTCTTTGATTGAATCTATTCCAAAATAAATAATGCTTGTTTCTTTGTTTATAAAGAAATTGGTGACCGGTAGGTTTTTAAAGCTCGGGGGTGCAATTGTGACTCCTAATCTATTTGCTTCCGAGACTATCGCCTTTATTTCTTCTTTTGGTTTTGGTGTATTTTTTGCGTGCCTTAACCATCCGCATATATAATGAATCGGCAGATGTGATTTTACCCAAGCTGTCCAATATCCAGTTTTAGCATACCCAACTGCGTGAGATTTGTTAAAGGCGTATCTGGCGCTTGCCTCTATGTTTGAAAACACCTCCAGAGCCTGTTTGTTTGTAATCAACCCTTTTGAACTACAACCATTCAAGAATTCTTCTTTTAAAGACGCAAGATAACCAGCGTCTTTCTTCGCTATTCCTTTTAATAGCTTTATTTGCTGGTCGCCATCGAATCCAGCAAACAAAAAAGAAAGAAACATCGTTTGTTCTTGGTAAATATTGACGCCATAGGTTTCCTCTAGCGCTTCCGATAATTTATCGCCCTCTTCTGGCTTCCAGTTAGAGTTCTTTCTATCGCAAAAAACTTGAGAAAAGCTTTTACCTTCGGCATTAACTGCATTTAGCGTGCCAGGCCTTATGACGGATATCAAAGCGGCTGATTCTAGTACAGACTTCGGTTTTAGTTTTTTACTCCATTCTTTCCCAAGTCTTTTTTCTAACTGAAAAATCGAGCGCGTGTACCCCTTTGCGTACGTACTCCATGTTTTATTGCAGCATAGGTTGATATTTTCATAATCTATTTGCGGGTCTCCATCTTCGTCAATTGGTATAGAACACCCGCAATCAAATGAATAAAAATTGCTATCGCTAGCAGCTTTTGTCACCATCAGTCTTCCTTTTCGTTTTGTAGTATATTTTTAAGCTGTTGGTGCACATCTAAGTGTGTTTTATTTTGAGTTTCAAAGTCAACATCTTTTAAAACCTGTCTCATAAGTGAGATGTATCTGACTATTATCTCAGCGGACCACATCGTGTCGACTAGAGCATGGTGTTCATCTATTTCGGCGTCGTCTTTGAAACCCAACAGCGACTTCACGTTGGACAAAGAAATGCTTCTATAGTTTCTCGTGTTTTCAAATAAAATATGGCTGTAATCCTGCGAATCTAAATACAGCCCCGGGTGAAAAAATTCAGATTGTGGACCTAGTTTCCATGGTTCTTGCAAAGTAGCAGTTCGAGCAAAGTAGTCCTTTTGCTCCTCGGTTGTCATTTTTGAAAACCGGGCGTATTGAATTGATTTTTGATTGGATATTTTCAGGCCATAATGCGTACCATACATAATTCTCTCGATTATTTTTCGGTCGTATTTATGGTTATGACCAGATAATATTGGGCCGTCCCATTTGCTGGGTTTTGGGTTAAAATATTTTACCCAATTTATAAAGTTGGTCCACACTAATTTTAAAGGGGGAGCAGATTCTAGGTCGCTTTCACGTATGCCGTTGATCGACATTGACTTTGGGTCTAATTTTGAGAGACCATACTTTTCTACTTCGGAATCTGGAATTCTTGATATTAAAGAATAAAAAATCCCGTTCTCGCATATTTTTAAAGATCTGCCGTCTATCATGACAGCTGCAATAGAAACGGGTTGATTGAAATTGTTGTCTAAGCTATCAGTTTCGAAATCTAGAACACATATTTTGTTTTGACACACCATCAAGTAAGCCTTTCTTTTATTTTTTTAATCAAATCTTTAGTTTTTTTGGCATTATTAAAAACTTTTGCGTAAGTATCGCAATATATGTCGCAAGAAAACAAGTTGTTTTCTTTTACTCCGAAACCAACAACTAATTTCGCAGAGACGGCCTGTATTTCCTTTTGTATGAAATACCCAGAGCATTTTGTTTTTTGAGAAGCCGAGTAAGATTTAGTCGAATAGCACTTTGTTTCGTAAGTTACTGCTATTCCAACTTGAAGCTCTTTTTGTATATTTTCAAGTATATTAAAGCTGGTGACGTCCAAAACTGTTTGAAAACCGTCGGATTCTTTGCTTACTTTGCTTCCAAAAATAAAAAGAACAAACGGGTCTCGGCCATACGCCTCGATTCCAACTGGAGACAGGCACTTTTCTCTTAGATTGCACCTGGTGCAGTTTTGAGTTTCATTTCTTATTTGCCCTAATGTTAGCATTCCCAACCTTACTTTTCTGTTTTAATTCACACGTCTCTTGCTCTAGATACTCCACCCACCTTTTGTACGCGCAGAATTTTGTTTTTAATTCTTCAAGTGTCTCAGAGTCTGAAACTTTATTTATTCTGCACATCAACATTAAACCTAGCAAAAATCCGTAATCAAAAGAGTCATCGGGAGAAACTTCTTTTATATCCCTGGTTCGTTCAATTATAAATGCCACGTCTTCGTCTGCGTTTTTCAAAAACTTTTCGATCCAGAAATCTGGGTTATCAGACATGTCTCGCTCAAACTCAAGAACTACGTCTTCGTTTTTTATCACAGGGAACTACCTTTACGTGTCTTTTAAAAGAACATTCTAAGCATCTTGTTATAAAGCACTTGGCGGCTTCCTGTAGATCTTCTATCTCGTAGAATCTTGAGTAGTCGCAACAAGTGCATTCGACTTGTAATACATACTCCTCTTCTCCTATTTTATATCCATAGCCAGTTTTTTTCATCTTGGATATAGAAGTTGTCTCGCTGTCTAACCAGCATTCTTCCTGAGAATCTAAGAAAAAATTTATTACATACTCTATAAGTTGAAAAAACAACTCTTTGCACACAAGTCCTAAACCAACACAATTTCTGTGATACTCAAGTTGTTTTGATAAGTGTGTACTAAAGTGGTCGTCAGTCATAACCCCGTTTCCTTTAACAAAGTATTAACTTCCGCAAGGCAGTCAAGAGATTTTAAAACAAGAATATCAAATTTCACTAGAGACGCATAGGGAAAATAATACATGTCGTAGGCCGTTATCATTTGGTTTGTTTTTTTATCTAATAACATCGGGCATATTTCGTCTATATTATAAGGAGATATGATCAAAGCAGACGGGTGCCTCGAAGATGATTTGATAGCGCCCTCTAGTCCTACCGCTACCATGAAAGATTCGGCGTAATCTCCTTCAAAAATTTCCGTCCCGTCTTCTTTTGTTGAAAGACGGCAATAATCGGACAAAAGTTTTGGTTCTTTTTTCAAACAATAATAAAGCACGCTTGAAGAACCGGTTTCTTCAAAGAAATCTTGGAGTTTGTCAGATATTTTGTCTTTGTCTGGTATGTTTTTAGTTATTATATTTGCTACCATTGGTGTACAAGCAGCGTGAGCCCTGAGTACGTCTTTGAGGGCATTTTTAGCTTGAAGTTTCCCGTAAGTAACAACCTCGCAAACTTTTCTTTTTCCGTATTTTTTTTGTATATAACTTATGATTTCGTCTCTTCTGGACGACTGAAAATCAGTATCAATGTCTGGTATAGATCCCGACCTAGCTTTTTCTGCAGAAAAGAATCTATCAAAGCTGAGGTTATACTCAATCGGGTTTATTGAAACTATATCGAGCAGATAAGAAATCAGGCATCCACCAGAAGACCCTCTTCCGGGGCCAATCAGCATTGATTGTTTGCGTGCGAATTCGCAATAATCTTCTACCACAAGAAAGTAGTCGTACAGATTACCAAGTTCTAATACATTTATTTCGTAATCTAATCTTTTGATATACTCTTCGTTGTGAAGGCCTAGTTTCTTTAGTTTCTCTATACATTTGTCGCGCACAATTTCTTTTGGTTTGTACGCCCCTTCTGAACTAAAAGAAGGTATGGCCATTGGAATAGTTATGTCGAAGTCTTCTATTTTTGCCGCTATTTCGTGAGTCGCGTCAATCAGTTCTGGTGAATAGGTTTTTGCTGCGTGCTCGTTTGAAACTATAGAATAAGACCCGTTTGTATAGTAGCTTATGCTGGGTAGGTCTTTTACTCTCTTATTTTGTTTTATTGCGCAAAACGTTTTATGAAAAATCGCATCTTCTTGTTTTATGTAATGAGCATCCCCTGTACCGACCGCGTTTATTTTGTATTTTCTAGATATTTCTAAAAGCTTTTTCGACGCCACTTGCTGTATCGGGTCTTTCTGGTCGAACATTTGGCACTCTAAATAGAAATCTTCGCCAAAAAATTCCTGATATCTCGAAACTATTTTAAGAACATTATCTTCGCACTCAGGGTGTATATAAAGCCAGCACTCTTCTTCGGTTGTAGCAGCTGAAGCCATCTCTCTGTTAAAAAATAGACAGTCGTGAACACTGGTATCGAAGTGGCCGTTTATTACTATTAGTCCTTCCGAGTTTTCGAACAAAGCTTGTTCGTCTATTCTTGGGCGGTAGTAAAAATTTTCGTGCGCTATATAGTTCAGCTTTATAAGGTTTTTATATCCAACAAGATTTTTTGCCAAAACAACTAGATGATTCAGTCTTCTGGACTCACTGTTTTTATCTTCTTTTTTTATACCCGGTGGGCAGACGTAAAACTCGCACCCTATTATGGGCTTTATTCCAGCCTTTCGGGCTTCTAAAAACAATTCCATCGCGCCACTCATCAAGCCGTGGTCAGTAACAGCTATGGCGTCTTGTCCGTATTCAACCGCAGCTTGAACTATGCCTTTTATTGATGATATGCAGTCCCAGCTGTGTTTCGAGTGTACATGTAGGTTTATCATTTACTTGCCTGTATTTTTTCTTCCGCCACCGTCTCCATAAGACGTAGCCTTTGATATACTTCCGTATTCGTTCGTAACTTTTACTAACCCGTCTTTTTTTATTCGTTCTCTAAAAGTTTGACAAATTGATTTTTTGTCAGAAGGACTTTGTTTCCTTGAAAAAGCGCACACATACTTGCACCGCCAGTCCTTGTGTTCTGGGTCGAGTTGAGTTGGAGTATAGGTCTTCAGTATTTTTTTATAGTCTTTTTCAAGCATATTCCATGCTTTACTTAGATATTCTTCGTCGCATGGGACGCTAAATATACCACCAGTGTTAACCCAAAACAAGCTTACTATCAGTTCTACTTCCGGAAATGCTTCTTTTAATGCTATTGCATAGAGCATCAACTGTTTGTCTTGGGTCATATGGTATTCAAGATTCTTTTCTGCACCAGTTGCAAAATCGTTTCTTTTGGCCCCAGTTTTATAATCAACTAGTTCATAAACACCGTCTGATAATTTAACTACGGTATCCATGGTTCCTTTTATTCTAAGATTATTTTTTACTGTTTCACCAGCAATAGTTATTTCTTGTTCCGCCCAAGGCTTTTTTATTTCAAAGTCAAAAAACATTTCTGCTTCGACTATATTCATATTAAATGGGTCGTAATTAGGGTAGTCATTTAAAGTTTTTTCGATCCACCCTAAAATTTTTGTTTTGTCGGACTTTAATAGATCTACGTGCGTTTCTATTTCTTTGTAGTAATCCCAAGACTTGTCTAGAATATTTTTGTAGTCTTTTGACTCTTTTACTGTGAGTTTACCTAAATTGTCATCAACAAAAAAACTCTTTTTGTTTTGTTGGTTTTTTTTTGCTAAAGCTCTAATTTCAAAAACTTTATGAAATATAGTTCCTAGAGTAGCGGGTTTTCCAGCAGGGCTTCGCATTCCAAGCACGTATTCTAGATAGTATCTCATTTGGCAAGTTTTAAAAGCGTTCAAAGAGCTAGATCTAATATAGGGGCATATCATTCAGAAGTCCTTTTTAAGTTATCAAAACTCAGTACACCGGATTTAGAAAGATGTTTTAAGACGACTTCATTCTTTTGATACAAATTCATATCTGTATTGTCAATGACTTTGTTAAAATATAAATCTGGAATCAAGTTTTGTCGCTCGCTGACAGCAGAAGAATTTTCTACTGTTCTGGTGAGTTTATAAAAAACAACGTTGCCCGCGAAATTTTCTCGCAAGATTTCTATTTCATCTATAAACCTTGCGTCAGAAATACACGCTATCTTTGTTGAATCTTCACCCAGGTACTCTTTTATTTTTCTAGAGCAACTATTTACATGGCAATTCGGCGCTATTTGCCTGCAAACAAAAGTACCAAAAACTTCTAGAAATCTACGGTTAGTCATTAATTCGTTTTTGCATTCATCTTTGTAAATTTCGGTCACTGTCTTTTTAGTCTTTGCGGACAAAAGAGAAAGCATGTTACTCCACCTTATTCGGCACTCCCTGTTTTTGCTGTCGTTATCGCCGCGTATTTCGTTTTTATCAAGACCAAATAGGTCGCATGCCGTATTTTTTAATTCATCTGCTATAGAAAAACATTTTACATATGGATCAAAAGAATGTCTAAACCAGTCTTCGTTTTCAGGCGGTATGTTTTCCGGGTCTATATAACACCCTTCTTGCCTGGTCTCTCCTGTTTTAGAGTCCGTTGATTGTTTGTATACAGCAAATAACTTTCCGTCTTCTAGCATCTGTAGCTTTGGAACTAAGCCATTTTCCACTACAATACTAGAAAATACTGCTTTTGCAGCAGTTGATTTTCCTGATTGTTTCGCACCGCAAAAAACTACTAAAGGCATTGATTTACTCTTTCTGTTGGTTTTCTCGTAGTAAAATACTTTCTGTCATTTTTTTCTTTTTAGAACCGTGCGCTATAAACCCTATGATATACGACCTGGTTTTGCTTTCACACAGTCTACATGTATCACAGCTTTGTGTTCTCCCCGTCTGTTCGGGGCAAACAAGAACCCTGTTTCCGTTTGGGGTATGCAGTGATTGTCCTGTTGTGTTAGATGGTAAAGTAACACAAACTGGGCCTATATCAAGGTCTACCAGTTTGTCTGCGTGATTTACATCGTTTCCAGACAAATTAACTGTCATACCACTTGATTTATTCATTTGTCTCACAACATCTCTATTGTGTTCTGAATTTATAACATCATAATGTGTGTAAGTAAACCCTTTTGTATGCGAGCTTGCTTTCAACAATTTTATGCTTTTTTCTTTGTCTATCTCGTCGACTTCACTTGAACTATTCTTGTCTTTTGGTAGGTCTCCAATTTGGTTGTGTCTCCAAAATTGATTGTTTTCAAATTTTTCGACGCGCTTGCAAAATGGGTCCCAATTATCACCGCGTTCGTGACTAGAAACCTTCTGCCAATGAAACATTATAGGGTAATGTTTCCCGTAACAAGTTTTGTCATCTTTAAACGCGCATTCTTTTGGACAAGAGTCTTCCTCTGTTGTAGAAACTGCAATCGGGCCTGTTTTTTTATTTTCAGACTTTGGAACGAGATGAACCCACATAATAAACCTCCAAAATTAATTGTAAATCAGCAAATTTTGTTCCAAACTTTAACTATATTTTCTTTCAAAGATTCATTGTCCATTTCTGTTATATCTTTGTAATTACCAAAGTTTGCAACAGAGATACTATATCTAGTATAGTAGTCTTTTATGAATCTCGTCAAGAATTCTTTACCAGATTCGTCAGAGTCTGGCATAAACAAAATCTTTTTTATGTTTAAACTGTCTAAAAGCTTTAGCTGTAATTCATCTATATCCTTTCCAAGACAAGCCACAGCTGGTATACCAAATTCATGAAGTCTCCAAACACAACTTGGCCCTTCGACCATTGCAATGGCACTTGATGGTCTTATGTTTTGTATATTGTAAAGAGTAGTGGTTTTTCTTAAGCCCTTAGAGTGATACCATTTTTTAGATATGGCGCTTTCTCTGTCACTGGCATTTATACAAGCAGAATCAACAGAGTGATAATGTTTGCACTGCAAGCATTTGTCAAAATGAGACCTAGCAGAGAACCCCATGTACCTTCCGTCTATATATCTAACTGGAATAACAGCTCTGTTTTTCATTATTCCTTCTTGGCAGTCTCCGACACCAAAATAAGACAATGTGTCTTGTGAAAAGCTTCTTTTGGAAAGATAATAATTTGAGGGAAAGGAACACGGCGGCATGTTTTTTTCATCAAAAAACAAAGGTTTCTTTTCCGGTATCTGTATATTTTTTACTGGATGTATCCTTGTTTTTTTGTTTTGCCTAAGTTTTAGCAAGAAATTTTTTACTGAATCAAACGAGCCGGACGAACCATTACGTTTCATAACTGAAGAAATTAGCCCAACTATAGTTTTGGCGCTTCTTTTGTGACACCCACCGCTGAAGCACAGCCATACTCCTGTATTTTTATAGATAATTGAATTACCAACGCTGTCGCTTCCGTGGATCGGGCATTTTATTTTAATAAAATTTTCTGAAGGATCATCGTAGCTTTCGATTCCATAATACCTTAAAACCGAACCAACAACCTCAAGAGCCATTTTGTTTAAATCATTGTAATTATTTTGACTGTATTTCTTGTAAGCTGCACGTTTCTCCGTTCCAGAAGAAGTTAATGTGTTCGCCACGCTCATGCTCTCCGCCGTACCTTCCTTTTAAGGTTATAACTTTTCTGTTACCTTTGTTTGTTGGGATTCCGTTTACATTGTTGTCATGATGCATTTCTTCGGGTGTCTTTTTCTTAAAAAGAGAAAAAGAGTTTACGTTCCATAGAATTCTGTCAGATTGGGCAATGACGTCCGTATCTTCTTTCGCGATTCCGTCGCGGTTCAACTGAACAAAAGACATGCATGGTATATCGTACATTTCTAGAAAATCTTTTAGTTCCGATACTTGGTAGCCAAACGCTGCATGCTCCTGCATGTTAGCCACGTCTTTTTTGTTCATCATTTTAAAATAATCGTAAACTATAAAGCACTGGTTTGCTTTTCCTGTCTCTTTGTTTATTCCAACTTTCGTGTGTACCCATCTTCTTATGATAGATAGTATTTCCGAAAATTCTTTTCCAGCCACAGACTTGTGCGATATGTTCATATTTTCAATTTCTTGAACGGCCTTATAAACGTTATTTTTATCTATGTCTAGATTACCAAACTGTCCGTTTTCAATTTTCTTGATTGGAACACTGCTCATATTAGAAATGAACCTAGGGAGTAGAGCTTTAATGCTCATTTCGGTGTCTATTATAAGGCATGGAACTCCGTTTTTAGCCAAAAATAGAGTGCACACCACACCTATGCTGGTTTTGCCTATGCCGGATCTTGCTCCAATTAAAGTTATTCCTGTCCTCATTCCACCGCCTATTGAATCGTTGAATTCCGGCCAAGGCGTTGGCAGTCCCACAAATTGACACGGGTTTTCTTCCCACTCGTTAACTATTCCTCTTGTGACACTTGATATTTCTGTTATAGAGTCATTGGAATTAGAAAACTGTTTTACTGTTTTAAAAAATGATTTTTCTGATATTGAAAATATTGAATCCGTGTCGCTTTCTACACTGGTTTGAAATAAATTTTCAATTGCCTCTTTGTGGCTTTGGACGCATTCTTTTATTATTTGTTTGTTTCTTAGTGAACGAGCTGTGCTGATGCACTCTTCTGAAGTCATTGCCTTGGCCTCAGAAACTTGAGTTTGAAGCTCTTCTATTTCTTCTTCTGACAATCCGGAACCAGAAGTTTTTAATCTGGTTACTATATTGTGAAGATTTAAATTCACACCCTCATTCGAAAGATCTTGTATTGCCTGAAATACTAATTTGTGATTGGTGACAGAGAAGTTTTCTGGGCTGATAATTCCAGTCAACAACGAATAAATTTCTTCTCCGGATGTGATCACGGTGTGCAACAGTCGGGATTCTTCTTTTTTCAAGTTCACTTGATATAAGGGCGAAACCATTTAGTATCTTTCGTCGCAAGAGGCGCATATAAATGACGGGGTATCGACACCGGCAATTAATAAGGCTGTGGATACCTTGCTTTTAGTTTTGCAATTCACACAAATTGCGGAAACAAGGCTTGAAGACCTTGGTTTTGAAGTCGATTGCAGTTCATCTCCGTAAGACGGAAAGTCTGTTAGAGAAAGGTTTATTTGTAAGTTGGCGTCACTTTCTCTGTGCGGTTTGTTTGAAACTCTTGGTCTTTTTTTGTTTACCCAAACACCTTCGTTTTGAACTTTTTCTTTCGGAGCAATCGAGGTCTTTTTGGTGGTGATTCTATTTCTAGGCTTGGTTCTTGGTTTAGCTTCGATGGCGTCTATTTTTTTTTGCATTTCAGCAATTTGTTTTAATAATAAATCTAGCTGTTCGCTTGTTGTTTGGTTATTTTCAGTCATGTTTAACTCTTACAAAATGAAAGGTCTCGAAAAACTTGGACCATTTTATCTATTTTTTCTACGGTCCCCTCTAGTCCCTGTATAACACATTCTAACCTAAGTGTTTCATCCACTGCTTCTTTTACGTATTCATATTCATTTACAATAGTAGAAACAATGATGTCGTACTTTGTATATTTTTCAAAGTCAGGTATTTTCTCTGCTATTATTCTATCTAGAAACGACTTGTTTATTTTTACGCCAATTTTTAGTTCGTTAATTTTTCTTTGTATAAAAACAGAACTACTCAACAAGGCGTGCTGGGCAAGAACGCATTCTTCTTTTGAAAATCTTCTCAAGTCGTTTTTATCTAAGTTAAAATATTCTTCTATAGAATCTTCTCTCTGAGGAAAAACAGAAGAGTCAACCCGCTTGACTAAGTCCTTTACCGAGTCTTTCATATCGCTACGGAAGTCTGTCATTGATAATCGATCTCCAATCTTTTATTTTATTGTACGGGAGGGATATATAAATAATACCATTCAACTCCGCCCAGTCCTGTTTTATTTCATCATTTTTTAATGATTTTTTAAAATCAGAAGTTGTTTTGTGAAAATGACTCGTGTACTCATAGTGCTGTTTTCCGTGTGTTTCGACAAGCACTTTTAATTGAGGTATTAAAAAGTCAGCTTTTAATTCTTTGCCACCGGCCCCAACGCATCCCTTTAGTATTACCTCTTCGTATACATCAGAAGACGGAAACATTTTTTTTAGAAGAACGCGAGCTTTTACGTGCAATGAGCTTTTTTGCTCTTCTATTATACAGTGCTTTGTAAAATTTATTATATATTCTTTTCCGTCTATTCCAATGGCTTTGATATCTGGCTCCATTCGTAATTAAAAACAATTCGACCATTATGTGTTATTTAGTTTTTAACTCGTTTATTGTTTTTAAACTGCTTATAGGAATGTTGTAACAATCGGCTTTACAAATGAAATTACCAGCACGAGTTCCGCTTTTCATAAAAGTTGCAGTTTTTTTGAATTCTGCTGCTGATATCATACCCAAAAACCAAGCAGTAGAGTAATCGCTGCGGATTCTATAAAAGGCATAAAAATCACACCCCCCACGGTCTAGTTGGTATTTTGCAACGGTGCAGTTATAAGAAGGGTCCGGGCAAGACCAGCATCTTTTGGTTTTTATGTCTATCTTTCCCAAAGATTTGTAGTCTATATCGTACTCTTTATTGTCTATTAAGATTCCGCCATAGCTGTCAATAAAAATTTCTTCGGCTAGTATTCCGTATTTTTTTCCAGATTTCGATATAGTCTTTGAATTTGTGGGTATCTTTGCCCATCTTTTTTGTGCCGACTCAAGGTGTTTGGAGCGAACTTTGATTTCGATAACAGATGAATTAGTACACTGTGTCATCTCATTCCTCCTCCTCTTCTTCTTCGTCGTCGACTTGTTCAAACGAGTAGACAGCGCCGTATCTTTCGGTCATTTCATTTTTTAGTAAGTTTTCATAAAACTCTTTGTTTGATTCTATAAAATCAACAGCTTTTACCGAACCTTGTACCTTCTGCTCGCCTGTTTCTGTTAAAAATGTATAATACGAACCAGATTTGGATATAACTCCCATTCCAGTCAATACGTCTAGCGCTTCTCTAGCCCACCAAATACCCTCGCCGAACTTTATGTAGCACTCGACTGGACACATTTTGCTTATGTATGGCGCCCCCATTTTATTGACAGGAATATTAAAGAATACTTTTTGACCTTCAAGTTCTTCGCCTTCTGCAAGGTTTATGGCGTTGCCATCCCACATCTTTGGTTTTTTTCTTGATTCAATAACAACATCGCATTCGAACTCAAGTTTAATACCGCCGTCTGGTTTTAAAGGATCGCCCATTGCATTTCTGTCTGTAATAAAGTGCTGTATCCCTATAACTACACTTTCAGAGATTCTTGCAAGCGGCATTACTTTTTTGCAAAAATCTGCATTTAATTTTGGCGTAGTATCAAATCTATCAGCTCTAACAGTGTCGTCTTCAAGGGTAGATCGTGGTATTATTTTCGACAAAGAATCAACGACGTACAAAGCCCCTCTGTACTTCGGGAGTTGCATCATATGGTATATATTCGAATATATTTCGTCACCTGAAACTAATTTGCCCCCAACTCGCGCTCGAACAAAAAGTAGTTTTGGGTGTTTTACATCAAGGCCTTTGATATCAAAGTATTTCTCCCCGACAAGCCTGCGTTCTGCATCAACGAATATAACCCATCTATTTTGATCAAGGGCATTTTTAACTACTTGCATGCAAAGAGTTGTTTTACCAACTTTGGGAAGTGTTCTGAGCAAGACTACGGTGCCAGACCTAAGTCCGCCGTGAAGCTTTTCGTCAAGGGCCGGGCTTACCGGGATAGTGCTAGCGCATCTTTTTTCTTCTTCGAGAATGTCTTGCGCGGAACAGAAAAAGTCTTGGCCTATAAGAGACTTTTCTTTTTTCTTGGCTTTTGCCATATTTCACCTTATTTTCTGAACAAAGGAATGTCTTCATTGGCAAGATCAGAAGTGTTTTGAATTTTTGGTTTTGCCAACGGCTGAGTTTGCTGTTGTTTTGTTTTTTCTATGTTATTTTCTTGAGAAATTTTTCCAACAAGAGATTCGTTGTGCAAGCTAAAACACCAGCGCTCGCGTTGAAACACTTTTAATATAACCGTTTCAGAGTACGCTTTTGTTAGTTTGTAATACCCCCTGATTTGATGGGCGTATTCTTGTTTGTACTCTGGAAGATTCCAGTATTTAGGCGGGAGTTTTACTCCGTTTTTTTCAAACCTCCTTTGCATAGCGAGGTGAATTATTGCGTCCCGGTTTGATTTTGACCCGTTTATCATTACTTCAACCTGTATATACCGTTTTGCGCGTCTAGATCGGCTTGATCTTTTAGGGGGCTTCTTTTTACTGGGGCGTCTAAGTCGTCCGTCATTTGAAAAACTCGTCCCCCGTTTGGTAGTTTTATTTTGGAGCGACCAATGTTTTTTTCGACGGTTTCTTTTTGTGTTATACCAGAATAGTGTTTTTTTACTGTCGTCAAAGAAAGCCCTATCGCCTCAGAAATTTCCTCTGCAGTTTGCGACTTTTGCTTTGACTTGATATACATTATATCGGCGGGGTTGGCTGTTGTTCTTTTCTTTTTTGTTATTTTTGTTGTTTTACTCATATGATATTTTGATCCCTCATGTCATTTCTTACATTGAGCCACGCACCTTCTTTTCCGCTATAAAGATACTCGATGTATTGCGAAAATGTTTTTTCGTTTACTGCCACAAAAGTGGGATTCATAACATGGCTATTGAATGCATTGCCTTCTTTTCGGGCTGGTAAATTAGCAAAAAGCCTTATAAAGTAAGTAGGGTGTTCTCCTGTTGTTTTCTTGGCGGCAACAAGGTAGTTCTCTATTTTACCACTTGCAGACTTTCCATCTTTTGTATATTTTACTTCTGCTAAAGCAACTGGTAATTCTGATATATTAGAAATATAAATTTGTTTAAACATTAAACGATTTTCTTTCTCTGCACTCTATGGAAAATTCATCTGTAAATTCAAAGTAGTACTTGTCGACTCCAGCTAGTCTAGGGTAACCTAAACTTGAATGCTGGTTTACATAACCGCAAACACATGTGATGTTTATTTTTACAACATCTGTCGATTCTTCGCTTGCGTTATCTTCTGCGTCTACCATTTCTTCTGAACAATTATTACAACTTAGCAACATTCTTATTCATACCTTTCTATTTTATGCAATTTTGCGACAAAAAATATTCTACTATTTCAAGACAAGAAGAGTCTATTTTTTTTAGGGAAGACCTTCTTTGCCTAGCCTTCCATTCAGTTGTAAATATTAGCGCATTACAAAAATTTTTTACAAGTGCGTTTTTGTAATTTAGATATTTTTCTGTGTCTTTGTGTCTCAAAACAAAAATCTTTTTGGCGTCTTTAAAATCAATACTCATTTTGACCTCAATTCTATCACATAGATTAGATCAAAGTACGCCGTCGTTCAAGAACCTTTTCATTCCAGACGGGCTTAGTTTTGATATTTTTCTCATGCGAGATTCTTTTTCCAGCTTTTTTTGCTTTCCTACACCCATCGCCTTTTCCCTAGAAAGAGGGTTTCGCTTGTTGTTTAAATCAAGTTGAGCCCCAATGGTTCTAGGTTCATTCAATTTCGATACTATCGGAGCACCGATGATCCTTTCTATTTTTGCCTTGCACGTTGGGCATTTTTTAGAGATTTGTTTGTGGCTTTGAAGTATTTCAATTTCACCACAATTTTCGCACAGGTATTCTTTTGTTACTAGCATTTTTTTTCCTAGAACTTGTATCTCTTACTCGTTTCTTGAGAGCTAAACGTGATCTCTGGTCTTTCAAGGTTTAGGCATTCTCTTGAAATATTGTAATCTCCATTTCCAAAATTTATAAAATGAGTACAATATCCAGCGACTCTTCTTGCAGCCGCCAATGGCGCGCCTGAGTCATACGGCCCAAACTTTCCTTGTTTGATGTCTTTCTTTAATGTTTCCGAGTTTACTTTCCAAAATATCTCAAAAACATTAACATTAGAACCAAACTCCTCTTTGTACCGCAGCAATAGTTCTGGTTTTCCAATCGAACAAAATTCTACTGCTGTATTTGATGATTCTATATTCTGAAGGGTATCAGAAAATTTTGCATAATCATCGAAATCTCTGTCTATAGAAACTGCAACTATCATCGTCATTCCTTTTTTATTAGTTCTAAAATTCTTCCTATCAAAGGGTGCCTTTGAATATCTTCATTGCCAAGCTGCACAACAGAGCAAACGTCATCGTTTCCGCCTAGCTTTCTTATTAAAAAGGAAAGGCCGCTTTCAAATCGCACGTCTTTTTGGTCAGTGTCCCCTTCGAATATCATCTTGCAGCCTTCGCCTATTCTAGTGATAGCCATAACTGCTTGTTGCACACTCATGTTTTGTGACTCTGTTACTAAAACACAGCAGTTTTTGTAAGTGAACCCTCTCATAAGCTCTATTGGCTGCAGAACAACGATTCCGGTTTCTATTAGTTCTTTTGCTATCTTTTTACCGTTAGTGCCACCACCGTGTAACTGCCCTATAACTTCGATTATTGGGGCGTAGTAGGGTTCTAATTTTTCAAACAAAGTTCCTTTTATATAAGGAAACTCTCTTTCTGAAGTTGCAACCATCGGCCTAGTTACGAATATTGTTCCTATTTCATTTTTATAGTATTTTTGAAAAGCAATTCCAAGGGCTATCAAGCTTTTTCCAGTTCCACTTGGTCCTGAGCATATCACAACGTCATTTTTTTGTATCGACATTATGTATTTTTTTTGGTTTTCAGTTTTGCTTGAAACTGGTACAAAGCCGTTTGGTCTGGTTTTTTTCATATTAATCCTATCATAGATAAAGTTAAGCGACCAAACTAAACTTCTCTTGTTTTATTTCCTTTATTTTAAACTGCAAATAAATCTACTAAACTAGGTTTTGTAATTTCTGCTCTTTGGGCCGGTTCTTCTTTTTGGGTACAGCTGGTTGAAGACGATAAATAATTTTTTATAACCTGATCTTTTTCTTCAGAAGACGAATATTGGTAAATTTCGGTTTTACCCGATGCAAAAGTAAAAAACATACCAAAATCATTTTCTTCGTCATTAAACAATGACAGATCAAAAGTACCGTTGGTTATTTTTATTTTACCTTGAAACAAACCGTTTAATCTATTTTGTACTTGATCTTTAACGAGATCACCAAGTATATCCGCAGAACACACTATGTCAAGTATAGTTGACATTTTTTCGTGCACCTGATTGCTGGGGAAACTCTTACTGGCTGCCTTTCCTAGAATTTGCATGACGGCTGATATGTTTTCAATATTTTTTGAATCAAAATAATGGGTTGTCCCGATTAAAATAGAAACATTACTCGAATTATGCCGTGATATCTGGACGTGATAAGTATTCCAAAAAGCTTCTAGTTTTTTAGATTTGGCCCACAGGTCTCTTATTGGAAATTTATTTGTTCTTAAAATAAACATTTGCACAGGCCAATATTTACGTGCGTCGAATGACAACAGTTCGTTTACTCCGTAAAGAACAGCCTTGATATCAGACGACATTATTTTTGACATTATATTTTTTATGTTTTCTTTTTTTAAATCTTTTGCATTTTCTGGAACGATCGAGTTTATAATGTCAGTGTTTAAAACCAAGTTATTTGAGTCTAGTATCCAGTCTACAGCTTTTCTGTCATTTTTGTTTATATACAAAGAAATTCCGTTGTGCCATTCATTGTAGTTTTCACTTTCACTTGTTTCAGATTGCGCTTTCTCTGCCCAATGTTTTGGGCGAAGAATCCTTTCCACGCTGTCTGGACAAATTGCCGTTTGAAAAGATTTGTTTTTCCCAAAAGCGACTTGTTGGAGACGAGAAAATTGGGGCGCCTGCGTTAATATTTCAACAAATTTATTGTGAATAAAATCTTCTTTTGTATCTTTTATAGGGCAATCAAAATTAAACAAATTATCTACATATACGTCCTCATCATTAGCCCCTTTAAACGAAAGGTTGTTCCCTGACGTTTTTGTTAACGGGCACTCTAGTTTACCCCACTGCGAAAACGGGCTTCGGGTGGATCCGTTTTCCAATTGTCCAATTTTGACAAATAATTCTAACTCGATTTCTGATTCTTCTCCATTGATAAAACTCGTTATCAAATCATCTATGTAATTTTTGAATTGCAATATTATTTCAACTGAAGCGCCTGAGTGAAAATCAAAAGTAGCAGTGTTTGTGTTTATTGTAGCAAAGCTCGACAAATGATTTGCAAGAATTTCACAAAAATTAAAAGACTCGATGCCACTTAAAGAAAAAACTTTGACCTTAATATTGTTAAGTTCTTTCATCAAGTCTCTTGCTGTTAAATCTTCGTCGACCACGGATATATCAGCGTCTTTGGGTTTCATTTTTTTATTGACAGAAGGGTATGTTTCTTTGAAATAATTTCTGTCAAATTTGGTTTTAGGATAAAAGCAAACTGAATCTATACTCGACTCTAGTATTGTTTCTTTGTATTTAAGTTTTGAAAGCAGTTTAGTAAAATCTTTGTCTATATTTTCTAATTGATCCAAGTCGTCTTCGAAAATAATATTAATAATATCATTATAACGTTTAATAAAAAGAATTTCGCAACATATATATTTTATAATCTCTAAAAGGCTTGGGTCGCTTGCAAGTATTGTTGGTTTGTTTTCTTTTGAAACAACAAGCAATGCATTTAGAAAATTTACTGAACTGCCAATTATATGCGTATAGTAAAACTTGGGGTTACTTGCAGACTTACGGGTTAAGTCCTGTGATATATTGATGCCAAAATCTGAAAGAACAGAAACAACTTTGGGGTTTATAGGTTGTAAATATAGATAATCATTGATTTTTTTGGGTACAGAAACCCTATCATTGAAAGCTATTTCGCTGTTTATAACTATTCCTAGTTTCATTTTTAACCTCAATTTTCTATTTTGGAAACAAGGGTTTTGAACTGATAAAAACCATTTAATTCTTTTTTGACGTATCCACTCACGTCTTTTCCAAGACAATTATTGTTTATCAAAGCCGCTATTACCTCCGCCTCTTTTTCTCTTGAGTGCCTAGTTTTGCACAAAACGTTTGCGGCGAAGTTAACAAGTCTTCTTCCCATCAAACCAGCTATGTCTTGCCTGAATTCTACTGACCGCGAACTGCCACATATATCAGAAATTTTCTGAACAGAAGTTTCAGGGGCGCTCGAATAAATTTCGCCTGGAGACGGTATTTTGTCAAGTCTGTTTTGGATAAACAGGCAAAAGGTGGTAGAGAACTCGCGTCCTACACTGCCAGCGCCTATGCTCCTGATCAAAGAAAGTGACTCGGGTGCAGAAAAATCTTTAAGAGAAGAGATAGAATTAAAGAAGTCAGTTATGAGTCGGGGGTTGGTTTTTTGGGTTACCATTTCTGGATTAAGAAGAATAAAGTTTATACATCTAGAATCCAAACCGTAACCCTCCGCCCATCTTGCCCATTCGTCTAAATTGAACCCCATTTCTACTTTGATGTATCTTGACGACTGAGCGTCGTCCAAAGCCGAAACGTTGTAATCTCCGTCTGACGGATTTGAAGTCAAGATGACGTGACAGTTTTTGGGAAGTTTCCAAGACAAGTACTCGCCCCTGTCGATAACTTCCATTGTAGCTTGCATGATATGAGTGGCACCACGGGTAAAGTCGTCTAGTAACAATATGGTGCCATTTCCATCTTCTTCTGGAACCCAGTCCGGCTTACAGTAACCAGTTCTGGTTTTGCCTGTTCTTTTGAGGCCGTCTAGAGCTCCAGGAGAAGCCGCGTCTACTTCGTTTATCCAGTGCGGCCTCAGGTCCGAATCTGTGTACTCGAACTCTCGGATAGGAAAACCGCACAAGTCACCGGCTTGTTCTACGTTTGATAAATTAACTTTGACAAAGTTAAAACCAACTGACTCTGCAACTTGCTGGACAACTGATGTTTTGCCTAGTCCAGCTGGGCCTTCTATCAGCAAGGCGTTTTTCTTTTTGCCTTGCTCGGCCAACGACTGGTTGTTGGAAATGATATGGTATAGAATGTTTTTAATCGTGCTTGAGCTTTGTTGTTCTGACATTTTATTAAACCTTAAAAAAACAAACTTAAATGTTAAAATTCACCTTTACTTTTTTACCCGGACAACTAAACTTGTCGTTTCCGTTTTCTGGAATGATCCACAAAATTGGTTTGTGTAATTTTTTGTCCCAATTACAACTTATGAATCCATCTGTAAAAAACACAGCTGCATTTAGATTAGCGCTTTTTTTGAAATAATCTATAGCCTCTGTTGGGTCTGTTCCTCCGCCACCAGTGTAAGCAATGGAGGTTTTATTTTTTATTTTTTTGTAGTCATAAGTTGATTTTATCCCAGCGTCCCATTCGCAAATTGTAACTTCAACTCCAGTATTGCTTATGTGGTTTATTTGTTGATAAATTTGTTTTAAAAACGGACGCGTCATACTTCCGGAAACGTCTATTCCGACAAGTAGAGATCTTTTCAGTCTAAGATACGGTGCCTCAAAACCCGGAAATCTTTTGTTTAATTTGTTTCTTGAAAAATTAACCTTAGACTTGTCAGAAAAAGAATTAAATTGGTTGACTAAAGCTTTCCAATTTAGTACTTGTGGGACCTTCTTTAATATTGAGTCAATAATACTTCTTATGTCTCCAGGTGTGCATCCTGGGACTTTTGATTCTGCTGCGTCAGATGCTTCTTTTAATTTTTGTGCCGTATCAATTTTTATTAATTCGATTATATTTTCGTCAAGGCCTTCCTGAGATTCTTCCCAATAATTATGACTGCACGAAACAGCCCCGCCGTTTTTCATGTAATCTTTGAATTGTGCAAGAGCTTCACTTTTTGATTCGCAAAGACGGTTGTAGTAATAATCTACTCCTTGCCAATACGGCATTTTGCAATCATCTATACTGTCGGGTAAAAATGCCCTTGGAAAAAGGTTCTCTGGTTTTATGTATTGGTTTATAGACATATCGCATGCTATGTTGTATATTTCTCGGTCTTTATAATTTCTAATATACAGCAAATGCATATTAGCTATGTGCAATATTTCGTGTTCTATTAAACCAATTTTTTGTTTGTCGTTTAGTGAGTCAAAATAATCTTTATTGAAATGCAACGAGTAGTTTAATCCGTCAAGTCTAGCGCATGCGGTTTCTATGTCAGTAGAAAAACTTTTGGGAACGCCAATACAAACGTGGCCATAAAACGGACTTTCATACAATAATTTTTCACCAAAATCGTTTAAGTTCATTTTGCATACTTCTTTCTAAAAACCAATTCTGTCAATCTCGCAAACAAAAATTATTAGAAACCAAAACGCGACAATCATTGTCGAGTAAAGCAAGCTGTCCAGAGTAAACAAATTTACCCGTTTCAGAATCTGTCCAGTAGTCGGTTGTGTACGGATTATAGTGCATGTAACGCCACTCCATATCAGCTTTATTTTTTCTGAAGGCCTCCTGTTCAGAAATAACCTGCCCTTCAACATAACTGTGCACGTTCTTTCTTTTTTCTTCTCGCACTTTGTTTTGACCCGGCTTGCTTACTATTGTTTGAAAATCTTTCAAAATAACCGTTGAGGCATGACAAACAACCAAGCCGTTTTGTTTTACACTATAACAAGACTTAGGGTAATTCAAATAGACCCTTACTTTTTTGTTTGGGTCTATGTGGTACATTACACAACTGCTTGATTTCACAAAAGGTTTTTTCATGAATTATTCGTAATCCCTAATAGAGATACCGACTGGAAATCTAGGAACTGGATTTTCTCCAATTGTATAACCAAAATACCTGACAGTCAACATTTTACCAGTTAGTTTTCCGTCTTGAAAATCCTGCCAGTACTTTTGTCGCTTTTGTTCGTCGCCTTTTGGTTTTACTCCAAAGCTGTCGCCGTTTTTGGTAACGCACTCGAAAGTGCATTGGCCAACCATTTTTCCTTTGTTTTCGTATGCGCCAGTTATTTTGAATTCGTCATCTTCAAACGACTTGAATTTCTGAAGATTGCTGCTTCTTTTGTTTTTTTCGTATCCACCAGTCTTGTTTCTTATCATTGCTCCTTCGTAGCCATTTTCAATAAAAGACTGGTACAGAGCCAGGAACCCTTCTTCGTCTTCGACCTCAATTGTCTCGACAGGCTTGATACAACTGTCATCTCCCGATTTTGACAAGGTGTTTTGTATTTTTTGCAATCTGCTTTGGTAATCTTCGTCGGAGAAAATATCGTAAACATGAAGCTGTATGTTTTTCGTAAAATCACACGCTTCGTCTCGTTTTACAGCAGACACGATCGATTGAAAGTCATCTTTTAGGTCATGATTATAAAGTTCACCATCGAGTGTTATGGAGCGAATTTTTGTGTTAGATTTGATATATTTTTCAATATGCTCAAGCGTCCTGAACTCTTTGTTCGTTCTCGAAAAAAACCTTGCATCACCGTTCTCATCAACTTCGACTACACATCTAATTCCATCTAGCTTGGGTTGGGCAAAGGCTGGATACTGTATATTGTGTTTGTTTTCGTCGTACTTTTTCGCCAGCATTGGCATGTTTGGGGTGGACTCTGGTATTTCTGTTTGATAACCACCTCTCTGTTGTTTTTTAACCCAAAGACTTTCGGCTTCAAGGTCTCTTTGTTCGCCGGGTGTTGTTTCGTTTGACCTCCCCTTGTTTTTGCCTGTCAGAACATATGTTCTAGTGGTCTGCATTGCCCCGCCTGTTACGCCGTGTGTTTGCTCATAATATTGGCCACCGGCGTCAGAACCAAGTTGTATGAGCCATTCGCGTATCTTGCGTTTGGAGTCCATTTTGTAAAGTTTTTCAAATTTTGGTAACATTTTAAGCCTCGGTTTCATTAGCAACCCTCAATAAAGTGTCACCATGACATCTTTTAGGGCTACAAAAACAAACTAAATCTTTGCCTCTTAAATTTTTTCGCACTTTTGCCAACAGTTCTTGGTTTGAAAACAACATGGATTCATACGCCTCGCACACTTCATCACGGTCTCCATGCTTGTCTATCACAAAAGGGTTGCCGTATATCGATCCTCTGCCAATGTAAACCGCATCTGGTGGAGCAGTTCCATGATGTTTATTGTGTACTCGCGGCTGACTTTTATTTATGATTACCCTCTCCTTTTTATTGGATCCACTCGAATATTCTATAAATTCACTAAAAACCAAATTCTTTTCTAAAGTAAACCCTGCAATCTTCGTTTGATCTTTGAAAACCATTCTCGGCTATTGCTTGTATGGCGTCTTGACTAAGTGTTCGCGCAGAATAGTTCTTGTTTTTTGGCATACATATACAGTCTACAACACAAAAGGGAAACTTATCCTCTTTGGATATTTTTACTAATGCGTTGTTTATTGCTGTGTAAACTAAGTAGTCCACACTTTCCACGGTTTCGATGAGCTGTTGCGGACTTTTGTTGTTAAGTCCAAGACAATGCGAGTTGAATTCTACAAGCATCGGCGGCTGATGTTTTTTTATTGTTTCTTTCGCGCCAAGAATAGCTTCTATTTCGCCGCCTTCTAAGTCTAGTTTTATTGCCGATATTTCTTTTCCATCGCATAGCTCGTCTATTGTGGATGTAATCAAAGCGCCATCTTCATCGTACACAACCATTCCAAACGGCCCATCGGTAGAGCTGAATTCGCAATTTCTTTTTTTGTCAGACAAAATAGAATTATGCACCTCGTAGTCTATAGAGTCGTTCTTTTCCATTTCTTCCAAAGTTTGTTTGATGCACTCGAAGTTGCCCTCGGCTCCTTCGACAATAATTACATTGTGCCCATATCTTATACATGGAACTGAAAACGTGCCAACGTGACCGCCTCCATCGAATATGTATTTTTTTCTAGGAATCGCTTCGTATTCCATGAATAAATTCAGAAAGTTAAAATTGCTTTCACCGTAAAGCATCCCGTTTTTTAGTCCATCTATTACTGGGTCGTCTGGCAACCCATCATCGAAATCATTGTAGTATACGTTGACACCTTTTACTCTTACGCTCTTTGTAGTAGGTTTCATATTTTATCTTTCACCATAATTCTTTGGGGGTTAAGGCTGGGCTGTCTTTCATTGTTTTTACAATAAGTGGCTTTGGCGGGTCCGAGTCGTCTTCGAATGAAAACGTCGCATCAAGATAACTTTGTATCGCCAGGTCCCTAGAAGAGTAACACCCCAAAAAAGAATAGGCCCATACTCCGTCGATTCTTTTTGTTGGCTTGTACAAAATGTAAACGTTTTCTTTTTTCATGGCGCGCTCCGTGTAAAATATGAACCAAAATCAAAGATTTGAAAACCACTTGTCTTTTATCTGGTCAAAGATCTCTGGGGATTCTAAGACACTATCAATGCAATACGTGGCTCCATCCATGTCCCCCATCTTTTTTATCAAAGACCTCGTTGTTTTTTCTAGACTAGAACGCTTCTCGAACGCTTCTAGGGTATGCTTAAATGGATTGCCGTGTATTTCAGATACTTGCTTCACCATTTCTTTTGCGATTTCTCTGATCTCCAGCTGGGCGCTTTCTGAATTTCTTAATTTTAGAAAATTAGCGAACGATCTCATGTTAAATTTTACATCAGCTTGAATCTGCGAGTTATATGTTTTAAAGAATCTTGCTGACTCTTTTGCTCGCTTTCGACCCAAAACGGGCGTAAGTTGTGCAACACAGTCGTGGTACAACTTGTTTCCAATTTCCGTGTATCTCTCTAATAGTTCTATCCAGTTTGAGTCAATAACTGCTCCGTCGCGACATATTTCCAAAGCATTTGTGTTAGCTTTAAATTCAGGCCAGTCTTCCGGAATGTAATACTTGTCTTCCTTTAATTCCTTGTAGCGTGCAGATTCAGCATTGAGTGAGCTAATCCGATGTTTGAGTAGATGAATGTGGCTAGCAATATCAGTATTGACAAGAAAATGAACCTCGCCCTTTTCAAAAGGGGTTTCGTGCCCTTCGCTCCAAAGCATGTTTATTAAAGCCCCTACGCGTGCTAATTTTTCTTCTGAAAGATCTCTGCTGGTTGAAGTCCAAGCGCTACAAGCGATTACTTCGTCGCTTCCGTAATAACCAATGAGTTGCACGCTGTTTCTCATAATTTACTCCCAAGTTTGTATATTACACGCAATTGTTATATAAAACAAGCAGGGTTTTCACCTGCGAGTCTAGTCTTGTCGATCTGTCTAATCCCTGTCTTTAGAAGACGGTTCCGACTTTTGTTTTATAATTTTTATATTACCAGAACAATTGGTCACTGTCACTCGCAATCGTAGAGCCCGACCATCCTCCTGATCACAGGTGTGTTATCCCCGACTGGAATCTTTCTTTCGGTTTTTTTAAGTGTTTTACACAGTACTGTAATAATTCTTAATTGAGTCAGGTTACTTTCTACTTTTTTTAACGCTTCCAAAGTTTGGTCAAGCAAATCAACAGTTGTTTCTTTTAATTCCGCCGACAATTCTGGATTTTTTAGTTGTTTTAATTCAGAAACTAATTCTCCGAAATCAGTATCTTCGAGACTAACAGCTTTTGCGGATGTATCAGAGTTCATTGCTATTATTTTTTCTAGGTGCCACATTTATTTTGAACCTTTGTAAAAAACTTTTAATCTTGTTTCACGTGTTCTTTTAGCGATTCTATTTCCTTTTTGGGTTTCATGTAACCAAAAATATGACCGCAAATATAACCAATGGTAAATGGCACGGTAGGGGTGTCAAAGCTTGCTACTTGCAAGTACCTACTTATAGTGTGGTCAACCCCGTAGTACGAAGCCATCCACAAATCATACAAACCTATAATTATACAAGTCGGCGTAAAAAAAGAAGAAAGCTGACCGACCCTTCTTTTGTGCAAAATACCATCGATTATTATTTTAAACATGTCATCCCTCGCAAGCCGAGCACGAACTCATCTTTCTATTTAGTTCTTGGCTCGGGTTAGTTCCCTTGTTATAGTAAAATGTTTTGATTCCGTTTTCCCAGCCGTACAACAACAACTGGCTAACCTCTTTGGGCGGTGTATTCAAAGGTATGCTTAGATTCAAACTCTGTGATTGATCTATATACCTTTGTCTTTGTGCCGCCATTGTTATTATATCCCTTTGGGATATTTCAGAAAAAGTTTTAAACACGTTTTTTTCTTCGTCTGTAAGTTCATCAAGGTGTTGGCAGCTACCAAAATTTGCCACAACGCTGTCTATTATCTTTTTGTTGTTTAATTTTTTCGATCTCAACAGATCCATAAACAGCGGGTTTCTTTTGGTGGTTGTTATTTTTGCCAGAACCTCTACAAAATAATTGCACTCAATTGGTTCGATTCCGCCAGATATACCACCATGAATAAACGAACTTGATTTTGTTGGGGCAACCGCCATTCTTGTTACCATTCTTTCGTTTGTTCCGCTCATCAATTCTGGCTCTCCACACAAAGCAGCTAGTTGCATAGAAGCATTTTTACTAGACTCGTCTATGTGTTTGAATATTTCAGAATTCATATACATCGAGTCCATACTTCCGAATGCCACCCCTTTCTTTTGAAAGTAAGTATGCAGCCCTAAAACACCTATTCCTATAGCCCTTTGGTTTCTTACAAAATTACAAGCAGCAGACAAAAGTGGTATTTCTGCTGACTTGTTGATGTACTCCGTACATACCGTGTCTAAAAAATACGTTAGAGTTTCTACTGCATCAGTGTTTTTCCATTCGTCATAATGTTCGACGTTCATAGAACTTAAAACGCAAACAAAAGATTCGTCATCACTTGAAGACAATGTTATTTCAGAACACAGGTTGCTAGCAAGTATTCGTTTGTTGTTTTTTATATAAGCTTCTGGGGCACTGTTGTTAACAGTGTCCGTGAAAAATATATATGGAAAGCCGCTTTCGTATCTTTTTCTTATTATGGCAGCCCATATAGAAAGGTTTTCTTGCTTTTTGTTTTTTAGGTCATTCATCCATTGGTCTGATATACAGACTCCAATGCTAAGCTGTTGTATTGGGCTTCCAATACTTCGGCACTTTAGAAAGTCTTTTATGTCCGGATGCTCGACAGGAAGATAAACTGCGCACGACCCCCTTCTTGAACTTCCTTGCGTTACAACTTCAGTTGTACTTTCTAGTAGTCTCATAAAATGAACCGGCCCGTCGGACTCCCCGCCGCAACTAATTGGTGCACCTTTTGGTCTTAGATTTCCGATATAAGCGGATGTACCCGCTCCGCATTTTGTCATCATTCCTATCTCTGCAGTTTTACTAAGGATTGATGCCATGTTATCAGATATATAAGACCCGTTGCAACTAGCGGGGAGTCCACGCCGATTACCGTAATTTATCCATACTGGTGTTGACAAACTATACCAACCGTTACTTAAATAGCCCAAAAACTTTTCTGCAAACCCATTTGCTAAAACAGTTGCACCAGATTGCTCTAGGTAGCACTCGGCGACCTTAGCTATTTCAGCTAGTCTTTCTTCTGGTGTAGTTCCATTTTTTAAATAACCACGTGACAAAAAGGTTCTTGATTCGTCGTTAAGCCATTCGTAACTCATATAAGGTCATCCTCGTCTATTTGTATATTTTTTGCGTAATCAACTGGTCTTTGAAAGAAAAAGTCAACAGAATTTTTACCGACAACTTGGTCATCCATCCAAAGAGTTTTATCAATCAATTTCTGGTTTATTTCAAAAATTTGATTAAAGCCAATTTGGTTTAAACTTTCGTTTATTCTATTTTTAATGTACTCTTTTAGCAACTCAGACGACAACCCGTTTTGTTCGTATCCGTTTACTATCCAGTCTATTATTTTTGACTCTGCTTTGAATGCTTCTTCTGCTTCGTGAAGAATTTTTTGCTCAAGATCTTCGTCAAAAAGTTCTGGAAGTTCTTTTCGAATCGTGTTTACAATTTTGATTCCAACTTTGGCGTGAATTGTTTCTTCGTTTTTAGTATACATTACTTGTTGACTCGTGTCTTTCAAAACATTTTTGTTTCTAGAAAACCACAAGATAATGTAAAACTGAGAAAAAAGCGACACGTTTTCTACAAAAAGAGTAAAAAGAATAAGCGCGTACACGTACTGTTTCTTTGAGTCTTTGTAAAACCTATGTGTGTACTTTTTAAGATACTTTACTCGCCCCGCCATCCATTCGAGGTTCATATTTTTTTCAAATATTTCTTCCATATTCAGGCAAGACAAAAGTCTCTCGTAAGCGTTGTTATGAATAACTTCCGTGTTGGCCATAACATACCCTAAGTCAGATAAAGATGGGTGCGGAAGATTTTCCCCAAGCTTTGCCCAAAAGGTTTTTACAGCAACTTCGATTTGCCCAATTGCAGAAAGAGTCCGTGAGACTATTTCTTTTTCTTGGTCATCAAGAGAGCAGTCAAAATCTTTTATATCGCTTATAAAGTTGAACTCTTTGTCGGTCCAGTGACCGGCATGCATTGCCTCTATAAATTCCTCTGTCCAAGGATAGTTGTTAGGTTTTCTAGTAATTTGCTCGTCAAATATCGACATCTGTTTTTTTCTTTCATATTTTCCCTTTTCTAATCTTTAATCTCGGTCGTCTTTTATTAATCCAATTGGAATCATCCAAGTGAAGTTTTGCAATCTTACGTATTCTACTTCTATTCCCAGAAAATCCGCCTCCTTTGTTATTTCTTCAGTCAAGTCTTCGTTTATTTTTGATGAATTCTGTATTTGATCAAAGGTCATGCTTCTTAGTTTTTTTGAAAACACAAAGCTTATCAACTCAAAAAGAGCCAAATGCCCCTCGTAATTTTCAGTAAAAAACTTTATTGGGTCGTTTATGTAATAAGTACAAGCGCAGTCTGCTTTGCATGGCAGTCCATCTTTTGTTACAAAGTTTATTTGCTTTATGTCTATCGGTTGCCTCGCAACTGTTATCAGGTCGATGTCAGTTGTTATAGGCCAATACCAACGAAGCCCTGGTTTTTTTTCTTTTGCAACCCCAGAGAAAGTAGATTTTATCAGGACATCTGTTGGTTTTACGATTATTCTTCTGGGAATAAACAACCCAAACCACTCGATTATAGCGCCAATCCAAGAAAATGCTGCTTCCATAAGACTGCCCCTTTATAACAAGTTTGTTGTCGGTAACAGTCCTTCTCCTTTTAGGTGATTTTAAATTAAACCTAAAAGCAAAAAATCTAAATCAAAATAAATTTTCTTTATTTTTTTCTGCTGGCGCGGTTTCTTCTTTTTCTGTTTTTCTTCTGGATATTCTTCCATAGATACAGTAACCGAGAGATGCTTTTGAGTAAGGTTTCCACCCTTCATCCGATAGCCACTCGTCACCTATTTCTATCTTTTCACCACGTTTTAGTATATACCAATTTTCGTCCATATTCAATATACTATCTAGTGGATTTTTTGTTTTTTTGTTCATAAATTTTCTCGTATAATTCAAATCTCCATTCGTAATCAATGTCGAAAGACTCTTATTCTGGTACAGAAATCAATTTTATCAGTCTTCAGTGAATTCCATTGCATTCACGGAAGTCGTGGCGGCTATGTTTTCTGACTCACGCGCGAGGACTTTATCTCGCACGACGCGGATACCGCGATCGCATTCGAAACTCATTTTTGAAGATTCCACTCGTGTGATCGTGAGGATCAGTTCCCCATCTTTGAAACAATGGATAGGTTCGTTTACCGCAACATTCAGCACAATCATTGTGTTTCCCTTCAAGATTTCGCTTTTGAAATTCTTTGCAAATACGCCGCACGCGCGGCCTTAACTTCTGCCTCGCTGGCCATTCACCGGCGACCCGGACGGAACCATGACCACAGCCAGAATGGATTTCTCGCCGTCCGCCTCGACAAATCCTCTATAAATGTGCTAATGTTAGCGGCTTCATATTGGACAAGTTTAAGAAGTTGCCACCGCTGCGAGTCCGCAGGGATCCGAAACAGCTCTTTGCCATCTTCGTCTACAATAAGAATGCACACGTCTTCAAGATCGCCCGCAAAAGACTCGTCGGGAATATCTACAGCGAATTTAAACAATACGATATTAAAGCCCTTGTATGCTCCGCGGTATATCACCGAAGTCGCGTCTGGACGCTGCATACGACTGTAAACTTGCCACCTAATTCTTCGCGATTGGGTTGCATCAATCAGCGCTCTCAGCACGTAGCCCCAATCAACATCGTCATATCTAAATCTATTTATTTCGTGCTCCTTTTTGGTTGTGCATGTATTGCTTGATGTCAGCTGCTGCCAGGGTAGCGGCGGCTGTTAATTTATAACATCCATTTAGTCATCCAGTTCGTCTCGCGGCGTATGAGGTCGCGATTTAATCTTTACTTCTGTCATTTTTTTGAGCTGAACAGCGAATTTATCTGGGGTTATGTAGTCAATCTTTTCGTATTTAGGGAACCGTTCTGATTTAACCTGAACTCCATAAATTAGCACTGTTGTAGATTCCTCAAATTTTTCTTGAGAATTATGTGAGATGTTATTTAAAAAATGACGATCTACCAAGTGTTTTAGTTCGCGGTATTCAAGATGCGGTAATACCACTTCTTTTACTTTTAAAGCACTAAGAACCCGAAAAGCTTGTATGATATTTTCAATTTTTTTCATTTATCAATCTTTCATTGAAATATTTACAATCAAGCTATTATCTCTAGCATATATTGTATCAACTTTGACGCCGCTTTCTTCAAGTAGAGTATACAGGTCTTTACTGGTTAAAAATGCACCATTTTGGCATACAATGATAAAAGTACCATTGTCGTATTTAACTTCAGCGCCATAGATACTCGCCCTAAAAAGAAGATCCTGTAATTTACTCATTTGCCGCTCTTAATAAAAGTCAAGTTTTAATCCCAAAGATTCAAATAATATTTGGCAAACAAATCAAGTCCTTCTTGAACTTTTGTTTCATGTTTTCTGACTGGAGACCAATCAATTGTCCCAGTTTTATTTAGAGTGGTATACGAAGTAAATTTTTCATAGCTGGCTACTTCATAACGGTGGTCGTAATCTTCGCTGTAGGTTGGCTCTATGACATCATCGTGGTTTTCAAATGACCAAATCATTTTGTCTAGAATATCCCCCCATTCTTCGTTTGTTAAATCAGTTGGGTGTTTCGATCGAATTTTCTTTAGCAGTTTAAGTCGCGGCACAACAATTTCAGAATGCCAACAATGGAACTCCCACACCTGTTCGAGCGGAAATCCATATTGAAACCGTTGACAAATTTTCATAAAAAAATACCGAAGGTCTCTGTAAAAATTTATGGTTCTACGTAGAATTTTTGTGCGCCAGTTGGTTTTTGTTCTAATGTCGTCAAATAAGCTGTCAACTATTTTGGTTGTGTATGCATTGCTTGATGTCGTTATTGATGTGAATCTCGTTTTAGAACTCATTTGTCAACCCTAAATAAAATTTTACCATAATATCGGCTATAGCATAAGAATCGTCAGACCACCCCTGCCCTTCTTCTTGATCTTGCTCCCAAACCATTTTAAGAGCCTTTTCTTTTAGTTCTTCTTTGTATTTGGAACACATTAATTTAATTGCTTCTAAATTTTCTGCTTGATCTTGTAAACTCATTTGTCAAGTCCTGTTTAGTATTCTGTAAAATATTTTAGCACATGTATTATACGTAAGAAGTACTCCATTTCAATGCACACCCGCCAAAACCAGCACGACAACAATAAAAAGGCTACGCAAAAGGCACAGCCAATTGATCGAAAGAGTTTCGTCGTCTGATTATCTGTTTTCATATTTATTTACCTCACCAGAAAAGACCCCTACCTTTTCTGCCGGGAAAGAGATTGAACCAGTTCTTTTTAAGGCTTCTGTCCATAAGCCAGAAAGTGGCCGACAAATGAAAAAACGTGACAATCAACACCAAATCAAGACGCTCCCGTGGTATTTGTGACTCCAGGTAAATCGAAAATACGTGAATGAAGCCAATTATACCATTCGCTGCAATCAACTTCATGAAGTAAAGCATTGGTTATTTACCCCCAAAAACCCTGACCGTACCAGCAGATTTCGCCGTATGTGATTTCATCACTAATTTATCAACTCCTTCAAAAATATTACCGACCACCAGTTTACTAGCCTCGTCCATATCAATGTATTCTCCACCAGTTGAAAGTGAAGCGTAAAATTTACAGGCGTCTTTATCCCAGCTAACTACTAATGGTTCTTGCGAAGCCCAATGATCTGATATAATTAAATCGCCCTCATAAATCTCTCGACCTTTCTTGTCTTTAAGTCCAGTATACTGCTGGATAATTACGCTGTCCTTATTAAAAGGACGAATGGGAGTTACACAAGGCGTCGCAGGAATAATTGTTCCGTCTAGCCCAATCCCATAACAGGAATGTTCTTGCTCCCATCCTTTCTCTCTTTTATTCCATGCCCGAAACTTAATCGCTCTCATTTACCCATAACTCCTAGAATTGAATTAACAAATTATAAAGATTTGCTATGTTTATAGCGTCATCTTCCCCTCTGTGATTTACCCCTTGAAATTCTTTACCCAGCATAATTAGTGCGTCCTTGGGATTTCTTGGTGCTTTTTGAGGATCATTACTATTTAATATTTCTTGAGCAAAAAGTAATCTAACATTTATATGTATCGGTGGCAGCCTTATATCTAGCCCGTATAGACTACTCATTTTTTCAAACATTTTTTTGTCGTAATATCCATAAGATGCCCACCTAGTATATTTTGAAAATATAGATTCGAGATTTTTATATGCAATTTCTGGCTCTTGACCTTTTGCTTCAATTTCTTCAGGAGTCAAAGTTGTTAATCTGGTACAAAATGGCGTAACTATAGAATATTTTGGTTTTACAAAAATAGAAGGAATTTCTTTTCCGTTTGAGTCTGTCATTCCTATCTCAATTATTTCACTTATAAATCCCTCTTTGTTTTCATCGCATGTGGATTCAACATCAATTACAATTATTTTATCCGTAAACTTAATCCCTCTCATTTATTATTCCTAAAGCCAAGTACACACAATTGCGACAATCTGTTGTGCGGGTCGTTATATTCTTTGTGTGGTTTGTGTTTTCCCGGCACCTGTATTTTGAAGTTATATCCCGATGGTAAATCACTCATTTCACTTCCTTCATCGACTTGGATAGCTTCATTTGTCAACCTCTAAATAAGAATCACTACTATTGCTAAAACCGTCCATTTCCTTTAGTTTAAGATTTAATACCTCTGCGATATTATCTCTATTGGATATTTCTAACCAATCGAATAATCTTTCAATTGTATCTCGGGCTATATCTTCATACTTTATTGTATAAACGTAGTCTAGCTCACCATTTAGGGAAGATTTTAACAATTCTCTAGATCTCTCAAAATAACCAAAGAATGTTTTTTTATCTACCCAATTATACATACTTTGGTAGGATCTCCAACTTTCTTGTACGTTTCTATACATTAAAACTATCTTCGCGTCAGAGATAGCCGCTAGTGTTTTGATTTGCTCGATTGTTGGTGACAAAACTTTAAACCCAGAATTGAAATACAAACTGTTGATAAAATTTGCACAAGCGTAAGGCACTTTATTCAATGGTAGCATATTTGCTGTAAAAGAATTTTTATCTTTCTTGAAGATTTCTGTTTGTGCATTTGATCGCTTTAATGAATTGCGGGTAAAGCTTAAATAATTAGAAACGCACTGTAGAATCGCGTTGTCTTCACCATATATTACACGTTCTTCTGATGAAGTATTGATCAGTCTTTGAATTAACGTCGTCCCGGTTCTATATGTGGTTCCAGCTACTACAATCATTTCTTAACTCCTTCAAAGATATTTCCGATTACCTCAAAGTAGCGATGATTTTCATAAAAATACAGTGGTTCTGTACATAATTCAGACCTGTCTTCTGTATACCAAGTACATTTCCAGCCTTCTAGTTCGTGCCAAACTATTGTAGCTGGTTGAGTACCCTCGTCTATGTATGAATCTTCGCACCAGTCTGCGATATCTCCCTCATAAACCTCCACTTCATTCTTATCTTTGAGTCCGGTGTATTGCTGGACGATAAAATCGTCAACCTCATTACTACTTAACCTTTGGAATCCATCATACTTAGTTTCAAATATTAATTCACCATCGGAAGTAAGTGATAAAAGCCCAAGGTCTGTATACTTTTCATCATCCCATACAGGATGACATCTTACGAATTGATTTGTTGGTTTGTGCCAAATTCTAAACTTAATACTTCTCATAGTAACATGCCTATCTTTCTTCAAGCACCAGCAGTTCACGTGGTGTAATCTTCTCTACTTCCGCTCAATCGACTTAACGAATCAATTGTCTTCATTGCTTCTTTAAGGGCGGAGTCGGTCGCAGACCGAGTAGCTAAAATACTGCTAGACTGACCGCATGGACCGGTGCAATAGTGAAGGCGTAAGGCTTCCAATTTCTCGACAAGCGGTAGCTCTTTCCATTTTATTGCGTCTTTAATCCAAAGCATAGTATACTCCCTAGTATCAATATAACCATCTATGCCGCCATTTTCTTTGGTCATTTGTCAACCCCTATCAATAAACATACAACCGCATTCGGGGCAGGCATTAAATGATATTTCCTCACGATCTTTGTCCCCGCAGAAACCGTATTCGGCTTCCCTGTGGTGTACGACCCGACAATGAGAAATTGTTACTGCTTCAAATGGCTCATGACCGATCTCTAAAGTTATTGTTTTTGTTTTAACTTCTTTGATCTCGCCTTTTCTTTTTCCAGATTTGTAACGAATAACATCGCCAACCATTTCTGTTTTGGTTTCGTGGGTGTACCCACATGCCGGGCATTTCATTTGTCAACTCCTTCAAATACATTTCCAACTACTTTACAACTACTGGCGACTTCATACAGCGGATAACCGGCCCAAAAAACCGCGTCTTCAAAAGTCACTGTTTCAGTTTCTGGTTCATTTTTTGGTATGCAAAATTCTACAATGTCGCCCTCATAAATCTCCACACCATTCTTATCTTTAAGTCCTGTGTATTGTTGAGAAATATACTTATCTTGATTGGGGGAAAATGGCGTTACATCTATTTCTAAAATGGTCCCATTATTAAGGATAGCTAGATTCTTAGCAAATTTCTTGTCTTGTGTGTCCCAAAAACGAAACTTAATCTCACGGCTCATTTGTCAACCCTTTGAGTGATTTCTTGTTCTTTTAGTGTTTTAGAACACTTTGGACAAACGCCAGAGCCCCAATCGACAAACTTCCATAAATTCAGAGATAGATTATTACGAACTCTATCTTGATTGACAAAAATAGTGTCATGGCAATAGATACAGGTAATTTGGTGAGTCATATCTTTTCTTTATTAAAGATTAGATCTGGATTTTCAGAAAGTAGCTTCTTTATTGTCTTGGCTAATCTATAATTCTTTTCAAGAAGATTTACGACAACCATATCTCCATACACTATTCTATGATAAGGAAATCCAAATTGATATCGGGTTTGTATTTTTAGTTCGTCAGAACTCATTTCTCAACTCCATAATAATATCCATAGGAATCCAGTGGAACTTTGTAGGTATTGTTAGTTTCGGTAATAATCATCTTGTATAAACGACCATCTGGATGATGACCATTTTGATGTTCGAGCCATAGCTCAATAGCAGAGTCTTCATCTTCTGCGTTTACAAAGTCAAAACCTTCATTACCATCTCTTTCCCACATTACAATGTAATTAGTCATTTATCAACTCCTTCAAAGATATTTCCCACTACTTCGTAGTGATACCACTTTGGATCATGCAGGTTTGTTATCTCATAGGGTTCCATGATGTCGCCCTCTTTTAGATTAACATCATCTCCTGTGCTTTCAAGATAAAATCCGGTATATTTGTAAACTCCACCATCAAATTCTCCAGTGCCATATTTTACAACAGCATGTACGATGTAGTCTTCCATACTGTCTTTTGGAAAAGAGAGAATATCCCCCTCGTAAATTTCCTGACCATTCTGATCGGTGAGTCCCGTTGATTGTTGAACTACAAGGTCTAAATTCTCCGCATTAAATACCTGATGTTCTACAGCTTTTCCATCATCATCAACTTTAACAAAGTGAGCAAATGGCAGACCATCATAGGCTATTAAAATAGTATTATTATACCATTTCTTATGAAGTTTAGACCATACACGAAATTTAATATTTCTCACAATAGCAAACCTCTCCTTCTTCAAGGTAACGATTACATCCTCGACAAAAGTGCCGGAATACTTTAGCTCTATCTTCTTGAGATAGCTCTTTTAATTGAGCTAGTGATACGCTTGGCGGTCTATCATATTAATAGTAGTACAATAGTGGCAGTCATAAAATATCGGATCTCCATTTTCTGTTATTTCTCTTGACATTTCTTTTGCTCTTCCGCATTGGTGACATATCCCCTCATTGATAACATGGTCCCACGGTTTATTTCTTTCATCAAGATAATCGGCAATTACACGTAATGATTCAGCACTAAAAAATCCAGCACCTTTAAATTGTATGACATCATATCCATCTACTTCCTTGTAGATCATAGGATTAACTACTTCTTTTATGCGGTTAATGTATCGTTGCTTATGTTCGTCAGAACTCATTTGTCAACCCTAAATAAAATTTTACCATAATATCGGCTATAGCATAAGAATCGTGGTCTATCATAACACCTGTTGGGGCAAAGTCAACAGCTTTAAATCCAGTTTTGATTTTTTCAAAGGTTTCCGAATCAATATCAACGGGGTCATCATAAATTGGACTACCATTCTTAAATCCACGAATATTATGCACCCATCCTTTAGATTCATAACCACATCTTGGACAGGTATAAATCCCCATACAAAAACAATGACTGCCTTGAGCAGCCATAATACATCCACATTCTTTGCAGTCAATAGCTCCGAGGCATCCACCTCCGGGTTTATTTCTCCAACTGTAATCAATTGGTTCTGTTCTGGTTTTACCAGTGTCGATTATGAATTCTGACATAAGTGTGAATATACCGCCTCTCTAAATTCTGTGTCTGACAAGCCCCATTCTCTTGCTACTAGAATAAGATGTTCTGGTAAAGAAAAGAAGATGTCCCGCAGTTGCTCAATTTCGTATGACTTATTAAGTGCTTCATAAATGCAGTCATGAAAAGACGCAACTTCTCCAGTCATTCCGTTACTGTAGACATCGTTTAAGTCTGGATCGCTCCATCTATTCCAAGTATTCCATTTCAATGAGTCTAATGAATCTTGTAGTTTTTTCTTGATTCTATTTTCTTTATCTGGATCAGCATATCCAAAAGTTGCAAACCCGTACCAACCTTCTCTATTTCGGTCATTCTTTTTCTCCATATGGTCCCAAAACTTTTGTTCTTTATCATCTAAAATAGAAAGTTTAAATTCTACCGGCTCTTTTAACTTTAGATACTTTGCGTATGGATGATCTTCTGATTTATCACTCATTGTCAACTCCTATGTCCAATATGGAATTTACCACAAAACTTACACTTGTAAATAGATAGATCAGTATCTCCCATAATTTTTTTGTGTTCGTATGCTTCCCTTTTATCGTATCCAATCTTCCTGAGACATGAGCCTTTTCTGTGAGATTCACTTTGGTTGCGAGATTTGCTGTGGGAAGACTTTGGTTTATTGTTGTGTAGTTTTCTTTTACTCATTCACTTCTACCATATGAAAACAAATAAACAACCCCAGATCTCTAATTAGCTCACCCCATGTCGGCGGAACATCTCCTATATCTTGATCTTCACAATACTTATGGTGAGCTTCCATAATTTCTTCGAGTGTCATCCATCTATCTGACTCCAAGGCGTGTATACCAATACACGCAGTTCCTTCTGGATGCGGGTAATTTTGTCCGGGTTGTGGATCTATTCTAATGCGGCGAAATTTCATATCTTTTCCTTGCTAAAGATTAAATCTGTATTTTCAGAAAGTAGTTTCTTTATCTTCTTGGCTAATTTATAATTCTTTTCAAGAAGATTTACGACAACTGTTTCTCCACACAATTGTATACCCTCTTCCAGAACATGTCCAACACTGTGGATTATGAGAATGAACTTCTCCTGTACCATCACAAGTTTTGCATTCTACTAGAACTTCCACGTAATGAAATCTAATAAAGTCTCCAATGTCTCTAAGTAGCTCACCCCGTGTTGGAGGAACATCTCCCATATCTTGATCTTCACAATATTTCTTATGAGCATCCATAATTTCTTCAAGCGTCATCCATATTTCATCGTCTTCAATTGTCATTACCCACGCCGCTCTTTGTGAGTCGGTCAGCATGTCTTCGAAACGAACCAGATGCTTCTGTTTTTTATCTGACTTATCAGTCATTTATTAACTCCTTCAAAGATATTTCCAACAACCATTGATTTATTGTGAAGAATGTTATATACTGGTAAACCATTCATATTTGGAATGCTGTCAGTTAAGGCTTCAAATCTTGGTGGGTTATATTTTACCACTCCGGTTCGATAAATATCACTAGGACCGTTCCACCGTAAGATATCGCCTTCGTAAATCTTCACTCCATTCTTATCTTTAAGTCCCGTGTACTGCTGAATGGTAATATCTAACGTTGTGTTAGGTGAAGCCAAATCCCACTGAGGACCATCCCATAACTTAAAGCGGGGTTCACAAGTAAGTATCCAGTTGCCAGTAATACCAAACATGTAATCCGGTAAGAATTGCCTTAATCCATTATGCCAAAATCTAAATTTAATCTCTCTCATTGACCTGATCCCACACCTGCTCGGCTGTTTTCACGAATTTCCTCCAATACCTGATCCATGACCCGATTCCCGACCTGATTCCAGACCTGATACCAAACCTGATCAAAGACCTGAATCCCGACCTGATACAAGACCTGATACCCGACCTGATTCCAGACCTGGCCCCCGACCT
>Ga0208161_1000022_pt1 | contig 72764 bp, 75 predicted proteins | sample CB_VirMetaG_3_FD_184538 | JGI IMG/M metagenome (GOLD analysis project Ga0208161, IMG submission 184538) | Freshwater to marine saline gradient viral communities from Chesapeake Bay - CB_1508_1S Viral MetaG (SPAdes) (version 4) | ecosystem: Environmental > Aquatic > Marine > Coastal | place: USA... | reverse complement strand
GGACTTTTTCACTGTGGTTGCCGAAGAAGCAGATGCAGCGAAGGACTATATCCTTGCGCGTTATGCTCGAGCGTTTTTTGTCACAGCAAGATTAAATGCGCTTGCCGATCGTATCCGTACCGCGATCGTGTTCATGATCCGAAAAAGTTCTGACATCGTGAATGCAACGGAACATCTTCGTTACTTTAATACTACGGATGGTCGACGTGCAATCTTAGATATGAGCTTACCAAGCTTTAATCTTTCGGCCAAGACGTTTAAAGAAACACAAGATTTACACTTGATGCACATTAGTCCGATTCCGATTAACACAACGGACGAAGAACCAACACTCTGGCTAAAGCTAATCAGTGATTACATGCTGAATGATCCAGATCGCATCGAGTACTTTCACAAAGTGTTGGCATACTTAATGTCACCATACAACTATAACCAAGTCATGATTTATTTTATCGGTGAATCAGGACGTAATGGTAAAAGTACTGTGATCAAAGTGTTACAAGATATTCTTGGACCACATGCGATTCGTATGAACGCAGAGTTACTTAACTCACAACCACAGTCATCATTTAAGAAGGATGACGCACTCGCAGCGACTGAAGGTCGTAGCTTACTGATCTTCAATGAAATTGACGAACGTATGATCGCATCTACACAAAACATTAAAGACCTTACCGAAGGTGGTCGTGATGAATTCGGAAATAAAATAATGACCGTTGTGCGCCCAGCTTATTCTAGAAACTATGAAGTGAACGTATGCGGGACTCCACTCGTGATTGCGAACTCACTCATTAATTTCGGAGACTGGTCCGCACTTGATCCAATCTTCAAACGGCTCATCCTTGTTCCATTCGAATACCGTATTACCAAAGAAGATCCAGACTTACTGAATAAACTTGCAGTAGAATATCCTAAGATCCAAGCGTGGTTGTATCTCAACTACTTTAAACACAAAGGTATCAAGCTCAAGCAAGAAACAAAACCTGCACACGTCGAAGCGAAGTTCAATCAATATCGCCAAGACTCAGACATCATCGGGATGTTTTGGACAGAATGTATCGTTGTAACCGGTGACAACAAAGATGAGATGCTCCGTAGTGATCTCTACCGTATGTATGAACAGTACTGTAAATCAAACGGACGTAAACCAATTCGTAATAAAGGCACTAACGGTTTCCAAAATTTAGTTGAAGGTTACTTACAAAGTGCTACCCTCGTACATAAAAACGGATCTTACTATGTGCAAGGTATCAAACGCTCGACGTTCTTTGACAAAGAAGTCCAGCATATATGAAAATAAAATTGTTGAACATGGGCTTCGTCAAAGATCCGAGCGGAGCCTATGTCAATCAAGAGCTAGGTATTAAAGTAAAGATAGTAGACACAGATAAACTTGAGATTAACACCAGCACAGGCGTAAGACACATTAGTATAAACGATCTAGAAACAATCATGATGGGAGGTAACATATGAAGACCGATGCATTCTTTCAAAACTTTATCAGTCCAAGATGCCACAAAGTGGAACACAATGTTACCGAACTTGATTCGTTCCGTGATTATGCCGTCCTTGTTAAAGCCACAGCGCTGTACCAAATCTATAAACACAATGTGTTCGAAACATCTGGACGATTATCCATTCGAGACTTCTACCAAGTTGCAGGCCAGTACCTCTATTACGATAAGTACGTTTGCAAACATGGTACTGAATTCTACTACTACGTTATCTTCAATGATAAGAACGAAATGTATAAGTTGACTAAGTCGCTGTTAGAAAAGCGCATCCATGCAAATCGTCCTGAAACATTGAAAGATCTCATCAAGATTTATTATGCAGTTACCAAGGAGGTAAGCAATGAATAAAAATCCATGGGTCGAGTTTCAAAGGTTGGGTGAACGTATCCGCAAACTGGAACGAATTAAAAATCCAACCAGCTATCAGATTAACACTTTAAAGCGCTTAAGAAAGGAAATTGCTATTATCATAGCAAGATTGTAAAACAATGTATAACAATAAAAAACGAGAAGACCAAATTGAATTAAGTAAGATCGGTAATAAGTACCGTAACAAGCTGGGTCAAGTCAGCTGGAAAGCTGCACAGGAAGAATTGAATGCAACGTTTGGAGAAAACAGTAATGCATCAACCTGGCAAAAACGTTCGGAACGTTTAACACAAGTTGACCACAAACAAGTTGTGACAAAAGAAACAAAAGTAACAAAGACGGAAGATCCATCGGCTCAACGTGAAACGCTTATTCAACTGCTTAAGCAAACTCGCACGATGGGAGATCTTCGTAAGGCAACTGGATTATCACGATATGAGATCTTAGGTGTTGTCAAAGAAATTGAAACCGAAGGTATCTATAGTATCAATAGTACTTATGATGGCGATGACTACGTCTTTTTACTCGAACGTAATCTTATTCCACAAAAATCTGAGTATAGTCACAACATGGGTGACACACGTACATTCACCTTTATGGTGATTAGTGATAGTCACATGGGTAGTAAGAATGAACAAGTTACTTTCTTACATTACTTATATGACTTAGCTCAAGAACGTGGCATCACGAATGTCTACCACTGTGGTGACATTAGTGAAGGCTTTAAGAAGTCTCGTGATGATCACATCTATTCGCTCCATGCAATTAGCTTTGATGATCAAGCGGACCATATTATCCGTAACTATCCAGAACGCGAAGGTATTACAACGTACTTCATTACCGGTAACCACGACCACTTCCACATTCAAAATGGTGGGGCTAACATTGGTAAACGTATTGAAGCTAGCCGTCAAGATATGAAATACCTCGGCATCAATACAGCCGTGATTAACTTAACACCAAACTGCAAGATGGAACTTTTCCATCCTCAAGACGGATCAGCGTATGCACTATCCTACTCTGGTCAAAAGTATTTAGACTCTCTCAGTGGGGGAGATAAGCCGCACATGTTATTCGTGGGACACCACCACAAGTACATTAGCATGTGGTACCGTAACGTCTGGTACTTTGAAGTCCCATCTACGCACTTACAATCTGACTGGGAAAAAGGTAAACGCATTCGTAACGATAGCGGTGCTTTGATTGTCACAGTTACCGTAGATGAAGATGGTACGTTGCTGGACTGCAACCACTCGATGATCCCGCATATCAAACACATCAAGAATGATTGGTTACAATATGCCGTACTTAAATAAGTTTGTCATCCGTAAAACCCTGAGCGACTATATGTCGCCTCAGGCGCAACGGGAGTTCCGCGCAAACATTGTTCGGGAGTTCCTAGCACAATGTCCGAATACGTTTTATAAAGCTAAGATTCCTGTAACGATGAACATCTTACTGCGTTACAAACACAATGTGTTAGCTAAGTATCCACGTTTAGATCTTGTTGCAAACTTATTTATCGAAGCGCTACATGGATACGCGTATGATACAGGATCACAGATCACCTCAATCATAATCACAAAAGAGAAGTCTACAACGGAAGATATCGTCATTACGTTAACAGACATGGTATAATAAATATATGCGCATTGTAAAAGTTAAAGAGCTAAGACCACGTGATTATAAAAAAGGTGTACGTGTTGGACAAATCGGTGAGGTCGTTGATCTTATTGAGAACGGCGCACTGCTTGTTAAGATTACTGATGTAGGTATGATCATGCTATTTAGTGATCAAGTTGAGGATGTTAAAGATGCGTAAGTTATATCGAGGATTAATCGGAGTGCGTAAGCTCGGCGAAACACGTTGGCACGTATTCCAAACACAACAAGAAGCTGCAGATTATCTGATGGTATCAAGACCGATGATCTCGTTAGCACTCTACGGTAAGTTTAAGAAAACTAAAAATGTCATTATGGATCATGAAGTTGTTTTCATGAAGAAAGGAGAACTACAATGACAATCAAAGAATTGCAAGAAATGATTCACCACAATGCGAAGGAACATGGATGGTGGGATAATCGCCGGGATATTCCTGAATTACTCGCGCTTGTGCATAGCGAAGTATCAGAAGCACTAGAAGAATATCGTACTGGACACGCCGAAGATGAAACGTATTACAGCGAAGGTAAGAAACCTGAAGGTATTCCTGCTGAATTAGCTGACGTTATCATCCGTGTGCTTGACTTAGCAGAGTATTTTGGTATCGATATGGAGAAAGCTGTGTTAGAAAAACACTTTTATAATATTACGCGTCCATACAAACACGGTAAAAAACTATGAGCTTTGATGAAATTAACAAACGTATCCAAAAAGAAATAGAAGAAAAGCAACTTCGTGAAGCCAATCAAGTTCCTAATAAACCTGTACATACCCCCACGGGTATGGTAGGTATGCAAGTTGCAAAGCCTGGGACAGAACGTACGATACTTGATGCGACAAACTTCCAGTTAATGGAATGTGAAACAGCGATGGTCGGTAGTAACAAACGCCGATATACTGTTGTAGAAAAAAATGTTCGTGCTACTTATAACAATCAATTTGTCAATAGTGCTGGCGAACGTACACATGTGATAACGAAAGATTTATTTGATTTATTATACGGTGTGTTAAACAGTGCAGGTAAACAACTTAACGATCTCCGCAGAGAAAATGCACATTTACAGGAACAACGTGACTTGTATCGTGGTACAATAGATGTGTTAAGAAAAAATGGAATTATTGATTAGTATGTATTACTGGTTTGAACCATACCTATTTAGATACATTGTATCTGGATTAATTATTTTAGGACTAGTTTTAGTATCAAGTTTATTTTTAGATGTCGAACATTACATTGCAAGTTTGCACGGGGGAAATGAAAGTGATAGCAGAAATTAAATCTACAGATCTAGAGTCATTAGTATCACTAATTAAACATCTTGCACTTGATGGTTATCAAGTTCTTATTACGCATGATGCAATTTTTTATAAAGCTATTATCGTTAAACCTAAAGTTGATGAGTTTATGTTTGAACTAAGTGATTGGAATTTTGTTTAATTATGTTATGATGGGGATATGATACAATACAGAAACTCTGCTCCCACTGAAAAGAAACTCGAAGTAGCCTTCGTAGTTTGGTGTCAACGTAAACAAATTATAGCGATCAAAGGACCTGCGAATACAGCGAAAGGTTTCCCTGATCGCTTTTTGCAATTACCTAATGGTGGTGGTACAATTTACGTTGAGTTCAAAGGTACAAGTTATTACACGCTTACACCGATTCAAGTTTGGTGGAGAGATTATATTCTTAGATCCAGTCCACATCGTTACTTTCTAGTAGAAAGTGCAGAGGATCTTGAGAAGTTAAAAGCAGCGTGTGAAAAGTTTATTGAAATTGGACCTGAACTTGTTGCATTTGAGAAATCAAAATTGTGATATAATTTTTAAGGAGGTAGTATATGCACACACAGAACTGCGAAGAATTTATGATGATGTTAGAAGAGATGGGCATAGCCTATACTCAAACACCTGAAAAAATTATTGTCGATATCAAAGGACTTGATCCTTTAGCGATGATGCCTTTAATGGAGCATCTCGATATGAAAGGTATTGACTACGCCATCGATGAAACCACAATGTATGTTATGCCACGTATGTGGGAGGACGAAACTTGGGAAGATAAACCTAAACAAGGTAACGAAACCCTCGCACTTGAAATTGATTTGTTTGCCAGGAAATATATTCCTGAATCGGATGATGCCTTCGGTAAATTTATGTATCACGCTGAGTTAATAAAAAATGGACACATGGATGTTCATCAACAAGATCTCGCGATGGTACAAGAACCGTATCGAAGTATACTGTTACAAATTATAGAAAAAGGAGGAATGTAAAATGTTTGAAGAAATTATCTCAGCCTTACAAGGTATGGATGTTGGCTTTGAAGAAATGCCTGATGAAGGTATGCTTAAAGTTCAAGTCGGCGAAATGGACAAGATGCAATTAATCGAAGTACTTAACATGGTCACATCAATGGGTATGAATGTTACTCAATTAGATGAATCAACCATGACTGTGTCTTCTGGCACTGCACCTATGGCCGAAGCTACTCCTACTGAACCTGAAACTGATGCACAACAAGCTGCGTTAGACGAAGCTCTCGCTGGAATGTAAGCATGAACCACGAACGTTATATTGCCCAGTGCATAGACATTGGTATTTTAACTACAGCCTCGATACGAAAGTATCCACTGCGCTCTGGGAATATAGCGGTTGTTTTAAAAGCATACGCATTAAATGCTAAGCTACCTTTTGAAATTGATAACAACAATCTTGATGTGTACGAATCGTATCGATTATTTTTAACAGAAAAAGGATTAGCTTGGCTCATTAATGAGTTTAAAAAGTATACACCTGCATTTTTACGTACAGGTTTTAATTATGCGTTTTCCATAGCATCTCAAGCAGACATTGACAATATTGATAATTATGTAGGCCTTAATAATTTTAAAGGTTTAATCGGTATTAACTATAAACAAGGTACACAGAATAAAGCATTGCTTGTACGGCAGTATGGTAAAAATAATAAACTACGTGTTGAAACAATGTTTGATACACTGGTCGATGCTCGTAAAGAAGTGTTACATCTTACACGTTACTATCCTGCAGAACAGTTTACGTTATATCGTTTAAGTAAAGAAAAGAAAAACGGTGTATACTATAAGAAGAAAGTTCCACTCTTTTTAACAGAAAATCGTAGAGGTAGCACCATGAACCTACCTCACTTGAAAGGAAAACTATGATCGCATTAGAATTATTTACAAAAACAGAAACAAAGTTATTGCACCTTGCTAACCTTTGGAACTTTGCTGAAGGTGTTTCGCATGTATACGATAGCTTATTTATTTCTAACCCTCACGAACTTGCAGCGTTGATCGGACAAAACACAACGTATCATGACTGGCAAATGTTTTTATCGGATAGTCGCATTCAAGATTACATTGATAAAATTATTTATACACAAGCAGGGATCATTGTTAATAAATACATGAAAGATGGTGTGCATGTTGGAATGGCTGATGCTACAAAACTAAACGCCGCAATTAAATATCGTGACGACCATAAACCAAACTTTGCTACACCTGTACAATACATTTATATTCAGACACCTCTTACTGTGGATGAGCAAGAGTTTTTACCTAACGTACCTGAAAATAAAAAAGTAGGTTTATAAAATGCCGAAGTCTATTATCGACATTAAAGTTCCTGAGTTTACTGAGGAAACAATCGAAGTCGTTAAACCGATTAACATTAAAGAATCTGTAATCGAAGAAATTAAACCTGTTCGTGTTGAAGTACCTACACGTTTAGAAAGTATTCAACAATGTCCTCGATGTAATAAAAAACTTGTATCAGCAAAAGCTATTAACGGTAGTGAAAGCATGTCATTTAAAGAATGTCCTGAATGTGGAACATTAATTAATACTTACAAACCTACAGCTTACCAAGCTACATTCTTACGTAGACCAGAACGTTATAAGATGACAGCCGGTGGTTATGGTTCCGGTAAGTCACGCGCAAACATTGAAGACGTTATTAAACATGTATTGCTTATACCGGGAGCACGTGTCGCAGTTACTGCTCGTACTTATCCTGCACTTGAAGCCACATTCGTAAAAGAATTCTATAGTATTTTTCCTGATAAACTAGTACGACGCAAGAATGATCAAAAGCACGAGATGCAATTAACAAATGGATCTGAAATATTGTTTCGTTCATTTGACGATGAAACTAAACTAAAGTCAATTAACTTGACGATGGCAGTCATTGTTGAATCATCTGATGTCAACTTTGCGGCGTTCACGATGCTACAATCTCGTATTCGTAATACAAATGCTATGATTCCTGAAGTAGATGAGAATGGTGCACCCGTTATGCAATGGGATCCTAACCAACAAGTATTTAAACCTAAGTATTATGTAGATGCTCGTCACATTAATTTAGAAACAAACCCGGACTCTGGTTGGGTTAAAACTAAGTTTTTATTAGATTCAGAAACAGTAGAGTTTTATGGAGACGCATACAACGAAGCATATCGCTTTAATAAAGAACGTGATCCACAGAAGTATACACAGGTCGTGTCTACTAGTGCAAATCCTTACTTACCGGCTACGTATGAAGAGGAACAAACACGCGGAAAGTCTCAGGCATACATTCAACAATACTATAAAGGTAGCTTTAACTTTTCTAGTAATCTAGTATTTCCTAACTTTGGTGTGTGTATTGTTCCACCGCATCCTTTGCCTAGAGCGTTTAATGAATCTGGCAATCGAGTTTTATATTATGTTATTGGTGTTGACTATGGTATCAACGATCCAACGCATGTTATTTACGGCGCGTTTTCTACAGAAACACGTAAGCTTTACATCTATGATGAGCTACGCATTAATAACTCTGATATTAAAACCATTGCACGTGAGTATCGAAAAGAAACTAAAATCAACGGTACAGACCTAGATGGTTTACTTATGATGCCAAAGTTTGATGGTCGAAGCTATAGTAAACGCGAAAGTAATCTTGTTACGATTGGATCTATGTTTGAAGATGAAGGTTTGTTCTTTGAACCCTCGTTTGCTACACATGAAGCACGTATCATTAAGATGAACTCGTTGCTTAATCATGGACAGGTTGAAATATTTTCTACGTGTGAGTTTTTAATTGATGAAGCTTTAAACTATAAGTTTAAACTTGACAAGAACGGTGCTCCTAGTGACAAGCCGGAAGACGGACGAGACCACGGTATCACTGCTTTAGAGTTTGTTGTAGTAGAACTTCCGCATAATTTACAAGAATTAAAACTTAATGTATACTTACCTAGTGGAAAAAGTTTCATACACGATAAACAAAAGAGTGCTATAATAAAAAATACAGGGACATATTTTGACCCGCTTAAGGAGAATAACAATCGTGGAAATGATCGTAATGGCTTTGCTAACAATATCACTTATACTGGTAACAGTAGTGTTATCCATGCAAGTAGTGTTTATGACGAAGCTAATGAAGACGAAGAAGAAAACTTCAACAAACCGCTCGGTGCGTGGATCCCGAAGTAAAGAACCCGACAATGATGGAGACATTACTTATTCTTTAAAAGAAGTTCAGGAAGCTATTGAAACTGCTCAACATGGTAACACACTAGGGGAAGACGAAGATGTTGCTCAAAAAATCTTAGCAGAGCAAGCAGCAGAAGAAGCTGTCAAAAAAGAAAAGCTTCGTCAACAAGAAATTGAAGAAGCAATTATCAATAGCACTCAACGCCAAGCAGATGCTATTAATAAAACCTTACAAGAAATTATGTACGGTCCTTTACCTGAAAAGAAAGAAGGTAATAAATAATGGCAGAAAAATTTAAGTATGATTTGTTTACTTTAAAAACAATGTTTGATGAGTATCGTGCATTCAAGCAAGGTACATTGCGGGAGTGGCGTATTATTCGCTCGCTTTATAAAGGCGAGTTTTGGGCTTACTTTAAAAAGAATCTAAAAGAATATACGATTACTCCTGACTGGAACTACTTTGAATACGTGGTGCAAGGATATTTAAACTCTATTTATAGCGGTGCGTTTATTGGTACTGTCACTCCTCGTTTTGCAAAAGATGAAAAACAAGTAGAAGCTTTAAATGCTTTTATCGCATACCATTGGAATCACTGGGGTATGAAGAATAAATTTTTACATGTTGGTGAAAACGCAGAGCTTTATAACTTAGGTGCTATGCGTGTTGACTGGGATGCTCAAAAAGGACACATCAAACTTAAAGCATTATCACCAGAAGAACTTTACTTTGATCCAAGTGTTGATTCGTATAAAGATGGTGAAGCTATTTTTATTGAACGTGCAGTTAATATTGATTCGCTTAAGAAGTACGAAAAGTTTAAAGACGCTGTAACAGCTTATGAAAAAGCACATCGTAATGTACTGAGTGACAAGACGCAAAACAACCGTCTTGCTGGTTATGAAAACAATACAACGACAGGTAACAAAACTGTATCGCTTATTGAATGTTTTATTCGTAACGAAGAAGGCAACATCGACCAAGTCTTTATTATTAACGAAGATCAAATCATTTATGAAAACTTAGATCTTCCTTTGAAACGTTTCCCTATTGTGTGCTACACGCCACAACGTCCTGATGGTAATCCGTACGGTAATTCTAAGTTAACAAAGATTCTTAACACCGTCATTGCACTTAACATGCTTGACTCAATGGAAGCAACTCAACCTTATCGCGTACTTAATCGCGTACGATTTGTTAACACAGATGGCCGTATTAATATGCGCTCGTTTGCAGACTACGGTAACACGCCTGGTGCATCTTTTGAAACAAAGGGTGATCCGCGTAACATTGTCAACTATGTAGACGTGCCTGTGATTCCTGACTTAAGTCCAATTAAACAACGTTTAGAAAATTCTATCTTTCAAGTAACCGGTGTTGACCCTTACTATAAAGGACGTATGACAAACAGTATTCAAACAACCGGTGCGACGCAGGCATTCCAAGCGCGTGTCACAATGCTTACAGATAACTCGCGTATTACGTTGTTAGAAGAATTTTGTGAAGATCTTACAAAGTTAGTTATTGATTATTATTTTGCGTACGGAGGTGACCGTACATATACAGTGCCTAAACTTTCTGCGACAGGTACTAATCGTGTTGTTGATCAAAACGAATTACGTTTTAATGAAATGCGTGAACAAGGTTTACGTTTTGATTATCACATTGCTGCATCCACACTGCTACCAATGAACCAAGCTAACTTGTTTGATTCTGCTAAAGCACTGTATGAAATGCAAGCACAGTATCAAATCAACCCACAAATTATTACACCACAAGATCTTGTACGATTCTCTGACTTTCCACAAAAAGATTTGTTCTTACAACGTCTTGAAAAAGAAAGCCAAGATAATATTGCTGAAACTTTGGTGGCAGATCTTACAAACTTTGCGTCTATCTTTAGTCGATTGCTGTCTCAAGGATTATCTGAAGAACAAGCCGCACAACAAGCCATTACCATTCTTATCGAAGAAAAGAACGCAATGGAACAAAATCCTTCAATGGGTCAAGGCTTTAAGTAAACTTTACACAAAATGCACAATGTTTTTACACATTGTGTTTTTTTGTGCTATAATAAAGATAGTAAAGGAGGCATTATTGTGCCAAACAAAACCGACGTTATACGTATTTCATACGTAGCTGACGCAACAAAAGGTACGATTGAAAGTAAGATCTTGCCGCGCATCAAGCGTGGAAACTCTGAAGATATCAAACCATACCTTAGCGCAGTATTAAGTTCTATTAACTTAGGACTTACGGCAGTACTAGCTGACATTCCTGTCCTACGTCCTGCAACAGAAGCAGAGATCAGTGCCAAAGTCTATATCTTTAAAGAAGAAAAAGACAACGCATTGTACCAAAGCCGTAAAGCAATTCATGATGCGGTTGCTAAAGTGTTCGATGATACACTTAAAAATTTGTTTCCTGACATTCGATTTATTCAAGAATCAATTCAGCATCAACAATATACTGTCACAGAAATGACAGAAGCCGAAGCCGAAGATCATAAACGCTTTATTGAAGATCTTGCTAAGGAGGTTCGTGAAGATGAGTAAGGTTTGTAAAAACTGCGGTGGTACAGATTTTAATTTATTGGCTAGTAAAATTGCAGGTATGGATAAAGTTATTGATATCTATATTTGCCGTAAGTGTCATTACAGTTTAGAAGTCTCTACTATTAAAGAAACAAATCCTGACTTTTTTAAAGTTTTAGATGACGAAGTAGACGTACCTGATCCAGAGTTTGAAGACGTAGAACTTTTTGAAGAAGATCCTTACGAAGATGATGATGGTGGTTGGGATCCTAGTATCGGATGATATACTATAGTTCTTATCCTGACTTATATAAAGTCATTGATATGTTCACAACTATGAGTGATGAAGATAAAAAGTATTTATTCTTTGATAACTCATACTTCTATATCAAGCTTACAGAACTACACCACAATATTATCAAAGGCAGTTGTCTAATGATTGTAGACAACTCAGGTGAAACAATAGGGTTTGTATCAATAAGTCTTGATCAAACTGAAATATTGTTTATAAAAGAACTATATTTAGTTCCTAATAAAAGAGTTGGTTCACTCCCATTATTACTAGAAATGTTTACTCATTTAAAAAAGTTTTATCTCAGACCTATAAAGTTTGTAGTACATGAAGACAATAAACGTATGCATCGCCTGGCTAAGTTTATTAAAGCAGAAGTTGTAGGCGCAAATAATGACAAGTTAGAATACCTTGTCAAAAATTAAGGAGGCCTTATGGCAACATTTGTAGAATTAAAAGATGTAAGTTTAGACCCGCGTTTTATTTTGGGATACGGTAAAATGACAATCCCACAAACAATGCAAACACCAGAAATGTATGGAATTACTGTATGGATTGCTGATGTACGGGAACCCATTGTTATTACGTATGAAGATAAAGAAGAACGTAACCAACAACTTGTATTAATTAAAACGGCAGTAGAAGCTTTAAGAGAAGCGTTATAAAATGTCTGACAAAGTAGAACAAGCAGTAGAGAAAGCAACACAAATTATTACGAATAAAAAATCTCGTAGTGTTATTTTCTTACTACTTTCTTTACTTGTTGTACTAGGAATTAACGGTGTGCTTCCTGTTATTGAAGGACAAGCTCAGTACACAGTTGGCGCAGTCGATATGACATACGGAGAGTATGAAGTTCTTAAAGCGGAAAATAATAACTACCGTATTACATGGTACTCAGAGCAAGCAATTAATTTATACATTGCTAACTATGTGTTACAAAATCCTGGTACAAATCCATTTGAAGTAGAAATTCCTGACAACTTTAAAATACAAGTTAATACAAAATTCTTTTTTGAATACCCGTTCTGGTATATATCAACAGCAATATCTCTTGGATCAGCAATTATGTTGTTCTATAGCTTGTTTAATTACTTAATTACTTTAGCTAGAGAAAGATATAAACGCTACGTTGATATTTCTAACGAAGTCGATGAGATGACGGAAAAACATTTAGATCCTGTTACATTTGAACCGTGGATACATGATGTGTTTAATCGTCAACGTAAAATACAACAACATCGATCTAACGTTAAGTACAACATTGACTTACTAGAACGTAAAGCTAACTATGCAATTCGTAAAAAGTTTAAACCATACTTTAATGCGTTGCGTAAAGGTGAAGACGCTAAACTTATACTTGAAAGTTTAGGTGAACTTACACGTAAAGAAATATACTATCTTAAAAAGAAAGAACGTTACTTACAATTACTCGAAGAAGATTATATTAAAGAATATGTTATTGATGGTTTTGTAAAACACTTTAAATACATCAGTCCGATGTTTGTTTACAACGGTACTGAAAATGAAGGCGTTAGTGTGGATAGCTACTCATTGCTTAATAGTAATGAACGCCGTCTTGCTAAAGATGCTACTAGTAAAATATTCTGGACAATTGCAACTACGTTTTTATTCGCAATACTTATCACAGTAACGGCTGTGTCTTCGTATCAACAAGATCCTTTCTGGATTGTGATCAATGCAGTTTCTAAGATCGCTCCACTAATATTACAAGTACCACTGGCTATTGATTATAGCAACACGTTTATGGATGGTCAGTTAATGACTAACCTAATCAGCCGTCGATCAATTGGGTTACAATATCTTGCTGATATAAAGAAAGGAGTTGATTATGCCAAAACGAATTAGCGCCGAAAAGGATATGCAAATCCTGGCAGATATTGGCTTAGGAATGTTAAACAAAGATGTCGCAGCTAAATACAATGTGTCTCCATCTTACATTTCTAAATTATCTTTAGGGAAAAAAGTACCGGACATACATATCCCGAATCCTATTCAGTTCAGTGTCCGACAAATTAATGTGCATCAAGCGACATTAGATGAGCTACAGCGAGTCATTGATGAGAATCAAGTACTTGCAAGTGAAGATGAATACATTAAAATTCTTAAGGACAGAATTAAAAACGCCTTAATAGACGCAAAACTGTACATTGAAGTACTCAAAAAATTTAAAGGAGATTAATATGAAGTACCAATTCGAATTTACGTTAGCCGAACTTAATGTTATCTTATCAGGGTTGTCTAAGTTACCTTACGAACAAGTCAGCAAGTTTATTGAAAACATTGTTGCTGTCGTTAACGAAACCAACGCTGCTGCTGATAAAGAAGAAAAAGGAGATAAATAATTATGGCAGACAAAAAAATTAGTTTAGAAGAAGCCTTAACTCAAGCAGCTGGTGGTCCTGCACCAGAACCTCAAGAAGCTCCAGAAGCTCCTGAAGAAGAAGTGGTTGCGGCTCCTGTAGAAGGAACTGAACCTGAAGAAGCTGAAGAAGCGCCTGTTGAAAGTGAAGGAAGTACTGGAAAAACTGTTGAAACAAAACCTGCAAAACCTGCAGAAGAAAGTGAAAAGAAACCTAACCCGATGAAAGAAGTCCGTGAAAAGTACACCACGGAAAAACAAATGCGGGAAAAAATCGAAGGAGCTATTACTCGTTTTACTAACGGTGACTACGGCTTTAAGATTAAAGACTTTAATGTTGATGGCAAAGTCGACTATGATGCGTTGACTAAAGCAATGGATGAAGCTGATACAAAAGTTAAAGCTGAATCACGTGGGATTACTCCTGAAGTCCAAGCTGAAATTGATCGCATTGAAAAAGAAAAAATTGAACTTAACAAACAACGCTTACAAGTTTCTATGGATCGTGCATTAACTAACTTGCAACTAAACATGAATCTTAAAGGTGGAGAAATCAATAACTTCTTTAAAGACGCAATGTCACAAAAGAAAAATCCATATCAATGGTTAGCACAAGGTGGCGATCTTCAAGATCTTTATATCTTAGTCTACCGTGATCAATTACTTAAACGTGAAATTGATAACGCAGTTGAACAAGCAAAAGTTAAATTTCAAGAAGAAAGCACACGACAAGCTAAAGTGCCTGCCGCAAATCCTGCTAAACCTTCTCAGCCTAAAACTACAAATACTACTGGGCCGTCCTTACAAGATTTACTAGCACAAGCTGCTAAGAAATAAAAGTAAAAGACACACCTTCGGGTGTGTTTTTTATTTACACACTATTGTTTATTTTGTTTTGTGATATAATCAAAATAGATAATGAGGAATTTTTGCAATGTTAACACAACAAGAACTGATTGATAGACTGAACCAACTAACCTTACGTTACAACTTAACGTGGTTTGATGTTAAGTATGATGCAGATAAAGCTATCAATAAAATCAACGGTTTTATGGGTACAAAATATCCTAAGCTTTCGGATTATTTAAAAGCGCCTGAAGACACATATAGTATTACTAACACAGTAGATGAAGTAACAACTGAATACGAAATTATTAAAGAAGAATATTTTCACAGTGTTATTATTCCTTACATAGCTACAGAAATTCTTGCTCGTGATGAAGAGTTTACAACAGTGTTTACTAAGTATACTAACGAAATGCAAGAAGGTTTGTTTGACATGTTCCAACGCGAATTTAATAGCGTACCGTTTGAATTCAGACAAAACCCTGGTGAAGGTGTTTTCTTTGGAGAAGATACAGCACTTGGTATTACACAACACAATGATCGCAACTTAAACATTCCTACATTTAAATTTCAAATTAAATATTTTCCTAATAACAACGAACTAGCTTTGACTTCTACATTTCCTGTAGACCCTAAGTCTTATGTCTATGACGAAGAAGCTACTGTTTTATTTCCAGCATCACCTAACAATACTTTTTACAGTATTGATGGAGCTACAGTATTTACATTCGCTGGATGGGGACGTGATCGTATCAATGGTTTAGTTGTAGGATCTAGTTACGTAGAAGTACCTGGAGTTCCTACTGTTATTAAAATGCGTGCTGATTTAAATCTTTATGCTTACTGGACACCAAGCTCTGTACTTAATATTACTTCGAGCGGTATTGTAACTATTAGTTCGACACATCGCGCTAACCTTGTTAACTTAGTTATTCCAGAATATGTCGGAGGTATTCAAGTTATTACAATACCTACTAGCTTTGTATCTGCTAATGCTCCTACGTTAGATGTACTAGGCGGTATCTACTTACCTAGCTCTGTTAATACAGTTAGTCTTGGCGGGTTTGCAGGATTTAAAGGTGATCGTATTGAACTTAATGAAGGTCTTGAATCTATTGGAGCAAGCGCATTTTCGTCTACACCTAATTTAAAAGAAATTATTATTCCTACAAGTGTTACAACAATTTCATCGTTAGCGTTCCCTGAAGTAGCAGGTAAACATCTTGTTATTAAATGCCGTCGTTTAGAAGCGAACAAACCTGCAGGATGGGCTGCTGATTGGTACGCTCCTAGTAATCCAAGCAACGATTATAGTGTAGAAATTATTTGGGGTTATAATGGCGCGTAAAGCAGTACAGGGTTATCCTGAAAAATCATTTTACGATAACACACGTTATCTAGGAATGATTGCAACAACGGATCCTTTGCAAGAAGGATTCTTTAAACATATCGTAAACTTTGATATATCTGATACTGGTCAATCTGTACAACCACGTGATGGTTTTATTACGACAGCTTTTACAAATCCAGGTGATACTTCATTAAGTAATAAAACAATTATTTTTAAAAGTGCAGACGATTCTGCGTATATTATCTATGATTTTACGCAGAAAAAAGGTTACCGTGCTGATTTATCTGCATATAATTTAACGAATCAATACTTACCTATTGAGGCTACTATAGCTGAATTTGATTGGAGTAGTTTTTTTACTTACTTAGATGAAACTGTACCAGCTGTGCACACTTATTATGTAGGTGCAGGTTATGATAATACTTTAACTTATATACAAAGTTATTTGACTATTATTCCTGAAACTAAAGTTGAATTTATTTATGATGAAAATGGTATACGAAAAACATTAGTTAAAGCTTACCTAGCGATTCCTGATAATCCAACAATTACATTAACTATTCAAATGTACTATCGCAGCGATGCTGTAACTATTAACGGCGTTGAATATGCTAATGGAAATGTATTAATATTTGAATGTGTTGATAACTTTAAACATCCGACATTAGTTTCTAGTGAACGTAATTTGTCTGTCAGTAAATCTATTATTCCAGACCCAATGCAAATACTTTATGCATCAAAACCAACTGGACATAATAGTAACTTAGGAAACTTTGTTTATATTTATGATAGTAGTAATAATTACATTAATAACTTTATGTACCGTAATATTAATTATAATATTAAACCTTACTTTTCATTAAACCCTGCATACTATGATTTAAATAATGATGTAAACACTAGTGACAAATGGGCTTATCGTTTGGAGTTATTTAATACATCAACAACAGTAGGAGATCAAACCAAAGACGCTAGTTTTACTACACCTTGGTTTACTTATGGAAATGGTAATGCACCTGTAGAAATTTTTCCTAAAGCAAACTTTGATAATTCAATAAGTTTAGATAGTGCTGATCGATCTGAAAATCATTATAAAGGTGCAAGGCATGTTATATTTATTTTTCCTAAAACTTTATACCCATCCGTAAGTTCTAAAAGTTTTAATAGCTCAACTCAAGATTTTACTGAAACTTTTTTTGGTAAAGATTCATTAGGTAACTTTGTTAACTATGCTACTGCTCCTTATTTTTTATTTTTTAGTACAATTAAAAATATACAAGATACTTGGTTAGCTGAACTTGAAAAAATTAAAGATAAAAAAAGTTTAATAGATGTTATTGACACGCTTTCAAGTTCAGCCTTTTTTTATGTTTACAATTTAAATACAATTCCTGGCGGTGATCAATATTCTATTTTTGATGAAAGTATGCAGAGCACTGCAAAGTCTTTAACGGAATCGTTTGTTATAGAAAAAGGTTCTATTAATGATGAATACAATCTTTTTTTAACAGGTACAGAATTAATTGATCGTATTAATAGTGATGGAATGTTTAATAACAATAATGATATTGTATTTAAATTACTTCCATTCGGTTCTAATAATACTCATGTAGAAACTACTGCCAGTGTAACTTTTGCAAGTCCTATTGAGTTTGGCGATCAACAACCTTATTATGTTAATTCAACACCAGTAAGTACATCGGGATATTCTTTTGGTCAAATAGTACAAGTAAGAAGTACAGGTCAAGTTTATAAACTTACTATTGTTGGGCTTGGTACTCCACAGTGGTATGCACAAGGAAGTGCTTATGGTTCTGTAGGAGATAGAATACAAGGAGTTTATTATATAGACTCTCGTACAAATAAAAAATACATATGGGAAAATGTAAACAATGATGAAGGTCCTTTAACAGAAGTAACTACAGCTAGTACACAAAAAATAACGTATCGTTGGGCATTTGCTGCTTTAAATTATTGGAATGAAGATGGATTAAATAGTGGAGCACCTAATGTGTACACAATGTATCATAATGCTTACAATTTATTTTATAGAAATGATTTTCCATTTGTTAAATTTAATTGGGACACGCTTAAGTATGATATTCAAACAGATTTAACTGAACTTAAAAATTATACAACAACTAGTCCAATTAGTTTTACAAGCGGAAGTAATTTTAATGATTATAGTGATCAACCTCCTTGGTATGTTGTGACTGCTAACGGTGTTGCACCTTCTTTTACAGCAACTTATAATACCGTTGTGCAATCAAGCAATGGTGGATATTATAGACAAACAGTTTCACCTAGCGGAAGTTCGTGGACCCCAATTTATGGTGGAGCATATCCAACTATAAAGTCACAAGGTGCTTTATATAAAGACACCCGTGATAATAAAATATATCGCTGGGATAACCCAACAGGTATAGAAGGACGTATGACTTTTGTTGGAAGCGTTAAGCCAGACTTAGTTGAAAATGGTTTTTTTGATAAAGGATTATCTGGTATATTTTATATGAGGCCGTATCAAACAAGTGAACTTACAAATAGTTATTTTTCAAATGATGAAACAATTAAGCTTGCTTGGAACAACACAGCATTAGTACAATCTTTTAACATTCAATATGGGTATAATGATGATGACGTAACTTATATTGAAAAAACAATTACAAAAGAACCTGAACAAATATTAAGTTCTTTAAACCAATTAGTTTTTGAAGACAGTAGACTTTTAGTGTGGAACAAAAATGTTTTGTACATTTCTGAAGAAGGACGTTACTATTGGTTTAAAGCTAAAAACAAAATTGAGTTTGGTGAAGATATTGTTAAAGTACTACAGTATAAAACAATTATACTTGTATTTACTACTCAACATCTTTACGCAGTTTACCGAGTTGAGACAACTGTTACTACAATTAATCCGGCCACAAATCAACTAGAACAAAACGTGACTGGTGTAGCTTGGTTAAAACAAATTGTTCTTTATAATCTTTTAGTTAGCAAAGAATACGCCGATGTTATTCAAGTATTTAATCAGATGGTTTTATTTTACTCAGCAGATGGACAATTATACATGATCCGCCCAAGTACAAATATTGATGATCAAACACGTTTTACTATTCAATTTTTTAATAAAGCTGTTAATGATGTGTTACAAAACTATGACGTATATATGAATGAACGTTTAGCTATGTATGCTAAAGATACTCGTGTCACTAAAGATCAAGTTAAGATTAAGGCCTTAGTGTCAATTAACTTTATTAAAATGTTTTACTATGTACCAGGTGTCATGACTTATATAGTTATTTATGACGTTATTAATAATCGTTATACGGTTTATGATACGCTGACATTTACAAACATTTATGATAAATTTTTTGTTGAAAGTGGAGACTTGTACATTACTGAACAAAATAATAAAATTTATTTTACTATGCATTACGTTGAACCTAATGTTCGTGATAACCATGTCGACATTACTTTTACAAACAACTTTAAAAAAGAAGGTATTAATTGTTTAATTGATACAGGTAACTTGAATCTTAATAACCATTTAAACAAACGATTCCGTGATCTACATGTCGTGTTTAAGAATCTTAACTCGAGTAATTTATTATTTAATCTTGAAACACATATCGATGATATTATTGCTAAACCATTTTATAATGAACAACTTGAAGTACAAGACATTAATGGAGTAAGTTATTTTGTTAGTGTTCCTAAATTAGACAATTCTTTAATCGAGTTAGTCGATGTAAATCAAATATCAGAAACTGCAACAGATGTACTTAAGTACTCATTAACAAATAATTTATTTGAAAATAATAATATATTAATGGATTTTAGTTCATTTAATTCTAGTAAGTTACTTACACACCGTACTTCGATTTTAGGTTTAGGTAAAGTATTTAGATTTAAATTACAATTTATTTCAAAAGGTTTATATAAACTGCAACATTTTGGTATTATATATAAGGAGCGTAGAGTATGAAGTTAAAATTAACTAACGGTAAAGTTGAAATAGTTCAGATGAAAGTGTCTGAATTAATTAATCATACTTATTTAGAGTATGAATTTGAAACTAACACTTCGCACTTACATCCTACACTTACTATTAATGGTAAACAGTTTAAGGAACAAAGTACTTTTATTGAAATGCCTGACATTAATACACCTACTGTAAATATTAAAGTGGAATTATTTGATGACAATAATACACCTATTCATGTTTATCAATCTAATTTAGCGTATAATAAATATCAGATAACTGGTACAAAACCAATTCGTCCAGATATTGAAGAATACATTTTTTCACTTGAAAAACGTATACGTGATCTTATTAATGAGTATGAACTTAAGTTATTAGAACTTGAAAACAAAGGAGAAGTCGTATGAGATTTAAATTAAACTTACAACAATTTGGTGGTCAAGGCTTTTTAGGATTACGTGATTTAAGTATTGTAAAAAATGGACAACGCTGGAATGTAGATGTACGAGGTACTAATGCTAATTGGAATTTAGAAACTGCCGAAGCGTCTAGATTAATTGACAAAATTTTACAAGAAGGACGTCCTTTAACTGAGACCGAATTAGCAGCACTTAATACAGGCTTAGATACAGCAACTTTGCGTAATGCACAAGCTTTAATTATTAACAACAACAAAGATAAGTTTGGATTTAGTATAAATTCTGATGGTACGATTTCTCAAAATGAAGGTTTACAGGTTCCAGGTGGTGATCAAGCTAGTGCATTCAATGAATACTATCGAGATCTTTATTCATTAGAACCGGGAACTGGTGGTGCTGAAATGTTACAAAGACTAGAACAGTCTTATCAAAACCAAGCCCAACAACAAGCTATGCTAGCAGATGTCGGGTTTCAACAAGCCGCGCTGCAACAAGCGCAAACTGTAAAACAAATTACAGATCAAGTTAGATCAGAACGTATGGCGCGATTACGAGCGGGCATGAGCGAATCTCAGATTGCTAATCAAGATATGCAAATGTTATTAACAAATGTTAATACTTTGAATCAAAATGCACAGATGTTAAACCAAGCGAGGTTAGAAGCTCAAGCAGGTATTAACACTGCACAGGATCAAGCTTATCAAGACTTCTTAGCACAGTCAGCACAACGTGGTCAAGTCGCATCAGCAATGGCTGCATCAGACGCTGGTGATGTATATCAACAAACGATTCGTCAAATGTCTACATTATATGGTAATGACCCATCGAAGTGGACATCTACACAATGGCAACAAGTCACACAACAAGTGACTGGCGCAAATAACAAATAAGAAAGGAGGAATAATACATGGAACAAATTATTCAATTCTTAGAAGAATACTGGGGAGTCTCAGTCGCTGGAGGTTTAACAGTTGGTACACTGGTTACGTTTATCGTAGTCCAAGTTAAGTCCATTATTTTAAACAACGCCAAGAACGCTGAACTAAGCCAAGCTATTAAAACGTTCAATCAGTTAACTGAAAAGTATAACCAACTTGAACAACGCTACATTGCTTTAGAAGAAAAGCATCAGTATTTAGAACAAGTTAATCTTGCGACATTCAAAGCTTTGTCTTTTATTGTGGTGGCTTCTAAGCTCCCTTCAGAAGATAAGATCGCTTTGCAAACAGAGTTTGCTAAACTTACAACGTTTGCACCAAAGCCGGCTGAACCGTTACCGTTAGAAAAGTTAGCACCTGCAGAAACTAAAGATGTAGTTGCAGAAACTGTTCAAACAGTTGTTGAAGCTGCTAGTAGTTTATTAACGAAATATATCGAGAAATAAAAATGAAACGAAAAGTTAATCAAGATTACCGAAAGTTAAAGAACATGTATTACTGGATTGCATTTGCGATCGGGTATGCTTTTCCTTTTACTTACTTTGCAATTAAGTTAGGCTTTACGCAAGACTCTATGTCTAGCAAAATTGTAATGCCAGTATTAATTGTAGGTATCTTAGGTGTACTTAAGTTATCTTCGGACTTACCTCGATGGGTCAGTACATGGGAACCTAGTTTTTATAAAGGACTTATGAAAGCAGTCCCTAAATTAATTTTGTTTATTGTGTTAATTACATTAGGGCTTAGCCTAAAGTATGTAATTGAACAATCAATCGAAGTTAAATTTGCTGCGTACTTTGAAACAGTATTAGTATTGTTTGGAAGTATGTCTATCGCCAGTATCTTTGAAGCGTTCCACCTTAAGTACAAAGAATTGTATCTTATTTCTAAAGGTTACGTGTTAGGAGTTGTGAATAAATAATGGCAGTATTCTTAGAAAAGAAACCTTTACTAGTACGCAACGGTATTGTGCAGCAACTTAAACAAGCTGCTAATAGTTTGACGATCCAAGAATGGAACAATGTTGTTAATACTTTAAAAACACAAACTAATTTAACCGTAGAATACTTAGAAAAACTTCATCGTGCTTTGTTTGGTATATGGGAAGCTAATACTTCTGATCTTCAAGAGTTTGTAGACGAAGGCATTATTTACGATATCCTTGCACAAATCGAAGAAATTAAAGACGGTGCTACACTTAAGACAAACTTTTACGGTAAAGCTGATGAAGCCATTACTAAAGGTGACTTTATTATGTTCGGTGGTGCGCAAGGTGATCACATTTTATTTAAAAAAGCTGACGTTAATAGTGAAGGATTTATTCCTGAATATATTATGGGTGTCGCTGAATCGACTATGGCACAAGGAGACTTTGGCTATGTACGTTGGTTTGGTACTGTTCAAGATCTTGAATTAAAAGAAAACGATGAAAATATTGAAGAAGGTAAGTTACTTTGGGTCGGTCAAACTCCTGGTACTTATACAACAACTGAACCTGCTGTTGGTTCTCGTATATTAATGGCTGTTATTGAAAAAGCTAGTACAGGTAATGCTGCTAACGGCGTTATGTTAGTGCGTCCTACGATTGGTAACTCACATGACTTTAATATTGTTAACGCACAAGATGGTGATTTCTTACGTTATGATAGTACTAGTAAACATTTTAAAAATATTACGGCTAATAAAGTTGTTGTTTCAGAAACTGAACCAACTAATAATGAATCAAATGATTTGTGGTTTGACATTTAAAACTTATGTTATAATAAAAAAAGGAAAACAATATGGCAAATAAAAAACAAACAGTAGAAACATTAGATCAAGGTGTATTACTTACAGATAATGTATGTAGTAATTGCGCTACTTGTGAAAGTAATCTAAAACAAATTATTAAAGAACGTGACGAAAAAACACAGACTATCTTTGATAAAGATAAAGAAATTATTAGAATTCAAAAAGAACATGAAGTAAAGTTAAAAGATGTTCAAATGGCATTAGATACAAAAATTAAACAATATGAATTACTTAGTTCTAAGTTTAATGATCTTGCTAAACTTTTTGATGAATATATTAAAAGTTCAGAAGATATGGTATCATTACATCAGATGTTATTAAGAAATAATTTGCGAACACAAGAATTAATGCAAATTAAAATAAAAGCCTTTAACGGCGAAGGAGAAAACAAAGAATGATTATTAAAAAATGGGATGGCGGTACTAGCCAATGGGTTGCACAAAGCCCTAAAGTAAACGCTGCAGACATTGTAGTTAATGTAGGAGCTGGAACTCTTGTCAGTATTTTTGGTGGTGGAACAAGTTCACCTAAAATTTTACCTGCATATTTACCTGACAGTGTATTTGACAGTCTATTTTTTGCAGGTAGTACAATTGGTACTATTGGTTCAGCCCAATCAAGAGGTGTTCTTGCTTCAGACTTAATTACAAAATTATATGAAGCCGATGCTGCAGGAAGAAGTGTTGTTGGGTATTACTGGGTTATAACTTCTGCGGGAACCATTAGTGCTTTAACTGGTATTCCAGAAAACTTTATTGCTGAAGGTGATCCAGGCGATGGCGAATACGCTACATTACAATTTAAACCTCAAGACGGTGGTACAAATACAACTGCCAATGCTTCTTCAGGTACACTTGAAGTAGGGGATTGGTTCGTAATTGAAAAAGTTGAAGGTAATGGAACTGAGAGTACTCCTTGGTTGTTTACAGCTTCTGTTATTAACAACTCATTTGAAGTGTTTACAGGTGCTACAAGTAATGCAGCAGGTACAGCGGGTATTGTTCCTGGCGCAGCAGCTGGTCAACAAAGTTATTTTTTACGCGGAGATGCTACATGGGCGCTTCCTGTTACGTATTCAATCAGTACAGAAGCTAGCCAAGAATCTGATGAAGCGTTTATTCGTTTAACTGCTGGAGGATCTGGCAGTGGTACAGACGATATTACGTTAGCTGTTGGTACAACCGGAACTAGTAATACAGCTGGTTTAACAATTCAACAAGCAAGTGATGTTATTACGTTTAAACACGCTGATACATCTTCACAAGCCTCTGTTTCTAACAGTGGTCGTACATACATTCAAGGTATTACATTAGATGAATTTGGACACATTACTGCTATTTCATCTGGTACTGAAACAGTTACAGATACAACCTACACAGACGGGAATGGTATTGGTTTATCAGGAACAACTTTTAGTGTTGCTGCTGGTGTTGGTTTAACACAAGAAGCAGATGGTTTAAAAATGACACAACCATTTATTTCTGGTACAACTACTCCTTCAACGTCTTATCAAGTCGCAAACAACATTTGGTTTGATCTTAATTAATGTAGGGTAGGTGATACCCTATGAAAGTTAAAAAATGGGATCCGACTGCTAATAGCGGTAATGGTGCGTGGGTACAAGACTATCCTGAAGTAAATGTATCAAGCATTGTTGCTACAGGTACTCCTAGCGGTACCACTTTTCTTCGTGGAGATGGGACATGGGCTGTACCAAGTTCTGCGACAGGTGACATCACAGGTGTAACAGCGGGAAATGGTTTAACAGGTGGTGGCACTTCTGGCGATGTTACACTTACTGTAGGTGGTGGCACAGGTATTTCTGTTGGAGCAACAACTGTTGCTATTGCATCTGCTTACTCACCCAACACTGCTATTGAACTGACATCAGCACAAAACTTAAATGACATTACAACAGCAGGGTTTTACTATCAAACAGCAAACGCAGATACAACAGGTAACAACTATCCAAGTGGAGAAGCGGGTAGTTTGCTTGTTCAAAAGTCAGCAGGACTTGTAACACAAACATATACAACTTATAGCACGGATCCAAAAGTGTATGTAAGAACTTACTATACATCTTGGAGTGGTTGGGTTAGGGTATTTACAGATAACTATCACCCTAACGCAGATACTTGGACAACAGCAAGAACAATTACAATTGGAAGCACTGGTAAATCAGTTAATGGTTCGGGTAATGTGTCTTGGAGTTTGGCAGAAATTGGTGCACAAGCAGCTGGAAGTTACGCTGCAGCGTCTCATGATCACGCAATCAGTGACGTAACAAACTTACAAACAACACTTGATGCTAAAATTCCTTTAACACAAAAAGGTGCAGCAAACGGTGTAGCTACGCTTGATGCTGCAGGTTTTATTCCTTCTTCACAATTAGGATCGTGGATTCGCGGTGGTATTAGAATTAGTGGAACTTTAAATAATTCTACTCTTAATAACATGTTCAATATCATGTATGGCATTACGCAAGGGTGGCTTTATGGAGGTAGTGCTGGTATTTCTTCAAGCGAACCCGAAGAAGAAATAGGAAGAGGTTGGGTTGCTTCAGAAGACATGACGCTTGTCGCGGGAAATACTTTGTCTGGACATGCTTTTACAATTAAAGCACCTGGAGATGAAGGAGATAATACAGTTCCAATTAATTTAGAAGCGGGTGATATGTTATTACTAACAGGTTATAGCTATCCTTCTTCAGTTCATACTTGGGAATTTACAATCATTAATAATAGTGACGCACGCTTTGCTAATTACTTACCTTTAAGTGGCGGGACGATGACTGGTGACTTACGCATTGAAAGTAGTTCATTTTCTTCTTTTATATTAGATAGAGGAACAACAGGCTCTGGTTCAATCGTTCAATTTGAAAATAACAATGGAACTATTGGTGGCATTGGTGCATTTGGAGATGACGGTTTACAATTTAGAAACAAAGACGGAACACAAATGGTTATTGATGCTGACAATCGAGTTGGTATTGGAACTACGACACCGAGTTCGTTTTTAACTCTTTCACAATCAATGACATCATCACCTTACCATATTTTTATGGACACAACAGGAACAAGCACTCTTGGTGGTGGTGCAGGTATTATATTTGGAACATCGGCTTCGGCAACAGAAACAAATTATAATGCAAAAATTGAAGGTATAAGAACAGCTTCTAATGATGGTAGTAGTGAATTAAGATTTTCCACAACAGATGTAACTACAGCACCGACACCGGCAGAAAGAATGCGTATTACCGAAGACGGAAAAGTTGGGATTGGAGAAACAACACCATCACAAAAACTACACGTTGCAGGTAACGTAGAAGTTGATGGAGAAATCCATATTAACGATAGTTCAACCAAAATTTCAGAAGGTGGAAATGATAGTGTTCGTATTACTACATCTAATGGGTATGGTGATTTAGGACCAAAAAACGGAGCGTGGTTCCATATGGAAACGGATAGGGCTTCGTTCTATATGAATAAATCACTTGCAGTAGCAGGTGATATTGAAAGTTACAGCAATCCTACAACTCGTATTGACAATACCACAGGTTATATTTACGAATTAAACAATCGTGTTTCTGTAGCAGGTCACACGCACGCGATTAGTGATGTAACAAACTTACAAACAAGTCTTGATGGTAAACTTTCAACAAGTGGAACTGCGGCTGAAGCATATCATTTAGATATTGAAGATACTCGAGCCGCTTTAAAACTGCCAAACGATTATGATGACGGTAGAGTTAGTGCAGAATTTACTGATGACATAAATGGTGCTTGGTGGTCTGCTTTAACAATGAAAGGTTGGGCAGATGGTTACGCTGTATGGCAACTTATAGGTTATTCCAGCACAGGAGAAGATAATAGACTGTTTTTTAAAAACTCACATGGCGCCAATAACACTTGGAGTAGTCTTCAAGAAGTGTGGCATAGTGGGAGCGATGGTAGTGGTTCAGGATTAGATGCAGATTTGCTTGATGGTCAACATGGATCATACTATGCACCTATTGCAAGTCCAGCATTAACAGGTACTCCTACCGCACCTACTGCTACAGCTGGAACAAATACAACACAGATTGCAACGACTGCATTTGTATCAACGGCTGTTGCAAACTTAATCAACGCTGCACCTGGTGCATTAGATACGCTTGATGAACTTGCTGCTGCGTTAGGCGATGATGCAAACTTTGCTTCTACTGTTACAAATGCTTTAAATGCAAAAGCAAATGATAATGCTGTGGTTAAACTTACAGGTAACCAAACCGTTGCTGGTGTTAAAACATTTAGTAGTGATATATATGCGCCAAGATTTATTGCGAATCCTTCTAGTGGTGGTAATGATACTTCCGGTGCTTGGGGTATTGCTGACTATGATGATAAGTTAAGTGCTGTTAGAGATTATATTACTGATACATATTATCCAATTTATCACACAGGTAATAAACCAACTGCTACTGATGTAGGACTAGGCAATGTTACAAACGAATCCAAAGCAACTATGTTTACTAGTCCTACCTTTACAGGAACTGTTTCCGGTGTAACTGCATCCATGGTAGGTCTTGGTAATGTAACGAACGAATCTAAAGCTACAATGTTTAGTAATCCTACATTTACAGGTACTGTATCAGGTGTAACTGCATCCATGGTAGGTCTTGGTAATGTAACAAATGAGTCTAAAGCAACCATGTTTACAAATCCAACATTAACAGGTAATGTTAGTTTATCTACGTCAAACTCAATTGCTTTATCTTCTGGAACGACCAGTGGAAATCTTACTTTTAATACAGCTCAAACTTATAATGGGCCTTATTTAAGAGGTCAAGTACAAGATCTTTACCGTGGGTATTTTACTTCTACATATAAAATTTGGGACGCAGGTAATGACGGCGCATCTTCTGGTTTAGACGCTGATTTATTAGACGGACAACATGCCTCTGCATTTGCAGCTTCATCTCACACGCATACATTAGCAAACATTACAGACAGCGGTGCAGCGGCTGCTTATGGTGTTATTGATAGCACAAGCAACGCAGCGATTGGTACTGGCACTAGCTTGCCTACTGAACGAGATATTTATTATGGTCTTGTTGCTGTTAATGGATCTTCACAATCAAGAGCTACTACAATCTATGCACCTACAAGTGCTGGTAGTGCTTACCAAACCTTAAGAAGTTCTGGATCCGGCGCACCTGTATGGGTTGAACCACTAGAAGAAGTAGGGTCTACATCACAATCTGTAAATAACTATGGAAGTATTGCATTTACAAGTGGCATGAGAAACTTTTATATTGAAGCACAACAAGATGGAACTACAGGTGTTTATCAAATAGCAAAGTTTATGGTTACTATGGAAAATAGTTATAGTTTAAGCACGTCTGCTAGATATTACCGCGCCACCTGGTTCAACGGTTCGTCTGCATTGACAATTACTTTCCAATATTATTATAGCGGTACTACTTTTTATATACGACACACCGGACCAACGGTAACGATTGGATACCGTTTGTATAACTTAAAATAGGAGTAATATATGATTGCATATTTTAGAATTAAAAACAATGAGATAACTGGAATGAGTCGTTATCCTTACGAAGAAGAAGAAGGTTGCGAAACCATTGAAAAAGAAGTGACTAAAGAAAAGTTTAGTATGGGTGTAGATATTTTTGTATATGAAAATGGAAAAATAAAAGAAGTACCTCCTCCTGAATATGATGATGATGGCAATAAAATATGATCAACAAACTAAAACAGCAGCTCAAAGAATTATTTTTGACTGCAGAAGGATGGATTGGGTGGATTGTAGCCAATGTACTAACGTCGCTCCCATGGGCGGTGCCATTAATTTATGGCTTTATTCTTAAAGATAATCGTGGTTATATTGTTGCTGGCAGCATTTGGACTTTTATGATGCTACCTGTTACACCGTTCTGGATCTTAAACGTAATCATTGCAGTATTTGTCAAGAATGTTTTGCTTAAAAGAAAACGTGGTATAATAAATTTATGATCAAGATTGAAATTCTTAATGGTAGTAGTAAACGCATGGTGTTATTAAATCCCGATGCGATTGTTTCTGTTGAAGAAACCGGGGATAATTTATACACTATATTTCTTTTAGATGGTAGAAAATATTACATGAACCATGAAATGTTTATCGAACATTTTGAAGAAGAAGAAGAGAGGTATTATCAATGAGTAAAGCTACATTAAAACGAATCGGTGTGTCAGGTTATAACAAACCCAAACGTACACCTAACCATCCTACAAAGTCACACGTGGTTGTTGCAAAGTCTGGTGATCAAGTAAAAACGATACGCTTTGGACAACAAGGTGTAAAAGGTTCACCTAAAAAATCAGGTGAGTCTGCTAGCTATCGTAAACGACGTGAGTCCTTTAAAGCGCGTCATGCAAAGAATATTGCGAAAGGTAAGATGTCCGCAGCTTACTGGGCAGACAAGGTTAAGTGGTGATGAAAAAGAAGTCAACTGTAAATAAAGCAGCAAATTATACAAAACCTACACTACGTAAAAATTTATTTGATAAAATAAAACGTGGTGGTAAAGGTGGTAATCCTAATCAGTGGTCGGCTCGCAAAGCACAATTGCTAGCGAGAGAATACAAAGCTAAAGGAGGCGGATACCGATGACGTACTATTTAAAAAGCGGTAAGAAGTATACCGGCAAAGTCCACCGTATGAACGGACAAATTCATACAGGCGCTAAGCACAGTAGTGCAAGCAAGATCGTTACAACAAAGAAACCAGGAGGAGGTGGTAAACGATGATGATGAAGAAAAAAGGCATGGCTAAAAAAGCTATGGGTAAAATGGCCAAAGGCAAGAAAATGGCTAAAGGCAAAATGGCTAAAGGACGCATGTACTAATGAAACGTGTACCTTTAATGCGTAAGGGTACAGCGTTATCAGGCACATGGACACCAAAGAAGTATGGCAAAAAGAGAAAGTCAAAAGTCGCTTGATCGCTGGACTAAACAAAAGTGGCGCACATCTGATGGATCTCCATCAAAAGGTAAGAAAAGATATCTACCTGATAAAGCGTGGGCTGCTTTAAGTTCGGCTGAACGAGCTGCAACAAATAGAGCAAAAGCAAAAGGTACGCGTGCAGGCAAACAGTTTGTACGTCAGCCAAGTAGCATTGCTAAGAAAGTTAGAAAGTATCGCAATGGCTAAAAAGAATTGGATTCAAAAAGCTATCAAGAAACCCGGATCACTTAAACGTTCTTTAGGTGTAGGTAAAGATGAAAAAATTCCCATGTCTAAGCTACGCGCCGCTGCTAAAAAGCCAGGTAAACTTGGTCAACGTGCTAGATTTGCTATAACCCTGCGTGGATTTAAGAAATAAAACTGTAAAAGTTTAAACTAGAAAAGTACGGTAATACCGTGCTTTTTTATTTATCAAGTGTTAAGATCCTTGCTTTACACCAAAAACACACAGTGTGTTTGTGGTATATTATATGTGTAGATAGTAGCGAACTACTTTAGTGTTCAGATCGAAGTATATGTAACCTCGGCAGTTCATGTATGGATGCCTATAGCCAGAAAGATTCTTAATGATGTGACTTAACCGTTATATTATTTCGTATATCTCTCTGGCTTTTTTATTAGGTGGATCTAACAAAAAAGAGTGACGTGATGTCTAACAATAAAAAGGAGGCCACACATGGCACAAACAAATGCTGGCGGTAAATTATTACCGTTACACGATCTAAAAAACGTTAATACCGTGATCGGAATGTTGTACGATGAAAATGGTGTGTATCGCGCTGGGTTTGATCCCGACGTTTTTTATAACACGATTCTTCTCGACTCATTAAAATATGGTGAAGAAAATTATGTTCACTTAGCTGCGGCAGAAACTTTAACGATTCGCCGCGGAGAAACGACTGCTCGTTTCCGTCGTTGGGCTGGCTTAACCCCAACGTTGACTCCATTAAAGGAAGGTATTCCACCTTCTCCTGACAAGCATGCTTACGAAACTATTGAAGTTGGTAACGTGTTCTCGTTTGGACGTTGGTCAGAATATACTGACAAATTGGACTTAAGCATTGTTAACGAAGTCTTAGCCGAACGTTCAGTTCAATATGGTGAAGTTGCTAACCAAACCAAAGAACTTTATGCTCGTAAGACCTGGTTATCCACACCTAACGAATTCTTTGCAAACTTTAAATCTGGTTTCCAAGACTTAGTGTTCGGTGATGAAATCCGTTTAGACGACCTCCGTTTCTTAGTTTCTCGTATGAAACGCATGATGGTTAAACCTGTTGCCGGCAAGTTTAATTACGTGTGCTCACCTGAATTTATTAACGGACTTATCGATGATCCACGTGTTAAACAATACATGGAAATCGAACAAACCACTGGTAAACTCTGGACCACTGGACAACAATTCGACATGTTCGAATTATCCTTTATCCCAACGATGTTAGATGAATTCGCGTATCCTGATATCGAATTCCCTGGTGTCTATGAATTAGCAGACGGTAACGAAGTTATTCGTTTATATGCATTAAGTGCTGATGCTGCAACTATTTTCTACTTAGATGTGCATCAAGAAATGCAAGTTGGACCAAGCACGACTAAAGCTAAAGTTAATGTCGCTGGTACAAGCTATCTTAAAGATGGTTCTGCTATCGAAGAATTAATTCAATGGGAAGTTCCTACTTCGTTAACCTTAACCTGGGATACGAATGTTCAAGGTACTGCTGCTCCTACATCAACCAAAGCGTTGTTACGTAAACAAACCCGTTCAATCAATGCTACTTCTAAACAAGTTGAATATGGTGCGCTTGCTGCTGGTGTCACTGGTGACATCGCTACGGTCAATGCTTTATTAGCTGCTGGTGCATTTATGCAATTACCAGTTCACCGTGGTATTCTCTTCGGTGCTGAAGCGTTAGTCAAACTTTCTACGGAAGGTGTTTCTGATGCTCCACGTATCATTATTAAAGCCTTAGGCTCTTCGGGTGTTGCTGATCCTATTGATCAACGTCAATCCATCGGGTTTAAAGTTGACGGCTTCGGTTTAGCAATTAAACGTCCTGAAGCTGTTGTCGTTACGTTTGGTATCCCACGTTACGCGGAACTCGCTGCTCTCACTGAAAAAGTTGTGTTTGCACCGTATGAACCAAGCTTCTTAGCTGATCCTGAAAATGACTCCTTCGAAAACCACATTGAAGCGAGTGGTGCGCAAGCCCTTCGTGTCGATGGTGTTAACTTAGGTGGTGTTGCTGGTTCGCCTAATGTCGCAGGTTTTGAAGACTATCCGAAGTTCTCTGCAAGTGTTGCTTATGCTAAAGGCGATATTGTTATCTATAACAAAGAAGTCTTTATCTTCAAAGTTGCACACAGTGCAGGTGCGTGGAATCGTACCCATGTCGAACGCTACATCGACACCCTTGAACGTGATGTTCTCGGCGATGACGGTGAAGGCAACGACTCCGGTTCTAACGTTAAGTAGTTGACTCGCTAACCTTTAACGGTGGGACAGGTTAAACCGTAATTAAACGAAAGGAGGCAGCACTCAAATGGCACAAGACACATTTGAACTAACATCCAGTCTTATTAAAGGTGTTCAAGATCGTGAAACAAAAGCACGCCAAAACGATATGAAGTTATATCGCGAAGCGAACATGAAGTTCTCAATCTCCCCTTTATACGCTCGTTACATTGGTGACTCTGTAACTATCGCGTTCAACGGTAACTTTAAAAAGTATCCAGTTGATGGTTCGGAATTCACGTTAACACGTGGACATTACAATGCTTTGATGAAGTATCTTCATCACATTGATCGTCAAATTAAAATTGCAAAAACCACCGCGAAGTTTATGGACACCCAAGCAGCAGGCGATTTTAAAAAGATGTAAGTTAAAAAAGAAAACTATCGTGATGTTTACGATAGTTTTTTTTATGCTATAATAGTTTAAGAACTATGGCATTACTATATCCACTAAAGCCAGCGGTATTTAACAGAGGACAGTTATACCCTGCTAACATATATGCACGTCCTGCGCTTGGGCCATACTATCGTGGGCTTAGAGGTTTTGGTCAAGCACAAAGAACAAATGTTCAGACGTTTGAAGAAACACTTCGTCAATTTGCTACAACTCCTTTTGCAGTTAACAGTGCTACGTACATGGAAAAGATCCGTGAACGCTATGGATTTAATGATGAACAATTACAAAATACTTTAGGCACTATAGGGGGTATCGTTGGTGCCGGCACTACTGCGGCAATACAAGGTGGTTTATTTTTAGGATCACGTGGTATTTCTCTTGATAATACATTAGCAGGTAGTCGTAGAAATGCGCAAGCTGCTGCAGGGTTTAGACGTTACACTACGTCACAAATAGAATCTATTAACAAATATAATACTCAAGCAGCTAAAGTCGCTGATGCTGTTAAAAATTTTAATACTGCATTTGAAAATAAAAAAACTATAGAAGCTACTTTATCTGCTGCACAAGAAACCTACGATAAAGTTAAATACTACAAAAATACAAATCCTAAAAAATTAAAAGCTCTTCAAGATTTAAATGATGCTAAAAAAGCGTTTGAAGATATTAATAAAACTGTAGATAATTTAAACAGTATTCGTAAATCAACTATAGTAGGTGCTAAAGAAAGCGCAGAAAAATTAGCTAGAGTTGGTGTAGATGTGGCTCAAGAAGCTATTGAAGCTGGAGAAGCTGTTGGTCGTAGAGCTGCAGGGCTGACTCCACTTTTAGGTCTTGGTGTTGACGTAGCATCTTTAGGATTGTCAGCAGCAGGACTTGTACAAGATCTTAGAGCAGGTGATATTGGAAGCGCTGTGTTATCAAGTATTGAAACATTAGGTGACTTTACAGCGGTTCTAGGGGACATAGTTGAATACACTCCTGCAGCACCTATTGGTACAATTATATCTGCAGTTGGTAGTTTAATATCAACAGCAGTTAGTGCGATGCGCGTAGGATATGCTATAGGTGAATCTATCGGTAGATCATTATCACCAAGTGGTTTAAAGGCACAAGAGTTATTTGCACAAAACTTAGCATCTAATATTGCTGCAAGACCTGTATCAACTATAGCAGCGTTAACCGCACAAATTGCTATACCTTATTTTATTGGTAGAGCTGGCAGTCGTTACACAGGTGCAACAGTAGGTAACAAATTACTTTATGGTCTACCAAGATTTTTAGGTGAAAACGCTATTGGTAACCAAATACGTGCAGGTTTAACAATGTTTGTATCTCAAAGTATTGCTCCATTGACACGTCAAATAGATGAAGCTTTACCTACATATAATCCTGAAGGTTCAGATTTTGTATCTGCTATTTCGTTATTTGGTGATATTCAAGATAACTTGTACGGTGCAACAAGAACAAAATCTATTCTGTTAGGACTAGCAGATAATGATCCTAATGCTAAACGTGACGCACTAGCAAGAGCGTGGGGTTATAGTGATAAACCTGCATACGTTTTAACAGCTGCAGATATTATAGAAAAAACAGATGTTCTTAAAGATGCACCACCTATCGTTAAATCAGTATTGGGTGTTGTAGGTGAAATTGTTTTAGATCCACGAAACTTTGATGAAATGGTTCAAAGTAATTTAAAAACTAGCCGCACTAAAATGATAGGTACAATTATTACTAAAGAACTTCAACGTGTTGAAATTGCTGAATCAATTGGAGTACCTGGTGTAAAAATTAAAAACGGTTTAGAAAAATTAGTAAGTGAATCTAATCGTGGTTTGTTTGCACGAACAAATTTACCTACTACACAAAGATTAATCTATGGTGCAGTTAATGCATACCTTACTGAAGGTTATAAAGGTTTAACTAAATATTTAATGGAGCAAAGTGTACAACAAAATAAAGGTTTTAAAATTGGTAACCTTTCTTTTGATGTTGATGGCACAGCTAAAATACTAGAAGCAACTATTAAAGATATTATAGGTGGTACTTATAGAAGTGCTTTAACTGTAAACAATAAAGAAGTACAACGTTTAGCAGCTGAAGTTAAAAGAAAGCAAGCAATATTAACTGAGTACGATAAAACAGGAAAGCTTCCTGATAATGTAACAAAGTCTGAAATTGACAATTGGAATAAATTTATACAACTAGTTGGTATGCGTTACGGTTCTTTTGACATGGACGTTGTTGGTACAAAAATAATTAAGGATTTAAAATTAAAATTAAATCTTGCTGATACTAAAAAATATTACGAAGCATCTGATGCGTTTGCTAACTACATGACACTAACAGATAAATTAAATGCTGGTTTAATTTTTGCATTAAATCCTATTGGTCGTTTAATACAATTAGGTGAAGGTAGATTACTCCGTAATTTTAACGACAAAACGCGTCAAACAATGGCAACTGAAAAAGAAAGAATGCGTATTATTGAATCTTTAGATGAAACTATTAAAAATTTAAAAGATGTACCCACTGTAGATGCTTTAAAAAAAGCAATGGAAGAAAATAAACTTGATGTCGAAGAAAGTTTAAAACTTATTTTAGCACCTAATAGAGCGCTAACAAGACAAGAAGAATTGTTAATTAGCAACATTATGACTAAAATACAAAACGATCCTGAGTTTGCTAAGATTAATCAAGAAGCAGGTAGCCGTGTAAGTTTATATCAAGATTTAATTGACAACGTTAAAAAACAAATAGAGTCTTTGCGTAATCATAGACGTAGTTTTACAATGAGAGCAGTTGATGTAAAAATTGGTAATCAAGCCGCTATAACAATTACGGAGGCTAACAAAGATCAGTACCTTGACGAATTAAACAAATTACGTGGCGAAACAAATCTTTCGAAAGATCAAACATTGCGTCGTAACGCTTTAAGCGCAGCATTTTTAGATTATGAAATGATGATTAAAAATGATCTTGTGTACGAAAAATATATTACATATTACGAAAGCGCATTAAACATTTTAAACCTAGCTACCATACGTGCAGATGATTATGCAATCAATACATTAAGTATGCTGTATGCATTTAGAGCGTATATCAATGATTTGATTCCACAAAAGGCTAGCGAATCTTTAGAACTAGAATTTAAAAAATTAGATGGCAAATTAACTAAAACTAAATCTGACATTGAAGATGAAAACAAAAAACTTACTGATCTTCAAACAAAACAAAAAGAACTAGAAAGTAAATTTGATATTGAATATTTAAACAACGATGCTGGTTATCAAACTATTAAAAAAGATATTGATGCTGTTATTGCAAAGCTTGATAAACTTGAAACTGCAAGAAAAGAATTAGAAGGTTATACTTCAGGTAACAAACGTATTAAAGGTAAGATTCAAATTAATCGAGAAGATTATCGAGCACTGCAAAAACGTATTCGTGCTGGAGAAAAAGACCCTACTAAACTTATAGCTGGGTTTGTTAACGATAAATTAGATCGTGCTTTAGAAGTAATGAATGAAATTCAACGCGTTAATTTTTTAAATGGAATTAAATTTCAAATTGATTATACAGATGCAAACGGTAAAAAAGTTACCGTTGATGTTAATGAAAACATTACAAAAGAATTTTTTATTGATATCTATAAAAATGCTAAAGAAATAAACGATGTTGGTATTGTATTAAAAGATAATTTTCAAACACAAGTTAATAAACTTTTAAATCAGTATTTAGGTAAAGACGTGTTTGAAGACTTATTAAACTTTAACCACAAGTTTTTTGATATTGACTTAAAACAATGGACCGCATTATCTAAAGCTAACCGTGTTAAAACATTAGTTGCCTACATTAATGAATCTAATTTAGATCAAGCAGATAAAGATAAACTACTTGAATCGTATACGCTTAGAAAGATATACGCATCTATTGAAGCTGTAAGTCAAATAAAAACTACAAGCACTACAACAATTCTTGCAGATAATTTAACAACAAGCATGCTTTATCGTTATGTTATGCAAGAACAAATGAAGTTGTATAAAAACAAAACAGATTTAAACAGCAGTACTAATCCTATTGTTTTGGCATTTAAAAAAGCAGCGGAGTTATTAAAAGAACTTGATGATGATTTTGCAAAAACAACAAACGACTTAACTAACTATCAAAAAGAATTACTTGATGATATTAGAAATAGATTTGAAATTAATTTAAAAAATACTCCTATCTATAGATATGTTAAAACATATTTATATGATTACGTTGACCACGATAAAAACAAACTTACTTTATTTAAACGCTCTAGTATAAGTGAAATATTACCTGACGATATTTCTAAATACGATATACAACAGGCTTTAAAAAATAAAGCAATTGCTACAAGTATTGTTAATGACTTAATGGAGTCAGAATTTGTTGATGAATTAATTAATATTGCTGAACCTGACATTAAAGGTTTACGCGACGCATCTATTGTACGTTTTAAAATGAACGCGGAAGATGATCTTACACCTGAAGATGAAGGTGTTCGTGTTCAAACAGAAGAACGTTTTAATAAAGCTGAAGCAGAAAGAGAACAACATCGTTTAGAAAAAGAACGCATTGTTTCTTTATATGATGAATCTGCTAGCGACAGTGAGTTTAATAAAAAATTAACCGAAGATCAACGTAGTGAAAATGTTATTACTAGAATTAAAGACGCAAAGTACGGACCTATTACTATTCGTACTGCTTTAGATTATGATATTTCAAAATTACCTAGCAGTGTAAACCAAAGACGTGAACTTGCTTTAGTTAATATTGTACAATTCTTGTTAGATCCAAATCGTGTTGTACGTTTATCTGGAGATCAAGCACAAGGACGTGGTAAAGTTTTAAAATTAAAACAACCTTTTGTTTTACTACCACCTTTTATCCAATACAGTTTAAACATGTCACTTTTTTATGATGTTAAAAATAGTAAAGACGTTAACATTTTACAGCTTTTAAAGAATAATGCACGTAGTACTTCTGAGTACGAAGAACAAGTTAATGTGTTTAGTTTTAAAATTGCGTTGTTAATAAAGAAATATCCGGAGCTGCTTACAATTGCTGATTTAAAAATTAAAAGCAAAGACAGCCGTCAAACTATTGCTAAAGAAATTAGTAAGCTTTATTTAAAAAATGGTAAAGTTGATGTACGCGTTAATTTGACTAAACGAATCGGTGATCAACGTAGTTATACTGCAATGTTTAAAAGTGCATTAATAAATGTTGCTAAGAAACGTTTAGGAGCAGATGCAACTAATATTGATGCTAGAAAATATTTACTTAAAATAAGTGAAGATCAAAATAAGTTTACAGAACTAAACGATATTGTAAGAGAAACAAATAAAGTAGTACATGCTATTTTAAATAAAAATAAATACGGATCGTTATTTTTAGACACTTTAAACGAATTAACTGTTGATCTTCGAAGATTTGAAAGTAGTTTAAAGAAAAGCATATCTGATTATAACGCTAGTTTAAATCCTTCTATACGTAAAAAAGCTATTGCAGAGTCACAAGAAATAAGAGAAATATTTAAAGACCTTGCGTCAGCTAAAGAAGGTGCGCGTTCTAATCAGTATGGACATATTATGTTTAAGCTTTTAAACGCGGTGTCTAAATATTATCAAGAAGACTATGCAAATAAAACTACGTTAAGAAGCTTTGATAATTTTAACCGTATCGAACAAAGAGACGGAGAAATAATTTTTAAATACCAAACAGAAAAAATGAATAAAGCTATTGAATATACTATGTTTGATTTAATTTTTATTCATGGTGTTACAAGAAGAGATGTTTTAAATCTAGTTACTACAATAGGTAATCGTATGGCAGCATTAGATCCTGCTACAAAAGTAACTAGTTTAGAAGCCGCAGCTGTTGCAAGCTACGATATGTTAATACAAGAGTTTGGTACATTACTAACATACAACTCTTTTAGTATTGACAAAGAAATATTCATGAAGCAACCAGGAGCTACTGAAGAGTTGTACAACTTGTTTTCAGATCCAGGTGTTATAGAGTTACGACAACGTTTATTATTAGTCAATGAAATATTTGAAACAGACTTAGATACAAATAAAATAGATTTCAGAGCTATTTACGATAATAGATTTAGAACGTTTGCGGATTATATTTTTAGAGCGGCTCAACGTTATACAGCAGAAGAAAACAAAGGTAATACACGTTTACCCAAAACATACACTTTTAAAGCAACTAACAAAGACGGCACTGTTAAAGATTTATTTACCGTAGATTTATTAGATAACAAAGGTGTGTTGCGTAATAATAATACTTTATTACTTTTAACGCTTTTAAAATTAAGTCAAATTAATCCAAAAGACTTTGAAGGCTACACGATTAAAAGTCCTGAAGGTAATGAACAAAGTGTCATTGTTAGCCCCAGTAATATTAAACAAATTATACGCGACATCTTTTTCAAAGATCGTAAAACTGTAAAAGGTTTAGCGCAAGACAGTAATCTTACTCGCATAGAAGAAAGAATAGCTGATGCTAAAGAAGATCTAGCTACATTTAAAAAACAAAATATTGAAGATAAAGATACACCAAGATATAAACGTTACGTAAATAGAGTAACAACAAAGATTGGTAATCTTCAAGCTGTTTTAAAACATTACACAGAAATTAATAAACGCATTGAGTTAGATGCATTTGCAGACTTTGACACAATTTATACTCGCATGCAAGCAGACGATGATTTAGCACAAGACTACTTTAACAATACCGTTGATACAGATTTAAAAGATTACGTACTTGGCATTGATCCTACAGGTGCAGATCGTCTTTATCGTAGACGAGAAGTGTTTAAAGATAGAACAGATGTGCCTGGTATTCCTAAACTAAATCTTTATTTTGTAAGACATGTGTTTGGTAAAAATGACAAAAAAGAATTTAATAAAGCTAAAGATAACTTAACAGCTAATGAGCAAACAAAAAATGCTGATCTTCGAATTGTAACAGAAGATGGTACAGCTGTTTTTGTTGTACCTGACGAACAATGGAGTTTTGGTGGCAACGAAAGTTTAGCAGCTCTTTATAAACGTGTTATGAACGGAGAAGAATACAACATTAGTGAAGTGTTTATTTTATCTGAAACTAAATATAATGAAATAGAAGATATCCAAAAAAATAATAAAGACGACTTTGATATGGTTGATCGTTACACTGTTAGAGATGAAACAATTAAACCTGTACCTGAAGTATTAAACGTGCAAGGTAAAAAAGTTATTGTAGATTTGTGGTTAAAAGATTTAAACCTTATTTACAAAGAACGTTTAGATACTACAAACAAAGTTACAGCTAGTGAGTTATTAAATAAATTAAGTTTGTTTTATCAACAACGTTATACAAAAAAGAACTTACAAGGTTTTGTGCCGATCTTAAAGAGCTACGGTGAAGGTACTAATTTATTTAACACCGAAACGTTTAGACGTATACAAGAAGAAGCTAAACTTAATAATATGTTTTTTGATTTCTATGATCGCATCAAAGGTGATTACGATTTAGAAACTATAGGTGTTAACTTCTTTAAAGGAAAATTTATTAAGAAAGGTTACGATTTAAGTAAGCTTAAAAAAGATTTAAACGACCCGGTTTTAGTAGCTAACTTAGTACAACGAGGACTGTTTGATAAGATTATAAAAGCATTAACATACATGCAAAAAACTTATGGTGATGATCCTTTAGTAGATAAAATAAATTACTACAATGTTTTAAAACCTGAAACAACTTCAGAAATACTTAGATTAAAGAACTCTATTTATGGAATTGTAAAACACATTGAAAAAACAAACAAAATCGCATACAAAAAAATTATACCTATAATTCAACAGCACATTAAAACACAGTTCAGCGAAGATACCGCTTCACAAAATGTTTTATCTTTCTTAGAAATTAATAAAGAATTAACAAGTCCTATAGTAACCGATCTTGAAAAAGTCTTTAGAGACCCTTATAAGAAAAGAAAGAAAAGTATGCTTGAGTTATTTAAAGCCTCTGCATACAACAGATACGGTAGCGCAGATGAAGGTATAAGTCTTTTAAATGCGCAACAATATCATTTAAAAAACTTTTACGACATTATACAAGAAGCTCGTAAACGTCACTATAAACTTATTGCTAAACATAATAAAGACACAATTAACTATTCTCATTTAAGTAGTTTAAAAAACGCATGGAAAGATTGGTATAAAGATCGTATTACATTAGATGAACTGTATGCACAGTTAGAAAAAATTATACCTCTTAAAAACTTTGATTTAGACTTAAAGCCTAAAAACGGTTCAGGTATATACAGTCTTGCAGAAAAAATTTATAATAGTGATCCTACACGTAAAGACTTTAAGAGTCCGGATGATATTGTAAAACATATTGTTTATGGATACGTACTTAAGTCTTATTTAATTTCAATTAATCAATACATGAACAAGCGAGTAGCTGATCAACTAGATGGATTTAACGCTGTTGATTACTTAAACTTATTACAAACTACACGTGATGAATTATTAATTAAAAAAAGAAACAAAACTATTTCAAAACCAGAAGCAGCTTTGTTAGCAAACGTAGAAAAGCGTTTAAGACTTTCGCAGCAAATTACAAATAAAAAAGACCGTTACGGTTTTAATATGGAACATTTAATTTTCCGTGGTGATAAATTAAGTCTTATGTTTTTCTATGACTTCCCATCAAAAGCTGAAGTAGAAAAACAAATAAAAGAAGGTACATTAGAAGAAATACAAGATGTTAAAATCGATGAGTATATAAGTGAACATATAAGTAAAAAATTTAATATTGAGCTTGATCAAAGTGATCGTTTACTTTTGACTGTGTTTGCAGGAGACGTTATTGAAACTGCTACAGATCATTTATATGCGAAAACTACAAGCACTTCTAATCAATATGTACCTAAAGTAGTTACGCTTGATCGTGTTATTAAACAAACAGAAGCTCTTAAAGAACAAATTTTAAGTGAAGGGTTTACGCAAGATCAACTTCAAACAATGATTGCGCTTGCTACTACAAAGAAAAATGAAGGTGTTTATCTTACAGGAGAAGATGCTTTAAAAGATAAAGCTATATTTGGAGAAGAAGGCAAAGTACCAGGAAAAGTTAACACGTATATTAATGAACTGCAAAGAATTAAATCGTTGCGTTACAAAATTAAAAAGACTAAATTAACTTACAAAGAAATTTTTAAAGTTAATCAGATAGATCTTTTAGAAACAAGTACAAGATTTTTTGATTACTTTAAAAATGTTATTAGAAACAATGACTTTAATTTAGACTCAGAAGAAATTGTAAGAATGCTAAAAGAGTTTGGTATTAGTCGTGATGAAGTGTTTTCAATATTAGAAGGTGAATACAAAACAATTCAGCATTTTATAAACGCACATATTAAAACAAATGATCCTAGCGCAGAAGGTGATGACTTTACTAAAGCTAATTTGTTAATATGGTTTATTAATTACCATAAAGACCAATACATACGCAACGTACTAAAGAGACCTAATTATACTGTTAGTTTAGAAGACATAAAAGCTGTACGTGATTTTGAATTAATCCGTGAAAAAGATAACAACTTACGCTTACAAACAATTAGTATTAACAATTTACTAGGAGAAGGTAATGCTATTACTAATAGTGTTAACTTTCATTTTAATCGCGGGTTCTCTATACTAAGAGAAATTGATCGTCAAACAACATACTATAACGATAGACTTGGTCGTATTATTTTGGACGATACTAATCTTAGAGATAATGAAGAATACTCCGGTGATTTTAATGGAATTATTTATAAACAAAATAATATTAAACTTGTAGCTGCAGATACACAAAGAACTTTATATGAACCTATCTTTAAAGAAGGTGATGCTGGTTTTGTTGGTTCTCGTATATATGAATTAATGTTAATGCGTAAAGAATTTATCAACGATATGATGGCAGAAAACATGGCTACTAATAAAAATGTTGGTAGTGCTAATCAATTATATAATAGCTTACGTATTACATGGACTGACTTGTTAGAAAAATTAAAGAAAGATTTTAAACCTGGCCAGTTTATTCGTGTAAGAGATATTACAGCTGCTGTAGGTTTGTTTAAAAAAGATACATCTAGTCTTAATACATTTATTGATTACTACAACATGCTGTTACGTGATGCAAAAGAAAAATATATTTTAGATAATGCAGGAACTAAAAAATCTCCAGAAGAATTATCAGAATTATTTGATGCTGAAATTAAAGCACTAACAGACAAAATTATAGAAGTGTCTGCTACTAATAATAAAATTGTAGAATTTAATGAAACATTTGTTAAAGGTATTTTAGGCTATATTTATTTAGCACGCTTTGTTGATCATACAGATATTCCTGAAATACAAAATCGAATTGTTGAAAATGTTAGCAAACAATTTGAAGATGATATTAAATATAAATCATATAAGTACAAGACAATTACAAGTGTGATTAAACGTATTATACAAGATGAAAGTCTTACTGAGTTTCAAAAGAAAAAAGAATTAGCAAAGCTACAAGGTAAAAATGATTTTGAAGAGCTTACGTTAGAGCAACAACAAACAATTAACATGGGTTTAAGAATTCAAAAATTTATTAAAAGCTCTGAAAACTTTTATAATCCAAATCAATTCTACGACACCTTTGATGTTGCTTATGGTAACAAAGCAACTGTTGGTGCTAAAACAACTATACTTAGTAAGCGTGAAGCTGCTGAAGAATTAGCTATTAAAATACTTAATGACGAAATTAAAAAACGTCAAAGTGGTTTAAACAAAACTATTGCACGTGCTGATGATATTAAAAATCAAGAAAAATTATTTACTATTCCAAAAATTAAAACGAGTAACGAAACTGTTAATGAACGTTTAGCAACACCTGATTATTACACCTATGATAATAAGCAACGTATTGTAGGTACAGATGATTTATATAAACAAGCAGATTTAGCTTCCTTTATTTTACAAGAAAAAATAACAGAAGCGGATAAATTAATTGCTGAAGAAGAAAAAACTTTTAAAGAAAAGAAACTCGAACTTATTAAAGCTCTGTTTACAAACTACCCAGGACTTCGCAATTATTACATGGATCAAAGAGAAGCAGAAATTAAGTTGCTTATAGAAAAAGAAGAAGGTGAATTGCTTAAATTAAATAGTAAAACAGATAATAAATATTTAAAAGAGTATGATGCTTATTTAAAAGATGTTGAAGATGTTAAAAAAATAGAAGATAGTGTTGAATACAAAGTTAACAGTTTCTATTGGGATACATACTTACAACTTAGAAGAGAAGGTGTGCCGCCAACTGAAGCACTTAAAACTATATATAGCTTTTTTAAAGAAGAACTTTTAGAATTAAAAATTTCTACAGAAGCAGAGTTTATAACATTACATAATAAAACTATTAAAGAAAAAGTATTTGAAAATCTTAATAAAATACGTGATAGACGTGATGCACGTGGCAGAGATAGTGAAGGTAAGTTAATTAAAAAATATACAGCGTACGCTGCAAAACGTGCTATACATGAACGCAACTTGCAAAACTACGAAGAAGAACTTACTTCTTTACAAATTGATGATTTTGAAAACGTTGACACAGCGCTTGAAACGTTATCAAAAATTATTAAAGATTTTAAAGAAGAAAGTAAATCTGTTTTAGCAAAAACATTTAAAGCAATAGACGATAAAGGTACGTTTACTAAGTTAAGTGATACAGAAAAAGCGTTAATTACAAAACGCCATAAAGCGCTTTACAACAAACAACTTTCATATTTAAAAGTTTTATACGGTTTTATCCGTGACTTTAATGTTCAATTCGGTATAGCCGGTAAAAAAGATTTAGGTGTAGTTAAAAACGATAAACTTATTAGTTTAGATGTATTAACAAAAGCTGTTCAAAATGAAATAAGTATACTTAGAAACCACGCTAATACTTTAGCAAACCGCAGAATCGTTGATATACCTGAAGCTGTTGATCTTCCTAAATTAGAAGGTGAAGAAGAATTTAAACTAAATTTATACTTTACTGTTTTCAACGAATTAAAAATTAATAAACGTAGTAGTGACTTAAAACGAGAGCTTACAGATGCTGAAGCTGCAAGAATAGAGAATGAAACAAGAGAACAGTTTAAAGATATCACACCTCTTACAGCATTTAATTTAATTTTTAATTTTATTAAACACCCTAATAACTATGACGCAATTAGTAAATCTTTTGGTAGTAAACAAGTTGAACTTGATTTTAGTGATTTAGCAGATGATAAACTACGTTTTGCACAAGCATTATTAGCAAACGTTAACAACGCTTTAGTTAATAAATTTAATATAAGTGTAGAATATTTTTCAAACAAATTTGTAGAGTATATTAATAAAGCAGAAAAAACTATAGGAAGTATTGGTTTAGAAAAAACTTTATTAGATCGTAAAGGGAAAGTTCCTACTGTTTCTGATCTTGATCACGCTAAAAAACTATTTAGCAACCTTTACAAAGACATTGAAGGTGAAGCTATTGATAATATGGATGATCAAACAGTGGCTTCATTAATCCGATTTGTTACAAACAGTAAAGACAACTTTGAAATAAAAAACTATAAACGTTATAAAAAACAATTTTTAGATAAACTTAAAAATGTTAATGATTTTAAACAAGCTTTAAACGATTTACCTAAACGAAGAGAAGGCATTGAAACTTTAAAAGCTGATTTAGAAATTAAAAAAGAAGCTTTAGAAAAAACAAAAGCTGATCGTCAAGCTGCGTATAATAAAGAACTAGAAGTGGCTGGAGATAAATTAAGTAACTTAGACTTATTTAAACATTACTATAAAGCTAGAATTAAAAAAGATGCAGCTGAAATAGATGTTATTAATATTGTTTTAAAAATTGTACAAGAAAAATTTCCTGGTCAAGACATTGAATTTTTAAAAACATTTATAAAGAGTAGGGGAGACTACGCATTACACAACTCTGTTGTTGACTCTTTAATTACATTATTAAATTATATACATCAAAAACCTGCGTCAAAAAACTTTATTGTTATTGACTTAGAAACGTACCGTTACAACGGTGAGGACACCCCTTATCAAATAACAATGATTACTGTAAAAGATAAACAGTTAATTATTAATGATGTATACATTAATAGTGGTTTATTTTATGACGGAGTTAATGATGACGGAAGTTATAAAGAAAACATGCTTAAGTTTTATGAGCAACAAAAACGCATATGGAAAAAGCAATGGGAAAAAGAAGACTTATCTCCTGAAGAATTTGAAGTTAAAGCTAAAATAAAAATGGACGAGTTAATTGCGCGTGTAAAACAAGTTAAAAATAACGACAACTTTATTAATACTTTTATACAAAAAGTTGGAGATGCAAATGTAGACATTGTTGCACACAACGGTTTCCGTTTTGATTTTAATATTATTAAAAACTTTATTAGTCGTATCGGTGATAATTTAATTGTTAACGAATACTATCGTAATTTATCTGAAGAAAATAGTCTTGAAACTATTTTTAATAAAATAGATAAGACTGAGCTAGACGCGGATGAAATAACTACAGAGTATATTAAAGAACTTCAAGAAGCAAGTGATCGTCTTATTAAAACAATTGAAACTAAAAAAGAATTTATTACTAAGCAAGAACTAGATAGAATTAAAGAAGATTTAGATCGTATTAATAACAAAATTACTGCGCTTAAAATAAATCAAGCTATTAAAAAAGCTTCTGAACAAACAGGTTATATTCTTAACGATGATATTAAAAACCAAATTTTTGATGTTAGCACAGGCGCAATTAAATATCTTAGAGATCAATTAACCAAATACTTTGATAAAAAAGTAACAGACGCTATTAAAACTGAAATTAAAAATGATTTAGTTTTACGGTTTATGGAAGGTATTACTTTAGAAAATAAGACACCTGCTGTTGAAAAAATTATTATTGAATATGTAGATAAATTAATAAAAGGTGTAGAGAAAAACTACAATGAAACTTTAAATGGGGCTGTAATTAAATACGGAGCTACATCAGGTGTAGGTGTACGCAGCGAACTTAAAGAACGTGCTATAAAGCTTGCCGGTGTTAAACTCTACGACAAAGATGTTGAGTTAAATATAAAAGAAAGTATTGAAATACTTGATGCTTTACAAGCTGCTAATAGTACACTAGCTGAAGTTTTAAAAACAGGATTAACTTCTGAAGAAATTGTACTACAAAAGCAAAAAGAAATTGAAAAGAAAAAAGAAACAATAAGAAAACACAAAGAAACTATTAGTAGACTTCGAGAAGAAGTTGCAGCAAAAGTTATAAGTGATGATGAAATTGTAAAACAAATTATTTCTTCTGCACAAAAAATAGATAAATTAACTACATCTGGTTATGGTCAAACTGTAAGTATTGCATTAAATTCTGTTAAAGAAATAAGATCTAGTACTACAGCTACTAAAGAGTTGGGTTTATTAGAAACTCAAAAAGAAATGGCTGATAGAGATTTAAAATTAAAACTCAGCAATATTATTCGTTTAGCTGCGGCTATACGTAGTGGTAAAGAAATTACAGACTATAAAGTATTTTTAGAAGGAAGTGTAGACACACGTATATTAGACGTGCTTAATAAATCTATAACTAAAGAAGACGCTTTAAAAGCTATCAATGAAGAACTTAAAGCTCTTTCTAAGCAAACAGTACTTAGAGAAGATGGCAAATTAGAAGACGCTGTTGTTGAAACATTCTTAAAAAACATACTGAAGGATTATCAAGATGAATTAAAAGTCTACTTAAAACAAACATACACTAAGTTAGTTGAAGCTCTTACAAACTTATTAAAGATTAAAACCTTTAAAGGGATTAGTATCGCAAACAACAATATCTTATTTGAAAACAAACCTATCGATTTAATATCCTTACGTAAAATGTATGGTGTAATTACAGATTCTGAAAACCAAGAAGACTATCAAAAGTACACAGCAGCATTTACTAAAGTACTTAACTTATTAGAAAACTATGAAGAAAATCTTTCGCTAAGTCAAATTAGTTTTGAAGATCTTATTAAAGAAACAACAAGCACAAAACTTGTTGTGTTTAATGAGTACCTTAATGATCGCAAAAACGGTTTACTACAAGCCAAAGCTTGGTTGGAAAATTATGTTGAGTCAGACTTACCAGGTAAAACTGATCTCAATGTTTTACTTTTAACGTACTCTAACGTAATGGAAAGTATTACTGGACTAGAAACTAAAATAGAGAATCTAAGTAATGAAACTATTTACAGTTTAATTACAGGAGAAAAACCTTCAAACCGTATGAATGATCAACAGTTTGACAGCATAGCTAGTAGTACACTAGATCTTAAAGAAGTTTTTGAAAGCGCCACGTTAAAACGCTTAGGACTTAAAGTACATTATGATGATCCAGAAAAAGGTAATGATATTTTAGCTATACGAACTGTACACAATACTGTACTTTCTAAAGCTATACGACAAGACAATGCAATTGATAACACTTATTTATATAGTGTCTCAGATGACGAATATAATCTTGTTAGTACTGCAAGTTTTAACGCAAAGAAAAATAGAATTGAAATTAAATTACGCTACGGATATATTCCTGCTCATTTAAAATATGACGGTGGTTCTACTGCAGGCTTTCAAACATTAGAAAAAAATATAAATGTTTATTTTAATTCTGAAGATGCTAAATTTGACTCTGACTTTACATTTAAAGAATTAGAAAATCTTTTAGATGAAAAGAAATTTTACTGGACTAAAGATGGCAAGGCTAAATACAGCATTTTACCCAATGTTAGAAGAGATGAAGTGTTCTATGCTAAAGGTGTTGATAGTGGTAAAGCCGCTTCTGATGTACTTATTAAATTTTTAATTAAAAATAAAGATAACTTTAGACGTGTTAATTCTAAAACAGAAGCTTCAAAAATAACCGAAGCAGAAGAAGCAAACGAAGCAATCTATCAAAAAACTTTAACTCATGAAAAATTTGCAGCTAACTCAAAATACTTACGTGTACTAAACATATCTGAAATGATTCGTAATCAGTTCTTTGCAGAAGTTGCATTGTATCAAAAGCAAAGACAACTAACAGAACGTGATTTAAAAACTATTTATATAGGTATATATAACCGTTTAACGTCGCGTTATAAAGCACTTGAACCGGGCTCTATTGTTAATCAAATAAATGCAGATTATACATATGATTATAACATTGAGTCTTTTGATGATGCATTTTTAAAAGAAAACAATATTGATCTTCAATTAAACTCTGAAGGTAGTGCAGGTGCAGTACTTAAATATAAAACACGTTATGCTTTAAACTTCCCGTTCTTATTAAGTACAAACGCAATCCGTACTATGTTAAGTGCTAAGCATCTTTTAGCTAAGTATACTAGCCTTAAATTTTTAAATAATATTTACGGAGACATTCCTGATAAAGTTGCTCCGGGTAAAAAATTATTAACGACGTTTTTAAGTAATCCTGGTAAGTATATTAAAAACAAAGAAGTAATAAATAACTTTGTGCGATTAACTAAGAGTGCTAATACACAAATCTTTATGCCTAATGTAATGAGTAAATCTTTATATAAGAGTTATAAAGATGATACAGAAGTACATCAATTTGGGTTTACTGTACCTATTGCTTTTGCAAACGATCCACGTATACCATTAGATGAAATTGCTGTTGATGCAGATTTCTACTATTCAACTGAATATGGTAATGGTAATAAGACATGGTTAGGATTACACTCCGGGTTTAAAGGAGCTGTCAGACCTATTCAAGGGTTATATAAAACATATGGCGCATTATTTGTAGCAAGTGCTAACTCAGTTAATAGCCGTGGTACAGCTGGTATTTACGGTGAAATGTTATTTAATTATATACGTGCTTATTTACTTAATGAAACTAAAAAAGATGGAAGCTCATTAATCCCCGCAAGAACCTTACGCTTTTTTAAAGCAATAGATCCTTACTTAAGAAAAACATTTGGACCTTTATTAAATAAAGAAGACAATGTTTTACTTGTGGATAGTAGCTTTGATTCTTATGAATTGTTAGAAGGTCTTTCAAAAGAAATAAAAGATAAATTAAGTAATGATGAAGAATTTAAATCTTTGATTACTGACACTACAAAAGATACTGAATTGTATAACGTTTTAATTTTACGTGACTTTAAAGAAGAAGACGCAGAAAAAGATGTCCCGGCAATTATTACGCCTGCGTATATTAAAACAAAATCAGATCAATTTATTACAGAAGACTACGACATGAATAAAGTACATGAACGTAGACTAATTAAAACTGATTTAACTGCAACTACATATGTTCGTGGTTTGGCATACGTTTACGCTGATCATGAAAATAGTGCGCAAGCTATGGCTACACAAACTAAATTTAACACAGCAGGTAAACTTATTCGTAACGTTGTTGACAGTAATAACAATCCAATTAAAGGTACTTATGTTTCGCCTACTGTTTCTATACCTATAATAAATAAAATTGGGTTAGATAACTTTAATAAAGTTTTTGGTCCTAACAATGATAACTTAAATCTGTTATCTAATATACGTTCTTTAGGTTTTAAGACTGTAATTAAAAACGCAACAGGATTAGAAGACGAAGAAGAAGTAAACACAGTAGAACGTTTAGAAGAATTACAAATTAAATTAACTGAAGCATACCAAAAGAAAGAAATACATGAATATGTAAGAGAACAAGGTATGCAATATTTAAACTACTTGTACTTGAGAAACACTACAAGTGGTCCTAAGGAAGGTTACAATAAAAACATTGATCGTATTGTAAAAAATACTGAAAGCAATGCATTAAAGAAAATGTATAGTGGTAAGAATAGTGCTTACTACCAATCAAGATTTAAACGTATAGACGGTGTGCGTGCTCAATATCTTGTGGACGTTACACTTGATGCTGGAGAAATAACTTTACCTAAAGATGCTTGGGACGCTATTGTAGTTAAAGATAGCAAAGAAGGTAATACTTTAATTAAAACTGAACCTTTAAATGCTAAAAAATCTAAAGAATATATTGACACTATTTTAGGTTTTGAAAACATAGAACAACGTATAGAGTTTTTAAACTCGCGTGGTATTTTAGCTGAAGAAAACGGTGCGTTACATTTAGCAGTAGAAAGTGGTACTAATAAATTAGATGGGTACCAACTTAACCAAACATACACGTACGTTTTAGCAGTCCGTTCACCTGTTCAAGATTACGCAGCTACCCCTGTGTTAAAAGCTATAGGTTTTAGCACGTCATATGCAGTTAACGTTAACGTATACGCATACAACATGATGGGTGCTGATAACGACGGTGATACTATGGGTATGGGTTTATTAAAATTTTCTGATGTTGAAGGAGATAATGCTCCTTTACGAGAACTATTAGCTACCGATTTAAACTACTACTCTATTGATGAAGAAATTGATAAAAAAGGTAATTTAATATCGTACTTAGAAAAAGCTAATCGAGAACTTTTTGCTAAAGATAAAGTAGAAAACGATCAACACTTTATGAGTGGCGCAAAATTAATTAGCTATAGTGTAGGACGTAATCAACGTGGTAAAAATACTTTAAATAAAGATATTCGTGGAGAAGAAGGTGAATATTTAAATGTAGAAATGTACCGATTAATCAGTGGAGACACATATAACCAACTAGCAAAAAGTGTAGAAAATAATTTAGAACCATTAGACACTAATGATGTTGATACATTAAGGTTATATGTCAACGCACATGTACGTATAAACAATGAAGGTAATGATGTATCTAGTGTTGAAGATACAAGCATTCAAAAAGTATCAGACTACTTTAATGTTGATAAACTTAAAGATTATTACGACACTTTTAAAGATGAGATTGATACAATTTATACAATTGAAAAGAACTTTAACAGCTTTGAATACGGTGAAGACATTATTATTTCAGAAAAATTAAAGAAAGAATATCTTAATAACTTTACTCAAGAAGAACAAGACATTCTTAATAATACTAATAGAGTTACTGAAGAAGATAAACAAGCTTATCGTAAATACTATAAACGTTTAGTGTTGTTAGTGTTGTCTAAAAAACTAGAACAATCTACAACAGGCCGTATTCGCGCATCTAAAAACGGTGTTAATTACGCAGGTAATAAACGTAAAGATCAATTTACATCTTCAATTATTGCAGAATACAAACACATTAATAAATCTAAACAAGGTATATTCTGGAAAGCTATAGGAGCTACTAATACTGAAGGTGAAGTAACTGTACGTAGTTTGTTAGCGACACTAGCAGACGAAGCAAAAGCAGAAAATGTAAACTACGAAGAACTTTATAATATTTTAAACGGGCTAACTGTTGAAGAAGTTAAACGTATTTGGACTGAACAATCTGCAATTGATATTAAATATTTTTTACGTGATACAGAACATGTTTTAAAAGACTTAAGAAGACTTGTTAAAACAATGATGGATGCTGAATCTGAATTAGAAAATTTATCTAATTTTATGGATAGAGAAACTATAACCGTTAAAGACTATTTAGAATTTGTAGAAAACTCTTCAATAAAAAATGAACCTGTTATTAAAAACTACATAGAGAATTTTAGAAATAGCAAATCACTTGGAGAAGAATTAGGTGCTAGCTTTAAAAAGGAATTATTGTTTTATTATTTCCGAGGTAGTAAAGCCGCTGAAGAATTTTTAAGAAGGGTTGATTTACAGAAATTAACAAAAGGTTATTTAGATCAATACTTTATTGAACGTGTAGCAAATAACAACATGTCTAATTTAATACAAGAAACAATTAGCATGGCTAAGCATGATGGTATTGATTCAAATTCTAACGAAAGATATATTCGATTTACTAGAAAAGTAGATAACATTACAACCCGTAAAAGTGTGCGTAATATTATTTTAGGTAGTGACACTACAGAAGCTATACTTGGTAGAGCTATTAACGCTGATCGAGACTTTACTGAAAGACTTGATATAAAAGAAGAACGTATTACATCTGCCAGTTTAAATAAAGAATACTATGAAGAAAACCCTGGATCACGTATACGTTTGCAAGAAAGTTATGATGATGAAGCAAGTGCAAAAACAGCGATTAAGAACTTAATTAAAGAACGTTTGAAGTTGTACGTGTTTGGAAACTTATACATGCCAGATGAAATAACTACTCTGTTTTACAAACGTCTCAGTCAATTAAATAAAGCATTAAGTAACCCAAATGACTATGCTATTAATAAAAAAGACTTAGAAGAAAGTATTAATTTCTTTAATGGCTTTAACATACCTTTCTATAAACTAATAGGTTTTATGCGTAGCAGTCTTTCTATTGTGCAAGTAGTTAATGAACGTTACAGTGGTGCAAAGAATATTAACTTTAATAGTATTGATAGCGTAAAAAATGCGAGTAATATTTTACGACTGTTTTACGCTCTACGTAATCCTGACTTTAAACAAGCTTTTGATAAACGTTACAAGTCTAACAATTTATTTTTTAACTTCTTTAATAACGTTAATGCTATGGATGAAGGTTGGTTTATTGTAGATGAAGAAGGTAACCGTGTGTTTATTTCTCCAGAAGATGATGCTTCACAAGAAATTCGTGATGAAGGTTTATCTATGGAAGAAGTACAAATTGCTGTAAGTGCAGCTGGTACTAATAACAACGAAGTTATTTCAAAAACACAAGAAGAGTTAAGTAAAGATACCTACAATAAAGTTACAAACGCTTTAACAAGCAAGTTGCAATACGCAACATTCGATTCAGAGACAACAAAAGTCAATGAGTTTATTGGTAATTTAAAAACAGATATTGAATTATTATTGATTCAAAAAGAAGAAGTCATAGCTAGAATTAAAGAAATAAAGAAACTACAAGCAGATTTAAATCTTAAATCTAGTGCGCAATTAAAGCTACAAAACCCACGTGTAAAAAATGCACGTCTACAAAATAAAATTAAGAATGGTATAGGTGAACTTAACGCACTTCAAAATCGTAAACGTGCTATTGAATTAGAAATAAAAGATTTAGAAAAAGCAGTCAAAGCTGAAGAAGTCAAACTTAGTGCTGAAGAAAAATCGTTATTAAATACAGAACGTATTAAAGAATGGTACGAAAATAATGAAGATCCTATCGCTAAACTAGAAGAAGAAAATAGACAAATTGAAGAAGCTAAACAAGAGTTAAGATCTAAAGCATTAGAAAATGCGTTGATTAATAATTTAGGTGGCGGAATTTTACTGTTGCGTACAGTAGATGGCTACGGTTTAGGCGACAGCAATGTAGGTAAACCACGTTATTTAACACAAGAAGATCTTGATAGTTCTAAAGTTAGAGCTAGATTAGCTATGGCTAATGATGTTACGTTATTAACAAACATGATTAACCCTAATAACCTGGACGTAAGTTTAAAAATTGTGTATGAGTTTTTACGCACACGTCAACAAGATTATCGTTTAGTAATTGTTAAAGATCCTTATAAAGATGAAGGCGCTTATAAATCTATTGTAGACAACATTAGACGTTTTGATCCTAAAAAAGACAGTAAAGATCAATTGTATACACAGTTTACTGAAAAAGAAATCAAAGCGTTAAAGTTTAAAACGTTAGAAGAATTAGAAGCATACCAAAAAGAAGGTGGCAAGGTTGTATACAACGGTAAAGTCTATGATCAAATTGATCCGACTGTTGTATTAAAAGACAACAGAGCTTTAACTCCGACTTATAAAGAGATTAAGATTAATAGCATAGATGAATTAAGAACTCTTTATAACGCAGTTAAAGATGATGGCACTGGTGCTGTACCTATTGTAGGGTTTGTTGATCTTAATACATGGATACAAGCAATGGAAACTACTTACACTAGCCGTAGAAAACCTGCAGGTATCGAACTCTTTGCTTATAAATTACAGTTGTTATCTAAGAATATTTCTAAGTTTAGTGCGGCATTCTTATTTAGAAACTTAAATGATACAGTGTATCAGTTGTTTAGCAATGCACAAATACTTCCTAAAACAGTAGAGTCAAATGACTTTATCCATATGACGATGACTTCTTTAGAACTTATGAGTTACTATGAAAAGTATAGTGACGAACACACCGCAAGTATTATTAATATTGGTTTGCACTACGAAGATATTATTAAAGAACTAAAAAGTAAAGTACGTAATCCAAAGTTAATTGAATCTCGTTTAGGTTTAATGAAAGAAGTTTTAGAAAGTTATGTTGCTATTGGGGCAACTAAAGAAAATGAAAGCCCGCGTATTAAATATTATTTACCTATAGTAAAACGTTTATTAAAACAAATGAATTTAATAACAATAAAGAATATTGATAAATATACAAATGTGCTTTATGACGCAGCTAAGTTTGTTAGTAACATTCGTTTCGGTGAATTCATTGAACTATACGACAACCAAGAAATTAACGGCAAGTGGGTTGCAGGTTTACGCGTAGATGCAAGAGATGAAAATGGTAAAGTTCGTAAAGGACTTACTAAATTAGGCAAAGCTATTTTTGATGATAAAAACAAATGGAAGAAAACATTACTAAAACAATTAAGTGCTTTCATGAATACTGCTGCTACGTCTGACTACTTGCGTAAAGATAATTTTGAATTGTTACCAGAAGTATTTGCAAACTATAAAGGTTATGACGAAAATGATTTGTCTTCAAAATCATATGAAGAAATTAAAAAGATGATTGCAGATGCGCGTAAAGACCGTAAGTTAGCTAAAGGTTTTGGCGGACCGTTCAGAGGTTTAACAGCATCATTAATTGATGGTTATGACCGTATTAATACCTTTATTGAAAACGGTGCGCGTGTTACAAACTTTTTATACAACTTAATGATTTACAATAAATCATTTGATGAATCTGTATTAGCATCTTTACGAAGCTGGTTTAATTACGGTCTAAGATCTCCATTAGAACAACGTTTAATGGCTGACATTCCATTTATCTCTTTTCCTGTGCGTTCAATAACTAACTGGATACATCGTTTAAACAGTCCTCGTTGGTGGAGATTTATGTCTGACTTCCTTGACGGTTGGTACGGTCAATATATTGATGAAGAAGAAAAAGAATATAATGATTATATTAAATATCAAATGCGTAATGGTTGGATTCCTTTAAGTCCTACTTTTGGTATACGTTTAGGTAACGGTGCACTTGATGTAATGAATATTCTATACAATACACAAGAAGCATTTGAAGGTCGCATGTCTCCTATACTTCGTGGTGTTAAAACATTAGTAGAAAAACGAAGTGTATTTGAAGCATTAAATCAGTTAGCTTCATTAGGATTAGTTGGACGTTTAGCTAATACCGTTACAGGTGTAAGTGACATGGCGTTACAAACTAACTTACGTCAACAAGCAGCACAAGTTCCTGTAGCTAGAGAGTTATTAGAAACACGTCCAGCTTCTATCGGTACAACATTCCGTGGTTTTGCTTATGATATAAACAATTATGGTAAGTATACTCCACGGCAATATAGATACGGTAGAAATGGTAGATACGCGAAGTACGAAAATATTTATCGTGATTGGTTTAATAAGTATGGACGTATGCGTAAACCAAAAATAAATCCTTATTCATTAGTTAAAGATATTCAATGGAGACAATATGTTCGTTGGAGACAGTCAAGAAACGTAATAGGATAAAAGCCCGTCAGGTAGCCATACCTCGGATACACCAACTATAAGACGGGCATTATAGTTGACCTAAGTAAACAATCCCCCTAGAATTGTTTAGTTAGTTTAGTTGATTTAAACCATCATCTTCAAAGTCTGTTACAACTTCTTCTTGCATATCTGCATTAGCAAGATCTTCATCATCTTGTAAAGATGCTAAAGCTTCTTGATTAAAGAATGCAATAATATCATCAGTACATCCAACTTGTTCTAACTTCATTTGAAGTTCAAGAACTGTGTTAGCTGTATAAGTAATACCATTAAATGTATATGAATACATACTTATTCCTCCTTTCATTTAATAATAATTTTAATTAAAAAGTAATGAGCGTTATCAGGTATAACAAAATCATGTATAACATGAGAGTTATATTGTAAAACATCATCACTTGTTAATTCATAAACTTTACCTTGTATTTCTATTTTATTAATTTCCATTTTCAATAATACAGGATTATCTACTACTTCATAATAAGTGTAGCTTTTATCATTAATAATAAATACAACAGGTTTACTAGCGTCGTAATAAAACTTAGATACTAAATCTTTGACATTCATCTATCCTCCCTTCACCATATTTGATAGGAAGTTTTGGATTTCTTCCGGGACAGATTGTACTTCTTCATATTCAGAATCCCTTAAGTTATACCATTCAGGATCCTTCATTACAAACTCTATTAAAATATCTATTGAATTTTCTTTATGTATTTTTATAAGGTCTCCGTAATGTCTACTAATAATAGAATAACAAACATTCCACAATTTATCTAAGTCATTACCTAATACAAATTCTGTTAAAAATTTTAAATTACATTCATATTCTTTTACACTTTTTTCTATGTATTCAAATCTAGCATCAGTTTCTTTAGTTATACTATCATAAGATATAACACCTACAATACTACCTGTTGCTTGATATGCCATACTAACACCAGGTTCATAATCAGCAAACACAATATCTAAACTACGATCTTTAGATGTTAAAGCTGTCATTGTATTTATTCGATGTTTGCAATATTGAGCATAACTTATCTGTTGTTGTAATGGTATAGTTTTATCAACTAATTCAAAACTATCTTTTGTTAGATCTGTCCATTCAGTAAACGAAGATAAATTAGTAGTGAATGACCAACGACCTGTGCCACTAAAAGGTACGGAACGTTCTTTAATAAGCGATTGGTACACCGCATCAAAGTTTATGAACTGAAAACCATAATCACCAAAATTGTTTTGAAAGAATAAAACATAAGAAAGTGATTTAATTTGATCTTCAGTCCATGCACCTTTGATATCAATGACACCAGAAGCATCACTGATATTAGCCATAATTATTTAGATTGCATTTTCTTGACGTTATCAAGTAAAGCTTTTTCTAAACTAAGCATATCAGATTCTTCTAAGTCTTCCAGTTTACGACCACGTAATTCTAGTTGAACAAATGGAATCATACTATTAGCTTTAGCTACAGCACGAATACTATCAGCAATATCCGATTTAGTACGAGCAGGGATGACAGCATCTGCGCTAAATAGACTATAGATTTCTTTACCAGTATCTACGGTTGCAATCTCATACACAGGTTTTAGACCTGGTACACCTTTATCTACGATAAGGTTGTGAGATTGCTTATCAATGTTAAATACAATATCGAAATCATATTCTACGTTATCACGCAACTCAGGTTTAAGACCATAAGATTTTGGTGTAGCTTTACCATTGTCACCTGTTACTAATGCGGTATCAGTTTTAGCACGTGCTGTAGTAAAGATATGCTTTGGTGAAGTAAGAATACTATCAATCATCTTATTAAACTTAGCAGTAAAGTCTTGCCAGTTAGTATAAGAGTTACCACCAAGTTTATCTTTGGCAGCTTTTTGATCTAAGATACCACCTTCTTTAACCCAGAAATGTGTGAGTGAGTCAATAATAATAACATCAACTTGGTCCATTTCATTAAGTTGAGAAATCATATCTACTAATTTTTCTGTATAATACGGTGGATCAATACGAAGATAATTATATAAACCAATCTTATTGTATAAAGCACCACGACCAAACTCAGTGTCAATCATAACAATGTGTTTGTATGCATCAGCTTCACTGCAGTTACGAATTTTCATAACTAAACCTACAGCTAAGTACAATGAAGATAATGTTTTACCACTATACGTTGGACCATAAGATAAAACTTTAAGTGGTTTTAATACTTTAGTTGCGGCTTGTAATATTAAGGCCATGTTAGTTCTCCTTTAAGGCATACTATTTATAGCGGTATGCCAGCGCTGTTATTTTAACGTCGTCGAAGTTCAGCTTTAATACCATCTTTAGTGGTAGATTCTTTCATAAAGTCTTTAATATCTTGACCTTGTTGTTCAAGATATTCTTTAACTTTATTACTATCTAAAGTAGTACGTTGTTGAGGATGTACATATATCAATCGATAATCATCATTAGCAAATGTATAATCATTTGATTGAACCATACGTTCTTTAGCTTTTTCTAATAACAAATCTAATTCATCTTGAAGACGGCTAACAATTTCTTTATGTGATGCAATTTCTGCAAGCACTTGACCAATCAATTGTTCATCTGAACCAGCAACAATTTTATTAGGTTTAACATAATTAAATGTTGGTTCATCTTTTAGATTTGCTTCAAGCAATGCTTCGACTTGATCGAACTCTACAAGATAGATATCTTTAACATATAACTTACTGGTTGTATAATGGAACACTTTAAGTTTATTAAAGTAATAGTTCATTACGTCACCACCAGATAAGATATAGTTATAGATACTTAGCTGCCATGATACTGCATCTAAATGTAAAGTAGATGTAGTCTTGAAGTCAGCAATAACTTTATCAATACCATCAACATATTGAAAGTCAACAGTACCTGCTATCTTATACTTATCATTAAAGACAAGTTGTTCGGATTGTGCTGTGGCTAAATCAATACCACGTGTAGTTACATAGTTATGTAAAAGATCTACTTCGCTAGTTATATTAAGCTCACTTCGATCTCCTTTAACATATGATTCTAAACTTGCGTGGGTTGCTTTACCACGGTTAGCTGCTTTAGTTAATACATCTTTTGGTATCCCATCATAGTCTACCGATAGGTTGTACTTTTTAAGCAGCTGAGTTACGCTTGTATACTTTTCATTGTTATGAGTATACTCATGTGTGTCTGCATTAAATTCCATGCCATTCATCCTTTTCTGACCATTTGGTCGTTGTATATTCTACGTCACTGATAATATCTATAGCACTCATACTATGTGTCATAATCTTTTGGATGTCTTTTACTTCTTGATGCAACTGGGTTTCATTTACATTACCGCAAACAAAACCAATTTCATCATGAACAGTAATCATAAACTTCCAATGAGGTTTATCTTTAATGTAGTTAAAAATTTCTCTAAGCTTAAGTAACAGTATGTCAGCACCACTGCCTTGGACTAACCAGTTTTGCAACTGATGTTTATTACGACTATAGTATCTACGTAACAATAAGTTAGGAACATTGTCAGTAATATACACACGTCGTTTAATCCAATTACCAAAAGCTACAACACCTGCGAAAGCTTTCTTATAACCATTGACAAGTGCTTGTGCAGTAGGAAAATCTACCTTCAATGCTTGTTGTATTTTAGGTGCAGCTGCGCCATAGTTAACTGCAAAGTTAGTACGCTTACCAAGTTGACGATAGTTACTCCAATCAGGATGTCTTTCATCTACAGTTGGAAATGCGTTCTTAGCAGTCAGTGCATGTAAGTCAGTTGGCTTCCATTGTACATCTGGACTTTCTTCGAGATAATAATTACCATCTCGTTGTATGCATTTGTACGGTGTAAAAGCACGAGCCATATTAATGTCTGGTTCACCATTGACAATGCTAGTCCATTCACATTGAAGTCGTAGTTCCATTTGACTATAGTCAAAGTAGAACATGTACTTATCTTGTTTAGGTACAACAAACCAGCTACGAATATTAACTTCATATCCATCAGCTAGTGCAATTGCTTCTTTAGGAAACTGTTGAAAGTCAGATGACAATCTACCTGTTACAGTACCTGCTAAATTATATTGTGTAAAGACACGGTATTCTCCATTAACTTCTGTAAGTTTATCAAGGATAGATCTTACATATGTATTGAGATACTTGTCTAACTTAGCAATATAGTTTGCAGCTTTAGCAGCAGGAGATAGTAATTCTATTTCACTACGAGTTTCTTTATCAGAGCTATTGAGTTCCATACCTGATTCGTATTCGTACAATTCTTTAAGCTTTGCGTGTTGACCAATAGATAGTTCTGTGTTAGTACGAGGATCAATGATCTTTGTTTTATCTAATTCAGATACAATCTTGGCACGATCTTGTAGTACTTGTTTAACATCAACAGTAAGACCGTGACGTTCCATTACAACAAGCGGCATAATTGCTTGGCTAATTCTACGAAGTGTATCGACTTGATCTAGTTTAACTAAACGTGCATACCACAATCTAAGTAAGCCGTGTGTAAGTTTAATATCTGTTAGACCATATGTTACAACGTTAGAACATTGTTCATAAGTTGGTTCAGGATTATTTTTTAAGAATGTCTTACGAGCTTGAGTAAGTTGTGGATACAAGTGAAATACTTTATTCCAATTCAAATAGACTTCATTAAGAATTCTTGTTTGTGTTGTTTGGTTTTGTTTATTATCCCAAAGTCCTTGACTAATAAAGTAATCTTTCATTTGTTGTTTGTGTTTAGATACAAGTCCACTGAGTTCCATTTTTAAAGCACGTTCTTCTTTGTTTGCATCGATACCTAAGTAACGAACACTCAATTGTTTTAGTGCTACTGAAAATGTTTTATCAGTTTGTGTATCATGATCTACGACAAGACGTGCCATCACGGCAGTATCAATGTAGTTTTTGTTATGAAATAATTCAATATCAAATCCATCATTGATTGCCATGTGAATATCAAACTTAATGTTGTGTCCAACAATTGTAGGAACATTTTTTAAGTGTTGATGAAATACATCACGGCTTACTTTATCAGTAACATGAAACCATTTAGATTCTATAAGTTGAAGATGTTCATCTACTAACCCATATTGAAACATAAATGGTTTGTCTTTAACGATATTGAGACCTGTGGTTTCAGTATCGAAGATAAGATATTTGACCATGCAGGTCTCCCTTCATTTTAATTTTACCAAGTTACTATATTGCATTCTGAATTTTTCTTGGCATAATTCAAAAGCATAATCGTCATAGCTTTCTTTAAGCAACAATACATTGATTGTTACTTGTCTTGTTTGTCCTCTTCTACAGACGCGTGCATTTGTTTGAATCCACTTTTCTGTATCCCATATAGGACTGAACCAAAAGATATCTTGACAATCACTATACTGTAGATTGAGTCCGTGTGCTGCACTGAATGGACTAAGAATACCAACTTTAATTTTGTTAGCATTCCAATCTTCGAAGTCTTGTTTGTCAGATAGCAATCTTGCTCCAGGTATTTTTAACAACTCTTCTTTATCAAACAAGTACGTGTATGTAACAAGTACTGGTGTTTGTATTGTAGCTAAGCGTTGTTGTAATACCATCATCTTCAAGTTATTAATATGAACAACTTGATCTTGATTATAAACATTGCCACTAGCGATCTGATTAATCTTACCAATTAACTGTGTCTTGCTAAAAGCAATTAAGTTATTACCGTTATTCAATTGAACAATGAAATCATTCTTAAATTGTTGTAACAATTCTTGAGTAGCTTGGTCAGGCTTAATCAAAATCTTTTTAATAATAGGTTCTGGAAACAGTGCTTGATCAGGTTCAGGTATACTTGTTGATACGTCTTTGATAAGACTTAGCACATGATTAGTTGCTTCAACAGAATACTGATAACGGTTTTGTCCGTTAAATAATGGAACAGCTATCGCATAGTTATTGCGAAACTCTGTAATGTTTTTACCTAACCGTTGGCCCCCATCTAATAAATAGATAGGAGCCCAGATGTCTTCAATGTTTTTTGGTGTAGGAGTTGCGGATAAAATCATAACGTTCTTCATTTGATGTGCCCATTTTTTAATGAGTTTAAATCTTTGCGAACGATAATTTTTGAACAAGCTTACTTCATCTATGATAAGTAGATCAAATCGTTTGATAAGATCTTGTTCATCATAGTGAAGTTTAATGCCATGCTTTGTGTAAGATTTACGCTTGACGTTTGTTGTATGACTGATGTACCAGTCCAACATTTCGGTATTCATACCTAGGATGTCGTAATCTTTATTCACAATATCTAGTCTATCTTGTTCTTTGATTTTACCTGTAATGTACCCATAACTTATTTGTCCTGGATACCATTTCTCAATCTCACTACCCCATGAAGATTCAATAACATTCTTAGTACTAATAAGTAATGTTCTTGGCTTGGTAGGAGCAGCCATTATTTTATCAAGACACATTTTTGTTTTGCCATAACCTGTGTACAACAGGTAAGCGTGTTTCATAATGTGTTATTTAGAATGGTAATTCTACTTCTTCAGATTCAATCGTAGTTGTTTCTAACACAGGTTTATCTTTAAAGGATAATCCGTGTTGAGTTTTACCAGCGTTCTTACCAGTCTTAGAAACATAGTTATAGATAGTAACTTTGAAGGTAGAACCGATAGCACTATTGGCAATTTCTAATAAGGTGGTGTCATCTTTAACAGGGATAGTAGCAAGTGCTTTAATCCAGTTAACAAGATTACCATCAAGTTCAGTTGTGCCACGTAAGTAGTAGTTGTAAAAGAAGTTAAACTTTTTCTTATTAATTTCTAACGAAATGTATTGATAAGTTTCTTCTTCGGTAAAGCCAAGAACTTTAGCAAGGTAAGTACCAGGTGCTAAAACTTCGTTAATAATACTGGTTGCTACTTTAGCAGTAGCTGCGTCTTTACTTAGAATGTCTTTTAATGAGGGTTTGTTCATTTTATTCTCCTTTCCCATCATCGAGCAATTGTTTAAGTTCATTGAGTTCGTCAGGTGTAAGTCCTTCAATGATTTTGACCAGCTTAGATTTTTTCATCGCTGGTGTCGGCACAAACACAGGTGTATCTTTAATCAATTGATAAAGATCCTTTACTGTTTTGTTATGTTTCATAAAGTAATCGTTGAGATCTCCTTTGTCTTCAAGACCAAGATCAACAACCTTTACTGTACAACCATAACGTTCAGTTAGATTTTGTGCATCTTGTATTGCACCTTCTCTACCTGGATCGTCACAATCGTAGATAAGTACGACCTTCTTATTTTGCATAGGTATTCCACCCATGATATAAGATCGTGCACCACCTAGTTTTGCAACTGCATGTTTAATACCCATAGACTGGGCAGTTAACATATCTTTTTCACCTTCACATACGACAATCGTATCGAAGTTATGAAGTGTGTCCATTGGTGTTACCATACCTGCAATGACACCGCCTTGATATTTATATTTATCAGCGCTTGCATTGTGGTTAGATAAGCTTGGATGGTTAAACCAAGTCGCACCAATTTGTACACCGTTCCATTGATGACCGTAAATTAATTTACCTGTACCGGCACAGAAGAAGTTAGTGTTAATAACTTCCTCTGATAAACCGATGCTTGTTAAATACTTACGTTGTTCATCTGTCAATGGATTCTTTTGGTAGGTATATGTCTCTGCTTTTTCTAAAGCATTACGTATACGTTCAGCATGTTTAATACTGACACCAAAATACTTAGCAATAAAACCTTTTTCATCATGAGCAGATACACCACATGCAAGACAATGGTACTGAAGTTCAGGACCAATACCTGCAGAGGCGCGACTATCATCATGAAAAACACATTGAACTTGACCGGAGTCAGTTCCAAATACTAATTGATAGATATTCATTAAGTATATTATACTCCTTTCTTACACGTTTATCTATCTAAATTAATCGAAGCCAACACATTATTTATGTTATGGATGTCTTTAATATCATTGATATTTATACCGTGTAATCGTTGATCGAAATCACCTTTGACAGCTATGACAAATACATTTTTAAGTAAAGCAAAAATGTTTTCACGATGCATAAGACTGTTCAAGTCACCATCAGTGATGATGATGTTCAACCATTTATCAGATAGTTGTTGTGTTATGACATCGGCAATAGCGTCACTGTTAGTACCGCCTCCAAATTGTTGGAAGATTTCATTCTTTTGATACTCATCAGGTGCTTCATCACTATCTTTCCAGGGTAGATAATCTATTTTGACAATGCTTATTTCACCACTAGAATACAAATAGTAATCAACTTCAACAGGAATTTCTTTTAATAAATTCTCTGTTACATAATGCATAAGTTCATGCACATCACCTTGCGTACTTCCTGATATATCTCTAAAGATATTAACATTCATATACGTATGATCTTTCTTTAAGAATAAATTTTGATCAATAAGACGATGAGGATTAAAGAAGTTAACAACTTGAGGACGTGGTTGTATAATAGACGAATCACTGTAGCGTCCATTAAATAAACCAGAAATGGTTGAAGCTTGTGTATTGACTTGCATCATTTCGATTTGCTTATCAATCATTTTATTTTCATAAACAAGTTCTTCTTTAAGTAATTCTGTTTTACTATCAATGTGTAATACAGGTACGTGACTATCTATCTTTACGTTAGCTACTACACGTGAGTGGTCATCATATGTACCACCTGGTTCTCGTAAAGTATTTTTGTCACCTAACATTTTGGTTACAGCTTTCATAAACTTTTCAGTTACTTTATCTACATCTTTTTTATTTGATTCTTCAAGATGTTGATTAGGATTTTTAAGCGGTGGTTGTGCATGCTTAGGTAATATACCTTTGTTAACACACCAATTAAAGAACTCAATAATTTTAGTAGCAAATTTTGTTTCATTTGTTGGTGTAATAGTAAGTGTGGATATCACACCATTACCGAAACGTGTTCTATCTGTATCACGTAACTTTAATAATTCTTTAATAAAATTTAAGAACACAAGTTGATCGTTATACATTAATCCTGGTGTCGGTGCTCCATTGACATAGTAATAATTAAATGCGTATTCAATTTTAGTTATGTCATATTCAGGAGGTAACTTTTTAATACAGTTAATTACATCCGTAAGATACGAATGTTCTTTAACAATACGATCTTCGATATAAAAATCTTCGATCCAGTTAATGAGGTGATGATACGCAGGATTCCATGTTAATGGTCCTGACTTAATCTTTTCCCACGAATCCATAAAAGTAAATAAGTATTTACTATAGAGGTGGTGCCCTAGTTCATGGTAATAAACCAAGAACCGGGGCAAACCAAGATTACCAAATGCATCTAACAACGCAGAGCTTAAGGTGATTTTATCACCATCATAATAGTTAGTACCTTTATCTTCTTCATTTATTTCAACATTAATTAGTCTGTCTTTAGAATAAAAACTGTTGGTAATAAATGTTAAGACTTGAGCGTAAGCTTGCTTTGTTATATCTGTCATTAGTCTGTACTGTCATGAGAATAGTGACGAAGGAATAATCCTTGGTCAGATTCCCAGATGTCCCATATATCAATGTAACCAATGTGACGTGGTGTATCATCAATACCGACTACGAATATAACTTTCTTTAATCCTGTTAGATCTTTACGTTCAACAGGATTGTTAGCAAACTTACGTACGTCGTGACGGTTTGTTTTCAAAAACAAATACTCATCACGAGTAATCGGATAAAATAATTCTTCATCCATAATTTTTCTCCTATAGTTTTGTTAAAACATCTTGCATTTGCAGCGTGTCCAAGATGGCAGGGTCAGTCCTTGTCATCATGCATAAACCATATAAATGATTTTTAACACGTTCTAATGTTTTACCATGAAGGATTTTAATTTGTCGTGTGCCAAAGATATTAGTTAAACCAATAATCTTATAGACATTAAACAGTTTATTAATCCATTCAACATCGACATTAGTCCATTGTGCGATTGTCGTTATAGGTGTTGGATCGAACCAACGTAACTCAACACGCGACAAGATTGCATCTGGAACGACAGAGATACCTTTGTCTTTGTCATTCAATGTAAGAATGAATTTGCAATTCATATTCTTTTGATAGACTTTACCGCGGTATTCAAATGTCGTTGATGTGTCGTCAAGAATTGGTTGGAACGTCTTCATGACACCTGTCATGAGTGTGTTGAACTCATCGAAGATAATAATGTAACGATTCTTTTCAGGATCAGACATTGCTTTAATAGCTAATGATTCTTCGAAGACAGGTTTACCGTCGTTGAGTTTGAAATCTTCTAACAAAGTTTCAAGGTTAAGATTATCACGACACATTTTAAACAGTGGGACAATGCCACATTGTTTAGCAATGTCTTCGGCAAGGTATGTCTTACCGGTGTCTGGTTGACCTACGAACATCATAGCTCGTGGTAATGTAGAGAACATATCATTAGCTTCAACTGCTTTCGCTTGTTCTGCATTGATGATAAGTTTTTCATAGGCCAATGCTGTTTCGTCTGGCGTAGTAATTGGCACTACAATTTTTTCAGTAAGCGTATCGGTATAATAACGATAGCCATCTGAAGATACAACTTTAACAATTTTATTGTTAATGTCTTGGCGCATGCGCGCTACGATTTCTTGAATTGTCATTCGCTTAATCCTATGTTTAGATCTAATTGATCTTGTGCGTCTTGTTCTATCATAATTGCTAACTCAGTTAAATTATTACTGAGTTCTAAAATGCGAAGCACTTTATTATGGAGTGCTTGTTGCATTGGCATAGACAACATACGAAACTCTGTAAGTTCATCAGTAACTAAATTAAGAATCGTATTTCTTAAAGACAATATTTTGTCTGCTAATTGTGCCATTGTTAATATCCCTTTCTAGTTCACGCCAAGTGTAATGCTTGGGTCGTGACATTTTTATATAACAAATTTGCTTATTGTTTTTATCAAACAAATACATACGTTCTAATTCTTTTACGTATGTTCGATTATATACTTTATGTCCGTTAAGAATAAAGTAATAATCAGTCCACTTTAGGCCCATGTTCGTTGATTACAATGAAGCGATCAACATCTGGTAATACTGCTAAACCACCCCATGTACCATGGAGTTGACCAGCATCATCTACTATAGTAACTATACCTTGGCGACCTGTATAATGAGGTTCGTCTTTCATGTAAACTATTTGAATTAGTTTACCTATTAGATGGTGTTTCATGTTTCTCCTTTGTAATAATTGCTGATTCAATATCAGCTAAAAGTATTTCAAGTACACGTAGTACTTGTTTATCATGTGTTTTCTGAGAGCTATATCGTTTGACATAGCTCTTCAGAATTTTGTACATCATTCTTAGTTCCATAATTCTCCTAGGGGAGTTGCACCCCATCATTCTGTCGCTGTAGTAGGGATTACATTGTGACACTCCGGTTGAAAAAAGGAGCACAATAACCTGAAGGACTATAGGTAGCTGGTGAAAAATTATTTCATTAGAACTAATTCTGATTCCAGTTCTTCGATGGTGTTAAACATAAAAGTGTTACCTGGATGTATGTAACTTTGAATTATAAATCCAAAGCTAGTTCTTTCTAGATAAACTTCTAAATTATTAGGCAGCTGTACTACAACTGCTCCTTCATGAAATTCACGTTTTATAACACCGTGTTTTTCAGCCATTTCTTTTATTGTCATATTACCACCATGGATGATAGTAAAATCGTTCACCTTTAACTTTGTTTGACAAAGCTTCGGTTAAAATTTCTAACGTATCATTAATATCATGAAGATAATTTTCAGTGTATTCTGTACTCCCAAAGAAGAAACCTTCTTGGGTTGGTAGAAATCTTTCTGCAACAGTAGTATTTAGAAAGACAGGAACGTATTCCTTTTCTTCGAATAGTTCTCCGTTACGAATACCTCTTCCAACGATTATTTCTTTTTGGGTGGTACCAAAGGCGATCAGTGAATCTTTCACCATGACACAGTAATCAAATAACTTTTCCAACACTTTAAGTGGTACTGGGTTATTGTGAGCATTGTCACAGGTTTTAAGTTCACGTTCAAAGAATCCGTGGATATGATTAGCCTTACGCCAATACCCTAATTCTTTGCGTTTGTTTGAAAACAAATACATATCAAGTCCCATTTTATTCTCCTTCTATTAAACGGACAGGTCGTTTAATTTTTTTAATAAGAACATTTTGAATCTTAGGCATAAGTTCTAAAGGAATAAATTCTGAACTTGTGTCTTCGATTGTTAATCCATCTACAAAACGTTGACTAATCCAAGCTGATGCTTCTTTTTTAGTATCTGCATGAACACGGACAGTAACGTTCATACTTACGACAACGTCAAAAATTTTATCCATAATTTTCCTTTTAAGTGTGGATGACCCATGTTTTTCTAGGGGGAAAGGGAAGGGTTTTACGCTCTCGCAACCACATTATTTAATTTAATACATCAGGCATTTTATCAAAGTCAAAATTTTCTTGATAGTGACGCATTAATTTGCGTACATCATTTTCATTTTCGATATGATCTAATTCGAAATTTTGATTAACTTTGAGTAACCCAACTGGTTTGTTTATGGCAAGTGCATAGCCTAATGCAATGGATGTATAGTCTTCTTTAATATCATCAATGATGATACCTTTGGACACCCCAACTAATAATCGGGATGCCCATGCTTGAGAATCCATTACATTGCTAACTTTGTCATAGTATTCAGATAACATTAATTGAGAATCTAATTTGCAGTCTTTGATACCATCATTATAAATGACGATTTGTTTACCATCATAATTATCAAACGAAAGATGTGCCGTTGAATATGGCATATTTTCAACATTAAAAGGTAATTTCAAATTGTTACCAGTAATGCCTAATATGTAATTATTAGTTAATAAACCAAGATTACCTTTGTAGAATAAAACAAATGGTGGTTTATACACTTGTTTATATTCATCAGGGTAACCTGAATCAATAATGGTGACGCACTTGACATGTTCTTCTACAGATTTAACTGTATCAAGAACTTTATCTTTATCGATAGCTTCTTTGTTTTTAATCGCTTCATAAATACGATTCCAGTCACCATTATATTTGGTGGCTAAATAGATCATGATATCACGGCCTTTAAGTTCCATGTTACATGCTCCTTAGTTCAGCATAAAGCTGATCGATAATTTTTTGAACCGGTTCTTCATAGCGTATAACTTTGAGATCACGAATTTTATTTCGTGCTGAAGTTAATGCTTGAAGAATTTCAAACAGAACATAATCTGGTTCAGGACGTTCTGCGTATTTAACTTGTAACTTTTTCATTAAGTTCCTTTCATTTTAAGAACTGTGAATTACTCAGGATCACTGAGGTATTCCGGCCAATACAAATCGGGGGGCGAATGTATTTGCGGGTTTCTTATATACTCCGTCGAGTATAAGATTGTTCACAGCGGGAAAAATATACTGTACCCTCAACCTTTTTGGGAGGCCTCACACTCAGTATATTTTTATAGACAGTCAAACCCTAAGCATTATATTTGGCTAATGCTTTTGCCATGGCATATTCATGATCGAAGCCTTCGTTGAGTAGTTCATATACTTCATCGTATATGTCCCACACACGATCAGAAGCTTCGGCACGTTTAATGAACTTTTCTGGGTCCATGTTCTATTTCTCCAGTTTCGTCATTGTAAACGTACGGTGTATTTACATGAAAGTAAATGTCACCATCTTTTTCATCTTGAGCGAATTTATTTAATCGTGTAACATGGTTTTCAATGTCATCACCATTAAATAATGTAGCATCAATGTCATGTTCAACATGCATAACACCAACACTTTGTTCAACTTCATTACGTTCTAAACGAACATAATGTTCTTTACCACCTTCGTGGCGTACCATGATTTGGTACAATTTAATTGTAGGCATGTTTTTATCCTCCTTATGGATATGTCCCGGTTTATGGTTGACCGGGAACCTTATAACGATTAGCAAATTGATGGATACGTTTTAAATACTTTGAATAGTTTAAGGCTTTGCGCCAATTATCAAAGTATTCATAGGTAACCCATTTTTTGGTCTTTCGACCAACAGCAAACCAATTCATATTAACCTTTAAAGGGTGGACGTTGTTCCATCCCTATTAATTTACCATTATGAAGTGGTTGAACAAGTACAGACTTTTTAGAATAAACTTTAGCTTTTTTACGCATAATAATTTCCTCCTTTTATTATGATTAAAATTTTTGAACTATTTTAAAGTCTTTTTTACTATGAATACTAAAGAATTTCTTCTTTTCATATTCGGTAAACAAATGGGCTTCAGGACCAATTTCATATAAAGTATATGAGCGTCCTTTAATATAACTACGTTTAGTGTAGAATATATTAACAAATAGATTAGGCCTGTCGACTGGAGCGATAACGAATAATTTATACATATTTAATTCTTTCCCTCCAATAAATATGAATACTAGTTTTAAGGCAATGAAACTAGTGAAACCAGAACTGGGTACATCCCAGTATATGCTTTAAGCGTATGAGGTTATCATACTATGTACGGTGGGTTCGCTTGCGAAATTGAATGAAATAAAGAAGGCCCGAAGGCCTTCATTTATTTCGAATCCGGAACGTCGGCGATTTCGGATTCCAAATATGCGATGGGTGTAGCATCGCTTATTTTCTTACCTAAATCCGACGTTGCAAACAAGGCGGTTACGGGGAAGCCTCGGGACGAGACAAGTGAATCAATTCGACCGGTAGACTTACCGGTTTTCGAATTGTATCCTTCACGCGCGTGAACCGTATTCACATCAACGACAGTACGTGCAATTACCTTTTTCATAGGTGAAGCAATTCCTCCTTTCTTGTGAGGGTATGGGCTAGAATTAATGATGTGGCCGTTAAGGAGCGAAGCGACAGGCTTCAAGCAAGTTAGGTAGTCGCACTGGGAGTGTGAGCGAGCGGGGCGGTGATTATTTGGTATGTGGGATGGGTATGGTCATGTAGGTCTAAGGTATTTACAAATAGAGGTACTCGAAGAAACTTATGAATCAAGGTAAGGGTAACGCGAGGGTCAGCCGAGTATACACAAAGTGCGTGATACGCCTGCTTAATGCAGGTTATCGGCTGTGGCGCGCAGAAGGGGAGATACCTAAAGGTATGACGTTTTTACGGTGTACCTATTGTTTCGGTACCTATAGGGGGTATAGGGGTGGGGGTGGTTCTTAAAATGAAATGTGCGGTGGGGGTATAATATATATAAATATATATTAGTGACCAATTTCCCAATGCAAAAAGTAGTATAACTTTCCACCAAAGTAGTATACCTCACAAAGGAAACATACCGTGTTTATCGGACAAAGTAGTATATGTAGTATATGTAGTATATGTTACAACAAATTATTAAAGAGGCTTCTTATATATATATAGTATCTAACAT